>Ga0307489_10001833_pt1 | contig 14166 bp, 10 predicted proteins | sample SB12metaG_FD_202247 | JGI IMG/M metagenome (GOLD analysis project Ga0307489, IMG submission 202247) | Sea-ice brine microbial communities from Beaufort Sea near Barrow, Alaska, United States - SB 1.2 | ecosystem: Environmental > Aquatic > Marine > Coastal | place: USA: Alaska | collected... | reverse complement strand
TGATAAATATCTATAGCACCAATATGGTTTGCAATTTGCAAAAAATCCTGCACATCGCCCAGCTAGTAAAGATTTGTCAACATTGATATCAACCATCTAACTGCATTTTGGGGAATGGCATTATTAATGCTAAGCCATGTTACTGGACTATTTATTTAGGCTGAAAATGAAAACACAGCTGAAATTGCTCAAAAAACTTTTATTGTGCTATCTAATGTTGACAGGGTCATTCGTAAATGCAGAAACATTCAACTACTCTTTTGGCATTGGCCCTCAAAAGTCAACTAACAAACTGACCTTGTTGTGGACACCTATTGTTAAAAAAATAAGTGCTGAGACGGGCTTCAAAGTTAACTTTAAAACAGCACCCGACATATCCATCTTCGAAAAACGTTTGGCTGCAGGTGAATATGATTTTGCTTATATGAACCCTTATCGTTATACTTTTTTTAGTCAAACCAACGGCTATCAAGTGCTTGCCAAGGCCCGCAACAAGCTAATTAGGGTTGTTTTAGTGGTGCGTAAAGACAGTGTGATCAAGCAGATCGTTAACCTCGATGGCAACATACTAGTCTTTCCTTTACCTGCGGCATTCGCTGCTAGTGTATTTAGCCAATCGAAACTAAAGGTATCAGGCATAAAGTTTAAACCCAAATACGCTTCATCGCATGACTGGGTCTACCGAGCCGCAGCAAAAGTCTTATATCCAACAGGGGACGATTTGATACACACCTTTAATAATGTTGCACCGGAGATTTGTGATCAATTGCGCGTGTTACTAAATAGCCGTGTTTATAATCTTCACCTATTTTCAGTCCACCTCTGGGTCAGAAATAAAGCCCTAGTTCGCAGCAGGCTTTTGTAAAATTTGATCAACAGCCTGAAGGCTTAGCTTTGCTAACGGACTTTAAAATTAATGGGTTTGAAATGGCACAGGATAGTGACTGGGATGATGTGCGTGATCTAGAACTGAAATAACTTTCAAATATATAGGTACTCCATTGAATTTTAGATTTAAAACAATACTGGGGATCGTCCTGATTGAATCCGTCCTACTGGTAATATTGGTGCTTAGCAGTCTGGATTTTTTGCGTACTTCCAACAGAGAACAACTGACTCAGAACGCTGTAACCACAGCTAAACTATTCGCCAGTGCTACAAAAAACGCAGTTTTAGCCAATGACATTGCCACACTGGATAGTTTTGTGGAAGAAATACTGTCTAACTCTCAGATCATATACGTCCGCATTACCGGACCCAATCGATTATTAGCTGAAGGAGGTCCATCAGAATTCCTAAAAAGTAAACGGTCAATCAATAGGAATTTGACATCGGTTAAAGATGACGTTTACGACGTGGTAGCCCATATAGGCAATGCAGGCACCGTTTACGGAATCATCGAGCTAGGAATATCCACCAAATCAATCCAAAAAGTATTCACTGAAGCAAGGCAATGGGCTATCAGTATTGCATTACTAGGAATATTACTGGTAGCCATTTTCAGCTGGATACTCGGTACCTACCTGACCCACTACTTGCGCAAACTGCAGGCCGCTTCCAAAGCCATTGAGGAGTCGGGCCCCGGCCACCAATTGAAGGTGATTGGACAGGATGAATTCGCGGAGGTAGTCAAGGCCTTCAATACTATGTCCTCCAGTCTACAGCGTACCTCCGAAAAGCTTAAAGACAGCATCGCCTCGCGAGAACAAATAATGGCTACCCTGGAACGCAACACGTTAAAGAGCCAAGCAATACTTTCCGCTTCCCTCGATGCAGTCATTACTTTCGACGAAAACGGTATGGTGATTGACTACAACGAGGCTTCCGAACGTATTTTTGGCTGGCAACCCGATGAAATCATTGGTAAAGATATGGCAAAATACATTATTCCATCGAAAATGCGTAAGGCCCATAATAAAACAATACAACACTACCTGGCTACGGGCGAGGGTCCTATACTCGGTAGCCGTATTCAACTATCGGTATTGCACAAGGACGGACGACAATTTCCTATTGAGATTGCAATCTGCCCTATCGATGTTCCAAGTGGTAAGCTTTTCACCGCGTTTATAAGAGACATCAGTAAAGAGCTCGCCAACGAAACTGAGATGCGCCTGATCGGTCGTGCTTTCGAAAACAGCCAAGCGATGTATATTATCGATAAGCACTCCTCCGTTATTCGAGTTAACGAGGCATTTACCCGAATCAGTGGTTACAGCGAGAACGATGTACTGGGTCGCAAACCAAGCCTATGGGCTTCAGGGCAGTATGACAAGGGTTTTTACCAAGAAATGTGGGCAACTCTATTCGAAAAGGGAGAATGGAAAGGCGAAGTACTCAACCGACGTAAAAACGACGACGTATACCCCGGATACTTGAACATCTCTGCAGTAACAAACAAACAAGGACTGGCTACTCACTACGTTGGCCAATTGGTAGACATCAGTGAACAGAAAGCTAATGAAGCGCAGTTACTTGATGCTATTCAGCAAGCTCGTCAGGGAGACGAGGCCAAGAGCCGTTTTCTTACCGTAATGAGCCACGAAATACGCACTCCTTTGAACGCAGTGCTTGGTATTCTCGGTCTATTACGCGATACCCCATTAGATAATAACCAAAAGGATTTAACTAAAACAGGACGAGAATCTGGCGAAATGCTGTTGTCGATTATTAATGACATTTTGGATTTCTCAAAAATGGAGGCTAACAAATTGGAGCTTGAATCATCTAATTTCGACCTTCATCGACTGCTTAACCAGAGTATGGAATTGTTAACAATCAGAGCTAAGCAAAACAATCTGAAGATGAATGTCATTCTGGCTGATGACCTACCCCGTTTTACGCGAGGAGATTCTAGCCGCCTGCAGCAAGTAGTTGTCAACCTGATCAACAATGCCTGCAAATTCACTCCGAGTGGCAGTGTCACGCTTCACGCCAGCGCAAACTTATTATCAGATAACCGATTCAAACTTTATTGCGAAGTCGAGGACACTGGAATCGGCATCCCGGCTAACCGCCAGGATGAACTGTTTGAGGAGTTTTCGATGGTAGACCAGAGTCATTCTCGTGCCTACGAGGGAACAGGCCTTGGCTTGGCCATCTGCAAACGGCTGGTCTCACTAATGGGGGGCCAGATCTATGTTCATAGCCAACCGGGTAGCGGCAGTCGATTTTGCTTTCATGTCATCATGGATACTGCCGAGGCTGACGATATTGAAACGCCCCAAGAACTGAAACCATTTGAACTCCCAAGTTTCGATACCCGAATTTTATTGGTTGAAGATAATCCGGCTAACCAGCGTGTTATTCGCGCAATACTGCGCAAAGTAGGGCTTCAGGTAGACCTTGCCAGCAATGGTCAAGAAGCAGTCGAAGCGGTTAATACACTCCCCTACGATATTGTCTTAATGGATATTTCTATGCCACTAATGGATGGTATGGAAGCAACTCGTACCATCCGTAAAATGGGTGGGATTAATAGTCAAATCCCGATCGTGGCACTGACCGCCCACGCCCTCAAGGGAGACCGTGAGCGATTTATCGCCATCGGTATGAATGACTACCTAACTAAACCCTTGGACAAGAACGCCGCTCTAAGTTGCATCCATCGCTGGACCAGTCACAAATCCCATCAGGAAGCGCGAATCGACAGCCGAAAAACCGATGTAACATCACTACAATCTGGATATGATCCGGTAATCTACGTCAATGAAATAGTATTACAACAATTAGTTCGCGACACCTCTGCAGACATAGTTCCAAAATTACTATTGGGCTATATTGAAGACACACAAAAGCGCTTGCAACAAATAAAAGGAGCCGTCAGCCATTCCGATTCAGGAAAACTGGAACTCGAAGTCCATACCCTGAGTAGTAGCGCTGGAGCCTATGGCAATACAGCACTGCTTGAACTTGCTCTGCATATTGAATGTTTGTGCCGACGAGGAGAGTCGGAGAACGCCATGAAACAGGTTCCACAGCTCATTGCACTTGCGGAAGAATCATTAAGGCAGTTAGCCCAGCGCAATGAAGCAGGCTTTGAATCCTAAACTTCTAACTCATGACAATGTTTTTAGTTCTGAAGAAATATGTTTCAGACGGTATATGATGACCTTTAAATCGATATTTAAAAAAATAGTTAGGATAGATCACGATCCCAGTCTGTTGCATCAGCATTGATTTCTCCTAAAAAATCAACCAACTGGGTGGGATAGAAGATACCTTCAGAAGAAGGGCTTAAGGTTATCTAACCAGGCCTTTGAATTCAGGAATTAGGAACGATCGTAATAAGTTAAGAGATATGTTTGCTTAATTAAAAAAATGTAAAAACACTACTTTTCAATTCAAAACATAAGCGCTGGTTACGACAATACCGGTGCTCATTAACAAATTTAACTTATCTCGAAAACCTATATCTTGCGGTACATAATCAAACGGTTCAAACCGTTGTTACTGACGTAATCCACTTGTTCCATCCAGCGCCTCATAACCCACCAACCACGCCCAGTTTCGGCCTCTAGCGCAGGCTCAACATCCAATGGTATATTGGTCATTCTTTTGCCCTCATCAGACACCTCAATGCAAATAGTTTGATCTAAAAGAGTCCAATGTAAGGAGACTTTATAGCCGGGTTGATTATCGTAAGCATGGATAATCGCGTTGTTGACCGCCTCGGTCACGGCCGTCTGGACCTGGTAACTATTCATTTCGTTCATACCCTGCTCGTAACAAAGCGTCTTAATGCGATGGCCCAAGCCAGCAACACATTCAAGGCGGCTGTCTATCTGAAATAATATGGGTTGAACAGATGTTATCTTTATTGGCCTCATCATTATCAACAGTGGATTACGTTTTCTTTGCTCATCATGCTGACCGTTCAATCGCCAGCATGGAAGCGTCATCAGTTAAGTTAAAGTCAGCTTCTGCCGAACAATGCCATTCAGCTAGCTTAAATTTAACCTGATCGACGGTTTGCTGTAAAGAGCATGACCGATAATTCGTAAGACAATCAGCCAACCGATCCTCACCAAAGTGTTCCTTAGCAGGATTCATAGCCTCAGTAATACCGTCCGAATAAATTAGCAATCGATCTCCTCTATCTAATTGAAACTCAACTTGCTCAAAACTGGCATCAAGCATCAAGCCGATAGGCAAACCGCCCTCACCGAGGCGCTGGACACTACCGTCTCTACGACAGATCAGAGGATATGGATGTCCAGCTTGGCAGAGTGTACCTTGGCCAGTACGGGTGTTTAAAACACCGTAAATCATGGTGAAGTAGAACATGCTGTGATCACCAGTCTGGAATTGACTGTTAAGTCTAGCAGCAACGTCTTTCGGTTCACGATAAGCTGGGGATGATCTTCTGTTAAGCACTCTACCTCGGCGGTTTAAGGCACCCAATAAGAAATTTTTGCCCATTGCGTTATCGCTAGCTTTTTCCTGCTCGGACAGCCTCACCAGGCTATCGGGTCTGGGCTCGGCCGAGAGCGTCTTCGAAAGGTGTACCGACATCATCGCCGCGGGTACGCCATGGCCAGAGACATCGGCCAGATAAAATCCCATGTGATCATCATCCAATGAGTAAAAGTTAAACATATCCCCTGCCAGTTCATCTGCTGGCATAAACGCCCAGGCGAGGTCGACAGGAAAACAGTCGAGCGGCGCTTGAGGCAATAAGTCACGCTGGATAGCGGCAGCCGCCTGTAAGTCAAGCAGGATCCGTTGTTGACTCACTTTCAAGGCCTCATTAACGAGTTCAAGTTCCCGATTCTTAGTATTCAGGCTTTGTTCCAGAGACAGGACACGACGACCCGATTCAATTCGCACTTTTAGTTCCTTGGCTTGCACCGGCTTGGTGAGAAAATCGTCAGCCCCTGCTTCCATCGCGACGACCACATCGTCATCCTGATCTTTCCCAGTAAAAAGCACAACATAAGTATAATGAGTTCTGTTGCTCGCCCTAAGCCGTCGGCAAAGTTCTACCCCATCCATTCGAGGCATAACCCAATCGCTGAGCACAAAGTTAATTTGATCGTGCTGCAATATCTTCCATGCTTCCTGGCCGTCGTTCGCATGCACCACCTCGTGGCCCATTTTGGTCAGCATAGCATCCAGCAATCGCCGCGTGGAATCGTCGTCATCTACTAGCAAAATGCGCATGATTTTAACCTTTTTTAGCGACTGCTGAACCGTTCTGCAAGAGATATTCACGAAGTGGAGGAAAAATGGGCATAGCCAGAGCATCCTTCAGGTTTCGAAACCCTAGCCACACGACTTCTCGGTCATCTGGCTTGAGCTTGGGTTGGGTGTTTAAAAGAACCTCGAACAAAGTAATATGGTCCTGCTTAAATTCAGTTAGGTTAATCTGTTGCCAGACTGGTCGAAATTCTTCGATAGCGATATCAAGCCCTACCTCCTCCAACAGCTCTCTACGTGCCGCCTCAACCGGTGTTTCTCCACGGCCTATACCACCGCAAGGTAATGTATAAACCGATTTATAGCTATTCAGTATAAATAAGATGCGCCCATCTAGCCACAACGCCACATAGGAACCACGAGTCTTTGGTCGGAGCAAAAAGTTGGCTACCAGATGACATCGATAAGCCACTCTGTAAATTACCTGAAAAAGTTTGTCCAACATGGTTGCAGATACCAAGGGGTATTCTGTCACTGTCAGAGTCTCTGGACGAACTGGTTCCTCAACTATTATTTCAATCTCTGCGTTTGTCTCCATAAAGCTAGTTTCTCTTTGCCTTTACAAGTTATAAGCAACGACTGTGCCAGAGTTTTAAACGCTAAGTCCATTCAGCCTATTTGGGTCACTGGCATGCTATTTGCTTAGCTTAAATAAGCTCATTAAGAGAATATAATCATGAGACGCGGGATAAACCATAATAAACCGACAAAACTGGAGTACATGCCTGGTAAGATGGCATTGCAAACTGCAATAAAAGTTGCGAAAGGATTTGCAAATTCAGTTGATTCTAAATATTTCCCAAATATGAGAGGCGATCAATGAACGTTTTCTTAAAACGACCGTTACTCATTTGCTTTGGTGTGCTGGTTTCTGCCTGTACCATTCCACAACCAACTCCACTCAAACCTATCCCAATTTTTTCACATTCGTCACCAATAAGGGTGGTTCAGTCGAACCCACCCTTGCAAAGACATATTCAGCCCGCCGTGGTGTACTTTGCCAACGACAGTCATGAGGTTTCCCCAAGTGCCAATAAAGTTTTGGCTGAATTTCTTGAACAGTTTACCGATCCAAACTGGCCTCCCATCGTTTTAGAAGGCCATACAGATTCTAGCAACAGTGAAGTCTACAACGTAAATCTGTCCAAACAACGCACGTTTAGCGTTAAGGGCATGTTAACCCAGTCTGGATATCCTGTTGATCAGATAATTGAGGTTGCTAAAGGAGAGTTTCAACCAATAGCCAGTAACGCTAGCCCATCAGGTCTCAAACTCAACCGACGGGTGGTGGTCAAACCTTATCAAGAGTGAATAAAAAGCACTGTTAAGGCTTGCCAGCTGAAATATGAATCAACCCTGCCCTCAAATTTAAGTGCTAAACATTTAATATACAAAAAGGTATCGATATGAAAATGCTAGTAAAGAATACCTCCCTCCCCCCTTATGTTAACCAAGCGATAAACTCAGTCTTTCGACATGCCCAAACCTAGTCACTTGTCAGGCTTAGGATGAATCTATCCCAGAATCGATCCTGTAATGTTCTGCCTCCATGGAGTCATGCGGGGAAATTATTTATGGTCAGATTTTCCGATTCAATTCGATGAATAGAACAACTGTTTGCCTTAATCGATTGAAAAAATCGACTCAAAATGACGTTCCCTCGCTACGATTACTTAAGCCCGACAGATTCCTAGGATGGTCTTTCTAAACCTTTCAACAATATGTGCCCAGCCCTACCACCGTAACCAGACATTTTCTTAATTGATACCAACTCAAGAGCTTTTGCGTGGTTCAATAGTAACTCAACATTATCTGCAGTAAGGTTTTCTTTATCTTTAATTATTTGATCTGCATTTGTAACTATTGTGGTAACCAGGTGATAATCAAAAGAACTTCCCCAGTCCTCAATGGTATGGGCCAGCTCTAGAACCTTTGTTTTTAACTTACTATCAGTTGGCTTATTCGATAAGTCATAAACCGCAGCCCTAAAACCATTACAGTGCTGCCTTAAACCAGTTTCGTGCATGGTCAACAATTTAGAATATGCGTCTCCTCCAATAGCAGTTATAGCGTGATGAACCTCAGTCTTTAGTCTTTTTGTTATGTTCTGTCGTTTCATCAACGATATTCGCAACCCGATCTAAAGTTGTTCCAAAATTAGTCAGCTTCCCATTTTCTTCAGCGCTAGCACAGGGTCTGGAGGACTGTAGACTCGGTACTAATACATTTGCTTGAGATACTGAAGTATGAATTTCTTCGTCCAAGCATTTATTAATCGATTTTAACAGACTCGGTAAATGGATTGGTTTGCCGCAGACATCATTCATGCCCAAACTTATGTATTCGTTGAATTTACCCCCTGAAATATCAGCTGTCAGAGCGATAATTGGAATATTAGATTTATGATCATGCATTGCGCGGATAGAAGCAGTTGCCTCTATTCCGTCCATCACCGGCATGCGAATATCCATCAATATAACGTCAAAATCACCCGACTTAAGGAGCTCGATCGTGCAATTCCCATTCTCAGCAATCTCAACCGAGTGATTTAATTTATTTAAAATAATCCGTATCATACGTTGATTAGCAGCATTATCTTCAGCCACTAAAATCTTCAGAGGCCGTGACACCGACCATCGATCTAAAGCTACTCTTCTATATGTTGCGACCACCGCTTTTTTTACAGGCTGGCAGCGAACCGTAAACCAAAACGTAGAACCGTTACCTTTGGTGCTATCAACCCCAGTTTGACCACCCATCAATTCGACTAACTGTTTGGAAATCGACAGACCTAACCCCGTCCCACCATAAGTCCTAGAGGTCGAATTGTCTGCTTGGGTGAAAGCAGTAAAGAGTTTATTTTGTTCTTCGCTCGTCAATCCTATTCCGCTGTCAGTAACGCTAAACCGCAGCATTAATTCATCGTTCTGATTCAGTTCTGTTTTAACAGCAACCAAGATACGACCTGTGCTGGTGAACTTCACCGCATTGCTGAGAAAATTGGATAATACCTGGCCCATTCGTAACGAGTCAGAGTAGACGGCTTCTGGTAAATCGTCGTCTAGTTTTATGTCCAACGTCAATCCCTTCAACGTTATACTAGGACGAAATAAATTAATATTGTCTCGGACAAAGGAAAGCAAGTTAAAATCTGTCGGCGAAATTTCAAACTTGCCGGCTTCAAGTTTGGATTGATCAAGAATCTCATTCAGAATTTGCATTAAGTTTTGGCCCGACGACTTAATGGTTGTCACCCAATCTAACTGTTGTGGTGACAAATCTGTATCCTGAAGTAAATCGGACATACCGATAACACCCGCCATTGGTGTGCGAATTTCGTGGCTCATAGTTGCTAAAAAATTCGCTTTAGTATCAGCAAGCTCAAGGGCCTTTTTTTTAGCTAGCCTTAATTCCAATTGATTAACAACTTGTCTCGCCAACGCTTGCAAAGCTTCAATTTGCTTTAAATCTATATCTCGAGGGTGGTCATCAATAACACATAAGGTACCAATTTTTTGACCAGACGACGTTATTAATGGAGCTCCAGCGTAAAAGCGAACATCAGGCGCTTGTGTTACTAAAGGGTTGTCATGGAACCGCTCGTCTTTGAATGTGTCGGAAATAATGAAGACATCGTCTTGTAAAATAGCATGTGAACAAAAGGCAACATCTCTGGGAGTTTCCGCTGCCTCTAATCCCACTTTTGACTTAAACCACTGTCTTGATTCATCTACTAGAGAAATTAGGGCAATGGGTGTTTGACAAATATACGATGCTAATTTAGTGAAATCATCAAAGTCTATTTCAGGCAATGTATCGAGTATTTGAAACTCTTTTAATGCCTGAAGTCTTTCGAATTCATCTGGTGGAATTGCTGCAGTTTTCATTTTAAAACCTTTTAAAAAAAATCTAACTGAATGGGTCTAATTAAGTATTATTTTTAGGGCGCGTTATTCAATGCTTGAACATGGCCGATTGTCAGTAGGCATAACCCTTGGTTTTCATATTCCAACTCGAATCATCTGGTATGCCGAACAGTAAACTAGGCGGTATGGCTGTAATTGCTTCATCACTAACAGCTGCTTCAACCAGCGGATGGCATTAAGTAACATCACTTTAACTTTTTGTTGCAACTGTGTTTCCAGCTCAAAATGACTGTCGATGTGATTCTCGATGATTTCTTGCTTGAAAAAGTGACGTCTCGATGATTTCTTGCTTGAAAAAGTGACGAGTACAATTTTGGTTACACTGATTACGGCGGCCTCTTCGACCACAAGCTGATTAACAGTTTTTCCACTAAGGTAACTATTTCTTTTGGAATGGTTTTGCTGGCTGAAAGAAATCATGTACAGAGCGCTGCTAGGAGATTCAAAACGTTTCTGATTGATTTCATTTTCAATTCCCTGTGCGTAGACTAAACAAAACTTTAGTTAAAAAAAGCAATCTTAGTGCCAACTATGGATACCTGGCCCAAAGTAAACTCAGGAATGCCGTATTGGCTATATTTAACAGTGATATAGGATGTCTAGGAACCAATTTCAAAGGTCTCGTAATATACGAGTGGAGGGCAAACTGATATCGTCAATTGCACTTTGCAAAGCGCTTGTCAAAATGCAAATCGGATCAAGTGGAATCTAAGCTTAAGGACAAGTTCTCTCACCTTGGGGCGGGCTATCTACCATTAATTTAAAGAAGGTATTCAGTACGTCGCAGCTATTTATAACTTAGCCTTTGATAGCCGCTATGTACGAATTATTACCGTTACTAGGCAAACCTTAGGTACGGTTTATTTATCATATAGATGCCTATCAAGTCCCAATGGTTTGCGCTTCACCACCATCGCCTCTATCACGCCTAGCACGATCATGAGCAAGGTTGTGACGCTATAAAGCTGGAACACGAGTCCATCCTCAAATGGCAAATGCTCCTGCTTCCATTTCCAGATTAACAATGGGACAACGGCTAGAAAACCAGGGATTACTGCGTAGCAGAGGTTTCGCATCAAACGATAAATTCTCATGGCTAGCATCAGACCAATAGTTTCTCTCAAGTAGCCGAGCAAGCAGTAATAGAACAAGCTGTGAAAGGAACCTTGCATGACGATGATAATAAACAGGGTGTCAATCCTATAGGTTTCATAGGCGGCATCCCCAAAGACTGATTCAAGACCTACCGCAACCAGTAATATCAATGCAACCCGGATTAATAATTCTATCAGCATTACCACCCATAAAGGCTGTTTGGCGAGTTCACCACTTGATATACGATGCGAAACGGTGAGATCAATTGCACGGGGCGGTGTAATTAATAGTAGGTAACCAACGGTATAAAACAGGTTGACAAATTGCAAAACTTTTTCTTCAATTTGAGTTAACGGTGCATTCATTTATCTATCCATTCCTGATGCTGAGGGCCTTCAAATTCAGGACCTGATTTGGGATCAATCCTATCTGCATAAGCCTTTAAATCACGGCGTAATCCTGACACTAACGCTATGATGAATACACCTGCTATGCCAATAAACACCAGTCCAATCAGAGTGAATGCAGTCCACTTCTTACGGTTTGGATAGGATTCAAACAGGGGCTCTGTCGCTGGCTGAATCATCTCTAACGGATAATTTGCACGTGCATTGATCAAGGATTCGACCGCAAGTTGAGCCTCAAGCAGGCGGTAGATTGAACGATGAATTTCAGTGTTACTCACCTCCGTCAATCGACGTTCGAGATACAGCCGCCGATTTTTTAATTCTTCGGCTTCTAGATTACGCACGTAGAGGTTAAATGCCTGCACAAATTTATTGGCAAGGTAAGCGGCTCGATCGGGTAGACTTGTCGTTATGCGGATGTTCATAAGGTCTGTCTTCTTATCAATATTAATATAAAGAATATTTTTTTTCAGTGCCTTGACTGCTTCACGTATATCCGGCTCGACACCTACCTTCCATTTTTTATTGGCCTCGTCCCAATCCTTCACATACAACCGGGGCAGTAAATTTTGTTGAGTAATAAACCAACTAATAAATCCAAATGACTCCATCCGCGCCAAATGCCGGTCTCGTTCATTACTTTGACTGCCATCAATAATGAAATCGTATTCGATAGCTCCAATGGTATTGGCACCCCGGTAATTTTTTGGCTGTACACCACCAGGGGCCTCACTGATATTGATTGCGACAGTGGCCTCGGCCGAGAAGCGATCATCAACCAACCACGAAAGCCCAAAAACTATACCTGCACCGACAATCGCGAGAATCGCTATTCGGTACTTGTAGAGCAACAGCTTATGTATGTATTTGAGCAGGAGCTGGTACTCTGCAAACTGCGTCTCATCGACCGGCAGTTCGGTTAATTTTTGAGTCGTCATATTAATCAACTAGGGTAATCAAAGCTGCGGTTCCCACTATGCTCTTAAAAAACAGATCCACCCAACCACTAAAGTATTCCCTACCGTTAATGCGGTCCAAGCTCATAGGCACATAAATCGTTGCTCCAGGCGTCACCTTTACATTGGCAGGTGACATGAGCCAACCCCAGCTGCTAGCTCTTGAACGCACCGACATCACCTCACCATTGGCTTGAACGACATAAGCATGCTCATGTTGTGCCAATTCTTTAGTGCCACCACTGAGGCTTATGTAATCTAGTGCAGCACGGTTAGAGCGATACTTGTGTGAGGTCGGAAAGTAGACTTGGCCAACAACGCTAACGTCATCCTGAAACTTAGGTATGATAATTCGATCTCCATCTTCCAGCACAATGTCAGAAGCCTCATCACATCGGGTAACGGCACCTTCCATATCGACTACCATACGACCTAACGCTTTCTCTGGAGATAGCTCTTTAAGTACATTAAAAACATCCATGGCAGATTGCTGTTGGGTCATTTTCTGATCTTTTTCAAACCCCTGAGATAAATGCGAGTCGGCTACCAGTCGCTCGAGCTGCTCAAACATTCGATCCAATGCTTTTTGCTCCTTTATACGCACACTCTTGCGCAGAAAGATGGATCCAAACAGATAAGCGTCTTCAGTAAAGCTACCCACTCGCTGAACTAGTGAGCAAAGAGTCTCCCTTTTATCAATGCGATAGCGTCCCGGATAAACCACTTCACCTTCTATCGTGACGTATTTTGATACAGCAACCCACTCAGGCTTTTCTCTTAAAACAAGATGATCCCTAGCATGTAGAATAAGTTCAGTGGTTTCCAACAAGTGATCTTTTCTGGTAAGACTGATAGACAGCGAATCGGTGCGACTGAATTCATTGTCCAACAAGACCTCCCGAGACAAACTCGCAGCTATGCCATAAGCCTCTTCCTTCATGCCGCCAGCAGCGTTAATAAGATCATCTATACGCATACCGGGTACCATTGGATAAGTACCCGGATGAAAAACAGCGCCGCTGACCTGAACGACTGGCGCCAACTGACCAAAAACAGTCTCGCGTTTGATACGATCTATCGGAGCTTCGATTAATACTGATCTATTAATGTCCTTATCAAAAAGGTAAATTCTATCCTTAGGTTGCAGTATTGGATTATGGTCACCCTCTTGAGCTCGCAACCCCTCGCGCATATTTATTTGCACGAAGTACAATCGATCCGTTGCCAAATCGGTTCTTGCAAGCAATGCATAATCCAAATCAACACCAGAATTCAGACCGCCAACATTGTTAATCATTTCAAGCAAGCGCGTACCCGGTTGGAGGGGGTATATTCCCGGATGACGCAGGTATCCCTTGAGTTCAATCGTTTTGACCGGCGAACCTGCCGTTGCTTCACGCTTCATTTTCAAGACTACGCGGGAAAGTTGTTTGGCGCGGGCAGAGTAAGTGTCAAATATAATTAACTGATCTCGCGATTCCAAGCGCATATTGCTATCCGAGCTTTCATCAGAAAGCGCATCACCGAGATTAAAGTAAATCACCTCGGTGCGTTTCTCACGCCGATTTTCACGTTGCACAATAG
>Ga0307489_10001831_pt1 | contig 14166 bp, 10 predicted proteins | sample SB12metaG_FD_202247 | JGI IMG/M metagenome (GOLD analysis project Ga0307489, IMG submission 202247) | Sea-ice brine microbial communities from Beaufort Sea near Barrow, Alaska, United States - SB 1.2 | ecosystem: Environmental > Aquatic > Marine > Coastal | place: USA: Alaska | collected... | reverse complement strand
CGCCGCGAACCATTAGGCATTTGTGCCGGTATTGGTGCATGGAACTACCCAATACAAATTGCTTGTTGGAAATCAGCCCCTGCTTTAGCCTGCGGTAATGTAATGATTTTTAAACCTTCAGAAGAAACGCCCCGCGGCGCAATGCGCTTAGCAGAAATTTTCACACTTGCGGGGGTTCCCAAAGGTGTTTTTAACGTGCTCCAAGGTGATGGTCGTGTTGGAGCCTGGTTAACGAACCATGACGATATTGCCAAGGTGTCTTTTACCGGAGAAGTTGGTACTGGCAAAAAAGTTATGGCGGCAGCCGCTAGTTCACTAAAAGAAGTCACTATGGAATTAGGCGGTAAGTCGCCACTAATTATTTTTGATGATGTTGATATAGAAAATGCGGTATCAGCAGCCATGTTAGCTAATTTTTATACTCAAGGCGAAGTATGTACAAACGGTACGCGCGTGTTTGTTCAGCAGGATATTTACCCACAATTTATTAAACGCCTTGTTGAGCGTACCGAGCAAAATATTGTCTGCGGCGATCCGATGAACCCAGACACTAATTTTGGTGCACTTATTTCAAAGGATCATCATCAGAAAGTGCTCGACTACATTGAGATTGGTAAAGCTGAGGGTGCAACCCTACTGACTGGCGGTAAAGCACTACACCCCGAAAATTCGCCCCACGGTTTCTTTATTGCACCGACTATTTTTACCGACTGCACTGACGAAATGACCTTGTCTAAAGAAGAGATCTTTGGCCCAGTTATGTCAGTACTTACTTTCAAGGATGAAGACGAAGTTGTGCGACGCGCAAATGATACCCGCTTAGGATTGGCTGCAGGTGTGTTTACACAAGATATAACCCGTGCTCATCGGGTAACACATCAGCTGGAGGCGGGTATCTGCTGGATTAATGCTTATGGTCCATCACCTGCGGAAATGCCCGTCGGCGGTTATAAAATGTCAGGTGTCGGGCGCGAAAATGGGAGTGAAACATTAAAGTCCTATACCCAAATTAAAGCGGTATATGTCGGTATGCAAACTGTTGAAAGCCCATTTTAAGAAATAAACATGACTAAAGAGAATATCAACAATAAAAGGTCAGAATATAAATTGACCTCAATACTCTTCTGTTAGGTTATTCAAAAAAAATTTTAAAAGCTTACTGTGAAACCAAGGTCAATGAAGACTTTGGTTTTTCACGATACTACTCCTGTTAACGTTACCGCTCAGGCTGTGTTCGCCGTGCATCTGCATTAACCGGTCAATCCTGCCGGCTGTTTTAGAGACACTTGAATTCAGCCTAAGGCATAGTTCAAGCAAGAATCTAATATAGAGCAGCTAGCCCCTATTTTTATTAATCGTGTGTAAATTTTTTTCCTACCAAACAGAACTCATTTAAATCAAGAATACTAAATATTGCCAGACTGAATAATCGGCCAGTGGATTACTATGTTTGGGCTTTGGTCAAAAGGCGATAAAGTCACTAGAAACCCCTTTTTTTAAATTCATTCACCATTTAACTTAGTCTAACTTTGCTTAAAGGACGCGAAATAATGGGGTTTGTCCGAACCTGGCTTAATGCCAAAACCCTGGCTGGCAGGACACATTCGCAAGCCATAATGTGAGGATTGAGTTGATGAACACTGGCTAACGAGCAACATGTCTTAATTACTTTTGTTTCACTGTACTTCGCTATCCAGTGGTACGGTCATTCCGGCTTTAGTTCGACTCATGACGACCGAAGTACTGAAACGTTTGACGTTTGTATCCTCGAAAAACAAGCGATGCGTTAGCCGCTCAAAATCTGCCATGTCTTTCCCCAGCACGACCAGTGCAAAATCAGCCTCACCTGTAATGTAGTAACACTGTTGGACTTGCGCCTCTGCCCTAGCTTTCCGGCGGAATGCGTCCAGTTGATCCAGTCGCTCCCGCTCCAGTTCGATAAAAATAAGAAAGGTCATGGGGTAACCAGCAGCCTCCGGTGAAATCAACGCAGTTTCTCGCTCAATAACACCGGTCAATTTAAAGTACTTTATCCGCCTCTGTACTGTTGCTATCGATAATCCAGTTTCGAAAGCAATGGTCTCAAGTTTTTCGCGCGCGTTTCCTTGCAGAATCAGCAATATCTTTCGATCACTTTGGCTCAGGCTTTCCATCTAGTTCTCATCATTATGGTATTCAATTCTCAACAATATCAGGAATATATTGACGTGACATAGTCATTTTATAATCATAAAATGCAATATTACTTCATATTTATCGATTTTATGAACAATATAAACTTTTAGACCTGATAAGCTGTTTGACAAATAAACGGCAATAATTTAAACCAGCTGCCAATAAATTATTTTTTTGGAGGGGCCTACTTGATAAGTCAATTAGTGGTGAAATATTATTTCAGCTCTTTTACTTTTCTAACTGTGCTATTTTTTGGGCTACACGTGAGTCTTATCCAGGTTTGCAGTCATAGAGTATTTTGGTATGGAAAAGATCATAGAATTTCAGGACGTCTCAAAGTCCTTCGGCGAACTACAGGTGCTGAAAAATCTTGACCTACATGTTCACAGTGGCGAAAAACTCGCCCTAATCGGGCCGAGTGGTTCGGGCAAGACCACAATACTTCGAATCCTGATGACGCTGGAAACCATCGATATGGGCCATGTTGTCATTGATGGAGACTATCTCTGGCACCAGCAGGTCGAAGGCAACCTAATCCCTGCTAGCGAAAAACACCTTCATAAGATGCGTGAAAACGTCGGCATGGTGTTCCAGCAGTTCAATCTGTTCCCGCATCTGAGTGCAATCAGTAATATAGAACAGCCGCAAATTCTGGTAAAAGGTAAGGATAAAGCTGATGCTAAGCTCAAGGCTCAAGAGCTATTAGCCCTGGTCGGCCTAGAAGAAAAAGCTCAACACTATCCCCATCAGCTATCAGGTGGCCAGCAACAACGCGTTGCCATCGCCCGAGCCTTAGCACTAGAACCAAAAATCATGCTGTTCGATGAAGTAACTTCAGCCCTTGATCCCGAGTTGGTGGACGAGGTATTAAATGTCCTACGGGTTCTAGCAGCCAATACCGATACCACCATGTTGACGGTTACCCATGAAATGAATTTTGCCCGAGAATTCGCAGACCGCGTTTTGTTTTTCGACAAAGGACAGATCGTCGAATCTGGCAAGCCAGAAGACATTTTCACTTCACCCAAGGAACCAAGAACTCGTAACTTTCTGAAAAAATTTATCAGAGACATCGAGTAAACAGCAAAGCTTTACCATTGAGAAAGGTAGTAAATACTTTTTTCGCCCACATCAAACCAAAAAAAGAGGAAGACAAATGCTAAGAACAAAATTAAGAAAATATTCATCCGCATTCGCGCTATCAGTCATAGGGGCAACTCTATCTATTGGAGCCGCTTCAGCTAGCACTCTGGATGATTTGCGCGAGCAAGGATACGCTACCGTTGCGGTCGCTAACGAGCCGCCATACAGTGACATTAAGGGCGATGGTTACGTCACTGGTGCCGCACCTGATGTTGCTCGTGCGGTGATGAAAAAACTGGGCGTGCCCGAACTCCGCGCTAAAGTGGTCGGTTACGGCGCTATGATTCCAGCATTAATGGCGCGTCGAGTTGACATGGCCACTTCTGGTCTCTATATCAAGCCAAAACGCTGCGAGTCAATTATCTATTCAGAGCCCGATCTTTGTGGTGCAGAAGCTTTCGCTGTTAAGAAAGGCAACCCACTCAACATCAAAACCTATGAAGATATCGGCAACAACAAAAATGTCACTATGACGACCTGTGCTGGCTGTGCGGAAGAAGCCTATGCATTAGAACGTGGCGTATCTGCAGACCAGATTAAAATTATGACGGATCCACCGAGTGGCATGAAGATGCTGCAGCAAGGTCGCGTTGACGTATTTGCACTATCGGGCCTTGGTACAGCTGATCTGCTGAATAAGTTGAACGATCCAAGCCTTGAAATTGTTATGCCTGTAAAAGGCGTACCTATGGGCTGTGCAGGTGCCGCATTTAACAGTGACGACACAGAATTCCGTGATGCCTACGACAAGGCACTGATGGAACTAAAAACTAGCGGCGAATTCGCCAAAATTGTCGAGCCTTATGGTTTTTCAGCAGCGGCAACATTAGCTGTTAAACGCGACGATTTCTGCCCAGGCAACTAGTGTTATACCAACCACTTACTAACGTTTAAACAATTATAGGCGGCTCTCCTAGTGAGGGCTGCCTATAAAAGCTGGTAAATTATGGAAGAAATTCTCGAATACTCCCCCCTTCTAATCAAAGGGACTATTACGACCATTGAACTAACACTAGCGAGCGCGGTTCTTGCTGTGATCATCTCGTTCGTCGTCGGACTATCAAGGTTTTCACGATTACGATTCGTCAGGGCCTCGGCCATCGTATATCTGGAATTCTTCCGTGGCACGTCAGCCATTGTACAGATGTTTTTCATGTTCTATGTTCTACCCTTATTCGGGGTGACATTTCCCCCACTGCTCGCCGGTATTCTGGCTTGCGGCCTGAACCTAGGAAGCTACGGCTCCGAGGTTGTTCGCAGCGCAGTGGAGTCGGTTGGGCGGGGCCAGCACGAAGCCGCGCAGGCACTTAACTATTCGATCTATCAGCGATTTCGATACGTTCTAATACCACAGGCTGTTCCGGTCATGATACCGACATTTGGGAATCTACTCATCGAATTACTTAAACTCACAGCAGTAGCCTCCTTGATTACGATTTCAGACCTGACCTTCATGTCTCAAATCATACGGGTCCAGACGGCCCTGACCCTCGAGCCGTTCTTGGTCATACTAGTTATCTACTTTATTATTTCATCTGTCCTAGTCTGGTTTACCAAATGGATTGAAAGAAAGTTTGCCGCAGGCCGACACACGATTACCTCAAAGGGGGCTTAGACAATGGATTGGAGTTGGGCGGTTGTTTATGAGCTCTTACCTAAGATGTGGGAAGGACTTATCGTTACGGTGCAAGCCACATTTGTTGGGGCTCTGCTTGCCTATGTCCTCGGCTTGCTACTCGCACTTTTAAAAATGTCAAAATCGTGGATCGTCGCCAAGACGTCCTATTGGATATCAGAGTTTGTGCGCCGCACCCCTTTGCTGGTTCAATTATATTTTCTATTCTATGTGCTTCCCGATTTCGGCATATTTTTGTCGCCATTCGTTGCTGGGGTAATCGGTCTGGGCATTCATTTCAGTACCTATACATCGGAAGTCTACCGCGCCGGCATTGAAAACGTCCCGACGGGGCAATGGGAGGCTTCTCGCGCCTTGAATTACAACGCTTATCAGACTATGAGTTACGTTATTTTGCCACAAGCTATCCCGCCGATGATCCCACCACTTGCAAACTATCTGATAACCATGTTCAAAGAAACGCCACTTTTGTCCGCCATTACGGTCGTCGAATTGTTCAACGTGGCTACTATTTTTTCGAACAGCAATTACAAGTACCTCGAACCAATGACCCTTGTGGGTGTTTTCTTCCTCATCGTATCAGTGCCAGCAGCTTATGCAGCGATGAAACTTGAGCAGCACTTTAAACCGAAGGGTACCGGATTCAGTTAGTCGAAGATTCAGAGTGCTAATTAGATGCTTTGGACGAAAGTACTCATGCAAAAAATATGAATCTGGAATTGAATGGCATCATACTGTCTATCGCAACTGGCAGAACAGATAGGTAATAACATATCCTGCACATTAAAATATCGGCACAGCAATGACCCCATTTTTTAAAATTTTCTACGAAAGGTTAAACTCTTGCAGCGAAGTTCCATTGATGGGATATTTCCGAGATGATTGCTGTAATACTAACGATCAAGACACGGCTTCTCTTTCAGTATGCGCTAGCGTGATAGCTAAATTTTGACTGTCTCAAAAAGTATAGGAACCACCTTAGCACCCCCCCCCGTTCAAAGTGTGGTTTTGACGTTTTAAGACATCGGGATTTGTGACTTTTTTTCAACCGATTGTTGGAAGCCTATAAAAATGACTCTGCGCCACCTATTTATTTGACGCGCACTTAACAATTAGTACTAGAAACTGTACCGATGGAACCCTTAAAAGCTTTTGCAGCTGATGTGAATTAGGTTTCTAGTCGCCTGTCGGGTTTAGGGTTAATCAAATCGACAATTTCGCTCAAAATCATCTAAAACAATCACTAATTTAAATATACTAGCCGTAAACTACAGCCCGTAAGCTCCGAAGGTGAAGTGCCAGCCCATGAAAGAATTGAAGCGCCTCTTTTGAAAAACCAAGCTTATTCAAAGTACTGAGTGTGGACTTGATTATCGACTAAAGTCCACCAATATGAAAATAAGGCCGATAAACCTAGCATGTTCCTCATCACATCTTCCAGTCGATTTGTCTAGAATACTGATCAACCCGTTATATATAATAGCCTTGGTTTTTCATCTTGTGACTTATGAATGACTGCTTTATCTAAATCCAAACTGCAATACACCCTCATGACAGTAGCGATGTTTATACACAGACCTAAATCTTAAATTATTAGCTTTTCCCAGTGAGTTAATTGTTAGATTTCATCAAATTCATTTATGATGCCTGCTTTCGAGTTGCTCAACCCCATTCCATCATGACTGATCCCTATAGCATCGCAATCATTGCTTTTACCTTCCTGCTAGCTGGTGGTGTTAAAGGGACTATCGGTCTTGGCCTGCCTATCATTAGCGTGGGTGTGTTAGTCGCTATCTTCGACCTGACAACGGCTATAGCACTCATAATAATACCTGCTTTCGTTACTAATGTTTGGCAAGCAACTGTGGGGGGCAATGCCATCGTCATTCTCAATCGGTTGTGGCCATTTCTGTCTGTTGCTATTGCTACCGTTTGGATAGGCGCAATCGCGCTAACAACAGTTAATACGGCTTATCTTTCGATTTTTCTCGGTACAATATTGCTGTCTTACTCGTCTCTTAACGTGATTGGGCTTCAATTTCGTATTCCACCACGACATGAAAAATGGATGGGATTAGTCATCGGTGCCGCTAACGGCATCTGTACTGGAATGGCCGGTTCTTTATCTATGCCTGGGGTTTTGTATCTGCAGTCAATCGGCCTACCGAGAGACATGCTGGTCCAAGCAATGGGAATATTATTTTTGCTATCGACCATTGGTTTGGCAATAGCTTTACAGAACAACAACTTGTTACCGTCAGAGCTAACGATTATTTCAGCCTTTGCGGTTATTCCATCACTGGTTGGAATGGCTATCGGTCAGCGCATAAGGAAACTGCTATCAGAACAAAAATTTAGACTGGTTGTCTCGATTGCGATATTTCTTCTCGGCCTATTCATTATCTCGAAGGCTTTTCTGTCGATAAATTGAGACTTCTTAGTGTTGTGCGATGGCCTGGTAAGTCACTCTTCTTCACTCTATACAGCCCTATTTTATGCGCTTAATGATTGAGTTCAGCCAGCATGGCTTTTTCGAATGGTTTATTTCTCCCCTCCAGGCGATTCAATACCTAAATCGCAATTAAGCACATTACATAAAATAGGGATGAAGGTTGAGCCTGCTATTTTCAACTGCACCGAGCTGGGGCGGACCACTGTCGTGACATAGATACCGCTCTCTCAAACAATTCCATTGAAGTAGGATTGCCCGGTTTGGGTTGGACAGAGCCAAACTGGGAAACAGTTTGTATTTGGAACCCTGGAAAGTCAGCGGCGAGTTGGATCGTACCCAGTCCGGTTAGCTCAGGCATACTAGCTGGGCGAACTACACGCTGCGTCATATTCGCTAAAAACTGAACAAAATAGGGGTTTCTACTCATCCCACCATCAATAAACAGGTCGTTATTCATTGGAACACAACTATGCATAGCGTTAATCACTTCAGCCGCTCTGAACGCCACGCCTTCCAATATTGACTGAACTAGTTGTTCTGGTTTGTGGCTTAGTGAAAGGCCAACCCAAATGCCCCGTGCACGCGAATCCCAATAAGGACAGCCAAGGCCAGATAACGCTGGCACGAACACAAGCCCTTTCTCAACGGCTGGCGGAGTATCGAACGCATTGATTGCCCTAAAGTCGTGAAACAAACCAAGTGAACGCGCCCAGTTGATTGCAGCACTTGCCGTATAGACGCCACCATCCAAAGCAAATACTGGTTTTTGTCCAAACTTCTGCCAGGCAACCGTCGGTAGGAGACCAAGCGCTGGGTTATTCATGATTTCATCACCGGTTACCATAAGAACAAACGCACCGGTTCCAAATGTAATCTTGGCATCCCCTTTATCGCGGCACCCAAATCCATACAAGGCTGCTTGCTGATCTACCACGCTCGCAGTAATCGGGGTTGCGCCATAATCAGTCGACATCACTCCAAAATCGCCCGTGGTTGGCACAATCTCGGGTAAAACTTCTAGTGGAATGCCAAATATCTGGCACAACGTTTCGTCCCACGCCTGATGTTTTAAGTTCATTAGCGATGTTCTACTGGCAGTGCTGACATCTGTAACAAATCGTCCAGTGAGTCGATCAAGAAAAAAAGCATCTGTTGTGCCAAGCCGAAGCGTTCCGCGAGCCAGTGCGTTTTTTACTGCTGGAATATGAGTTAAAAGCCACGCAAGCTTACTGGCTGAAAAATAGGGGTCGAGTGGCAATCCAGCACGAGCTAGCGTTTCATCCTCAAATCCCTCCGACCGTAATCGTTCAATTTCATCAATAGTGCGGTTATCCTGCCAAACGATCACTGGCGACAAAGCCTGTTTGGTATGGGCGTCCCAAGCCAAACAGCTTTCACCTTGATTGTCGATCCCAATAGCATCAACTTTACCTACAGCATTAACGCATTGCTGGATATTGGCGACAAGTTGTTCGGGATCGTGTTCGACCCAACCTTCATGCGGATAAAACTGTTGATGTTCAATTGAATGAACCACTTCGAGTTTCCCGTCAGTGTTGACGATTAATGCTCGAGTGCTTGTGGTGCCCTGGTCAATGCCGACTATTCGCATAACTTTGCCTTTAGCTAATTGAAAATTCAACCAGTTGGTCTGTCTCTCTTTTTAAAAACACATCCAATGGCATCAAAATTCGACGCATAGGCCTCGAATTAATACGACTTTTCCAGATTTTTTGGCCGCCGCCGACTGCCTCGAGGAAGCCCTTTGCTGGTTTGCCTAATCCAACCTGCATCTGAGTCATACCGCCAGGGCGATTTGATAGAGTCAAACGTTGAGGTACCACATATGCAATGGCCTGATCGGTAATTTTTAACTGGATCGACCCAGATATATCGTATTCTGGTTCAGATAATTCCTGAGCGATTCGCTTTGCAGTTTTGACACCTTCCTGCCAGCACCAGGATGAAGTTTCAGCCGGACCTAAAAGATTACCGGTGCTGTAATAAGCGGGGTCTGTACATTGGCCAAACTGATCAATAATGGGGCCTCCCGATCCGGGATCTACTTCCAGGTGGCTCATCCGCAAAAGCGTCGACTCGGGTCTGAATCTTCCTGAGACAATAATGCCGTCCGTTTCAATATTTTTAAGGTGGCCTGAAGAATCAGTGAATTCTATTGCTTCAACTCTTTCTTGGCCAATAATTTTTGGAGAATTGACCCCTGTAAATAAAGATAAACCTTTAATAGTCAGGTAGGGCTTGACGATCAGGTTAGCAACAATCCGATCATTTTCCTCCACCATTGCAACTGGATTGATACCCAGATGCCGACAAGTGCTAATGGACGAAAAAGAGACCAACTCCGAGCCAAAAATCACTGGGTGCCGGAAAGGACGAATCCCCTGTAGATAAACCATCGATTGCAAAGCCCCGGTTGTGATGATCCCCAGCGGCCTATCACCACCAATAAACCGCTGGGCTCGGCTGCTTTCACGTACTCCAGTAGAAAGAACGACACGCTTAGCCTGCAATTGGGCCAAACCGGAGGGTGAAGAAAGACTCAATTTTCCATTGGGGTGAAGGGCCGTGACCGAAGTTTCTGTAAAAATTCTGACGTCAAGTTTAATCGCTGTTTCAACATTCTTTCTGGCATAGTCAGGTCCTTTCAGGAGCTTCCCATATTCCAAAATACCAAACGGATAATGTCCACAGTGACGGGGTATGCCTCCCGCATCTTTTTCTCGCTCTAGTACTACAACGTTGTCTACGCCCTGCCGCCTCAATTCGGCCGCAAGGGCTAAACCCGAAGTTCCACCACCGACAATGGCTACCGAGCATGAATCAGGTAGTACGGTATTATTGTTCATTATTTACCAAAGCTATAGGCGGATTAAAAAAACCTTCCGTCATTTTTACGACTTCAGCCATGCAGTAAAACCCCTGGCAGCGCCCCATGCAGACCCGCGTCCTGCGCTTTAATCCTTGAAGAGTTGCAGGCGCCATTGGCCCTTGCAGAACATTTTCGATTTCTCGCCGTGTCACCAGTTCACAATGACAGACGATGCCACCATTACCAGGGGTTTGCCAATCTCGCAGATGGTATTCAGACAGACGATCGGAAACAGGAATGATTGGATTCTCAATGGTAGAGCCTTGCAAACTGTCATCCCCAATAAGCTCTGAAACATAGCTCGCAATACCCAATGACGCACTCAAACCTGTCGAGCGAATTCCACCCACACTGACGTAATTTCGATCTTGGAAATGACGGATTAGATAATCTTGAAATTCTGTGGCTGGTCGTAAACCAGCATAGGCTGAAGTTACTTCACAATTTTTCAGTTCAGGGAAGATACCTATTCCCTTGGCAACGAGTTCCTTCAATGTGTCGGCATTCGTCGATGAATCAGTTTTACTGTCTTGGTCTTCGGCCGTTGGGCCCACCAATACGTTACCAAACACTGTCCGGCAGACCACTACACCCTTTGTTGTTTTGGTCGGTACCGGCAGTATGATAGACGATACAAGACTGGATGCGGCTTTGTCGAATACGATGAATTGACCTTTCCTAGGAGTCACCGTAAACAAACTTTCTTTGATTAATCGATGATTCACCCAATCGCCATATAATCCAGCGCAGTTAATAACATGGGTTGCCCGAACGTCTGTCTGGCTTGTTTCAAGCAGCCAAGTGGCTCCATCAAACTTGCCTGAAATCACCTCCGTTTTACGCTGCAGTTTCGCGCCATTCGCTAGCGCCTGCAACAAATAAGCGTGAGCCGTAGTCCAGGGATCAACCAGACATTCCCCCGGAACCTCAAAGCCGTCAAGCACCTGATTGGACAAATGCGGTTCACGCTTCAAAATTTCTTTTTTGCCCAACATACGGACGTTATGTACGCCATTTTTGTTGGCTTTCTCAATCAATGCCTCAAGCTTTTCTTGATGTTGTTTGGACCAGGCCAAAACCAGTGCCCCGGTTTTCAGTATCGGCAAACCAAGACTTTGAAAAATGTTTAAAAATTCCTCGTAACCCCGAGCAATGCAGGCTTGTTCGAGCGAATCCGGTGGCGCATCAAAGCCTGTGTGAAGAATAGCGCTATTGCTTTTAGATGCACCATCCAGCACGTCACTGGCCTTTTCCAGCACAATAACCTTGGCGCCATCCAGCGTTAGGCGTCGTGCCATCGCACAACCCACGACACCAGCACCAACAATGGCGACATCATAATCAAGTTCGGGGCTTTTTCTGTTAAATGAGTGATCACCCGTATACTGGTCCAAAACTACATTTTCCTTAAAGTCAGTAATAATAAGTTGATTGAAAGTCAGTAACTGACGATGTCATTGACTTTGCATCGGAATAGAGGCGTATGCATTTTGCATAGTTTTAAAAATCATAGTCATTAAGAAACTATAGACATTATTCAATAAATACGAAAATAATCACTCAATGGCTCATTATTAAACCGACAGCCTAACTTTGATATCCAGCCTATTGCGACGAGCCTTTAAAAGAACTAAATTAATGATCCAAATAAATTTAGGGTGCATTTAAGGTGGAACTTGCTAAGTTCCACCTTACTGTTATGAAAGTTTATGAATAACGATACGGCACACCTGCCTTTTCCATTACTTCGTTATACTCTTTGAATATCTTGACTACCCGAGCAGCACGTTTATTTTTCGATGCAAGTTCGTCCCAGAATTCATTAGCGTCATTAACAACGGTGTCCCATTCTTCCTTCGGTATTGTTGTTAGCTCTAGTTTGTCACCGTTTACACGTAGATCAGCCTCACCACCCCAATACCACACTTGTCGGTAATAATGGGACTGATCAATTGTGATTTTGAATAACTCTTGTAGGTGTGGAGGAACCTTAGCCCAGCTGTCACTGTTGGCAAAGTAAGAACCACACCACGCGCCAGTAACGTTATTGAGCAAGGCATAATTACAAATGTCGGCCCAACCGACTTCATATGCTTCTGTGAAACCACACCAAGCAACACCATCAAGTTCACCCGTTTGAAGCGCAACTTCAACGTCTTCCCAGGGTACGGTTACTGGTATCAAGCCGTATCGGGCTAAGAAACGACCGGCAGTAGGAACACCAAATACGCGCTTGCCACGTAGATCTTTAAGTGAACGAATGGGATCTTTGGTAAAAATATGAAGCGGATCCCACGCACCAGCGCCCAACCATTCGACGCCTTCGATTTCATCGTAAGCTTCTTTCCAGATTTCATTCAAACCATAGCGTTCAAATAAAACGGGGAGGTCTAGGCTGTAACGCGTTGAAAATGGAAAGTAACCACCAAAATCAGCAATATCCGCAGGTGACGCCATAGTTGCATCGTCTGATTGTACTGCATCCAATGTGCCATCTTGAAGGGCCCGAAACAACTCGCTGGTTGGCACCAGTTGGTCAGCATAATACAGCTCTATTACCATCTCACCATTGGCAGCCTTATTAAATGCCTCAATCTGTGGTTTGATGACATGAGCACCCAGTGGTGCACCGGAGTAGGTCTGAAGCCGCCATTTAATTGGGGCACTTGCTTTGACTATGTTTGGAGCTGAAATAGCCGTCGCTGCCACTGCAGCGCCAACACCGGCCTTTTTTATAAAATCACGTCTGCTACTCATATTGTTCTCCGAAGTGTTAAATTATTTGGCAAGCAAATTTGCCAAACTATAAACCCCAAAACAAAGGGTACTGCTATTTTCCGTATACGTAATTGGGTAACCACATTGCGATTTCAGGAAAAACCATAATTAGTGCCAGCGCTCCAGCCATCACTAAAACAAAGGGAATAATTGAGTTGTAGATGTCAATTATTGAAATTTCTTTGGGTGCCATTGCGCGCATTAAAAACAAGTTGTATCCGAATGGTGGGGTCATATAGGCGATCTGAGTCGTGATTGTGTACAGCACCCCGTACCATATAAGATTAAAACCCAGCGCATCGACCAGAGGAATATATAGCGGAGCAACAATCACCAGCATTGCCGTATCGTCGAGAAATGTGCCCATAATCAAAAAGGATAGCTGCATCAAAATTAAGATTGTCCAGGGACTAAGGCCAAACTGCTCTGTAAAAAGGCTATCGATCGCCTTAACCGCACCTAAACCATCGAACACTGCACCAAAACCGAGCGCAGCTAGAACAATCCACATGAACATACAAGAGATTGCTAGCGTTTGACGTACCGATACTTCAAACACTTTTTTGGTCATGCGCCCCTTCAAAACTGCAGCAAAAAAAGCGGCCATTGCGCCGATAGCCGAGCTTTCAACTAAACTGGTCCATCCGTTGATGAAAGGAACCATCATGGTAAAGAAAATTCCAAGAGGTAGTAGTCCAGACAGAAGCAGTCGGCGTTTTTGTGACTTGGTGATAGCGTTCATTTCTTCAGCCGGAATCGCTGGCCCAAGGTAGGGCTGAAATTTACATCTAACTGCGATGTATATGACGAATAAGACAGCCATCATTAAACCCGGAACAAGGCCTGCCAGCCACAATTGTCCAACAGGTTGACGTGCAATCATGGCATAGAGAACTAAAACGACTGAAGGCGGCACCAGTATTCCCAAGGAGGACCCCGCCTGAATCACACCCGTAACCATGCGCTTATCGTAACCTCGGCGCAGTAGCTCAGGTAGTGCGATGGTGGCGCCTATTGCCATTCCAGCAACAGAAAGTCCGTTCATAGCTGAGATTAGTACCATTAGGCCAATTGTTCCAATCGCAAGTCCAC
>Ga0307489_10001830_pt1 | contig 14170 bp, 24 predicted proteins | sample SB12metaG_FD_202247 | JGI IMG/M metagenome (GOLD analysis project Ga0307489, IMG submission 202247) | Sea-ice brine microbial communities from Beaufort Sea near Barrow, Alaska, United States - SB 1.2 | ecosystem: Environmental > Aquatic > Marine > Coastal | place: USA: Alaska | collected... | reverse complement strand
ATGCGGTGGCGGATGCGCCGGTGAAGCGCTCTCAATGTGGTTTCGTCCGCCGACAGATGCAGCGCGGCAGTGCCGGCCGGGCACCTGCGCGGCGCGGACTGTCCGCGGCGGCGGCGGCAGCGGCGACAACAGCGGCGACGACGCGTATGAGGCGCTTAGACGGCATGGGCTTGTTTCAAATTGCATAATTTCGTCTCGTGCATCACTGTTATTGTACTAGCTCCTAGTATGATCACCGCAAAGCTGCTTTGGTCGCGTGTGCGTTTCGATCGTTGTCGTTGGACCGTTGGTATATGATGCGAGTCTGGTAAATGATTGTGCTGGGAAGATCTTAGCTGGTGAGGCATGCCCCCTCAATAGTTATGTTCGTCCAACCACCTCAGCACCTCAAGGCGCCCGCAGGCAGCGGCAGCTTGACGAACGCGGGCTTCGTTCCACGCGCGGCCGTCCGCCCGCACCCACTGCAACACCGAGAGATGCCAGCCCTCAGCGGCGGCGGTCAACACCTCCAGGCGCCTACCCTCACCGGGAAAGCAACTTGTCCAGTACCACGGTTCATGCGCTCGCAGCCACTGCAGCACCGCCGGGGGCCCGCCCCGCGCGGCGTAGTGACACGTTGTCTCATCCCACGGGCAGCCGACCTCGCTCAACCACTTTAACACCTCCAGGTGCCCGCCCCGAGCGGCGGCGGCAGGCGTCGCTTCGTTCCACGGGCAGCGGTACTCCCGTGCAAGCTGCAACACCGGCAGGTGTCCGCCCGCTGCGGCATACATGCAAGTGTGTGGCGTGTCCCGCGGGCACCCGTTCGTCTTGGCCCACAACAGCCGCTCCACGGCTGTGCAGTAGTCCCTCAGCTGGTGAGTCACCACCCACACACTCCTCCCCAGCACCTCCCCTCTGGTCCCCGCGCGCGGCAGGTCGGAGGCCGCCACCGCCGCCCGGCACGCGCCTCCCACCTGCGCGAGGAAGGTGCGGTCAATGGGGTCCAGCCGCGTGAGCACCTCCGCCGCGAAGACCTCGGGCAGCTCCGAAACCAGCAGCAGGAGCAGCGACATCAGCGGTGAAGTGTGGTCGTCGTCGTCACCCCCGGGGGGCACCGCCGCGGCGTCAGCTCCCTGTGCCTCCCGCCACGCAGCCTCCTTTTCTTCCTGCTGCTCCAGCCACGCCGCGTCTTCCTCGTCTTCATCCTGTATGTCCCACCAGTCTTGCCACGCGTAGGGGTCCTCCTGTTCCTCTTGTTCATCCAGCCACGACTGCTTCCACAACACAGCCTGACCTTCATCCTCCCGTTCATCCTGCTGCTCCAGCCACGCCGCGTCTTCCTCCTGTGCCTCCTGTGCCTCCCACCAAGCCAGCCACGCCCCGCGTCCCTCCTGTGCATCCTGTGCATCCCACCAGGCCTGCCACGCCCCGGGTTCCTCCTGTTCCTCCTGTTCATCCAGCCACGGCCACGCCTGCTGCTCCAGCCACGCCCCGTGTTCCTCCGGTTCCTCCTGCGGCGGCAGCGGGATCTGGAGCAGGGGCGGGGGCGGGGGCGGGAGCCGGGCTGGAGGCAGGAAGGGCAAGGGCAGCGGGTGGGGCGGGGGCGGCGGCGGGGCAAGGCCGTCCGCCACCAAGGGCCTTACGGAGTGCTTTTCGCAGCTCAATTTAAGCAGCGGTGAGGTATTCAGTGGGAGAACCTAAGTTGATACGTGGTTTCAGTTGAGCTGAAGAGAAAGCCCAGGTAACGCGTGACGGCCCTGCCTCCACCTGGTTCTGCTGTCTCCGCGGCGCGCCCACCGCCTGATACACGCGCGCGCTGCCCGCGGCGGCGCTCGGCGCGCGGTGGGGGACATCATGCGGCGGCGGCGGCGGCGGCGGCGCGGGGTCTTCCGCCACCTCGAGGCTCACGAGCACCACTCTGTCGTCGTGGCGCGAGGCGGCGGTCGAGTAGCACACCACTTCGAGAGTGACGGTGATCATCGTTGGGCTGCGGGTGCGGCAGGTGACGGGAGGGGGGCAATGGAGGGGCGAATGGGGTGAAGTTGGTGAAGGGGGGCGTCGGGCGGCAAACGTTGTGGCTGCGCAACATGCTGTCTAGCTGTGCGGCTGGCTGCACCACGGCAAGATTTTGAAAGAAACGATCACCGATTCTGTACCAGAAGTCCTGCACTCCGCGCCTGCACTCCCAGGTGCCCACAGATTGTGCTCGTCAACTCAGCCGCGGCACCCTCATTATCTCATCCCAACACACACCTCCCACCGTGCCCCCGCGAGCTGCACCGTGCGCCCCTTCGAGTCCGAGCGAGTCATGGAGCGGGAGGCTGACGACGACCACCTTGATGCGGTGCTGAACCCAGATCTCCTGGAGGGGGCGTCGGAGCTCAACACGCTGCTCCAGGAGGGGACGAGGGAAGGCGGGGAAAGGCCCGATGTTTTGCAGTGGCTTCGGGAGCAGAACTGTTCGGGGAACGAGAGGACACGTGGGTGATCATGAGCCCAGCACGATTGCGCGCGCGGGGCGATGCGAGATGCGCCGAACATCCCCGGGATCGCGCAAGAATTTCCAACGATTTGATTCGCGCCACCGACGCCATGCACGCAGTAATTCGAATTTCAAGAAACGATGTGCTAGCCCCGTGCGCTGCGTCGTCTAGTAGTTAGAGTATCGTCGAGTAGTTGCGTCGTCGCAGCGTTTGCGTTAGTAGCGTAGCAGACAGACATATGGCGGCTAACATCCCGAAGGTTTTGGGTTTGGTGTAGTGTCTATTGACGTGGGTCACTCCTTGAGGGACTTGGTGCAGATCTCGAAGAGGTTGGGGCTGGGCTTGGCGTCCAGAATGCGCCGCAGCTCCGCCTTCATCACCTCCCAAAGCAAAGGTCCGCTTTCAACCGCGTTAGGATGGGCCAAAGCCCCGGTTTCAACCACATCAGGACCGGTCAGGTGACCTAACATGATTCCAATCAATCTGAGCGATTTGATACTAGGCTCCCCATCCGAACACGGGCCATGCCTGCCGCGCCGGGCCGTTCAAACGCCACATTCGGTGAAGGCACACCGGTACACTATGAGCAAACAGCGACGTGGCCCTGCCTGGCGCGCGGGGTCGTACAAGCGCCACTTGGTGAAGGGATTGGCGACGCGGGTGGCGGCGATGGCGTTTATCGCATCCATCTCCAGCACGCAGTCCGTCAGGAAGCGGTACCCAATATGTAGCGCCGCAGCTTTAATTTGAAAGCAAAGTTTAAAAGCGGTTCGTCACATTATGGCCGCAAGCGCTGAAAAGACCGAGCGCGGTCGATATGGGGTGAGGGTGCAGCGGCCTACCGCTTCCGTCCGCGGCGTGGAACCCCGGGGTGTTCCCGGCGAACCCGCCGATCAAAGCGTAGAACTTGTTGGGGACCTTGGAGGAGGGTCATTCAGAACAAGCACTCGACCGACTCGACCGAGATCAGAGCACGGCTTACATCGAGGATGGATGCTCATACATGCGTGCTGACTCGACTCGTTCGATTCAACGTCGGTGGAGTGCTTGTACTGAAGAAGCCCCCTGCCTTCATGGAGTACACGGGGGAGGCCATGGTCTGCTTCACCAGCTCCAGCGGGTTGTCCACGTACACCCGGGGGCAGGGCCCTGCACACCAACCACTCGACTCGAATCGGAGCACGACTAATGCATATACAGACGCGCGGAAGATGAGGAGGAGATTCAACGTCGGTCGAGTGCTGGCTCTGGATATACCCCCTGCCATGCTGGCCACGAGGGACAGGTAGGTGCAAATGACGTTGTTGTCGTCCTTCCACTTGAGCAGGAAGGCGTCGAGCGCGGCGGCGCGCGGCGCGGCGGCGGTCGGGTGCCGCGCCAGCGCGCCCAGCGCCGCCACCACGTCCGTCATGTTGTTCGCCTCCTCCTTGTAGCGGTGCAAGTTCAAATTGACAGCAAAAAATGAGAGCGGTTCATCACGTTGTAGCTCTAGCTTCAAAAGCGCTGAAACCACGCGATTGAGGCGGTATTGACAATGGTCGCAACAGGTTTGAAGGTGCAGCAGCTTACGTTGAAGGCGGCCACGAGGAGGGGCGCCTGGTCGCCGCCGTGGCCCAGGATGCCGAGGCAGCGCAGCGCGTAGGCCTGCAGCGAGCGCCGCGCCGTCTGCACGTCGTCCACCACGTACGCCACGCCCACCGCCTCCGCCAACCACCAAGGCCATTGACAACAGGCACTCCACCCGGGATCAGAGCATGACTCACCTACAGGGTGGATGCTCATACAGACGCACGGGCTCGGTCCCACGTTGATGTATGCTCATACAGAAGCGCGGACGCGGTTGATCGATTGAATGTCAGTCGAGTGCTTGTTCAGAAACACCACCCTGCCTTGCACGCGGTGTAGGCGGCCTGCAGCTCCGCCTGGCACGCCCCCGCGAACTCCACGCTGAACCCCTTGACCACGTTAAACACCAGCAGAGGGTCAACGGGCTGCAGCTGCTGCACGAGGGGCGCCACGCCCGGGAAGCACAGCGCCTCCTCGACCCACGCGCGGTCCACCGTGTTGGCTGTGGCGTCAGTGATGATCCCCTTGCAGGCGCCCACAAAGCCCTCCCACGCGGCGGCGGCCTTGATGGCGCCGCGCACCGCCGCCTCGTCCGCCTCCGCGCCCATCGCCTGGATGGTGCGGGTCATGATGCCGCGCGCCAGGGGCTTACACTCGTCCACTTTTCGGCTCAACGTAAGCACAGTTTGTGGGTTGTGTTGGGTGCATGTGTTCCCCTCAGTCTATAAGACAGGGGGACATGAGAGGTGTGACCAAAACGGTTAAGGTTGAGCTGAAAAGTGGACGAGTGTAAGTCCCTGCCGCGCGCCAGCATCTGCGCCGCCTCCCAGCGGTTGAACGGGTCGGCGTCGTGCGCCAGAGCGAATAGCAGCTCCGCGGTGGACAGCGGCGGGGACATGGTCACCCACACGGGGGCGGAGAACCCGCGCAGCACCGACGGCACCGGCTCACCCTCCACGCCCTTCAAAGAAGGTAGCGCCACAAGTTGAGATTGAAATCAAGGGTTGAACGCGGTTCATCATGTTTCAGACTCAAGCGCCGCAATCAAGCGCGGTAAGCCCAGGGTGAAGCTGCACCGCGCTACCTTGAACGTGAACGTGGCTTTCATGGCGTTGAGGCGCAGCACCAGCGCGCCCTGGCCGGTCACCGTGGCCGCCGACCCTGAGCCGCCCTCCTCGCCGGACACGCTAACGTCGCCGAGCACGAGGTCCGCGCCGCCCGCGCCGATGAGCCCCACCGCCACAGGGATCAGGTGCGCGATTTTGGCCCCGTCCATATCTGGTGTCTTGGGAAGCACCTGCTCCAGGGTGAGCGAGTACGTCTGCGCGGCGGCGTCGTAGGAGCGCGCGCACTTCAGAGTTGGCGTGCCGGCCTGCGTGTACCAGTTCTTGAGGCGCGAGATGTCGTTGCCTCCGTTGGCGTCCGTCATGGCAGCGAAGAAATCGTCCGTGGTGACCGCCTGCCCGTCGTGCCGCGCAAAGTACAGGTCCATACCCTTGCGGAACCCCTCCTAGCACCAGGGTCCTTCACAACCAGCACTCGACTCACTCGACCGAGATCAGAACATGGCTCACATTGAGGGAGAATGATAATACATACGTGCGGACTCGGTTCGTCGATTCAACGTCGGCCGAGTGCTTGTCGACAACAACCCCCCTGCCTTGCCCAGCAGCGTGTGGTACATGCGAATCACCTCGGCGCCCTTCTCGTACACGGGTAGCAGGGTCCCACACGCCGCTCACGCTGCACCTCAACTGCACGCGTGAGTTATTGAGATTGGTTCACTGGAGGAACCCACGCGCCGTTCCCGCATCACTGGAGGGTCCCTCACGCCGCTGCCGGTTCAGCTCAACTGCCAGCACCTTCGTAATATCAAGTTGTGGGCGAGGCGTCAAGCTGGGATGACATGAGTGGTATCGCGGTCTCAGGTGCAACGACCTCTCAAGTTTAATCTGAACAGGGAACGGTTGAACGGCCCTGCCGGTGAGCGTGTAAAAGTTGTCAATCTTCATGTAGGACGCCGGCCGCACGGGGTGCGCCGCAGTGCAGGGCCGCTCGTTGTCATTCAAAGCAAAACTTGAGGGCACTATATTTGGAAACCCTAAGAAATGGCATGCTACACGTTGACCTGGCTGAGCTATGGGGATTTCCCTAAACACTACACTGTCTACAAATCCTGTGATACATCGCGCTGCCCTCACACTTGAGAGTAGAGATTCACATATCAGTTCAAGCGTTAGTTATGGGCCCCTTCAACACGGGTTTCGTGGTTTGAAGGTGCAGCCAAGCACCATGGGGCTGGCGTCTTCGGCGAACTGCGCGTCGCGGAGGTAGCGCACGTCGCCGATGCGCTTGACGCTGCGGCTCATCATGTCCGCCGAGAACTCCTGGTCGCGGAACACCGTCAGCCCCTCCTCACTGTAGCGCTCACAAGTTGAAATTGCGAGCAAAACTTGAAAGCAGTTTATCATCTTGAAGTGTCCATACTCAATAGTGCCCCTCGATACAGCCTTCAACCCTAACAGACCGTAGGGTACGTCCGCTTGAAATGGCGGAGGTGATTGCTTAATGCTCACTATGTGAGTGCCTTGGGGCTCGATGCACGTTATAAAAGAAATACAAAATTAAACCCAGCGAGGGTCAAGCGCTGCAACCAGGCGCTTTCAACATGGCTTTCAACCGGTTCCAACGAGCAACACCGCACCTTGAGGCTGAGCTGAAACCAGTCGCGGCAGGTGACGCGGTTGCCCGTCCAGTTGTGGAAGTACTCGTGGGCGATGACGCCCTGCATGTAGCAGTGCAAGATGAAACTGCAAGCAAAGTTTGAAAGCGCTTCATCACATCATAGGTTCAAGCGCTGATTCCAGGCGCGGTCAATCCGGGGTCAGCCTGCATCGACCCACCTGGATGCGCCCGTACTGTAGCGGCGCAAGTCAATGTTGAAAGGAAAAGTTGACAGCAGATTATCGTGTTCCAGTTTCAAGCGCTTGGTTCCGGGCGCTTTCAACTTGGATTTGATGCGTTGAAGGTGCGTTGGCTCACCATAAGCGTTATCCGTGGCGCTCTCCTGCGTGGCCAGAACCAGCCGCGAGTTGAACAGGTTCAGAGACTTGTTCTCCATGCTGTACCGCCGCAAGTTGAACCGAAAGCAAAGTTTGAAAGCGGCTGATTATGATTTAGCTTCACAGCGCTGACACCAAGCGCGGTCAATCTGGGCTCAACCTTGGGGTCAACCTGCACCGCCCTACCATGGCACCCATGTTGAAGTCGTCCACTGCCATGATGTACCGCAGCAAGTTGAAATTGAAAGCAAACTTTGAAAGCGTTTCATCATATTGTACCAGAAGCGCTGATTGCAGACACCATAGGCAATGTCAACATGAGTTTTGATAGTGTGAATGAGCACCGCCGTACCACGATGTTGAACAGGTCAAGGTCGTACTCCAGCCCGAAGGTCACCCTCCCGTAGAGCCGAAACGCCCGTACTTTGAACCAAAGTTTGAAAGCGCTTCATCAATCATCATATTATGTAACAAAGTGCGTCAAACCACTAGCGACTTTGCGACTCTGAGGGCTAAGTCGTCCAAATGGACAGTTCTGATTGGTGCAGCGGGACGACTTGGCTCGCTAATTCGCTAAGCCGTTTGACGCACTGTGTCATAGTTTCCAAGCGCTTAGTTCCCGGCGCTTTCAACATGGGTGGGATGTGTGATGCATACAAGCAGCGGCGCCGCACCTCATCCCACTTCATGGCCTTCTTAAGGCTGGCCATGGCGAAGTCGCAGCGGTCGATGTTCGCGTGCTCCGCGTAGATGGCCAGCGTCACCTCTCGCCCCCAACACTAGGGCCCTCCAATCGTCTCCCTTTAAGCTTAACTTGAGCACCTTCCGAGGATAATTGCCATTGGCTTCAGGGACAAGCCAGCGGAAGTTGAGCTGACAAGGGAACGATATTTTCTTCGCACTTTTCGAGGGGGGGTCGGTCAAATGGCGGTTGCAATTCCTGAATTCGGGAACCTGAGTTGATAAAATGTCAAATTTGCCATATGAACCCGAATAATAGACGGTCGATACGCCACATTGGATTCTATGTGGCGGATTATTAACTCGAGTCTTCCAATTTGCAGAGCGTTGACCGCCATTTGTGCCGCCTGGAAAACTGCATATTACGCCAACTGGTCTATCGGAGAGTTGGCGCACGCGATTTGACCCCCGGTGGAAATATGCGTAGTTGCGGCCCTGCCGAGCACGTGGTGAAGGTGTCCTTAACGCTGGCCAGGTTGCCCGCCACCAGCGCGAACAGGTAGCAGGGCTTGCGCCACGGGTCCGCCCACACCGCCATGTGCCGCCCGCCCGCCAGCTCGCACGTTGCCGCATAGCAGGGTCCGCCAGAACAACCACTCATACCGAGATCGGACAAGCCCGCATGACTCACCTCTAGGGTGAATGCTCATACAGGCGCGCGGACTCGGTTCGTCGAAACACCGTCGTTCGATTGCTTGTTCTGAAGACTTCCCATGCCACGAGGTTGCCGTTGGACAGCAGCACCGGGTACTTGGTCTTGTCGGCGCGAATCTTGGTGGTGAAGATGGACATCACGTCGGGGCGGTCCGGGTAGTAGGTGATCAGCCGGAACCCCTCCGCCTCGCAGCAGGGTCATCGGGAACAAGTACTCAACCATTATTGGAGCATGACTCACCATCAGAGTGCACGCTGAAACTGATGTGCGGAGGAGGATGAGGAAGATTCAACGTCGGTGGAGTGCTTATTCTCAATAACCCCGCTGCCTCGCACTGCGTGCAGAAGTTGCCGCTGGACTTGTACAGGCCGCTCAGCTCGAAGTTGTCCTGTGGCTTGAACTTGGTCACCACGCCGAGGGTGAAGCGGCCCGCCGGCGGGGAGGACACCGTCAGCCGCGTGTCCTCCGCGTTCTTGCGCCAGGGCCGGGCAGGTATTACCCTCCTTCGCCGCGTCATAAGATGCCACTTAGCGCAAGAAACGAGGGTATATATAACCTGCGTGTCGACGACGCGGCGGGCAATGTGTGTTGTCCGTACCTTGGTGAGCACGTAGTCGGCCGGCGCCAGGGGCTTGTCGTTGATGTAGATGCCCAGGAGTTCCACGAAGGCTTGGCGGCCATCTAACACGAGCGGCACCCCGCCCGCGCCCCCGCTGGTGGGTGACAGTACAGAGGTGGCCGTCACCACCGTGTATTCCTCCTCCAGGTCGAACTCCAGCGTCACCTGCACGCGCGCAGAGCGGGGGGCAGCGGTCAGTCGCCAGCACGGGGCGCCACGGCGTCCGCAGCGTACCACATACCGCCGGCGGTGCAAGACCGCCGCGGATTCGATTCGCCGCAACAGACGACCGAACTCGAAGGCCAGATCTGATAAAGCCCGCTGTTAACTCGAGCAGGGGAGCTGGGGCTGGGAGCGCTGGTACGGCTGGGTCGTGGCGTTGGGGCCTTCTGGCGCTGGGGTGGATAGCGCGCGCGTCGCCCTTGTTGGGAGGCCCGGTCGCCCAGACCTAATCGACCAACCAGGGTGGTCTGACGGGACGGGGCGGGAAGGTGTTGTTGTTGGTGACACGCACGTTCTCCACGTCGTAGGGGAACGCGGCGTACTCGGCGAGGTACGTCGTGGGGGTCTCCTCCTCGCTCGCCATCGTCGCAGATTTCACGCCGCTGTGCAGGTAAATGTGTCGTCGTGACAGCACCAAAACGCTCCAGGTGCGAATCTTAATCTATGCATGATGACTCAAGAATTTCGAGTTTTCGACATGGTCCTGACGCGCGTGGGCGCCAAAATTTAGGCCCTTCAAAACGGCCGGGAGCTCTGTTTGAGTGGCGCACCGCCGAGAATGACGCGCGTGCATTGGCGTACGAGGTTGCGGCGGCGGCCGCGCCGAGGCGCGGAATCCGTTCGTAGTAGTCACGCCGTGGACTCCGTGGGGGTCGTGCGGCGCGTATCTGCCAGTTTCTTGAGTCATTTGAGTGGGAAACGACGGTCTGAAACGTGCGCATCGCCCCGAGGCGCGCCGGCGCCGGCGATTCGCCGTTGCCCCCCCGCGCATCGACGCGCGTGCCAAGTCAAGGGGGGATTGCCTGCGATGGTTTTGCCGCCGCCGCAACTTTGTACGCCAATGTTCGCTCGTCTGGCGCGTAGTTCTCCTCGATCCGCCACTCAAAACAGAGCTTCCGGGCGTTTTGAAGGGCCTAAAGTTTGGCGCTTCGCGCGGGAAGCCTGTCTCGATAATCGATATACGCCAACTGGTCTATCTAAACGCCGACGAAGCATCAAAGCCCCTTTCAAATTACATTTCATTGGCTGCCGAACCACCCTCCCCACAGGGAGGGTATCCTATGTCCAATATCACAGGGGTCAGGGCGAAAGCCCGGTGCCTCCTCATACATGCGGAAGCGTTTCTCTGTCAGTCTGTCTCTCTGTCTCTGTCTCTCTGTCTCTCTGTCATCTCTCTCTCTCTCTGTCTCTCTCTGTCTCTCTCTCTGTCTATCTCTGTCTCTCTCTATATATGTACATCTGCCGCCACGGTTGTCAGGACCGAGATGCGTTTCTCTCGTTGTTGTTCGCATGTCGGGCCTTGGAGCGGCGACGGCATCCAAAGCAGCCAGGGGTAGCACCGGCGTGGGCATCGTCATCCTCGATGCCGAGCGACGCACCGGTCCTGAACCCGCCGCCACTGACGCCACTGCGGTCCACTTCATCCGCCTCCGCCACTGATGATAACGCGGCGGCGGTGGGGGAGGTGGTCGCCCGCCGCTGACCGCCGTTGCCCGCGGGCCGCGGCCGGGGCGGCTGCCACGTCTGCATCATGTGCGCAACGAGGCCGGCCGCCGTGGGGTGCTCCATGAGCGCGGAGGCGATGAGCACCGCGGTGCCCGCCGGCGCCGCCGCCTGCAGCTGCCGCCGCAGGTCCACCACCTGCAGCGAGTCGAACCCGGCCTCCATGAGGTTTGTGTCACACCCCACGGGCTCCTCGTCAGTGCGCGGCGCGGCGTTGAGAATCACCAGCACGTCGCGCAGCGTCGCCGCCTCCATAGCCGCCCGCGGGCCCTCTCCCTCGCCCACGTTGGCGACGCAGTAGTCGTCAATCTGGTGGACGGACGCGGTCTCCGCGGGGCGCCAGTAGACCGACGTCGCCGCGACCCAGCGACGGAGCCTCAGTGCCACTTGGTTGGTCGTGCCCGTGCCTGTGCGCGGACGGTCACGGGGCCCGCCCACCACCATCTCCAACCCCGTCTCGGTCTCCACCTCCCGATCCCCATCCTGCTGCTGCTGCCGCGGCTGCTGCTGCCGCGGCTGCTGCTGCTGCGGCAGCGGTGGCGGAGCAACCTCGGCGGCGACGAGCGCGCGGGTGATGGTGCGGGTGCGCGCCCCGCTCAGCGTCCACGCGCCGCACGCCGCCGTGCCCGTGCCCGTCACGGCCCCGGCCCCGGCCCCAGGCCCGGCCCCGACGCTGCCCGCCCGCCAGGGGCTCACACTGCTCAACTTCTCGGCTTGACGTCTGCACTTGTTGTGGGATTCATGCTTGGGTGATTGGAGGGTTCCAGTGATGTGACAAAAACTGGTCAAGTTGACATGATAACTGGACAAGTGTAAGCCCCTGCCGCCGCGTTCAGGTGCGTCCCAATTACAGCAAGCAATGATATGCTATTTGGTGACATTCTTTACCTGTGAAAGATACCCCGACACTGGTACACGTCGAGCAAAGTGTCAGGTGGGGTTGATGCGCCGGGTGTGTACAGGTACGCTAGTATACCTTGAGCAAACCGTGAGGTTGACTTGATGCGGCAAGTGTGTTCGGGTACACACTCTGGTGCACTTCGAGCAAAGTCGGGATGATGTAACAAGGTATCGGCGTGCAAGGCCCTGCCGCCAGAGACTCGAGGCGGTACATGATGGCGCGTCTGCCAGGGACATCAGTCTCCCGCTGCCTCGCGGCCGGCTCCCTTGCGGACACGGTCCCACGGCGCATCGCCCGCAGGTCGAGCCCCTTCACGCGCGCCAGCAGCACGCCGCTCGAGCCCATCAGGGCGTGGTTGGACCACTGCGACTGCGTCTCCTCGCCCTTGCAAACGTCCGCCGAGGCGCGGAGGCGCGCGACTCCAGAGTTGGCGCGCGGCGCGGCGAAGGCGCTGAAGGCGGCGGGGACCAGTAGGCTGCGGTCGGACGCGGCGGTGGCGCGTGCGGCGGCCAGCTGCAGCGCATTGTCCAGTGACGCCGGGTGCGTGTGGTCTGCGGGTCGGGTCGGAGGTGGTGGGAGCTCAGCGCCGTTTGGTGGGAGGCTGGGGTCACGCTCACGGGATGCTGATGCAGTCACTGGGAGGTTGGGGTCACGTGGATGGGATGATAAGTGCATCGGAGTTGATGGGATGATATGTCGGAATTTGATGTGATTTTTGGCTCATCAAGTAGATGGGTTTCTTACAGGGCGTGAACCCGTTGGACGCTCCGTCCGTCTCTTGGATGGTACCGGTGGCGAACGTGTCGTAACTGCCGCTGTTGCGAGTCGGCAGCGGCGGGGTCAGACTTCCGCCGCCGACGCCACCCCTGTAGAGCAAGTCCGACGCGAAGACATGGACGAGGACTGGTGGTGCGCCGCCGCGGCAGCCTGCGTCTGGATGCGCCGCGCACGAGCCCGCAGGTGCGGCGTGACGCGCGCGGACGCGGAGGCCACCTCGACGGTCTCCCCGCCCGAGTCCGTGCGCCACTCCGTGCAGTCGGGAACACAACACACGTAGGAGTAACACCCGGTAAGATGCTAAGATCACATCATTCACAAACATCACACGGGGCTGTTAGTCCGTCTCACAGACACTGTATCCCCCGCGTCCCCACCATGATGACCACCTGGGCGTCGGCCCCGCCCGCCAGCACCAGGGGCACAGGCACTATGGCGGCCACTATGGCGATCTCGCCGCGCAAAATGGCGTTGGAGGCGCCGCCCATCATGTGTGCGCCGCACACCGCCAGCTCCGGGACGCAGGGACCACGGCAACGCAATCATCAAAAGTTGATAGAAGTGCGCGGTAAGATCACCAACATAATATATAATGAGAGAGAGACAGAGAAGACGTCCCCGCGTGTATCAGAAGCAGGACGCTTCCGCGTGTGTACGGATCAAGGAGGCACCAGGCTTTGGTCCTGCCCCCCGTGTGCGCCATTAGGGGGTACACACGGGCATATACACAGACGTGGACACGAGAGCCTGGGCCGAGTGTGCAGCCACGTCATAGAGTGGCGATGAACTCAAGAGAAGGGGCGTTAATCCACACCATGAAGCCGGCGCCCGGGAAGAGCGCCCGGTTCATCACGCGGTGGTCCCACATGTCGCAGTCCCGCCGCGCGCTCAGCGCCGCCTGCGCCACGCAGCGGTCTGGCGGCGACGCGTTCACGGACGTCAGCAGCGCGTGCGTCTCAGGGACCACCCAGAATCGTTGCCGGTCCGTCACTGTCAGGGACGAGCGCGCGCCGGCGATGCCGCAATGTGCACCGCCGCGCCCCCCCGCCGCCTGCGCCTGCATCACCGCGTGACCGTTGGTGCCCTGGAACGCGAAGCCGCTCGTGCCACCCGCGGATCCGCCGCCGCCGCCGCCGCCGCCCGCGGGTCCCGCCGAAACCTGCGCGGCGCCCTGCCGCGGCATCCGCATCCCCGCGCCGCCGCCGCCCACGGCTATGTCAGCGGAGTGGATGACGCCCTGAATGTACGGGTTGAGGGCCACCAGGTGCATGATGGCTGCCGTGCACATGCGCACCAGGCCCTCCAGGGGTTGCGCCAGCGCGGTGACGCCCGCCGCGGTCTCCGCGTGACCCACCAACGACTTGATCGCCTCTAGGACCAGCGGCGCGCCCCCGCCATCGCCCGCCGGGGCGCGCTGGAACACGGCGGCGGCGGCGCCCACCTCGATGGGGTCGCCCAACCCCGTGCCGGTGCCGTGCATCTGCAGCACCGCAACCTCGGCGGGAGTCACGGCGGTGCCGTGCAGCGACTGACGGATCACGGCTTGCTGAGAGGGCCCGTTGGGCGCGGTGAGCGAGCTGGAGCGACCGTCTTGGTTCACCGCGGTGCCGATGACCGCCACCCCGGGACCGCCGCCGGGGCCGCCGCCGGGGCTGGGCG
>Ga0307489_10001829_pt1 | contig 14182 bp, 21 predicted proteins | sample SB12metaG_FD_202247 | JGI IMG/M metagenome (GOLD analysis project Ga0307489, IMG submission 202247) | Sea-ice brine microbial communities from Beaufort Sea near Barrow, Alaska, United States - SB 1.2 | ecosystem: Environmental > Aquatic > Marine > Coastal | place: USA: Alaska | collected... | reverse complement strand
GTGTATAAGAAGGCACCAGGCTTTCGCCCTGGCCCCCGTGCGGGTTCTAACACACCCACGCCCCCCGCTTCCTGCTCTGCACGTGATACGTGTGTGTTTCCCGTTCACGCAGATGTACACGAGCGGCACGACGGGGCGGCCCAAGGGGGTGGTGCACTCGCAGCGCGCGGTGATGACCAACGCGGCGCACCAGGTGGCCGCCTGCTCGCTCACGGCGGATGACGTGTGGCTGCACGCCGCGCCCATGTTCCACGCCTTCGACGCCTGCTACATGTACGCCCTCGTGCTGTGCGGCGGCACGCAGGTGATGCTGCAGGGCGGCGTCTTCACCGGCGCGGACGCCTCTCACGCCATCGCCGCCCGAGGCGGGGCCACGAGCCGGGGGGGAACCCGTCATCGCTGCCCTGTCCACCACTATCTCGTTGGGAGTCTACCTCCACTGTATATAACCCAACGAACGTCGACATGGGTCACCTGTCGAGGACCTCTTTTCTCCACAGGCTTCTCCTCAAGAAGTGTCTGATGTTCATTCGATGAGTTATATACCGTGGAGGTTGAATCTCAACAGATCCATTTGGTCCCCGTCCCTGCACCCTCTGCAGTCATCCCGACTCGAAGCCTCAGAAGGCGTTGCTCTTGCTCACGGTGAGCAGGCACAGGAAGTTATGGTGCACGGCCCTGGCCCGCGGAGTGACGGCCACGGCCATGGCGGCGGCACAGGTGGACATCGTGCTGTCGCACCTGGAGAGCGTCCCGCGCGGCGCCGGCACCGGCGCTGGCGGCCCTGCCAGCGGCCCCGGCGGCCCCGGCGGCGGCGGCGCCCTGGGCTCGCTGCGCCTGGTGTGCTGCGGGGGCTCCACCGTGGCGCCCGCCCTCATCCAGGCGTTGTGGGCTGCGGCGCCGCGCGCCACATACTTCAGCAACTACGGGATGACGGAGGCCGGGGGCATGGTATGCAGCAGCATGGTGCAGGCGTCCGAGGCAGGTGCTTTCACTCGTCCACTATTTACCTTAACGTGAGCACCTTCTGAGGGATACGCTCCTGGGTATTTCAGTGTTTCAGGGACCGAAAACGGTTCAGGTCGAGCTGTACAGTGGACGAGTATTGGCCCCTCGTCCGAGGCGGCCATCATGGAGCACATGACGTCGGTGGACCGCGCGCGGCTGCTGGCGCGGGCGGGGCGCGCCGTGCCGCACGCGCAGCTGCTGGTGGTGTGCGACGGCGCGGCGCCCGTGCTGGTGCCCGTGCGCCGCGACGGCCTCGAGGCCGGCGAGGTGCTCATCCGTGGCGACTGCGTCTTCGAGGCGGGGCGCCCGCCCGGGGCCCGCCCGCACCCCGCAGCTCGCCGTCCCCCTCCTTGCACCTCCATTTTGAGTCGTGTGGTGTCTGAAACCGCTCCTCAAATGTATGTCATCATGATTCATGATGACGGCGAAGATGGTGTCAAGGTTGAGGCAAAAGGTGGACTCGTTTGGGGGCTGGCCCTGGTCGGAGGGGTACTGGGATGCGGAGCTCGGCGGGCCGGTCGGGCAGGGCGGCGACGGGTGGACGGCCGGCGGGTGGTTCCGCACGGGGGACGCGGCCACGGTGGACCAGCACGGGTGGCTCACCGTGGTGGACCGCCTCAAGGACGTGGTCATCACGGGCGGCGAGAACGTGTTCAGCGTGGAGGTCGAGGACGTGCTGCGCCAGCACCCCCGCGTCGACAAGGCCGCCGTGTGTAGGGCTCGCTCAATCACGCCCGACACCAAGTAATCGACAAATTTAGTGCAAAGCCCCAAGTCGCTGAGGTTGAATGTCATCGCGTGACGTGGCGAGCGTGAATCACCTGACCCTATCCCTTGACGGCGTGCCCAACCGCTTGCTCGGCGAGCTGGTGGAGGCGGCGGTCACCCTCCTGGCGCCGGAAGGCGCGGGCCCCGGCCCGGCCGCTGCCGCCGGCGCCGCCGCCGCCGCCACAGTGAGTGAACAGGACCTGATCGCGCACTGCGCGGCGAGCCTCGCATCTTTCAAGGTACCGCACCGCGTCTTCATCGTGCCCGCCATGCCCACCACCAGCACCGGGAAAGTCCAGAAGCGGCAGCTGCGTGACGCCGCCGCCGCCGCTGCCGCCGCCGCCGCAAACGCCGCCATCACCGCCGCGCGTCACCGTGCAGCCCCGCGGGGTGTGGCGCAGCAGAGTGACGACAGGCCCGGCCTGATCGAGCTGATCCGCGGCGAGCTTGAGAAGATCGCGCCGGGCGCCGCTTGCTCCAACGGCGGCCTGGCCGACGACGCGCCGCTCGCCGAGGCCGGCCTGCAGTCCAACGCCGCCGTGGAGCTGGCAGGGGCTTACACTCGTCCATTTGTCGGCTTGACGTGAGCACTTTCCGTCAAGGTAGAGTTTGGTGGATTCAGTGGCCAAATTGGCTCAGGTTCAGGTGAAAAGTGGAGGAGTGTAAGCCCCTGACAGGTGGCGAACCGGCTGGGCGCCGCACTGGGCCAGGAGCTGCCGTCGCTGCTGGCGTTCAACAACCCCACGGTCGGTAAGGCGGTGCAGGATGAACTTAGGTCGACCCGGGGTAACCGCGCTTGTATTCAGCGCATTGAAGGTAGAATGTGATGACGAACTGCTTTCAAGTTTTGCTTTCAAATTTGAATTGCGGCGCTACACTTCGGCGCCATCGCCGACTTCCTCCTCGCAGGTGCCGCGGGTGAGGCGCTGCTCGACGCGGGCGCCGCCGCGCTCCCCCGCGCCGCCGGCGACCTGCCCCTGGCGCGCGTCGTCAGCCACTCCAGCGTGCTCCCGGGCAGCCTCGGGGCGCACGCCGGCGGCGCCGTCATCGCGCTGCGCGACGAGGCGAGGCGCGCGCCGCGGCAGCGGTGGGACCTGGACGCGGTGCACGACCCCGCGATGGCGGCTGGCACGGGGCAGGGGCTTACACTCGTCCACTATTCGGCTTAGCCTGAGCCGTTTTGTCACTGTCCTCACCCAATACATCCCACACAGATTGCTTACGGTGAGCTGAGAAGTGGCCGAGTGTAAGCCCCTGGCACGGGGGCGGTGTCCGTGCCGTTCGCCGCCTTCCTGCGACAGAGCGCGGGCGCGTGCGACACGGACATACTGGGCGCGGGGGTGACGGAGGTGCTGGCGATGGACCCGCAGCATCGCGTGCTGGTGGAGCACTGCTTCCACGCCATGGCCGTGGCGCCGCCCCGCCTGGTGGGCGGCCGCGGCGGCACCGGCGGCGGCGCGGCGGCGGCGGAGGTGGTGTCGGCGCTGCACGGCGCGGGTGGCACCTCGGTGTTCGCGGGGTGCATGTGGTCGGAGTATGCCGAGGTGCTGAGCGTGAACCTGGGGGTGGACCTGGGCGCGGGGGTCAGCACCGGCACGGGTGTCAGCTTCATGGCCGGCCGCGTCTCATGTAGGGCGTGCTCACACACCGCACCGCCACACACCCCATCCGCTCCGTCATTATCAACGCCACACACGCCATTAACCCCGTTTCGATCAACGCACAACTGAACCCACGTTGCATTCCGTGTTTCGACGTGACAAACACCTTGAGACGAAGCGAGCGTTGTTCGATCGCTCAGCCATGTGACTCCCCCCGTTGGCTTCACTGTCTTGATGTGAATGTGACTGACCCTGAACCTGAGCCCCCCGTGGCGCCTGACGCGGCGAAGGTTATCTGTCGAATGGGCCCGGCACACGGACACGCTGGACCTGAAGGGCGAGTGCGCGGCGGTGGACACGGCGTGCTCCTCCTCCATGACGGCCGTGCACCTGGGACGCCAGAGCCTCGCCTCGCACCGCGCCTCAGTGGCCGCTGGGGTGGGGCACTGCAGGCTCTGACCCTATGTTGATCCCATGTTGACCCCGGGCTGACCCCATGTTGACCCCATGTTGACCCCGGGCTTACCCCATGTTGACCCCGGGCTGACCCCATATTGACCCCATGTTGACCCCATGTTGACCTCAGGTTGACCTCAGGTTCAAGCGTTCAACGTGCTTGGTTTTAGCGTTTGGGGCTTAATCATGATGAATCGCTTTCAAACTTTATTTACAATGCCAAGTTGCGGCGCTACATTGGGGTGTCGCTGATGCTGAGCCCGGTGACCATGTCGCGGATCTGCCAGCTGGGTGCGCTGTCACCCGCCGGCCGCTGCCGCACCCTGGACGCCTCGGCGGACGGGTACGGCAGGAGCGAGGGCTGCTTGGCCTTCGTCATCACCGCGGCGGACGCCGCCGCACCGCTCGGCGGCGGCGGCGGCGGCGGCGGCGGCGACGGGTTCGAGTCCGCCGTGTACATCGCGGGGTCCGCGGTGAACCAGGACGGGCGCTCCAGCTCACTCACCACCCCCAACGGCGCGTCGCAGCAGAGCCTGCTCCGCGCCGCGGCGTTCCAGGCAGTGGCTTCCACTCGTTCACTTCTCAGCTCAACCTGAGCCTTCTTGGCCACTGAAACCACCAAATCTACCATACAGAACGTGCTCAAGTCAAGCCGAATAGTGAACGAGCGCAAGCCCCTGGTTCCAGGCGCAGGCGGATTGCCTGGGCTCCCTGCTGCTGCACGGCACCGCCACGCCGCTGGGGGACCCCATCGAGGTCGCCGCCGTCGCCGCAGTGTTCGGAGCGCGGGTGCCGGTCGCCTCCGCCATGCACCTGTCGGCGCCCAAGAGTGTGGTGGTAGGGAGGTGCACGTTCAGCCCATATTGAACTGAATCCCTGGTTGACCGCCCTTGGTTTCAGTGCTTGAAGCAGCCAAAGCATGATGTTTCGATTTCAAACTTTCTTTCAATTTCAATGTGAGCCGCTACACGGTGGGCCACGCAGAAGGCGCGGCGGGGGTGCACTCGCTGCTGGCGGCGGTGGTGGCGCTGCGGGGGCGGCGCGCGGCGCCCGTGGCGCACCTGCGGGCGCTCAGCCAGCACGTGGTATCCGCGGCGGGTGGCGCGCGCTTCCTCGTCCCCCTGCAGCCCGCCGCCGCCGTGCCCGCCGCCGCCGCCGCGCCCGACGCGCGCGCGGGCTGCAGTGCCTTCGGAAGGGCCCGGGACCCAATCAATTTGATGTGACTAACATCCTCTGACGAGGCGAGCGTTGTTCGCTTGCTCGGCCCTGAGGTTCCAGATTTCACCCCGTGGCTACCTGGCTTCCGCTTCTTGACGTGATTGACCCCCCGTGACGCCGCGTGACGCTGCGAACGTCATCTGTCCACTGGACCCTGAGCCCCGGGATGAGCGGGGTGAACGCGCACGCCGTGGTCCAGGCCAGCGGCGGCGCCCCGGGCCCGAGCGGCGACGTGCCCCGGGGCCGCGGTCGCGGCGCCGCCTCCGCCACGGTGGTCTGGCCGTGTTCCACGGTGGACGCCATTCTCCGGCCGACCGCGCACGGGCTGCTCAGCGCGTCGACGTCAGCCATGTACGTGTTCATGCTGAACGACTCGGTGGGGCGGTGCAGGTTGACCCAATGAAACCCACGTTGAAAGTGCCCGGATCTAAGCGCTCGAAACTGAAATATGATGCACACTGGTTTCAGGGTTTGATTTCACTTTCAACTTGCGCCGCGACGACTCGGCGCAGAACGCGGCGCTGATGGAGCACCGCATCAAGGGGCGCGCGATGGTGCCGGGGGCGGCGGGCGTGGCCATGATGGTGGCCGCGGCGCGCACCCTCGCCGCCGCGCGGGGGTCGGACAACACACAGCTGGCGCACGTCGTGTTCCACAAGCCGGTGTTCCTCGACCTGCCCAGTGCAGCGGCGGCGGTGGCGGCGGCTCCTCCCGCGGCGGCGGCGGCGGTGTGCTGCACAGTGGCGGTGGACGGCACCGTGGCTGTGGCCGACTACGCCGCGGCGGGGGCGCCGCCGCGCGCCGCGACCAGCGCCATGACGGGCCGCACCGCGCATTGCGGCGCCGTGTCGCTGCCGCCTGCGCCGCAACGGCCGCCCGCGGCGGGCCCCGTGGCGGGCGCCGGAGCAAAGGCGGCCGGTATGAGCTCTGCACTTCTCAGCTTGCTGCGTGCGATGAACCACTGGCCGTCCGCGAGTGATGACCGGGGGAGCGCCGCCGCGTCACTGCCACCCTCCTTGGCTGCCGCGCGCATCACCCACGGCGCCGCCGCGCGCGACTGTCATCCCTCCGACGTGCACCTCTGCCCGCGGATGGTCGACGCCGCGATGCACTCCGGGGCGGCGGCGCAGGGCACGGTAGGGCGGTGCAGGTTGACCGCGCTTGGTTTCAGCGCTTGCAGCTACATCACCATAAACTGCTTTTAACGCTTGCATGCAATTGCGACTCGCGGCTCTACAGGACGGGCCGAGCCGGGCAGGACGGCCGCCCGCGCGAGCTAGCCATCCCGTGCGAGATGCGCCACTTCTTCGCCCGCGGCGGCGCCATGCCCCGCGCGGCGCACTCCGCCGTGACCACGCGTGGCGCGGCCAGCGACCACGTCGTCACGGACCCCCGCGGCCGCTCGTCCGCGGTCGTCATGCGCGGCCTCATGACCAAGGCAATGTCGAGAGCTCGGGTGGCGGACGTCGTCGCCACCGCCACCGCCGCCGCCGCGCAGGGCCCGGCGCAGGTCATGTACGCCGTCGCCGCCTACGCAGATCCGGCGTCCGTGCGCGGCGGGACCGGGACCAGCACCTGCCCGGCGCTGCCGGACGGCGTGGCCTCGCACGCGGCGCGATGGAGCGGCGGCGGGTCGGACGCGCGGAGCGCCACCGCCGCGTCGTGCGCGTCCATCCAGGTGCTGCAGCAGGCGCTGGGCGCGGCGGCGGGCCCGGCGGGCGTGCACGTGGTGGCCGCCCTCACGGACGTGGGCGCGCTGCCCGCCGTGGTGGACCCCGCGGACCCGGCGCGCCGCCGACCTGGGGGGCGCGGGCCGGCGCGCCGCGCGGGGAGCGCCCCGCTGGAGGGCGTGATGCGGACGGCGGCGCTAGAGTTGCGCGGCAAGGGCTCACACTCGTCCACTTTTCATATCAAGCGGAGAAGTTTTTGGTCACAGAAACACAGAGACCACCCAGCGTATCCAACAAAAGGCGATTACGTTGAACTGATAAGTCGACAAGTGTACGGCCCTGACCACGGCCGGGGTCTCTAGCGTGCAACGCGACCCGCGGTGCGCGGCACCGGGCGGGGGGAGCGGCGGGGACGACGGCGGCGGAGGGGGCGGCGACTGCGCCGTGCGGGCCAATGTGATGTGGCACCCGCTGCTTCGCGCGATTCGTCAACCTGCTCCGCGCCGCGCCGGCTCGACGCGCAAGCCGCTCAGCCTGCGACACGTCGTGCGTGATGTCATCCAGGGCCGACCGTGGACGCGGGTGGAGGAGCGTGCCGCCGTGGACGCAGGTGTTGCGCAGGCGCAGGAGCGGAAGCACGACCGATCCACGGTTCTGATCACGGGGGGCCTCGGCGCGATCGGCCTGGAGGCGGCGGCGTGGATCGCCCGCCGCAACCCAGGGGTCCGCCTCTGCCTGTCCGGGCGCACGGGGCGCGCCGCCGAGACCCAGGACGCCATCAGGCGGCTGTGCGGGGCCGAGGCCCGGGACGGCGGCGCCGTGGTGAACATGCAGCGGTGTGACGCCGCCGTTGCGGAGGAGTGCGGCGCCAGCGCTGCGGACATGCGGTGGCGCGGCGGCGGCGGCACCTTCCTGGGTAAGGGGGCGCAGCTTGACCCTGTCCAACCCATGTCGACATCGCCTGGAACTAAGCGCCTGGTACTAACACACGATAGACTGCTTTCACGTTTTGAATTCGATTTGTACTTGCGGCGCTACAGGTGGGCGGCGCGGCGGGGGTGATCCACGCCAGCGGGGTGCTGCGCGACGCCATGCTGGCGCGGCAGCACGCCGGCGGGGTGCGGGGCGTGATGGCGCCCAAGGTGAGCGCGGCCGCCCGCCTGGAGGCCACCGTGTCCGGCGGCCTCAACCCGCTGGCCGCCGCCGTCATGTTCTCATCCATCGCCGCGCTCCTGGGCTCCACGGGGCAGGCGGGGAAGTGTGCACATTGGTTCAAATTCCAGCTAGACTGACGCCATTTTGTCCTGAAACGACTCCTCAAGTCATCACAACATAATCAAAGACGCGCAAATGTGAGCTGAGCTACAAATGGAACGAAAACAGGGGTTGTAAATAGAGGTCAGAGTCAGTAATGGAGCAATGTGGGGTTCGAATTGAAAGAGATATTTTATATTTCATCGGAGGAAAAACGACGTGTGAGGCCCCGCGGGCAGGCCAACTATTCGGGGGCGAACAGCGCGGTGGACCGGTTGGCGCTGAGCGCGCGGAGCGGGGGAGAGCCCGCCTCCAGCGTGCAGTGGGGTGCGTGGGGCAGCGGCGGAATGGCAGGGAGGTCATTGAGAACACACACTCGACCGACGGTGATTCTCCCCCCTATTCCGCGCGTGCGTCGGTGTATAGACATTCACCCTGAAGGTAACTCAAGTCAACGGCGGTCGAGTGCTTGTTCTCAACGACCCTGCTGCACGGCGGCGCGCGACGCGGGCGTCCTGAGCCGCATCGAGCGCATGGTAGGTCGCAGCAGGTCGACCCCAGATTGACCCCAGGTTGGCCCCGGGTTGACCGCGGGTTGACCGCGCCTGATTTCTGCGCTTTGAAGCTGAACATGACCCGCATTCAAACGTTGCTTTCAATGTCAACTGGCGGCGCTACGCGATGGGCATGGGGGTGCTGTCGGCCGCGCAGGGCCTCGCCGTCCTCCACCACGTGTTCGGCAGCGCCGGCGCCTGCAACATGGCGGCCAGCCCGTTCGACTGGACGCGCATCACGCAGAGTACCCACCCCCTGCCGCCCGTGTGTGCGGCGTTGTGCGCGGAGGCCGCCGACCTTGCCGCCGCCGCCGCCGCCGCCGCTGGGACGGACGATGCAGCGGGGGCGGGGGCGGGGGCAGGTGTGGCGGCGGGGGCAGGTGCGGCGGGGCCGGTGAGGGGGGCGGGAGCGGGGGCGGCGGTGGCGGTGCACGCCAAGGCGGTGCCGCGCGCGCACGAGATCCGCGAGGTGATCGCACGCATGGCGGTGGACCTAGCCGGCAAGGAGATCGGGGCGGACGAGCCGCTCATGTCCGCGGGGCTCAACTCGCTGGCCGGCACGGAGCTCAAGTCCGCCATCGACGCCACGTTCGGGCTAGACCTCCCGGGCACCGTGGTGTACGATTACCCGTCCATCGGCGCCCTGGCCACGCTGGTGTACACCGAGCTGGGCGGCGGCACCGACGACGCGGTGGCGATGGCGGGCGGCGCCGGCCTGGAGCCGCGCCACCCGTACACGGCGTCTGGCCGGGTGCTCGTGGTAGTGACCCGTGGATGATGCGCGCCACGTCATAGGGAGAGACGCGTCGGTGTGTATGAGGAGGCACCAGGCTTCCGCCTTGGCCCGCCACGTCACAGCGTACCGTGTAACTAAAAAAATGACAGTTTGAAGTGCGTTTGATGACGTGGAGAACAATATTGATGAGTCCCTGAGTGGCGGTGACGGGGTCGTCGGCACGGTCGCCGGCGCGCGCGTCGCAGGCCGCCGCGCCCGCCGCCGGCGACGCCATCGCGCGCATCCCGCGGAGCCGGTGGGACATGCAGGCCCTCATGGACGAGGTGTCGAAGAACCTGCCCGGGCTCGGGGGGTTTATGGAGCACGTGGAGGCGGGGGCGTACACTCGCCCACTTCTCACCTCAACCTCAGCCATTTTGATCAGTGAGCCGGTTTGTGTCCCGTTTGTGACGAGTTATGACCCATCTATCTACTGACGGTACCCAACGTATCCCACTAAAGGTGCTTATGTTGAGCTGATAAGTGGACGAGAGTAAGCCCCTGCTTGGAGGTGTTCGACAGCGGGCTGTTCGGTGTGGGCGCCACGGAGGCAAGAGCTTCCACTCGTCCGCTTCTCAGCTCAACGTAGGCGCTTTTTGTGCGAAATGTTGGGCGGTTTCAGTAGCGTGTGACACGATCGATGGGCTATGACTTATCACAAACTGGACACAAAACGGCTCACTGACCGAAATGGCTTGAGTTGAGCTGAGAACTGGAAGAAAGGAGCCCCCTGCACGGAGGCCATCCTGATGGACCCGCAGCATAAGGCGAGGCGGTGCAGGGTCACCCCAGATTGACCCCGGGTTGACCCCGGGTTGACCCCGCGTTGACCCCGGGTTGACCCCGGGTTGACCCTAGTTGACCCCGGGTTGACCCCGGGTTGACCCCAGGTTGACCCCGGGTTGACCCCAGGTTGACCCTGGGTTGACCGCGCCTGGTGTTAGCGCTTCAAGCCTTAATGTGATGAACCGCCATTAAACTTTGCTTGCAATTTCAGCTCGCGGCGCTACGACAAGGCACTGCTGGAGGCACTGATGCACGCGCGGTCGACGGACGAGTGCACGCTGGCGACGCGCGCGGACGGACTGGACGGCAACGGCAGCGGCAGCGCCGGGTGCGGCGCCTACGTGGTTGGGCGGTGCAGGTTGACCCTATCAAACCCAAGTTGAAAGCGCCTGGAACTCATTCCTTGACACGAAAACATGATGAACCGCTTTCAACTTCCGCTTTCAAATTCAAGTTGCGGCGCTACAACGTGGGCATCGCCGACCAGGGGTACCAGAGCTACTACCTGACCAACCTGGCCCCCACGGGCAACGTGCACCCCTACATCGCCACCGGGCAGGAACTCATGCACAGTGCTCGCCACGTCACAGGACGCCAGTGAAATCAAGAAACGAGGGATCAAGACGCGTGTGATGACGTGGCTCGAAGTATCCACTGGACCTTGGCGCTGGGAACACGCTGTCGTGCGCGGCGGGCCGCCTGTGCTTCGTGTTCGCCATGCACGGCAGGGGCCGAGGGGCGCCACACTCCTCCACTCATCACCTCAACCTGAGCCTCGGGGGCCAGGTCAAAAGTCTTGTGCCTCCTCATACACCCGGAAGCATCTCTCTCTTTTTCTTTCTCTCAGCTCAAACTGTGCCGATTCTGTCACTGAAGCTCAATGAAATCACCCAACGTATCTCAGAAAAGTGCTCACGTCAAGCCGATGAGTGGGTGAGTGTGCGCCCCTGATGCACGGGCCGGCGCTGTCAGTGGACACCGCGTGCTCCTCCTCCATTGTCAGCTCGCACCTGGCGGCCACGGCGCTGTGGGGCGGGGAGGTGGACCGCGCCGCCGCCGCCGGCGCGCACTCCATCGTCGAGTCTTCAGCCACCGCCACCTTCTTCGCCGCCGGCATGCTCAGCCCGGCCTCGAGGTGCAGGACCATGGTGGGCCAACGCACCATCACACTCTCAGCACCCGTGTTGAAACCGCCGATGGTATCAGCGATTGCAGCTACAATGTGATGGACCGCTTCCGACGTTTACCTTCTATTTCAACTTGCGACGCTATACCATGGATGCCGCCGCGGACGGGTACGTGCGCGGCGAGGCACTGGGCATCCTGCTGCTGGAGGCGCGCACTGCCGCTGCGTTGCACGGGCATTCGGCCGGCGCCGCCGCCCTGCCGACCATCGTGTCCACGGCGGTGAACCAGGACGGGCGGTCCAGCGGCCTCACCGCGCCCAGCGGCCTGTCGCAGCAGGCCGTCATCCGCCTGGCGCTGACCGCCGGGGGCCTTTCGCCCGAGCACCTGCAGATGCTGCAGATGCACGGCACGGGCACGCCGCTGGGCGATCCCATCGAGTTCGGCGCCTCGCTGGCCGCGCTGAAGCGCGACACGGGCGCGCCGCTCATGCTGGAGGCGGTGAAGTCGTACATCGGGCACACGGAGTGCGCCAGCGGGATCATCGGCCTCATGCAGCCGCTGGAGCACCTTGTGACGATGAAGTCCGCGCAGGTGCTGCACCTGTCGACCGTCAACCCGCACGTCACCTCTGTGCTCGACTCCGCCAAGTACGCCGCCACGCTGGTGCATGTGGTAGGGCGGTGCAGCTTCCAGTATCAAAAACCCCTGTTGAAAGCGCCTATGTTTTCAGCGCTTGCGAACTGTAATATTATTCAAGTTTTCCAACCGTTGGTTTCAAATTCAAGTTGCGGCGATACAGCGCGGGGCGGCAGAGCAGCGCGGCGGCGCTGGTGCCGGCGCGCGGCGGGATCAGGTGCGGCGTGGGCAGCTTCGCGTTCCAGGGCACGAACGGGCAGGCGGTGATGGGCGCGGAGCCTGACCGACCGACCGCGCCGCGCGCCGTGGCCGGCAGCCGCTCAGCGCTGCGCCTGCTCGACAGTCAGTGGCACTGGGTCCTCAACCCCAAGCACGGTTGGGCGCTGCAGGTCCACCCCCAAGTTGACCTCGGGTTGACCGTGCTCGGTGTCGGCGCTTGACGCTAAAGTATGATGAACTGCTTTCAAGCCTTGCTTTCACGGGTGCCAAGGCGGAAGCCTGGTGCCTCCTCATACACGCCGACGCGGCTCTCTTATCCTAAGTATTGCTTTCTTTTTCAAGCTGCGGCGCTACAACACGGCTCGATCGTCAGGTTCGAGGCGGCGGCCAAGGGGCAGAGGTGGATGCTGCAGGCGGTGCTGGACGAGCGGCTGCACGCGCACATGTGGTCCCACCGCGTCATGGTAGGCCGGTGCAGGTTGAACCGATCCAACCCGTGTTGAAAGTGCCTGGATCTATGCTCTTGACACTAAGACATGATCGACCGCTTCATAACTTTGCTTTCAACTTCAACTCGCGCCACTATATGATGGGGCGCGCGCTGTTCCCGGGCGCCGGGTTCCTGGAGCTGGGCTTGGCCGGCGCACTGAACGCGCTGCCCATCGACCTGCCCAACGTGGAGGCCGCCGGCGCCACCGTGGTACGGCGCTGCAGCTTCAACCCATCGAACCCATGTTGAAACCTCCTGGAGCCCTGGACGCACGGCGCTTGAGACTATAATATCATAAACTGCTTTCAAACTGTGGTTTCCAGTCCAACTTGCGGCGCTACAGCGCGGCGCTGCTGGACTGCGCCGTGCCGGTGCCCATGATCATGCCGGAGGTAGCGACTGATGGACATTGCTCGCCACTTCCTCGAGCGCATTTTGAACCCTCGTTTCATGAGGAGTTGAATGCCATTGCCATTGTATGACGCGGCGAGCACTGTCCATCAGTCCTTAGCAGGGGGCCGCGAAGGTCGCCAAGGAGGCGGCTGCGGCGGCGGCGGCCGTGAAAGCGGGCGGGAAGAAGAAGAAGGGCAGCGGCGGGGCGGCGGGCGCCAACAAGGTGGTGGGTCTGGAGTGGTGCGCGGAGAACGGGTCGCCGCTGCTGGAGGTGGCCACGCTGTCGCCGCCTGGCAGGGGCGGGCGCGGCGGGAAGCGCACCACCCGGGCGCATCTCAAGGCTCGCTTTGGTCTGATGGTGTCGAGGGAGGGGGCGGCGCCCGCCTCCGGCTCCTCGGCCGTGAAGCGGCTCAACATCTGCCGCCTGCTGCAGGAGGCGGCGGCGGCGGGCGCGGCAGCGGCGGCGGCGGGGGCGGCGGCCACGCCGTGGACCGTGACCGGCGTGATCCGCTTGCCCGCGGTGGACGACTTCTTGAGGTACCACACGCACCCCGCGGCCGTGGACAACTCCATGCAGCTCGCCGCCGCCCTCGCCACCGGCGCCAACAAGGTGCCTTGGCCACTGCCACTGACACTGATAAGCCCTCTCGTCACAAGTCCACACGGTCAAACACAACTTGCTTTCCCCTTTACCATCACAATTGGAGACGATCAGACGTAGTGTAGCAGTAGACACGAAACCACACAAACAAGACAATAAAGGTGACCTTCAATTGAACCGCCGAAGGAACACACGAACTGAATCGTCCGTTACACTTGCAGGTGATGGTGCCAGCGGGCATTAAGGCGTTCGCGGCGCCGACCCGCGGGCCGCGCGCGCACCAGTACCTGGGCGCCGCCGACGCCGTGTCACCCGCCGCCATCGCCGCCGGCGCCGCGCTCGAATCCAGCCACCGCCTCACCAGCGCGCTCGGCAGGGCGCCGCAGCTTCACCCCAGGTTGACCTCAGATTGACCGCCGGTGGACCGTGCTGAGTTTTGGCGCTTCAAGCTAGCATGTAATGAGCCACTTCAAAACTCTGCTTAAAATTTCAACATGGGCCGCTACATATGGGCACCGGCGTGCTGGCGCAGCTGGACCGCCTGGAAGTGAAGGAGATGAGGCAGGCCGCGCCGCCGACCGCCCGCCCTCTGGCGCCCGCCCCCGCGCCCGCCGCCGCTGCCGCC
>Ga0307489_10001828_pt1 | contig 14185 bp, 23 predicted proteins | sample SB12metaG_FD_202247 | JGI IMG/M metagenome (GOLD analysis project Ga0307489, IMG submission 202247) | Sea-ice brine microbial communities from Beaufort Sea near Barrow, Alaska, United States - SB 1.2 | ecosystem: Environmental > Aquatic > Marine > Coastal | place: USA: Alaska | collected... | reverse complement strand
CGGCGGCGGTCGCCGCGGCGGGGGCGGGGGCTGGCGGTGCGTGGGGAGCGCACACGCGCACGGCGCAGGGGTTGTTGCCATGGAGGCTGATCCGGTGGGCGGAGGCGGAGGCGGCGGGAGCGGCGGCGGCGGCGGCGGCGGCGGGTTTCTGATGACGGCGGCGTGGGACAACTCGGCGGCGATGTGGTCTTTGAGCGGGGGCGGGGCCGGCGGGGGCGGGGGCGGGGGCGGGGCCGGCAGCGGGCCAGGTCCCCGGGGGGCTGCGTGGACCCCTGTGGCGATGCACCACCGCGCGGTGCCGACCGGCCGCCCGCGCGCCGTCGCGCTTGACCCCGCCGCGCGCCGTCTCGTCACGGGCCTCCGCTCCGGCCGCGTCACGTGCGCCACCTTGCCCTAGCCACCCGCCTGTACCTCACTAGTCATTATTGGGGCAGCGCCGTGTAGCACTAGAGCTACCACCATGCTCATTTATATGGTCTGTAGTAAACCGTACAACATTCTAGACTAGGCGTCGAGAACGGAGTGCCGGACACCAGCCGAGGGGCAGGGACAGCCTGGGTTAGCTGATTCCATTTCCGGGGTCCAGGAATCCAGCCAAATCCACCCAAATCCGACCCCCAACCAACAAAGCAAGGTTCTTGAGTCAAAAGACGCCATATCACGCCGTATGCATGACATGGCGTCTTTTGACTCACAAATGTTGAGTTGAAATTTCTGAGCAAGGGCCCGAAACTTTTCAGCTTCCGGCATGTCATACATGAGGAACAATATCTGCCAGGCTCTTTGCCCGCCATATCATCGACAAGCATTTCGAATCCTCGTAGCTTCAGTTGAATAGCATCCTATGACGGACGTGGCGAGCAATATCTGCCAGGCCCTACTGTTTTCCCAAGCCCCATTTCGTCCGCTAGGATGACGTGCTTTTGGATGCGATGCGCGTGTCGCAGCCAGTTGACGCCGTCCACCTGGTATTGGTGGAGGTCACCGCCGGCCGACCGAAGCATTGTAACTACCTAAAAATAATCGGTCGGCTCGACGCGGTTTCGCCTGCTCACCGGGGCCAGGGCGAATGCCTGGTGCCTCCTTATACACGTGGAAGTGCCTGTCTCTCGCCGGGGCCAGGGCGAACGCCTGATGCCTCCTGATACACGTGGAAGTGCCTGTCTCTCACCGGGAACAGGGCGAACGCCTGATGACTCCTGATACATGCGGAACCGCATGTCTCTCACAGGGTCAAGGGCGGCAGCCTGGTGCCTCCGTATACCTGCGGAAGCGCCTCTCTCTCTCACACGGGGGCTTGGACAAAAGCCTGGTGCCTCCTCATTGACGCGGAGCCTCTCTCTCTAGCTCCCTCCAACCGGGCACCTTCACTTCGCGGGTGGCGTTGATGACGGCGGCGCTCACGTGCTGCGGGTGCTGCCCCGCGCCACGGTCCGCACTTGTAAGGGTTTAGGGTTTAGGGTTTAGGGTTTAGGCTTTAGGGTTTAGGGATGACCCACTCACTGTTCTAGCAACCCATCTACCTCAAGGAAAGAGGGTTCTAAACGCGTGTCGAGGATGTGAGGGACAATGTCTGCTTGTCCCTGATTGCTGGCCATGACATAGGATGCCGTTCAAATCAATAAACGACGGTTCAGATGCGTGTGGATGACGTGGCGGGCAACATCTGGTTGGCCCCACCCCTCGCCGTACGCGTTCATGCCCAAAAAGAAGCCGCCCATCGGATTCCGCTCCGCACAGCCTTACACACAATGCTTCTTTCAGCGTTACGCTAATTACCCTGAGACCCATTGAGTAATCTATCCCACTTCATACCTCAGAGTTGCTCCATGTGAAGCCCTACTTAAATACCTCGAGTGAAGCCCCACAGCATATCTCAGAGATGCTCAAGTTAAGCCTCACTTCACCTCAAAGATGCTTAAGTTAAGCATCATCCCCACCTCATACCTCAAAGAAGCGTACGTTCAGCTGGAAAATGTACAGGTGCTGAAAGCAGGGCCTGCCTCTTGGAATTCATGAGGCGCGCGTTGGGGTTGTCGCCACCGTCCGCCGCCTTGAGCATGAGCGTGTCTTTCATCGCCACGCGCACCTCGTAGCAGGGGCTTACACTCGTCCACTTTTCAGCTCAACTTGAGCGCTTTGTACGGGATAGGGGGTGCGCGTCGGGCTTCTGTAGCTCGTGTTAAGGGGTTGTTATGAGGTGTTCAGAGTGTGTAGGGTAGTTTCTTGCGTCAGACACGGCTCAAGTTGAGCTGAGAAGTGGACGAGTGCAAGCCCCTGCCTCGTAGCTGAACTCCTCGCACAAGGGCCTGCCAGAGATTTTTTTTTTTTTTTTTTGTGCTCGCCACGCCATCGCCATCGGATATCATTTAACGCGAGCAACGACAGCTATTGCGCGTCGACGAGATGGCGGGCAACATCCGCCGGGCCCCACCTCACGTAGGAGGTCCACGCTTCTCTTCTCCACCCAAAGCCAGGGCCGGGCAGATATTGCGAGGAACAAAATAGGATGCCACTTATGAACTCAAAGCAAGAAGCGTGGGTTCATATCTGCGACGGTCCTACGTCAAGCTCGCGCTCGCGCTGGCGAATGGTGCGCTTCAGCGCGTGCTTCTCCTCTCGGGGCATCGAGCTCGCCGTCATTGCTGCCGCCGCGTTCGATGCCACGTCTGTCGGGGCGCGCGGTGCTTGCTGTTGTGCCGAATCCGGATTGGCATGCAGTCGTACAGCCCTAAACCCTAAACCCTAAACCCTAAACCCTAAACCCGTTGTTGCTTTTGTTGCTGATTGAGCGCGCCGCGCGAGCGCAAGCGCGGAGCGGGAACCGGATGCGGAAGCGTGAGGTTGGACACGGGGACCAGGTGCTCTCCACTCTTGCGCGACGATACACGCCCCCCTCGCCCCATTCACCCCTACACCCCTCCGCACCAAGCACTCTGCCGGCGCCAGCCATGCTGACCGACTACGAGCAGCGCCGCGAGGCCCGCATCGCGCGCAACCGGGAAATCCTCCTGAGCCTGGTCGGAAACTTGCCCGAGCAACTCACGGGTGCCGAGGGTAGCAGCGGCGGTGGCGGCGGCGGCGGCGGAGGGAGCAAGGCCGGCAGCAAGCGCGTGCGGGCGTCGGGCGGCGGCGACACGGTTGACCCCGCGGACATCCGGCGGTCGGGCCGCATCCGCAACCAGCCCGCGCCCATCTACACCTCCTTCGAAGTCGATGAGGACCTCGGCGACGCCCACGCGCGCGCCACCCAACGCGCCGCCAAGCGCGCCGCCGCCGCCGCCGCCAAGGCCGCCGGGCTCAGCACCACCCCGCGCGAGATGCCCCCCAAGGTAGGGCCTGGCAGATGTCGCCAGCCACGACATAGGATGCCGTTCACTGAAGAATACGAGGGTCCGCAGTGCGTTGGATGACAGGCCTGGTACATATTGCTCGCTACCTTCCTGGGTGCCGTTCAACCCAAGAAACGGGAGTCCGACGTGCGTGTCATAGACTTCGCGGGCAATATCGTCCAGCCCGAGCCCCTCCTACAAGGGCCCCTCCAAGCCCCCCGCCCCGCCCGCCGAGGGTACGGCCGTCGCAGATACTGCTCGGCACGTTACATGCCCTTTAACTCAATATTCGAGGGTTCAGAACGCGTGTGGATGACGTGGCGGGCAACCTTTGCTTGGCCCTGGGCTCGGGGTCCATCAAGACCCTGGTAGGGCAGTGCAGGTTGACCCTATCAAAACCCGCGTTGAAAGCGCCTCTGGTTTCAGTGCTTGAAGCTAGGATTTGATGTCTAGCTTTCAAAACTTGCTTTCAAACTCAACTTGCGCCGCTACACCCTGGACGCCAAGATGCGCGCGTGCATGACCAACCACCTGGGTAGGGTGGTGCAGGTTGACCCTATCAAGCCCACGTTGAAACCGCCTGGAACTAAGCGCTAGAAACTAGGATATGGGAAACTGCTTTCAAACGTTGCTTTCAATTTCAACTTGCGCCGCCACACCTGGGGCTGCCCATCCGCCCCACGGACGGCACGGGCGCCATGAAGGCGGGGTCCGCCCAATCACGCGCCGCCACCTCACCCACCACATGGTGTCCGCCCAATAACACGCCGCCACCTCATGCACCACATGGTGTACCGGTTCTCGCCACGTCATCCCCACGTAGTGTTCTGGTGCTCGCCACGACACACACCACATGGTGTACCGGTGTTCGCCACGTCACTCCCACGTAGTGTTCTGGTGCTCGCCACGACACACACCACATGGTGTACCGGTGTTCGCCACGTCATTCCCACTTAGTGTTCTGGTGCTCGCCACCTCACGCACCACATTGTGTACCGGTGTTCGCCACGTCATCCTCCACATAGTGTTCTGGTGCTCGCCACGTCACAGGATATCATAGAGCACGATACACGGTTGTCTGTGCCGTGCTGTCTGGCCCGGCGAGCATAACTCATATCACTGCCCCCGATCAATTAACCTGTTAAATGACGCGGCGAGCAGTGACACCCCACCCCCCCGACTCTGCATTCCGGCGGCGGTGATTCACGAGCTGGCACCGGTGTCCAATCCGCGCTTCAGCAAGTACAGCGGGATCCAGGCAGGAGGGATTCTCAGAACGCCGCACCCGACCGACGTCGACTCTCTTCCTCCTCCTCCTCCTCCTCCTCCGCGGGTCTGTATATGCCTTCACCCGGATGGAAGGTCACGCGGGAACGTCCGACCTCGGTTCGAGTGCTTGTTCGCAACGACCCTCGTGCTAGGAGTGGAGCAACTGCGTGTGTCTGTTCGTCAACGTGGGCGACAAAAACGGGAACAGCTACGACAACGTCTTCACGCACGCGGGGGGGCGCATCAGCTGGTTCGCGCAGCCGCGGCAGACGGAGGACACGCCGGCAGGGGCTTACACTCGTTCACTTCTCAGCTCAACTTGAGCGCTTTTTAGGGGTGCGCGCAGGGATTGTGTAGCCCGTCTCAAGCGGGTGTTAGGGGATGTTTATGGTGTGTAGGGTGTTTCAATGTGTCAGACACGTCTCAAGTTGAGCTGAAAAGTGAATGAGTGTAAGCCCCTGGACGCAGGTCATCGCGCGGATCGCGGCGACGGGTGACGACACGGCGGAGAACGACCAGCTGGCGGACGACACGGCGCCAGCGGCGCTGGCGCTCCACGCCGGCATCGCGGCGGCGGAGGCGGCGCTGGCGGCGGCGGAGGCGGCCGTGGCGGCGGCGCAGAGCGGGAGCACATCCGAGCAGCAGCCAGGGTGCGAGGGTTCGCTCACATCCGAGCACCCAGGAGGCGTCGCCGCCGGCAAGGACGGTGCTAGACAGGGGAAGGGAAAGGCTGTGGACACGAGTGCAGTTGCGGGTGTGGCGGGGGGCGACGGCGGCGGCGAGGGCGGGGGCGGCGGTGGGGGCGAGGGCGGGGGCCGGGGCGAGGGCGAGGGCGGGGGCGGCGGCGGCGGCGGCAGCAGCAGCAGCGCGGATGCGGCGAAGATCACGGCGGGCGACGGCGATGCGGCGGTGTGGCCGCTGCACCTGTTCTGCCGCATGGAGGGCGCGGCGTACGTGTACTGCGGTCGCCTGCGCCTCATCGAGCACCTGCACCGCGCGCCGCCTATGAAGTTCATGGTCGGGACATACGCTCGACACAATCAACACTCGTTTAAACCGCGGAGACCCTCCTAGTTTGTTGAGACAAGTGTGGTTTGTGAGCAAGGGTTGGCCCCAATCAACCCAGGTTAAACCCCTCGCTTGTTGAGAGTCAACTTGCATCATGAACGCGGCACGCACACCTACAGGTTTAGGGTTAGGGTTTGGGGTTTACGGTTTAGGGTTTAGTACACCCCACGTGTGGCCTTGCTCGCTGTCGAGTTCACGTTGATATATGACGTAGCATGCGCGCGGGCACTGACACTGGTGTACTGGGTATGTGGTGGCCGTGGCGGGTGTTCCGGGTGCTGGACGCGCCGGTGCTGCGCACGTCGGACGACTTTCTGGCGCTGGTGGCAGGGGCTTACACTCGTCCACTTCTCAGCTCAACCTAAGCCGTGTCTGCCACAAAAACACACCCTGAACACCCCCTAATACCCAGTGACACCCCCTAAATCCCCCCTAAACAACCCCTGAACGCACCCCCTCTACCACAAAAAGCGCTTACGTTGAGCTGAAAAGTGGACGAGTGTAAGCCCCTGGCTGGTGGACCTGGCGGACGCGGACATGTCACTGGGGCCGCACAAGGTAGGGTGGTGCAGGTTGACAGTATCAAAACCCGTGTTGAAACTTGAAAGCGCCTGGGGTTTCAGCGCTTGAAGCTACAATATGGTGAACCGCTTTTGAAGTTTGCTTTCAAATTCAACTTGCGCCGCTCCAACAAGGAGCGCGCCGCAGCGAAGAAGGCAAGGAAGGAGACCTAGTGGTGATGGTGCCGCACAAGTAGCGCGCGGCGGAGCAGGACACGTAGCATTGCCTGCCTGGCGGGCGCCCACGTGTCTCTGCCAGGGGTCGCACTGGACGTGTTGACGTGGGCGCGGGAGCTCCACTGCCGGTGGGATGTGTGGAACGTCGTTGTTCGCAACACCGCCTATATAAACGGGCACTTGCACATGCTGCAATGGGTTCGGAAGCACGGCTGCTCGTGGAACTGGAGGACGTGCACGAGCGTCTCAATGGGCGGACACCTGGACGTGTTGAAGTGGGTGCCCCGGCGCGGCATTCACTGCGCGATATCTCTTCTACTCATGAGCACAAAACAGCAGAAGCAACGGAATCGCAATTGCGCACGGCAAAGCAGGGAGCGGACACGAGGTAAATTACACATGATTTGTTCTCATGCAGTCATCTTGAAATGGAGAACCAGAGCCTAGCACGCGAGAGGGCGACACGGCCGACGTAGTGGTGCCTCCCCGGGACCGCACAGTGAGTGCGCGGGGGAGTCAAGGGCGACACAGGCGACGTACTCGAGGGGTAGTATTTAGTGCTTAGGGTCTCCATGGGGCCGCACAAGGAGCGGACGGCGGGGCCGCGAGGGCGATACCGGAGGCGTAGTTGGAATGCGATTTGAATAGAGCTTAACGGCGTCAAATGGAATTTCAAATAACAGCGTTGAGCACGGTCTAACACGTCTAAGAGAGCTACAGAACGATGACTCAGTGTTCAGCAATCTACTGGTACTGGTTTGGGATGGATTTGCTGCTACTGTTAACATAGGCACTGTCCGAGGGCGACTTGAGGCCGCCACCGCGACCACCCTGGCTGCGACCGCGCTCGCCGCGACCGCCCTCGCCGCCGCTGCCCCCTCCACCGCCACCACCGCCGCCGCCCCCGCCACCCCCACCACCGCCGCCGTCACTGCCGCGCCCGCCGCTTGTGCCGCCGTCTCCGTCGCACTGCGATGGCCGCTGCGAGACGGTCCCAGTGGATCCCGATTGCAAGATGGCGCCCCCGCCGCCAACGCCGCCGCCACGGCCGTCGCTGTCCACTTCGTTGTTGCTCATGCGGCGCATCCTGGCTGTTGGCGCGCTGTTGGAGCTCCGACTGACCCGACTGTCGCGCGGCTCGTCCACGTCCACGGGCCCGTCCGCATCCGTCAGATCCAGCCCCTTCTCGTAGGGCTCGGCAAAAGTTGCTCAAAATGTCCTTCAACACCATCATTCAACTCTCGATTCTTGAGCTAAATGGCATCCCGTGACGTGGTGGAGAGCATCATCTGCCATGCCCTACCTTCTCATTGACGGTGTTGACGCGGCGCACCAGGGCGTCCACGTCATCCTGCATGCCCTCGCACGAGTCCAGCACCGTGACCAGCCGCCTGTTTTTGTTCTGGCACGTCTCCAACATGCCGGTGAACTGGCTGGAGCTCAGCAGCTCCGTGAACCAGGGGCTTACACTCGCTCACTTCAAAGCTCAACTTGAGGATCTTCGGTACACATCGCTCACGTTAGAGCTCAAGTTGAGCACCTCCAGGACACATTCACGGGTAATTTGGGTCACATGGGGGACAAAGTTAGCTTAAGTTGAGCGGAAAGGGGCAAAGTGAGCTCAGGTTGAGCGGAATTGGGAACGAGTGTAAGCCCCTGCCGTGAACGCCAGCAGCTCGTCCAGCTCCTCACGCATGTCCTGCAGCCAGGGGCTTACACTCGTCCACTTCTCAGCTCAACAACAGCCGTTTCTTAAACAAAAACTCACCCTGCACACCCCCTACTACCCCCTACTACCCCCTAAACACCCCCTAAATACCCCCTTAATGCACCCCCTATCCCGCACAAAGTGCTCAAGTTGAGCTGAAATGGGAACGAGTGTAAGCCCCTGCCTGCAGCCCCTCGAAGCGCGCGTCGAACTCCACCAGGTGCTTCTGGCGCTCCTCTGGCGTCGTCATCTCCGTGCTCGACCGGAACAGCTCCTTCAGCGCCCGCCGCTACCGCCGCTACTTCAAATCGATATAAAGTTTGACAGCGGTTCGCGGTTCATCATATTTTAGCTCCAAGCGGTGAAGAAAGTAAGCGCAGTGAAGCGGGGTGAGCGGGGTGAGCGGGGTGAAGGGGTTTAGGGTTGAGGGTTTAGGGTTTAGGGTTGAGGGTTTAGAGCTTAGGGCTTAGGGCTTAGGGCTTAGGGCTTAGGGTGCAGGGTGTAAGCGCGGTGAAGCGGGGTGAGCGAGGTGAAGGGGTTTAGGGTTTAGGGTCCAGGGTCCAGGGTTTAGGGTCCAGGGTTTAGGGTTTAGGGTTTAGGGTTTAGGGTGCAGCGCCCTGCCGAGGTCTCCTGCTCGACCATGATCTCCATCTCCTCCACCGCGCGCAGCACCTCGTCGAGCACGAAGTTGTGCGCCTCCAGCCAGGGGCTTACACTCGTCCACTTTTCAGCTCAACCTGAGCCGTTTCTGACACAAAAGCACACCCTCAACACCCTTGATACCCCCTAATACCCCCTAAACAACCCAGAAACAACCCCTAAATGCAACCCCTGTCACATAGAAGGCGCTTAAGTTGAGCTGAAGGGTGGACGAGTGTAAGCCCCTGCCTCCAGCGCCGCGGCGAAGCGCTTGAACGTGGGCAACTGCGTGCGCGCGCGCTCCTTGGCCGCGTCGTTCTCCTTGAGCCAGGGGCCTACACTCGTACGCTTCTCAGCTCAACCTCAGCCGTTTGGTCACACCTCCCCGTATTCCCCTGTCTAATAGACTGGGGGAAAATCATGCCCCCAACGTATCCAACAAAATGTGCTTACGTTGAGCCGAAAAGTGGACGAGTGTAAGCCCCTGCCTTGAACACGATCCACTGCTGCGTGAAGTTGGCGCCGATGACCAGGGGCTTACATTCGTTCACTTTTCAGCTCAACTTGAGCCGTGTCTGACACATGAAGACACCCTACACACCCTAAACACCCCCTAACACCCCCTTAACATGGGCTACACAACCTCTACGCGCACCCCCTATCCCATACGAAGCGCTCAAGTTGAGCTGAGTTGTGGACGAGTGTGAGCCCCTGCCGATGACGGAAATGGGCAGCGCCGTGATGCAGGGACTTACACTCGTTCACGGTAGAGCTCAATTTGAGCACCTCCAGGACACGTTCATGAATTAAGTTGCTTGTACGGTAGACGGAAGAGCTCAAGTTGAGCTGAAATGGGAACGAGTGTAAGCCCCTGCCGTGATGATGACAGACGCGATCATGGTCAGGCTGGCCACCACCTTGCTGCAGCGGCGCAAGTTGAATTTGAAAGCAAATGTTGAAAGCAGTATATCACACATAAGTTTCAAGCGCTTAGGTCCAGGCGGTTTCAATTTGGGTTTCATAGGGTCGACCTGCACCGCCCCACCTTGCCGGCCACCGTGGCCGGATACACGTCACCGTACCCCACCGTCATCAACGTCACCATGCACCAGGGACTTACTCTCCCTCACTTCTCCGCTCAGCTTGAGCGCTTTTTATGGGATAGGGGGTGCGCGGAGGGGTTGTGTAGCCCGTGTTAAGGGGGTGTTATGGGGTGTTTAGGGTGTGTCGGGTGTTTTTGTGGGTCAGACACGGCTCGAGTTGAGCTGAAAAGTAAACGAGTGTAAGCCCCTGCCATGCACCACCAGAAGGCGCGCGGGATGGATGCAAACGGGTCGCCGCCGTACGCGTCCAGCGGGTCCGACCCCTCCCACACCCCCTTCTCGCAAAAGTATATCAGCGTTGAGAACAAAACCAGCGCCAGCGCCAGGAGGAACACCAACATGGCCAGCATGTCCAGCGAGTCGAACACGGAGCTGGCCACCACCTCCAACCAGGGGCTTACACTCGTCCACTTTTCAGCTCAACTTGAGCGCTTCGTATGGGATAGGGGGTGTGCGTAGGGGTTGTGTAGCCCGTGTTCAGGGGGCGTTGGGGGGTGTTTAGGGTGTGTAGGGTGATTTTGTGTGTCTTGCTTGTGTGTCAGAAACGGCTGAGGTTGAGCTGAAAAGTGAACGAGTGTCAGCCCCTACCTCCAACTTCTTCATGCGCGCGCCGAGCTTGAGGACGCGGAACACGCGAAACAGGCGGAACAGGCGCAACACGCCGGTCGGCGCGCCGCCGCCGCCGCTACCCACCAGCACCAATATAATGATCTCCAGGTTGTAGCGGCGCAAGATGATTTTAAAAGCAAAGTTTGAAAGCGGTTCGTCACAATTTAGTTTCAAGCGCTTAGTTACAGGCGCTTTCAACGTGGGTTTGATAGGGTCAACCTGCACCTCCTCACCAAGTAGAACGGCACTATCGCGCACAGGTCCACCAGATTCATCGTCCCCGCGCCCAGGGTCACGCAGAGCACCAGCCTGGGGTCAACCTGGGGTCAACCTGGGGTGAACATGGGGTCAATCTGGGGTCAGCCTGGGGTCCCGCGCAACACCCTTCGCATATTCACGGAGGTGATCTATTGCCGTTTTGGAAGCTTAATTATTCAGCCTCGGCCGACGAGTTGACTCAAGAAAAGGGACAAATCGGCCGACCAGTTGACTCAAGAAAAGGGACAAATCCCCAAACGGCAATAAATCACCTCCGTGAATATGCGAAGCCCCAATCACGTCACAGGGCGTCGATTAACTCAGTGACGGGGTGACATGTCACCCTGAAATCCTCGAAATCGAGGGTCTGTTTACTCAAGGTTCGCGACCCGGTCGGACTCTGGGCGAGTCGATCGGTGGGATTTCCGAAATCGACTGTTCTGATTGGTCGAACGGGATTCGATACCATATCTTCGTTCCCAGACCCGACACTGAGTTTAACTCAACAATCGAGGGCTCATAACGTGGTCAGCGTCAAAGTCACAAGCAGGCACTTGACTCAAGTGTCGAGGGTTCGACGCGTAGCTGACAACGTCACAGGTGGCGGCCGCGGTCGGACGGTCGGGCGGTCGGGGGGTCGGGCGGTCGGGCGGTCGGGCGGTCGGGCGGTCGGGCGGTCGGCAGCTGAGTCGCCCCACCCGTGAAGTACTGGTAGCGGTTGGGCGCCGTGATAAACTTGGCGACGTACTCGATGGTGAACACGACGATGCAGGTGGCTTCAATCAGAGCCAGCCAGGGGTTGCCCTCGTTGTAGTGGCGCAAGTGGAGTTTCAAAGCAAAGTTTGAAAGCAGAATATCACACTTTAGTTTCCAGCGCGTAGTTCCAGGCGCTTTCAACGGGGGTTTGATCTGGTCAACCTGCACGGCCCTACCTCGTACTCGCGCCGCGTGTCCATCACAAAAGTGGTGGTGCTTATCATGATGAGGCTGAGGATGGTCAAGCTGAGCCACTTGGTAGGGCCTCGCAGGTGTCGCTCGCCGCGTCATGGGATGGAATTGGATTCAACAAAACGTGGGTTCAAACGCGTGTCGATGACAGAGCTTGGCAAATATCACTCGCCGCGTCATAGAAAGCCTTGAAGTCAACAGAACGAGGGTCCCAAACGTGCAAACGCGTATCGATGACGTGGCTCGGGCAATATCTGGCAGGGGCGTACCATTTGGCGGTGGGGGAGAAGTCGGGATCGCTGAAGGTGGCATACACCGTCTCCTTCCTGGTCAGCGGCGCGTTGGGATCATAGCTTAGGGCCCACCAGATGTTCCTCGCCACGTCATCGACGCACACTTTGAACCCTCGTTTCTTGAGTTCGACGGCATCCTATGACGCGGCGAGCGATATCTACCAGGTTCTGTCACCAACACGCACTTTGAACACCCGGTTCTTGAGGTACGTGGCATCCTTTGACGTGGCGAGCACGAGCGATGTCTGCCAGGCCCTTGCCGTATTGCGACCCGGCCTTATTCCGCCCGGGTGTAGAGTCCACGTCGTAGGGCCTGGCAGACATCGCTTGCCACGTCATAGGACGCCGTTTAACTCAAGAAACGAGGGTTCAAAACGCGTGTCGATGATGAGGCGGGCAATATCTGGCAGGCCCTGCCACCCCAGCCGCCGGGCTGCCGCCGCCGTCGCTGCCGCCGCCGACGCCGGACGCGCGGCGCGAGTCCTCCAGGAACCCGGACTTTGAGGCGAAGCGGGAGGTGGCCACGGTCGGCGCGGCTATCGGCTCCTCCTCGTCCGACACATCACTGTCATATACCACAGGCCAGGGCCCCGCAGATGACCCTCGCCACGTCATAGGATGCCATTCGACTCATGGACCAGATTTCGAAAGGTGTGTCGGGGCGGGTACGACGACGCGGCGGGGCAACGTGTGGCGGGCCCTCTGACGCGGCGGGCTCCGCGGCGGGGGAGGCGTGGGCGCGGGCGTTGACTCCCCCCGGCCCTACCAATCGCTCGCCTTCGTACTGGATGGCGTCCAGCCGCGTCGTGATGAACGTGCGCGTGGCGTGCGTGATGCCCGGCATGCGCTGGTTCAATCCCTTGCGTATCTTTTGCAGCCGGATCATGTACCGCACCGCGCACTTTACCTTGGTCCAGTACGCCTCGGGGCAGGGCCCGGCAGAGGCAACGCGCCAGTTTTGTAAGACAATCGTGTATCTCAACAAACGAGGATTACTGTGCGTTGGAAGCCAGGGCCTGGCAGATATTGCTCGCCACGTCGTAGGATGGATGTTAACTCAATAAACGGGCGTTCAAAGCGCGTCTCGATGGTCGATGACTTGGCGGGCAATATCTGGCCGGCCCCACCTTGGGCCGTGGGATGATAATTGGGTTCGCCGCGAGCCGGCTCGCGCCTCTGTTGTCGGTCAATTTAAATTGGAGGTGGGGGAGGGGACGGGGCGGCGAGGGGGCAGCGGGGGGGCGGGAGCGGCAGGGGACAGGGGGATGGGAAAGGGGCGAGGGTGGACGTCAGTTCGCGCCTCGGGCACTGGGCGACGCGGGCCAAGGAAAGTTGGGGGGGCATTCGGTGGGCCGCGGGGCACTGATGAACGGCTGTCTTCGTGATTGGAACGCGGGAGGTTACGCGGGAATTGCCACGTCGGTGGTTTCGTACGCACCGGTGGCCGGCGGCGCGGCGGTGCGTCTGCGCCGCGCCGCTGCCGCGCTTACGCCGCTCATAATTTTCCTGGTCCTCATCCTGCTGCGCCTGGCTGAACCGCCCGTTGTTCACCCCGGCGAAGCTCGGAAGGACGGGCATCCTATTTTGTTATCCAGCGAAGGCCGGTTCCCTCTGGTTTGGTTCTCGCGGGCGCCACGGCCTGCCGCCGCCGCGGCGCGCTGGTCGCCCCCTGGCCGCCCCCCGCCGCCCCCTGCGCCGAGGATGGCCCGTGCCTCTCGGTGCGGTCAGGGACCTGGGTGCCGCCGCCGCCCCGCGCACCACGGGGCGCGCGCGACCGAGTGCGGATACCACGTGGCGATACCCGAACACTACTGTCGTGACAGTTCACCAGTGTTTTGACCCCCGATTTTCAGTGTCCGTTTATCGGGGGCAACAGTCGCGGTCAACAGAGAATTCTAGTTGACTATTCATGAATTCATACTGCAGTGAATGCAGCGGGGAAATGCGCTTCGCCCGCCGCAAGGACTCGTGATTGGCTGTTCATGTTACAGAAGCTTCCGGTGCCACCGCAGGGATTGACTGAGTGGTACCTTAGGATCCGCACTGTCAAATAGATAGTAAGACCACGTGTCTAGATTTAGCCGGGCTTTGACAGCGTGCCGCCACTCCGGACGCACGCCTTCTTCGCTCGTTCGCTTTCTAGCAACATGGCGGGTGAACCCGAGTCGTCGGCGGGGACGGGCGCGGCGGCCAACCAGGCTGCCCACCCCGTCTCGCCGGT
>Ga0307489_10001827_pt1 | contig 14185 bp, 23 predicted proteins | sample SB12metaG_FD_202247 | JGI IMG/M metagenome (GOLD analysis project Ga0307489, IMG submission 202247) | Sea-ice brine microbial communities from Beaufort Sea near Barrow, Alaska, United States - SB 1.2 | ecosystem: Environmental > Aquatic > Marine > Coastal | place: USA: Alaska | collected... | reverse complement strand
CCCGCCCAGCGCCGCCCGCCCTGCCCGCTCCAGGTACTGCCGCCTGTTGGCCAGGAACGAGTGCTCGCGGTACGGTATGCCCATCCGCTCCAGCTCGTGCACTAGCAGCACGTGGTCTAGTGGGCACACGAAGGGCAGCCACGTGCCAGGGCCGAGTGACCAACACTCGGGTTGTCATACGATGCCGTTTGATCGGCAGTATGAGTACAGCCTGTGCCCAGGTGGGAGCATAGCTCCGGTCTGCTACTCACTCTGCAGAGTGACGACTGGATATACTCAGAAACCCCGAGGGTTTTATAACGATGCGGATGTCGCGGTGGGCATTCACATGCAAATTCACATTCACATGCACATGCACATGCACATGCACAATGGCATCCAGTAGCGCCCCCACCACATGTCCCCCTGCGTGCAATTAGGCAGCAGGTTGAACCAGCGGTCACACGTGCACAGCAGCGGGGGCAGTATCAGCGCGCGCCCCGTCGCCGACCGTGCCCAGGGCCCTGCACACCGCCCTAAACCCTAAACCCTAGAACCTAAACCCTAAACCTGGCCGTGCACACCACATCTCCTCACCTTCAGGGCCGCACACACCACACCGCCTCACCTTCATACACCCAGGGCCGCACACACCGCGGGCCCCGCCTCACCATCACACACCCCGGGCCGCACATACCACCCCATCTCACCATCGGGACTGCATACCCCGCGGGGCCCGCCTCACCTTCACACACCCGGGGCCGCACACCCGCTTCCGCCCCGCCTCACCTTCACTCAACCCGATTTAGATCGCAGGTGCTCAAGTCATTCCACCCCGCATCGTGCCGGCTTCAGGTAGACTCAAGCCAACTTACATGGGAGGTGCTGAAGTAAAGCAGCGACAAGGCAGAGTGCGGCATGGCCCCCGGCCCTGCCGCCCAGGTTTAGACTTTAGGGTTTAGGGTTTAGGGTTTAGGGTTTAGGCGGCCCCCCTGCCGCCAGTGCGAGGCCGTCACGCACCCTCCGCAGCTGCCAGCGGATCAGCGCTAGGTGGTTGTGCGGCACCCCCCCCTTGGTGTAGCTGCGCGAGTTGAATTTGAAAGCAAAAGTTGACAGAGGCCCATCACGATTTAGTGTCAAGAGATGTGTTCCAGGAGCTGTCGACGTGGGTTTGATATGTTCAACCTGCACCGGCCTACCTTGGCCGTGCGCAGCGACGGCCCGGGGTCCGCCAACCGCGCCGCCGCGTGCGGCCGGGTATGTCACGCGTGCGACGTCACAGGATGTCATTTGAGTCAAGACACGAGGGTTCAAACGTGGAAGAGGACGTGGCGGGGCTTATTGCACTGCGCCCTGCCGGGATGGTGTAGCGCAGCATGATGAACCCGTTGCCTCCGCCGTCCGCGGCGCCCGCCCCAACGCCCCCGACGCCCGCGCCCCCGCCGCCCCTGCCGCCCGCGCCCCCGCCGCCGGCGCCCCCGCCCACCGCGCCCCCGCGCCCCGCCGCGTGACCCCCCGCGGCAAGTCCGAAGTACTCCGGGGGGTCCACCGCCCACATGCCCGCCTCGCGGAACCGCGCCACCTTGCCCACGCCGCCGCTGCCGAAGCGGGGGACGCGGGAGGGGCGGAACAATGTTAGCCTCACGCTGATAGGTCCGAGCAAGGGCCAGTAAAGTGAACCCAGAATTTACCAGTTGAGAGGGGTGTATTTTGATTTGAGGGGGGTATTAGAGGGGGATTAGGGGGGTCGTCTCGTGAAAATAAATCCCTAGACCTGAACCCAAAACCCTAAAGTACTTTTACAGTCTGTAACTGGTAAATTCTGTGGTCTCTTTACCGGCCCTTGTCCAGACCTAGCTGACGTGACGACGGAACGCAGAGTTTGTGGCGAAACGAAATGAAATATTGTTGGGATGGCAGGTTGAAGTGAAGTGGATGGGGGGTGGGGTCGGCACCTGTACTGGTAGGTGTTGTGCACGGCGAGGGGGGTGATGCCGCTGCGCGCCGGGATCTCAGACCAGGGGCTCACACTCCTCCACTTCTCACCTCAACTTGAGCCGTTTCTGACACAAACACACACCCTAACCACCCCATAACATCCCCTGACACCTCGTAAACGCCCCCTAAATTCCCCCTACACGCACCCCCTATCGTATAAAAAGCGCTTAAGTGAACGAGTGTAAGCCCATGCCTGAGACACGAACTGCGCGTGCCCGTTGGGGAACAGCCCCGTGGGCAGCAGAGCCACGCGCAGGGGGGGTGCGCCGCCGGCTGGTAGACTCTCATCACCCCCCCTCTCATGCAGTTCAGTTGTTTGTTGGTCACGTGACCATAGCGGTGTGGAGCTGGTTGGTATGAGCGCAGTGCAACGAGAGAGGGGTGGGCATATCAGGGGGTTTAAATACACCCCCTAATGTATTACGGGGTTTATATATTAGGAGGATTAAATAACCCCCCTAATGTATGAGGGGGTTTATATCAACCCCCTGATACATTATGGGCATTATTAACCCCCTAATATATTAGGGGTTTAGGATTTAGGGTGACAATGCACAACCCTGCCGGCGTCGGTGTCGTGGTTGGTTTCGAAGTAGCGCGGGCGCAGCCCTTTCTTCCACTCCTCAGGGAACGCCGCCCGGTCCGGCCTCAGGCCTGCGTCCCGGGCCCAGTCTAGCATGCCCGCCGCGTCACCGATGTCGTTCAACTTAAGAAGCGAGGGTCTGAAATGTGTGTGGATGACGTGGCAGGCGCAGGCAGAAGTGACTTGGGCCTACCCAGGGGCTTACACTCGTCCACTTTTCAGCTCAAACTGAGCCGTTTCTGACACAAAATACACCCTACACACCCCATAATGCCCCCTGACACCTCCTAAGCACCCCCTAAACAACCTCTAAATGCAACCCCCATCCCACACAAAGCGCTGACGTTGTGTCGAGAAGTGGACTAATGTAAGCCCCTGGGCCTACTCTGGCCCGCCGCGGCCGCGAAGGCGTCCACCGGGGTCCGCCCCTGCTTCATGACCACGCTGTAGCGGCGGAAGTTGGATTTGAAAGCACAAGTTGGAAGCAGTGCATCACAATTTAGTTTCAAGCGCTTAGTTCCAGGCGCTTTCAACTGAAGTTTGATGGGGTCAACCTGCAGTGCCCTACCACGTTGAAGTGGCTCTGGTCGTGCAGCTTGGGGTAGCGGCGCAAGTTGACATTGAAAGCAACGTTTGAAACCGGTTCATCCACATTTTAGTTTCAAGCGCTGAAACCAGACACCTTTGAAATCGGGTTCTGATACTATGAACCTGCAACGCCCTACCTTGGGGTCGTCGCTGCCCCGCTGCGCCGCGGCCCACCGGTCGACGAAGGCCCGCCCTCAGGGGCCTACACTCGTCCACTTATTGGCTCATCATTAGCACATTTTGTGGGATACGTTGGGTACATGATTCCCCCCAGTCTATTAGACAGGGCGATACCGGGAGGTGTGACCAAGACGGCTTATGTTGAGCTGAAAATTGACTAGCGTAAGCCCCTGCCCGCCCCGCGGCGGAGGCGCGCACCAGCAGGACACCGGTGTTGAACTCGGCGTTGGTGGGCTCCGGGCGCTGGCCGAACGCGTCTTCCTCCGCGCGCTGCGGCTCGAAGGTGAAGATGCAGTCACTGCTCACCGCCACGTCCGCGCCCGGAGCTCACGGCCGGACACCCCTCATGCACCACTCACACACCCCTCATACACGCCTTATACACCCCTATACCGACCCCAATACGCTCCTAATACACCCATAATACACCCCTAATACACCCCTAATGCACCATTTGTGTGCCCCTTGCACACGTCTGATTTACCACTTATATACCCCTTGCCGGTGCCGCCCGACCCCTCGCCCATGTTCGAGGCAGGCGCCACACGCTACCAAGGCAATGTCACAACCAGCGGCTTCAGGGTACACCAGAGGGAATGGCTGCCGGTGGGTCAGCGACGAAGCGTAACAAGCGCCAGCTGAAGAGGGAACGAGTGTGAGGCCAGAGGGAGGAGGAGGAGGCGGCGAGTGTGTACGGGCCCACGTGAGACCGAGAAAGTAGAGGAGGCGGCGAGTGTGTACGGGTCAACATGAGACGGAGAAAGTAGAGGAGGCGGCGAGTGTGTACGGGTCAACATGAGACGGAGAAAGTAGAGGAGGCGGCGAGTGTGTACGGGCCCACGTGAGACGGAGGAGGTAGAGGAGGCGGCGAGTGTGTACGGACACGGACACGGGCACAGTATGAGCAAACAGTGTTGGGGCGGCGGAGTGTGGGTGGGCACCGGCCCCGCCAGGAGGTGGCCGCTGCGCAGGTACGGCACCGGATCGCCCATCCACCAGGGGCTTACACTCGTCCACTTTTCAGCTCAGCTTCAGCGCTTTCTGTGGGATAGGGGTTGCGTGTAGGGGTGATTTAGGGGGTATTAGGGGGTGTTGGGGGTATTAGGCGATGTATAGGGAGGGTTTTCGTTTCAGAAACGGCTCAGGTTGAGCTGAGAAGTGGACGAGTGTAAGCCCCTGCCATCCACACCACGTCCACGTCCGACATCAGCACGTCCGCGCCGCGCGCCAACAGCTGCCCCAGCGCCCGCACCTTGGTGTAGCGGCGTAAGCTGAAATTCAAAGCAAAGTTTGAAAGCGGTTCGTGGCATTTTAGTTTCAAGCGCCAAGTCTCGGGTGCTTTCAACGTGGGTTTGATAGGTTCAACCTGCACCGCCGCACCTTGGCCAGTCCGATGGCGTTGAAGCTCTGCCGGTGCTCGCGAAATCCCTGCATAGTGCCTCACGTTCATTCCCTGCCATGTCATCTAAGCGCACTTCGAACCCTCGTGTCTTGAGTTAACTGACATCCTATGACGTGGCGACGTCATCTGAGCACATTTTGAACCCTCATCTCTTGAGTTAAATGACATCCTATGACATGGCGAGCAACGTCTGAGGCAGGCCGTGCCCCTTGACACTGAGCTGCATGGCCGCCTTGTCGATGAGGGTGCTGGCGTCTATGGCCATGACGTGGCGGCGCAAGTTGAAATTGAAAGCAACGTTTGAAAGCGGTACATCATCTTTTAGTTTCAGGTGCTTAGTTCCAGGCGGTTTCAACATGGGTTTGATGGGGTCAACAACATGGGTTTGATGGGGTGAACCTGCACCGGCCTACCATGACGTGGCGCGCGGCGCACCAGTGCAGCACCGCGGCGTCCAGCGCGATGACCACCACATTGGGCAGCCCCGCCGCCATAGCGTGCTCGACCCAGTTCCAGGGGCTCACACTCGTCCACTTCTCTGCTCAACTTGAGCCGTGGCTGACACAATAAAACACCCTACTCGTACGCACCCTAATCACCCCCTAGCACTCCCTTAACGAGGGCTACGCAACCCCTACGCGCACCCCGATTTCATACAAAGCGCTCAAGTTGAGCTGAGAAGTGAAGGAGTGTAAGCCCCTGCCCAGTTAGCCAGCAGGTCCAGTAGCTCCTCCGTCGCGAACGAGACGCTCACCATGGAGCCGGCCTTGAATTCATCAGGCAGCTTGTTTATGTCGTTTTTGGCCGGCGACGGCGACGCCGGAGGCGGCGTCCGCGGCGGCGGCGGCCGCGGCGGCGGCGGCAGCGGCGGCGGCGACGACGGAAGGTATGGTGACGGCGGCGGTGAAGGAGGCGGCGGAGGCGGCGGCGAGGGCGGCGGCGGCGAAGGTGCCGCCTGGCGGTGCTCTGGAGCATCGTCGGCATCGTCAACTTGTGCATCCCTCGCCGCGAACGACGCCCCGGGCCTCTCTTCCACACCACCACCCGCCGCCTCCACCGCCGACGCTGCCTCCGCCGCCACATCCTGCCGTGCTGGGAGGTTGTGCGCCGCCGCGCGGCTGCGCGCCACGCCGCTGACCGCACTCGCGCGTATCGGTTTAGTCTCCCCGCTGGACGAAGGGAAGAACCAGGTGTGCGGTAGGTGGAAGTTGAAGTGCGCTGTGCACGGCAGCACGTGCGCGGCGGCGAGGAGGGCCAGGGTCAGCGCCACCGCCGGGCGCGACGGGGCGGCGCGCCCACCCGGCATGCCCGCTCGTTGGGACCCACGGGTTGTCGACAGCGCCGCGCGCGAGGAAGTGAGGTGGAGTGGACATCGGACACTCCACAGGCCGTGAGGCCGAGGAAGTATTTTCGTTGGCGCGCTGCGCGCCATATCACAGAGAATCAAGGCGAAGGTCGAAGCCAAGCGAGGCGCCCCGTCGTTCGTCACCCACAGCGCCCTGACACGTGTACCGTCGCCGCGTGAGGTGCCCTGTCACACGCCGCCGCCGCCGCCCGACCGTAGCGGCGCCGCTGAGGCCGCCACTCACTAGGCACCGGCCTCCCTTAGAATTCCTACGAGCTCGTCGGCACCCCTACAAAGAACAAAAGCACGATGACCAAGTTCACCTACAACGCGCTGCATCAACGTCGCGGTACTAAGGTGGCGGGGCCGCGACAAAGGTGCCAGTGTCAGCTGAACGTTGATCCGTGTGTACTTGCATCCACCAAACCACTGGCTGTTATCCCACAGAAACACCTCAAAGATGCTGCAAATGCAAGTTCCAGCTGACAGACAAAAATACTTGGGGTGGGACCGTGTCGGGGGGATGACGACCACGGGGTGACGGACGAGCGGCTGCCCAGCACGGGGTTGTGCGTGAGCGCCACGGGGTGGCTGGAGGTAAACGCGGCCGAGGCGCCCGCGGCGGAGGCGCGCCCCGCCGTGTTCCTGGCAGGGGCTTACACTCGTCCACTTTCCGGCTCAACGTAAGCACCTTATGTTGGATACGTTGGGTGCATGATTTCCCCCCAATCTATTAGACAAGGGGACACGGGGAGGCGTGACCAAAATGGCTTAGGGTGAGCTGAGAAGTGAACAAGTGTAAGCCCCTGGTTCCTGGACGTGAGCATCGGCGGCGCGCCCGCCGGCACCCTGCTCGTCGACGTGTACGCCGACAAGGCGCCGCGGTAGGTGCCCGGCCCGGCAGATGTGTGCCCGTGCCCGTGCGCCGTGCCCGCCACGTCATCCTCCACATTTCAGACCCTCGTTTTCTTGATGGGAACAGTATCATATGACGTGGCGAGCGTGGTGTGCGTGGCCCTACGGCGCGGTGCTGCGCTGCGTTCCTGTCCCGCGTGACGGCGCCACACGCACCCGCCGGGGGCGCCGGCGGGAGGGGGTACAGCGGCTCCCGCGTCGTGTTCGACGACATAGCAGCGGCGCACATCGGTTGCGGTGGCGGTGCCGCGGGGGGCGCGGGGGGAACCAGCGGCGCCAGTGGCTCGGGCGAAAAGAGCAAAAGAAGATTGGAGGCGGAGAGTCGCGGGGCGAAGTGGCTGAACCACGGCAGGGCCGCGCCGCCGCTGCGCCGCGCCGCCAGGTCCCGTCGCACCTCACCTTGAGCGTCTTGGAGCCGTGCCAGTGGTGGTGTCGGGTGTGGGTCCACAGGGGACACCGCAGGCGCACAGCTGTAACGGGCGGCAGTTGAGGTGAAGCGGGAAGACGACGTGTGAGGGCCCTGGTAAGCGGCGACGGCGCCGGGGTGGTGTCACTGGACGTGGACGCGGGATCCTTCGCCATCCTCTTCATGCCGCGCCCGCGCTGGGACGGGGCAGGGCCGGGGGGCGCGGGCCGCGGGCCGCGGGCCGGGGGGCAACAGATGTCACCGCCATGACGTCATAGCAGTTTATTCAACTCAATGAAGAGGGGCGTTAAATGCGTGTCGATCATGTGCTGGTAATTGCCGGGCGGTTGTTGCTGGCCACGTCATAGGTTAGCCATTTCATTAAAGAAACGAGGATTCGAAACGCGTGTCGATGATGTGGCAGGCAATATGTGGTGGTCCCTGGGACGCGGTGGCACACGGTCGGCAGGTGGTGGGGCGCGTGCGGCGCGGGTGCGGGGCAGGGCCTTACACTCGTTCACGTCAGAGCTCAACTTGAGCACATCCAGGACACATTCATGAGTTAAGTTGGGTTACACGGTGGACAGAAGAGCTCAAGTTGAGCTGAAATCGGAACGCGTGTAAGCCCCTGGTGCGGGGGCGAGGCGGTGCTGGCCGCCATGCGCAACGTGGCGGTCATGGTAGGGCGGTGCAGGTTGACCCAATGAAACCTAAGTTGACGGCGCCAGGATTTGAGCGCTTGAAACTAGAACGTGATTATCTTGCTTTCAAACTTTGCTTTCAATTTCAACTTGCGCCGCTTCATCATGGCGGTCATGGAGGAGCCGCCGCCGGGGGCCGCTCCGGAGGGGGCGGGGGACACGGGGGCCGCGCTGGGGGCGGCGGGGGGCACGGGGGCCGCGCCGGAGGAGGCGGGGGGCACGGGTGCGGTGGGGGACGTTGGGGGCGTGGAGGCCACATCGGGCGCGGGGGCCGCGCCGGTGGCGGCGGGGGCGGGGTTGACCGGGGGCGCGGCAGTGGTCACGGCACGGCCACACACTTTCTCGCTGTTCTGCTTGACCGGCTGCCGTTTTGTCCCTGAAGTCACCAGCATCTATATGTATGGGCAGTGCGATTAGTACATCCTGTATGTAGAGGAGGAGCTATAGCTCCAGTCTGCCCCTCGCTCTTACACTTGGAAGATGCTTGAGGTTAGGGAGCGATGGAAGCGGTATGGCGGCCCTGGGGTGCGGTAGAGGTGTGCGGGGTGGTGGCGGACGACGTGGGCGGCAGCGCGGGCAGGGCCGCTTCTTCGTAGTTTCGAGGGTACCTCAAATGGCGGTCAACGGTGCGCAATTTTGCGACCTTGAGTTAGTAAACGGTCAGATTGCCATGCAATGGTACAATATGGCGATTCGACCGTGTATGTCTAAAAAATGGCGACCGCCGTTTGAGGTACCCTGGAAAACTGCGCAGTTAGCGCGCCACTGCCGCGGACCTGCGCACCTGATCGCCAGCCGTCTTGTCCCTGACATAATACTCTCGTTCGCCTTGAAGCTCAATCGGGGCGGTCCTGTCCCTGAAGCCACTCACTATTGTCCCCTGGTATCCAGTAGCCGGTTTGTGCCTGAAACCACTGGCAGCTGTCCCGGAAACCATGTCACGCATCGCAGCTCAACTTGAGCCGTCTTGACCCTGGAACCATGGGCAGTCGTCCCACCTGGAGACCGGGAAGGTGCTGAGGTTGAAGTTCAAAGGAACATCGTGCGGCGGCCCTGCAGCCGGGGGGCATCGCACTGGCCGACAGCCGCCAGCGCGTGTTGGCGGTGGGGCCTCACACCCGTGGGGGGGGGAGGGCGTCATAGTGTACCGTTACACGCTCGCCGCGTTCTCTTCCCCGGCTTCACACTCGTCCTCGTCCCTAATCAACTACTCAACTACCAGCCGTCACGGGGGAGGCAGCCGCGGGTTTGTTCCTGAAACCACTCGAATGTTCGCAAGTCGAGCGGGACAGGCAACTCGTAGCCAGGCCCTGGGTTATGGCGCGTGCGGCGGCGGAACTACGCGGCGAGTCCAAACAGGTGGGGCCGCGGCACGGCGGGCCGGGGCGGCGCGCGGCGGGCCGGGCCCGCGCACGGCGCTCCATATGAGCACAACTGCCACCCATCACAGCTGTCACATCAGTCGGCTGTGGTTCCGTCACGGGACCAACTCAAGTCGTCACCACTTCACACCCTGCGGCAGCCGCTGATGGCAGTGACGAGGGATACACAACTTTATCCTGGATGATGCTCAAAGCTGAGCACCCACAGTAGTTGGTGCTGCGGGGGACCCTGTGCCGCGGCGACGCAACACCGCCTCGCCGCGGAGTCCGCCATGGTCACCAGCAAAGTGCAGGACTCCATCGCCTATGCCGGCGGCGTCAAGCGGGGGCGGGAGGAGGGCGCAGGCGCGGGCGCCGCAGGGGGCAGGGGGACGAAGGCGACGGCCGGGCTGTGCGGCACCTGGGACGCGCTGGGTGAGATCTCCGATGACAGCGACGACGACGACGAATGACGTGCTGTGTACTGCGGTGGGCAGTCATTCCATTAAGTAGTTTAGCTGCTAACTAGCGTCATGAAGCCATCCGAAGCGCGGGGGCAGGGTTTACATTAGCTAGAGGGTGTGTTGTGATTGATTGAGATTGGTTCACACGCAGTGTGTCAGACTTGGTCACTTGGGGCTCGATGAACGTTTTTGAATGTCAGAGTTTGATCAGATGAACCCACATGATAGGGGCTGTTCGTGGTTCGTTCGTATCGCCTTTCTCGTTTTTGTTTCGATCATTTTGATTTTGTACTTATTGAACGCGAGCTCAATTCACCCGCTCCAAAACACCACTCACTCCGCGGACCGACGCTAACTTTTTTTTACTAAAGCTAGTGTCACTCCACCCCTCTCACTCACCCACCACACACACGCACACGCACCTCACACCCGGCGCAGAACACGCGCGTCCTGTGGGAGGCCCATTTACTCCTATTGTATGAAAAGCGTCACTCCTACTGTAACTGTATACAAGCACCCTCCAACGGGGGGGCACATTTACTTCCACCACGGGGGGGTGCCGGTGCGGAAGTCCTGCGAGCAGGGCCGGCACAATTAATCACTTTCCGGCTCAACTTGAGGACCTGCGAGATATTGAGTGGTAACGGATGAGTTGTGGGAAGGGAGGAGAAAGCGGTGGGTGTGTTGGGGTACAGCGGGAGGCGGAGGAGATAGAGGATGCGAAGAGTGTGCACGTGTACAATTGAAGGCGGAGAGGTGGCGGTGAGAGTGCACGGGTGCACTGCGAGCAAACGCCGTGAAATGGTTGCTCCGGCCCTGCCGTCTCGGTCCAGGGCGAGAAGATGACGGTGTCGTTGGCGTCGATGGCGACGTGCGCCAGCGCCAGGCTCAGGGGCGCGGGGCCGCGGATCACCTTGCCTGCCAGCAGGGACACACGCCACTTACTTCTCCGAGTTCAGTTCCGCATCTTCGAAGCTGTCAGTTGGGTGAACTCGAGAATGGTTTCACGGCTTCAGGGACGACATCGGCTAGTGCCTGATCTGCTCGGACTTAATTCGTAGTACTTGTAGTACCGTCTGACTTTTGGCCAAATCAACGCAACACATTTGACTTTTGCCATGTTACCAAACTCCGACCTTACTAAATGTAGTATGAACTGCTACATATAGTACGGAGTACAGACCAGGCACTGGAGGTGCGCGGGAGAGGGATCAGCGTGAGGCCGCCCTGCCCTCGTTGTTGTACTGGGAACCGTGGCACGGGCACTTGAACTTGTTCTCCGCCTGCGGTGATGGAAAGGGGGAGGACGGTAGAGAAGCCGTTAGATGTTTGGTCGCGTGTGTAACGAGGCGTGTTGTGCCAGGGGTGACCTGCTGACAGGCCCCAGCTGACGGGCCCCAGGTGGGTGTCCCCATGCAGACGTTGTCATCGTACCGTGGGCCGACCAAAGCATGATATCCAGCCAAAGCGTGATCCGGCCAAAGCAGGTAAAGCCAAGCGACACCTCCCTTCACCGAAGAGTGCTCCGCCCCGCCGCACTGCTCACTGTGCCGCTAGACCGATGCTGCAATACCCCGCCAAATATTGCACCGAATTCGGTTTGGGTGGTTCGGGCCGGGGTGGCGGGTGCCGGTGGCGGGTGGTGGGTGGCGTGACTCACGTTGTTCCAGGGCACGACGCAGCCGAGGTGGGTGCACACGGCGTTGATGCCGTAGTCCTCGATGCCGCCGTCCTTCTTCACGATCAGGTACGTCGCGTCACCCTGCAGGACGGAGTGGGACGTGGGCGGGGATGCGGTGAGCACCACGCTTCTCTGATCTGCTGCGCGGAGTGCCTGCCGAGCATCGGAGCAGCAGAGTAAACCCTCCCGCATTTTTTGTGCACCGACCACATGGATGGAACCAGTTTCGGTGGTGCCTCAAGGACAGGTGGTGGCGGCCACGCTCCACCACTGGGAGAACCCCGTGCCTCTGTGTACCTTCAGAAGGAGAACCCATGTGTAGTCTACTTTACTTTATTGATGGTCGTCGCGCAACCCATATCTGTCCCCAGCGGCGCGCGCTCGACGGAACACGCGTCAGGCGGTGCGCGCATCACATGCCGCATCGCACGGGGCATCTGCGCCGGCGGGGTGCTGCGTGGCGTGGTGGTGCCGTGGCGTCCACCGGTGGCGGTGTGCGATGGCTCACCTTGAGGCCCTGGGAGAGGGTGTGGTCGCCCGGCAGGTGGGTCTTCAGCCAAGACGCCGTCTTGATCTCGGTGCCGTTCGCATCCTTCGCCGCCTGTCCCGCGCCGCCGCCGCCACCCCTGCAGCAAACACAACCAGAGGGACACGAAAGAGTCGTCAGCAGCGCACCCAGTAACGCGCGGCAACTGCAGTGCAGCCCACCCTATCCGTTCCGCCCACCCAGCCACTGCCATTCCTTTCCTGGATTCCCACGTGGAGGCACGCGCGGGGCTGGCACCCCCATTCACCCGTTCAGCGCCCAGGGAGCCGGTGGGCGTGCAGCGAGCGGCGGCCATCCAATCGATCGATGCGAGCCACGCCGCCGCCGCTTCCAGCGCCCCAGCGCCGTGCCAAAACGATCACACTCGACCAACCACTAATCCGTCACCCCCAGTTATCTTCTCAAGCAGCACAGCAGAGAACGGAATTTGACCCTAGCCCTGCACGGATGTTCAGCGTTGAGATGGGATCGTGCGCGGGTCTCACCCGGGGGGCACGAAGAAGTAAGCGAAGCCGCCGATGAGGGAGGTGGCGGGCAGCCCCACGGCACCGACCAGCAGCAGGTTCATCACGTTGCGCTTGCCCATGTCCGGGACCTCCCCGGCCGCGGCGTTGGCCCGCGTCACCACATTCACGCGAGCGGCCTTCGGGGCCGTGGGTTGCTTGCGCAGGTTTCGCGCGCTGCACCCGAGCTTGGCGCGGGGGGCGAGCACGGGCGCGGAGGTTGAGAGGGCGTACGCCATGCTGGGTACCGCTTGGGGGATCGCTCTGTAGAGTGCGGTAGAATAGCCGGCCGCGCGGCGTCACACGGCGTTATTACGGATTACCTTGCAGTGGAGCGCGACAGCGAGGCCCCGATGGCAGGGATGAAGAAGCGTGCTGGCCTCTGATTGGCCGCTCGCTTCGCCGGACCGGCCGACGACCAATTTGGGTCGGCTGCAACCGACCAATTTGGGTCGGTTTAGGGTTTCACTGTCGTTTGGTGAAGTTTTTTTTGGGCTTACCTGTACTCGTAGGGTTATTCGCGTTGTCCGCGGCCAAGTTTTACGGGTGTCAACGCGCAAGGGTGTAACACGAATGACTGTTGCGCCCCCGATCGACCGTCTATTACTCGCGAAAATGTCTGAAACCAATTTTCGATCATGTGCCGCGATTTGCCGCGGTTTTAGGGTTTCTGTCTGATTTTGCCACTGATTTTGACTTTTTGACTTTAGGGTTTTGAAGGGCCCGCCCACCTACCTGCGCCATATGGCTTGAACGGCAGCCTTGCTTGGAGTGTGCGTGTACTAAACTTTGGGAATATTTGGGGTTAGGTACCTCCCTTCGATGCCCGAAGTTTCGTACACGCACACTCCAAGCAAGATAGCGTGCTCACATGGTCCATGTTTCTGTCAATAGGTGATTTCGTTTTGTGCATAAGGTGTCAACGTATGGATTCCAGCGAAGAAAACTTTTCGCTCGGATTCGAGAGTTAGACCCACGGCTGGACGCAGGTTGGGGTCCACTTGTTCGAAACCGGTCTCGTTGTTTGCATGCACCCAGTGAGCGTGAAGGTACGCCGCGTCAAAGTTGGGCGTAGTTGGCACCGATACCAGCCAAATCTGGTGATCTTGCCGATTCTTGCGCGAGGCCGTCACGTCTTGTTTGCGACGTGTCGCTGGGTTCCATCCTACGCCCCTTGACGCGTGTTGATCGATTCCGTTGAGAAACAGGCTATGCGGCGTCGGGGGCGGCGTCGCGGGCGTTTTTCGTGGCCTTTCTGGACCCACCTGGTATAGAAACAAGGTGGTATATATACCTCAGAAACGTCTGTACGAGCAAGTTCACTGCGCTGTGCGCTCGTCTGACTCAGGCGATCTTGATTTTAATGGTCAGGCGCTACTCTTGGAACCCAGAGGTCCCGAGTTCGGACTCATCTCACAACGTAGTGTGCCTGTAAAACCTGTTTTTGCGTCTCTTCTGCCCACGCGAGGGAAATGGGCACCTACACTACAAATTGAGGCAAGTTGACGCCGTCGCGCGACGTTATGCGCCGC
>Ga0307489_10001825_pt1 | contig 14187 bp, 15 predicted proteins | sample SB12metaG_FD_202247 | JGI IMG/M metagenome (GOLD analysis project Ga0307489, IMG submission 202247) | Sea-ice brine microbial communities from Beaufort Sea near Barrow, Alaska, United States - SB 1.2 | ecosystem: Environmental > Aquatic > Marine > Coastal | place: USA: Alaska | collected... | reverse complement strand
ATAGCTTTGTTATAATAGCGCTAATATTTTTGGAGGATCAATGCCAGTAATCAATCGTAGTGCTTTAGTGATGCATAGTGTCGAAGAAATGTATCAACTTATTAATGATATTTTAGCTTATCCTAGTTTTATACCCGACTGTGGTGACAGTGAAATTATCTCACGAGATGGTGATACTATTACCGCTTCTTTATTGGTTTCAAAAGGCGGATTAAAGAAGTGGTTTACAACAACGAATACCTTGGTAAGTAATGAAAAAATCGTTTTGAATTTAGTCGAGGGCCCATTTAAGAAACTGATTGGCAGTTGGACTTTAAAAGCACTTTCAGATGAAGCTTGTAAAATTAGTCTTGATTTGGATTATGAATTCTCTAATAAAGTTTTTGATTTGGCTTTTGGTCGAGTGTTTAATCATTTAACTAATAATATGGTGCAAGCATTCACTCAAAGAGCAAAAGAGGTATACGGTGACGTCTGAAGAAGCTATTGGTAATCAAGCGATTGACAAAAAAATTCAAGTCGAAGTGGTTTATGGTTTGCCTGATAAACAAGAGCTCTTATCATTCTCTGTTAATGAAGGGACAACGATAGAGCAAGCGATATACGAGTCGGGTATTTTAGCGGTCTTTTCTGAAATTGATTTAGCTATTCATAAAGTCGGTATATGGAATAAAGTGGTCAAATTATCTGATATTTTGCAGGACTTAGATCGTATTGAAATATATCGTCCGTTAATTGCAGACCCTAAAGAAGTGAGAAAGCGAAGAGCAGAAAAAGCTAAAGAAGAAGGCCGCGCTAATAAAATTACCGGCGGGCGATTAAAATCTTCGTAATAGTATCTTTAATTCATAAAAAAAAGTGGCTGTTGCCACTTTTTTAGAGACCCAATTAAGAGGTGTACTTAGTTTTTCATTGGGGTGTCGAAATTATTAGAAAGAACAAAATCCCCCTCAGCAGTAATTAATTTGTTATCTGCAAATTTGATAATGAAGTTTTTATTGATATTAAAATCTTCATTACGACCTGATCTAAATCGATAAACGTAATACCAAGTATCTTTATCAAAAGCATCAAGTATTATAGGACTACCCAAGATAAACTTAACTTGCTCTTTGGTCATGGCAATTTGCAATTTGTCGATATCTTTTTGTTCAAGATAATTACCTTGTGGAATATCTATACGGTAAATCCAACTTGAACACCCTGCAATTGACAAGGCTAATACAACAGCTAAAACTCTAAACAACATGTTTTACATTCATCCTCTAAAAATTAAGCACTAATAATAACGCTGTGAGTCAGAAGATTCCAAGGCTTTTTTTATTAAATATGCATCTATTTGATAAATAAAACTAACTCGCGAGTAATTCCTGTGCATTTGCCATACTAAATTCAGTAATTTTATCACCTGCTAGCAAACGCGCAATTTCTTTGATGCGATTTTTTTGATTTAGTTCAGTCATTGTTGTTTCTGTATACTTACCGTCAGATAATTTCGCGACAAACAGTTGCTGATGTCCCTTACTGGCGACTTGTGGTAAATGAGTGACACATATTACTTGCGTGTTTTTCGCTAGCTCTTGAAGTTTAGACCCAACCATTGCAGCAGTGGGTCCACTGATACCAACATCCACTTCATCAAATATTAGTGTTGGTGTGACAACATTGTTAGCTAAGATAACCTGCATGGCTAAACTGATACGAGATAATTCACCACCAGAGGCTACCTTGTTCATTGCTTCGAGTGGTTGGCCTTTATTAATACTGACTAAAAAGTTGACAGTATCTAAGCCATTTGCCGAAAATAGCTCTTTGTTAACTGAGCTATCAGTAAGTGCTTGTTTTACTTCAATGAAAAACTGACCGTCAGGCATATTCAATTCATTCATACTTTTACTGATTAATTTACTTAGTTTTTTCGCCGAATTATTTCGTGACTTTGACAGCACTTGAGCCGCACTGATGTAATTCTGTTTAGCATGTTCTATATCATCATTGACATTTATTAAACGTGATTCATCTGAGTTTATGGCGGCAAGTTCTGCTGAGAGTTCATTGTGGAGTGTTACCATATTTTCCGGTGAGGTCTTATGTTTCTTCGCTAATTGTAGCGCTTGAGAGTAACGGCTCTCTATCGCTGCATACGCTTCGGGATCTAAATCGAGTTCTTCATAATAGTTTTTTAAATCAGTACTGGCGTCCTGAATTTGTAGAAGCGCATCGTTTAATACTGATGAAATATTAATTAAACTACCATCAACTTGACTTAAAGCGGTTAAATTTTCACAAGTACGGCTTAAACTATCAACAATGTTAAACTGTTCATTTTCTGTTAAGCAATGAAGTGAATTTAAAGTTTCATTGAGTAAATCTTGTGCGTTGGCATAGCGTTTAAAATCAACTTCTAACGTAACAAATTCACCTTGCTCTAATGAAAACTCATCTAGTTCTATCACTTGATATTGTAGTAATTGTTGCTTGGCATCTCTGGATATTTTCTCACTTTGTAGCTGTTTGAATTCTGCCGTTAATTGTTGCCATTTTTGATGATGATATTTGACTTCACCAATGAGTTCTTGATGGTTAGCATAATTATCAAGAAGGTGACGCTGCTCTGATGGTTTTATCATCAATTGGTGATCATGCTGGCCATGAATATTTATTAAAAATTGAGCGATTTCCTTTAACTGCGCTAACGGGACTTGTCCGCCATTAATGTATGCTTTAGAACGCCCTTCAGCTGATATTACACGTCGCAAAATACATTCGTCTTCATGAAGTAAATCATGATTTAATAACCAATTTTTCGCCAATTTATTGTTTTTGATATCAAAGGTTGCTGCAAGGTCTGCTTTTTTACAATTGGGACGCACAACGTTGGTCAATGTTCTTTGGCCTAAACATAAGCCAAGCGCGCCAATCGCAATGGATTTTCCTGCCCCAGTTTCACCTGTGATGGTTGTCATGCCTTTTTGCCAATCGATATCGAGAGAGCGAACAATGGCAAAGTCTTGAATATTTAATTGTAAAAGCATGTTAACCCCAAAGTAAAATGAATGACTTACCGATTAAATAACGAGTCACCCTGAACAAAAAACCAGTAACTGTTAATTTATACAGTTACTGGTTTTTGTGCAAGCTATTTTGTCATTGTTGGTCAAATAAACTCCGTTTACTTTAGGTTTCTCTTGGCGTCATAGTTAATAAAGCTTGTTCCCCCAACTTAATTTATTACGTAAAACATTAAAATAATCATGATCTAAAGGATGGATTAACCTTAAAGTATATTCACTTTTTTTAATGATAACTTCATCACCTGGCATAACAGATAAAATGACATGACCATCACAACTTACTTGCAAGTTTTCATAGTTTTCATTGGCGAGTACCAGTTTTATTTCACTATCACCATCAACAACTATCGGTCGACTCGTTAAAGTATGAGGAAACATAGGTACTAGAGTTAAGGCATTAAGATTAGGCGTTAAAATAGGACCACCTGCAGACATTGAATAAGCAGTTGATCCCGTAGGCGTTGAAATGATCAATCCATCTGAGCGCTGACTAAACATAAAGCAGCCATCAATATATACCTCAAACTCAATCATATTAGCCACTTTACCCGCATGTAGAACGGCTTCATTTACCGCGCTATTTGAACTTTTCAATTTACCATGGCGATAAACTTCTGCTTCAATAATGAAGCGTTGCTCTGAGCGTGACTCGCCAGATAAAATAGCATTAAGCGGTTTGATTAGCGTGCTAGGAGAAAGGTCAGTTAAAAAGCCTAAATTGCCCCGGTTAACGCCGATAACACCAATGTTGTAGCCGGCAAGTACTCTTGCAGCACCTAGCATATAACCATCGCCACCAACCACTATCGCCAAATCGGCTTTAAGGCCAATTTCAGTTAAGGAAGCAATGTTGATCTTATCAATATTGACAGTCTGGGCGACTGAGTTCTCAACGAGTACTTGATAATTGTAATTGTGCAAATACTGATGTAAAGCTTCAATAGTTGCTTTAGCCCCTTCATGATTTGGTTTACCAATCAATCCAATAGTTTTGTAAAGTTGTTTCATCGTTAATTTTACTAAATTTTTAATAACTCACTGTGATATTGGCAGTTTCGCTGTATTTCACCCGCTTGTAAAGTTCACTTTTATTAAATGATTTACTTTTTAAGCTTGAATCGCAAAAACAAAGCCCCATAGTTATCATCATTGAAATTAATTTATTACTTTATTACTAAGATAGTTTGGAGCTTTTCATGACAAACGAGTCAAAAAACGAAAACGGTGCAGAGTTAACGCAGGAGCAAATAGTTGAAGATTCCTTTAAGCAATCGGAAGAACAGGTTGAAGAACTAGATGCAAATGAGGCTATGAGTGCCGAACAAGAAAAAATTAATGAACTTGAATTAGCCCTAGTAGTGGCGAAATCAACCATAAACGATCAAAAAGACTCTGTTATTCGTGCAAAAGCTGAGGTTGATAATGTTCGACGTCGTAGCGCACAAGATGTCGAAAAAGCACGAAAATTTGCTTTAGATAAATTTGCTGCAGAGTTATTACCGGTTGTTGATAATCTTGAACGAGCTATTGAAAGTGTTGACAAAGAAGATGAAGGCCAAAAAGGTCTTGCTGAAGGTGTTGAGCTGACTTTACAAAGTATGATGGCGGCCTTAGATAAATTTGGTGTTAAAGTTGTCGATCCATTGGATCAACCTTTTAATCCTGAGTTACATCAAGCAATGTCAATGCAAGAAATTGACGGTGTTGCACCTAATACGGTTATTGCGGTAATGCAACGGGGTTATGAGCTTAATGGTCGCTTGGTTCGTCCTGCAATGGTAATGGTATCTAAGGCGGCGCCTATTGTTGATGTTAAAGCTTAATTGTAAACCAACTTTATAGCCGAAAAGCTAAACTTTAATGGTTAGCTTTTTTTTCGTAGTAAATAAAAACAAGGGGCTTTTTTTTAATACATTTTTTGACTTTTTTAGTCATAAAGAGTTGAAAAGCTTATTCCAGCCCCCATTATTTATTCAAAGACAAATCATTCATTATTTAAACACGGCTTATTCATTTATTGAGTCGCTGATTATTAGAAATAGGAGCTTCAAAAATGGGCAAAATTATTGGTATTGACCTAGGAACAACCAACTCATGTGTTGCTGTACTAGAAGGCGGTAAAGCACGTGTTATTGAAAATGCTGAAGGTGACCGTACAACCCCTTCAATCATTGCATATACAGAAGAAGGCGAAACATTAGTAGGTCAACCTGCTAAGCGTCAATCAGTTACCAACCCTACAAACACATTATTTGCGATTAAGCGTTTAATCGGTCGTCGTTTTGAAGACGAAGAAGTACAGCGTGATATTAAAATTATGCCTTTCGGTATTGTTAAAGCCGACAACGGTGATGCTTGGGTTACAACGCGTGATAAGAACGTTGCACCACCACAAGTTTCTGCTGAAGTATTAGCTAAAATGAAAAAGACGGCTGAAGACTTCTTAGGTGAAACGGTTACTGAAGCAGTAATTACTGTACCAGCCTACTTTAATGACTCACAACGTCAAGCAACAAAAGATGCCGGTCGTATTGCTGGTCTTGATGTTAAACGTATTATCAATGAGCCAACTGCTGCTGCTCTTGCTTACGGTATGGACAAACAAGAAGGTGATAAAACTATCGCTGTTTACGACTTAGGTGGTGGTACTTTTGATATCTCAATCATCGAAATTGATGAAATGGATGGTGAACATACTTTTGAAGTATTGGCGACTAACGGTGATACTCATTTAGGTGGTGAAGATTTTGATAATCGTCTCATTAACTATTTAGTTGCAGAGTTTAAGAAAGATCAAGGTATGGACTTAACGACTGATCCCCTTGCGATGCAACGTTTAAAAGAAGCGGCTGAAAAAGCAAAATGTGAGCTGTCTTCTGCACAACAAACTGATGTTAACTTACCTTACATCACTGCTGATGCAGCGGGTCCTAAACATATGAATATTAAAGTGACTCGCGCCAAGCTTGAATCTTTAGTTGAAGATATGGTTAAAGCAACATTAGAGCCTCTTAAACAAGCGCTTAAAGATGCTGACTTATCAACAAGTGGTATCGATGATGTCATCTTGGTTGGTGGTCAAACACGTATGCCATTAGTGCAAAAAATGGTCACTGAATTTTTTGGTAAAGAGCCACGTAAAGATGTTAACCCTGATGAAGCCGTAGCTGCTGGTGCAGCCATTCAAGCCGGTGTTCTTTCTGGTGATGTAACTGACGTGTTATTACTTGATGTTACTCCGCTTTCTTTAGGTATTGAAACTATGGGTGGCGTTATGACTAACGTTATCGATAAAAATACGACGATCCCTACTAAACAATCACAAACTTTTTCAACAGCTGACGATAATCAAGCTGCGGTAACTGTTCATGTGGTTCAAGGGGAGCGTAAGCAAGCAAGTGCGAACAAATCACTTGGTCAATTTAACCTTGAAGGCATAGACCCAGCACCACGTGGTACGCCACAAATTGAAGTAACCTTTGATATTGATGCTGATGGTATTTTACATGTCACGGCTAAAGATAAAAACACAGGTAAAGAACAAAAAATCACGATTAAAGCGTCTTCTGGCTTATCTGATGAAGAAGTAGAGCAGATGGTACGTGATGCTGAACTGAATGCTGAAGCAGATGCGAAGTTTGAAGAATTAGTTCAAGCTCGTAACCAAGCTGATGGGATGGTTCATGCAACTCGCAAGCAAATTGAAGAAGCAGGTGATGATTTACCCGCAGAAGATAAAGAAAAAATTGAAGCAGCGTTAACTGAGCTTGAAGAAGCGATTAAAGGTGACGATAAAGAAGCCATTGATACCAAAACTCAAGCCGTTATTGAAGCGTCAGCTAAATTAATGGAAATTGCTCAAGCTAAACAACAAGCGGAAGCTGCCGCTGAAGCTGGTGAACAACCAACAGAAGGTTCAGCACCAGCTGATGATGTTGTTGATGCAGAGTTTGAAGAAGTTAAAGAAGATAAGTAGTTAGCTTTAAATTGAATTTATTTTCAATTAGTTAGTAACGCGCCGGTTTTATTCCGGCGCTTTTCGTTATATAAAACGATGATTTTACCGTAAAAAAGAAGCGAATTTATGTCAAAACGTGATTATTATGAAGTTTTAGCGGTGAATAAAAACGCCACAGAAAAAGAAATAAAAAAAGCTTATAAACGCTTAGCAATGAAGTTTCACCCAGATCGAACACAAGGTGATAAAGAAAAAGAAGAGCAGTTTAAAGAAGTAAAAGAAGCTTACGAAATACTCAATGATGAGCAAAAACGTGGTGCTTATGATCAATATGGTCATGCGGCTTTCGAACATGGACAGGGCGGTGGCGGTCAAGGCGGTGGTTTTGGCGGTGGTTCTTTCGATGATATCTTTGGTGATATCTTTGGTGGCGGTGGTGGTGGCCGTGGACGTGGGCAAAGTCAATCGCGCGCACGACGTGGTTCAGATTTACGTTATAACTTAGATTTATCGCTTGAAGAAGCAGTTAAAGGCAAAACCCTAGAAATTCAAGTGCCTACCTATGTTAGTTGCGATCCCTGTGATGGTTCAGGCGCTAAAAAAGGCACTAGTGCAAAAACTTGTTCAACGTGTCACGGCCATGGTCAAGTGCAAATGCGCCAGGGCTTGTTTGCTGTTCAACAAACATGTCCTACTTGTAGTGGTAAGGGCAAGGTTATTGTTAGTCCTTGTCCAATTTGTCGCGGACAAGGTCGTGTTGAAAAAACTAAAACATTATCCGTAAAAATTCCACCGGGCGTAGATACTGGCGACAGAATTCGTTTATCTGGTGAAGGTGAAGCGGGAGAGCACGGTGCACCTGCAGGTGATTTGTATGTCCAAGCTGAAGTCAAAGATCATGCTATCTTTGTTCGTGATGAAAACAACTTATACTGTGATGTTCCGATTAGCTTTACTACGGCAGCCCTTGGTGGTGATATTGAAGTTCCAACTTTAGAAGGTAAGGTTAAGCTTAAAATACCAAAAGAGTCACAAACAGGTAGGATTTTCCGTTTACGTGGCAAAGGTGTTAAGTCAGTTCGTAGTAGTTTTACTGGCGACTTAATGTGTAAAGTTGTGATTGAAACACCTGTCAGTTTATCAGGCGATCAAGCCGATCTTTTACGTCAGTTTGAAGAAAAAATGGGTAAGAGTAGCTCCAAACATCGTCCAAAAGAAACAGGTTTTTTCGATGGAGTGAAAAGCTTCTTTGATGATTTAAAAAATTAAATTTATCTGATTAAGTCAACTCATAAAAGGGAAAATATTTAGTGTTTTCCCTTTTTTATTGCTGAACGTTTTATAAAAAAAATGATCGATGTTAAATATCAAAATTGGGTAAAATTCCACTACGACTGTGTTCAAAAATAAGGGATGTTTCAACATTGGTAACTTCATCTCTAGATGTAATGGCATTAAAAACAAATTGACGTAAATGTTCACTGTCTCTTACTGACATATGAATAAAGTAATCAAAATTTCCTCCCATATGATATAGGCTGATAATTTCAGGGAGCTTAAGTAAGTCATCACGTAATTGATTCACTATATCTTCGGAATAAGGCTGTAAGCGAATAGCGGCTATTGCTTCGATGTTGCCACCAATAGTTTTCAAGTCCACTTCAATAAAAGCGTTTTTAATCACCCCATTACTTTTTAAACGTTTAACTCGCTCTAAGCAAGTAGATGGTGCAATACCTATTTGAGCAGCTAGCTCCTTATTGGTGATATCAGCATCGTTATATAAAATCGTTAATATGCGTAAGTCGATTGCATCAAGTTTTTTCATCAGCTAATTTGCTCATCATTTTTATCGGTCAGTTTATGGTATTGATATTACACTTAATAAAATTGTTTTAAGAGGAATATTCGTTTTTTAGTGAATTTTTATCGCTTTATTAAGCAATTACCGAATTTTTTCAAATATAAGCGATATAAATTTCAATAAGCGAGACGTTAGTTTGTTGTTAACAAAATATAACATCTATACTATTTGATTAACTGAGTCGTTATGACATATTATGTCTAATTGAATCCTGTTATAACTATTTAAGGTAATACGTGGCAATTTCCACCATACAAAATTTTTTAAAAAAAGAATCAGCTAGCGGCATAATTTTGATGTTCGCGGCAATATTTGCAATGGCTCTGGCCAATTCTCCTTGGTCTATTTGGTATGACTTATTACTTGATGTTCCTGTAGTGGTTGCTATTGGTAGTTTTGAAATAGCGAAACCTTTATTACTCTGGATCAATGATGGTTTGATGGCATTATTTTTCTTTCTCATCGGTTTAGAGCTTAAACGAGAATTTTTAGAAGGTAATTTATCACAACCTGGTCAGATTATGCTGCCGGCAATAGGTGCTATTGGAGGGATGATAGTGCCTGCGCTTTTTTACGTTGCACTAAACTATGACAATGCTAGTGCACTTAATGGCTGGGCAATACCAACAGCAACGGATATTGCCTTTGCATTAGGTATTTTGGCTATTATTGGTGCCAAAGTACCTTTGCAGCTTAAAGTGTTTTTAACTTCTTTAGCTATTTTTGATGATTTAGGGGCAATTATTATCATTGCTTTATTTTATACGGAACAATTATCAGCGTTATCTTTAGTTGTTTCTGCGACTATATTAACCATTTTATTTGTAATGAATAAAAAGAATGTTACCAGCACATCTCCTTATATATTTTTTGGCCTTATTTTATGGGTCGCTGTTTTAAAGTCAGGAGTTCATGCAACACTTGCTGGGGTAGTATTAGCATTTTTCATTCCAATGAAAGGTAAAGGTGATGACCCCTCACCTTTAAAATCGCTAGAGTATAACCTTCACTCAACCGTTGCTTTTATTGTTTTACCCATTTTTGCCTTTGCTAATGCGGGTATCAGTTTTGCTAATGTTGGCATCGAAGAAGTAATGTCACCAGTCCCATTAGGTATTATTTTGGGTCTTGTGGTAGGTAAGCAGTTAGGCGTTTTTGCTTTGTGTTTTGTCGCCATTAAGTTAGGTTTGGCAAAATTGCCAGAACGCGTTAATTTACAATTATTATATGGCGTCGCTTTATTATGTGGTGTTGGTTTCACTATGAGCTTATTTATTGGCTCACTGGCTTTTGAACAAAATTCAGGAATTCCCCTTTATCAAGAAAGGTTAGGTATTGTTATTGGTTCATTTATATCGGGTGTTTTAGGTTATTTAGTGATTAAAAATGGCGTTAAAAAACTTCCAGATAACAATTAATTATTATGACAATATAATTAATAAAATGGCGCTTATGGTTGAACCGAAGCCCTTTTTTTCGTTAAAATAGCAACATGAAATTTTATCACCTTTTTTATTTAAGCTGTTATGACAGATATCGGGCAAATACACATCTACCAAGACTTGATAGACCTCTTTAATCATTGTTTTGCTGAAGAGTTTAACACTCGTTTAGTCAAAGGCACTGATGAGCCGATCTATTCACCTGCTAGTGACAGTTGTAGCTATCATCAACTGATTTTTGCTCATGGCTATTATGCCAGTGCTTTGCATGAGATAGCCCATTGGTGCATCGCAGGAAAAGATCGCCGTTTGTTAGAAGATTTTGGTTATTGGTATGAAGCTGATGGTAGAAATGCGCAACAACAAGAAATATTCGAGCAAGTAGAAATAAAACCTCAAGCAGTCGAATGGGCTTTGTCTGTCGCAGCCAATAAAAAATTTAATGTGTCTGCTGACAATTTAAATGGCTCTGAAGGCGACACTGCCGCTTTCAAAAGGTCTGTTTATCAGCAAGTACTTCTATATCTCGAAAAGGGATTTCCACCACAAGCCCAATCATTTATTAAATTACTGAGTGAGTTTTACCAAATATCTTTCCCATTAACTGATGAACATTTTAGCTTTGAGAACTCCTAATTATGCATAATCTATTTAAAATTGGCTTTATTATTAATCCTATTGCTGGTATTGGCGGTAGTGTGGCCCTTAAAGGAAGCGATGGAGTTGGTATCGCAGAAAAAGCACTCGCATTAGGTGCAACGCCAAAAGCTAATGAACGGGCGAGTTTAGCTCTTGAAATCTTACTGCCTTTTAAAGACCAAATCATTATTTATACGGCAAGTGGGCTCATGGGCGAGCAGTGTGCTAAAGCACTGGGTTTTAACGTCGAAGTTGTTTACAGCAGCAATAGCGAGAGTACGAGTGCAGAAGACACTGAAAAGACGGTGATTGCCTTACTTAATCTACAACGTCACCAAAAAATTGATATTTTGCTTTTTGCTGGTGGGGACGGTACTGCAAGAAATATTAGTGATCAGGTTGGCGATAACTGTCCGGTGCTAGGCATCCCTGCCGGCTGTAAAATTCACTCAGGTGTTTATGCTATTACGCCAAAGGCCGCCGGTAGAGTCATTGAATTAATGCTTACAGGGCAACTAGTAACGCTTACCGAAGCCGATGTTATGGATATTGACGAAAGCCTATTTCGCCAAGGCGTGGTTAAAGCTAAACGTTATGGCGAAATGCAAATACCCAGTGAAATACGCTATGTCCAAGCCGTGAAGTCAGGCGGTAAAGAGTCAGATGAATTAGTCTTACAAGATATTGCTGCTCATGTTATTGAACATATGGAAGAAGAATTATTTATCATTGGCTCAGGCTCAACTACCGCATTTGTCATGGACGTGTTAGCGGAAAAAAACACCTTGTTAGGTGTCGATTTGTTAAAAGCACAAACGGTGGTAGCTAATGACTTAACAGAGTCAGAACTGTGGCGCTATATAGAAAATAATAACCAAGATAGTGATAAAGTCGCCGCTAAATTAGTTATTACACTTATTGGCGGCCAAGGCCATATTTTTGGTCGCGGTAATCAGCAACTAAGTCCAAGGGTATTACGCGTCATTGGTAAAGAAAATATTATGATTATCGCGACAAAAAGTAAATTGGCAGCTTTAGATTCTCGTCCCCTTATTTGTGACACCGGTGATGTTGAACTTGACCAAATGTTTTCAGGCTTCATGCCAGTAATTACCGGATATAAAGATCAAGTTTTATATCCGGTAGCTAGTCCCGTTTAGATTTTTAAAATACCGTATAGGAATAAAAATGCAATTTGAAACATTAGCAAAACTTTATAAATACTTTGATAATTTAGCCGAACAAGAAACCAGTAGCGATGAGTTATTTGCGAGCAGCTATATTCGAGGTTTTATTGGTTTATCTGCCAGTGATTTTGGTGATGAGCAACAAAGATTAAGTATCGCTTTAGCGCATAGTGTCAGTGAAAAACTCCATGAAGCACGAGCCGAGTTAACGCCTCAAGATCGTGTGATCGTGAATGAGTATTGGCAAGAGATGATTCCAATTTTTAACTAATGTATCGAGTTAATTCTTGTCGTTAAAGGCATTTTTTATGACGTTAGATAAGGTTAAGTTTATGTGTCTTTAAGTTTAATATTGAAGTTTATTGGTTGTTATAAAACAGGGTTACGTTGAACGTTATTGTGATTTTTAGGTGGATATATATTGATAGATAAACTGAGTATTATTACTAAAGTATTATTTCCTTATCGAAAAGTTGCTCTGGTATTAATTTTTTTACTGGCTTTGAATGTGGTGTATAGCTTTTTTTTTCAATCACATTTGGAGCAAGACTCTATAGCTTTACCTTGTTTTTTAGCCATGCTTTGGTTGGGAATGTGTTATTTACTTTTAGGTTTTTTACATAAAAGCGCTGAACACGCTGAATTAGCGTCTAGTAATAAGCTAAATATCATTAAGCGACTAAAAAAAAGGGTTCAACGAGGTTTTTATTATTTCTTTGCAGTACTTTTTTTAGGGTTAACCCTAGCGCTTAGTATCTTGACCTTTCGAATAATAACTATTTGGTTATAATGAAAGGCCAATAAATCGGCTAGTTTTGCAGTTAAATGAACCATTACCAATGAATGAATATTTAAAAATGAGACGCTAATACTAACATCCATTTTTAATAATTAATCATTAAGAGCTAATTTTAGTAGCTGCTTTCATTGCACTAACAAATTGACTTAGTTCTGCATTCATTACTCGATTATCTTCTAGATTGTTTTCAATGATTTTAACGACAGCCGAGCCACTGATTGCGCCTTTTGCGTTAGCGCTTAAGGCTTCTCGAACTTGCTCAGGCTTTGAAATACCAAAACCTAATACTGATGGTGGCGCATTATATTTATTGAGTGTCGCAATTAAATGTGTTCCAGGCATTTTAGCTTGTATTTCAGCGCCAGTAACGCCGGCTCGGCTGAGCACATAAGTGTATCCTCTGCCATAGGAAGCTATTTGACGAAGTGTGTCGTCACTCGCATTAGGCGGAACAATAAAAATAGGTGCTACACCATGTTTTAATGCCGACTCTTTAAAGGGTTTACTTTCGCGAATAGGTAAGTCGGCTATTAATACTGAATCAACACCCACAGCAGCCATATCTTGATAAAACTTGTCTATACCACGAGCAAATACTAAATTACCATAAAGTAACAGGCCAATAGGAATACTTGGGGCATATTCACGAACTTTAGCAAGTATATTGATACAAATGTCAGTGTTTATACCTGAGTTAATTGCACGCAATGCTGATTTTTGAATAGTTATACCATCAGCACTTGGATCTGAAAATGGAATACCTAATTCAAGTGCATCAGCACCGGCATCAATTAATGTTTTGATTAATTCAAATGACTGCTCAGCATTAGGATCGCCAATAGTGACAAAAGGAATAAATGCCCCTTCATTTTTTTCAGCTAATGATGAAAACAGTTGATCATATCTAAAGCCCGCTTGGTTAGTTAAGTTCGACATTATGCATCTCCCTTAGATGAAGGCTCTAAAATTGTATGTACATGGGCTAAGTCTTTATCACCACGTCCTGAAAGATTGACCAAAAAGATGGTTTCTTCGGTGACTGCCTCAGCCATTTTTAAGGTATGAGCTAAGGCATGAGATGGCTCTAATGCAGGTATAATACCTTCATTTAACGCTAAGGCTTTAAAAGCTTCTAATGCTTCATCATCATTGATGGGTACATATTGTGCTCGGCCTAAATCTTTTAAATATGCGTGTTGTGGACCGACCGCTGGGTAATCAAGA
>Ga0307489_10001824_pt1 | contig 14190 bp, 27 predicted proteins | sample SB12metaG_FD_202247 | JGI IMG/M metagenome (GOLD analysis project Ga0307489, IMG submission 202247) | Sea-ice brine microbial communities from Beaufort Sea near Barrow, Alaska, United States - SB 1.2 | ecosystem: Environmental > Aquatic > Marine > Coastal | place: USA: Alaska | collected... | reverse complement strand
AGCGTGTCCCACGAAAGGCGCTTATGATGAGCCGAAAAGTGGACGGGTGTAAGCCCCTGCCGCCGCCCCCGCCGCTGCCGCCACCAACGAGGTGACCGCCCGAAGGAGGCTCGCGTCCATGTCAGGATCGTCCGCGCGCTTCTCTTCTCCGTCGCTGCCATCGCGGGTAACAGTAACCGCAAGAGAAGGGAGAGGCATGACGCTCAACGCGCGACGGTCTGTTTTCGGCGCTGACGATCCCACCGCGGCAGTCATCGGAAGCGCCTCGACGTAGGAGCGAACGTTGAGATTGAAAGTAAATTTTGAAAGCGGTTTATCATATTATGGCTTCAAGCGCAGAAGCTATAGCCGGATATCGATACTGTCAACACGGATATTGATAATGTCAACACGGATATTGATACTGTTAACACGGATATTGATACTGTCAACACGGATATTGATACTGCCAACATGCACCGCCCTACCTCGACGCCAACGACCCGGGTCGGCACTGCGGCGGGGGGCAGGCGCTGTGCCAGCCACGTGCGAATCTCACCCACCGCCGCCGATGTAAGCGCACCACCATCGACGGGGACGACAAAGGCGACCACCGCATTATCGCCGCCGCCGCCGCCGCCGCCGCCGCCGCCGTCGTCCGCTGCACCGACCGCGTCGCCCTCCTCCCAGGGGCTTACACTCCTCCACATGTCTGCTCAGTCTGAGCCGTTTTTGTCACTGAAACCTGCAGAGCACCCAAGCACATGGGACCAAATGTGCTCACGTTGAGCTGAAAAGTGGACCATTGTAAGCCCCTGCCTCATTCGCTGCAAGAAGCGGGCGAGCGGCAACCGCGCAGTGGAGCACGCTCGGGTGGGCGCGCAGCACCTCCTTCGCCCAGGGGCTTACACTCGCTCACCGCAGAGCTCAACTTGAGGACCTTCGAGACACATCGCTGACATTAGAGCTCAACTTGAGCACATTCGGGACACATCCACGGATTAATTTGGTCATATGGGAGACAAAGTAAGCTGAAGTTCAGCGGAAAGGGGCAAAGTAAGCTCAAGTTGAGCGGAAATGGGAACGAGTGTAAGCCCCTGCCTCGGCACCGCCCAAATCCACCAGCCGGCCGCGCACCTTTCCCTCACCACCTCCCCTCCCCAACATCACCAACCTCCCATCTCGCCGCACCATAGTGTAGCGGCGCAGGTTGAAATTGAAAGCAACCTATTGTGACCAGTTTGTCTTATGTTGGTTGCAAAGTACTGAAACCAGATGTTTTGAATAGAGCAACACGTGGTGAGATCACAGAGCATCACATAAGTCATGCACGCCAATGACGTGCCATTCCGCTCCTGCAAACACGGGTTTCAACCTTCAACTACCTACCATGGCGCGATCCCCCGTCGCGTACCACGTCATCCCCCCTCCCACGGCACCGAGCGACTTGAAGCACTCCGCTGTCGCTGCCGCGTCGCCGAGGTGTAGCTGCGCAAGTTGAATATGAAAGCTGTTCATCATATCAAGGATGCAATCGCACAGTTCCAGGCGCTTTCAACATGGGTTTCATCGGTTCAACCTGCACCGCCTTACCCAGGTACCTCGACGCCAACCCCGGGCCGCTCACGTGCAGCCAGCCGGGGGAGCCCGGCGGATCCACCGGCCGCCCGGGGTCGTCCAGGATGAGCAGGGCGACGTGCGCGTAGGGCGATCCGCACGGGAGTGGCGGGCGGGTCTGCGGCCTCCCGTTGGGGGCTTACACTCGTACACTTTTCAACTCACCCTGAGCCGTTTCTGACACAAAATACACCCCACCCCACCCTGATACCCCCTAAACACCCCCTAAACACCCCCAAAAATCCCCTGAATGCACCCCCAGTCCTACAGCAAGCGCTTACGATGAGCTGTAAAGTGGGCGAGTGTAAGCCCCTGCCTCCTATCGTCATCGTCGCTCGCCATTGCCAACATTGCGGCGCCGAGGTCTGGTTCGAGCGCCACGTCGTGCGCTTCTGACAGGCTGTACAGATTCGCAAGCTTGGCGCCGGTCGCGGTCAGCTTCGTAAGCGCGGCTACCACGAGCTAGGGCCAGCCGGAATATGCCGACATAATTGGGCATAACTGGGCATAACCCGAGCATAATAGGGCGAATTTGGGGAATTCAGCATTGGGGATTTGGGCAAATTCAAAGCATATTCCGGCTGGCCCTACCACCAGCGACGCCGAAGCCACCTCGCCGCACAACACGGTGACGCGCAGGTTGGCGAGCAGACGGCGTGCCGCCGCGGCGTCGCCGCCGCCGCCGCCGCTCAGGGGCTTACACTCGTCCCTTTCAGCTCAACTTGAGCGCTTCGTATGAGAATAGGGGTGATCGTAGGGGTTGCGTAGCTCGTGTTAAGGGGGTGTTATAGGGTGTTTGGGGTGTTTAGGGTGTATTCTTGTGCCAGACACGGCTCTAATTGAGCTGAGAAGTGGACGAGTGTAAGCCCCTGCCACCGCCGCCTTCGCCGCCGCCGCCGCCGTCCGCCGCGACCAGCACGAGCGCCAAGAGCGACGGAGTGAGCATGGTGCGCGTGACGCCCGCCGCCGACATCACATTGGCGGATTATAGCGGCACAAGTTGAATTTGAAAGCAAAGTTACAAAGGCGGTTCATCATATTATGGTTTTAAGCGCTTAGTTCCAGGCAATTTCAGCATCGGGTTCATCGGTTCAACCTGCAACGCCTTACCGAGCACGCCCGCGCCGCCCCGTAGCGCAGACGCGGGAATCATCGCCACCGGCGATCCACCCAATAAAGAGCAGACCGCATCCCAGATGCAGGGGGTTACACTCGTCCACTTTTCCGCTCAACGTGAGCGTTTTGTGTGGCATAGGGGGTGCATTCAGGGGTTGTGTAGGGGATGTCCAGTGGGTGTTAGGTGTCTCAGGGGGTGTCTAGGGTGTATTTTGTGTCAGGAACGACTCATGTTGAGCTGGGAAGTGGACGTGTGTAAGCCCCTGCCCAGATGCCGAAAACCACCACACCCGTCACGTCTCCCGCCTCGAAAGGAAGCGCCACCGCGCGCGCCGCGTGCGATAGGAGCGACCCCGCGTGGGTACACACCACCGCTTTCGGCGCGCCGGTGGAACCCCCCGTGTGTATGATGTGACAAATATCCTCACCAACACCAGTGTCCATATCACCCCTGACCAGGGGCTTACACTGGTTTGCTTTTCGTCTCAACTTAAGCGCTTTCTATGGGACTTGGGTGCATGTATGGGTTGTTCATGTAGTGTCTGGCAGATGACAGGGGGAGTTCAGGGTGCATTTTGTGTCAGAAATGGCTCAAGTTGAAAGGTGGTTTAGTTGAAATGTGGTCGAATGTAAGCCCCTGCCCGTGACCCACTCCCCCTCCACCTCCTCCACCTGCACCGCGCCCCCAGTGCCAACTAGCCCCATCTCGAGACTGGTGCCCATGCCCACCACGCGCAGAGCGATTGTGCGGAATACGGGTGGCACGTCCGCGTTCGGGGGCGGGCACGCGCCCCACGGAAGCACGAGCACGTCCGCCGACAGCGCCGCCAGCAGCCCCCGCAGCACCGCGCGCGGCGTGCCTGCCTCCACGGGCGAGGGTCGTAGCAGATATTGCCCGCAACGTTAGCCAACGCTTTCGGACCCTCGTTTATTCAGCTAAACCGCGTCATACGGCGTGGAGAGCAATGGCTTCCAGGAAGGAGGACAGAGACGCTTCCGCGTGTACGAGGAGGCACCAGGCACCCTGCATAGCCCCAGTCTAATGACCCGCGCGCAAGCACGCAGGGACCGACTGGGTCGTGTCATCCATCGTAAGTTTCCCCTCGCCAGACCAACTTCTGCCAGGTCCTACCACGGGCGCGAACGCCATTCCAGCCATGAGGCATCCGAAATACGCCACCATCAGCTCGTCGCTGCTGTCGAGCATCACCGCCGCGGCGCCCCCCGCACGCAAAGCATCACGCCCCCCCAGGTACGTGGCGAACGTCGCGCTCATCTCCACCAGACGAGCGAAAGAGATGGGCGCGTTCGAGGTGCCGACTAGCGCCGGTGCCTCCCCGTGGGCCAGGGGCTTACACTCGCTCACTTCAAAGCTCAACTCCAGGACCTTTGGGACACATCGCTCACGTCAGGGCTCAACTTGAGCACCTTCGGGTATAAATCCACGCGTTAGTTTGGGTTATACGGGGGACAAAGTGAGGTAAAGTTGAGTGGAAATGGGCAAAGGAAGCTCAAGTTGAGCGGAAATGGGAACGAGTGTAAGCCCCTGCCGTGGGCCCGCGCCGCCGCCAGGAACGCCCCATGAATAGACCCACTTCCCTGGCGCATTGCGGGACGCCAGCGCGCGTTGCGTGTGTGGACGAGTTGGCATAGGAGCGAACGCCGCGTCGCGTGCGACACCTCACGCGCGCAAGTCCATTAAATCGAAATCGTCCGAAAACACGGGCCGCGAGCAGAGCTGTGGATACTTCCAAGATTCCAGCCGACGGTTGGCCGTGGGAGCACGCAGCGCGCCCGCGACCTTGAGCAACGTCACACTGCACCCACCCCGCTCATGTCGGTTGCCTCGTTGATCCCCATTTGCGTGCTACCGTCCCGACTCCTCCTCCGCCAGCCCGCACTCGCGCCTCGATCGTTGAACCGGGCCGTCGGATCTACACCATCGGGTGCCCATCTTCAGCATTTCATCGCCGCCCGCCAACGCCTGAGCAGCACATCCGCCGCCTCCACCGCCGCCTTCACCTCCTCCTCTCCTCGTGATACCTTCTCATTGGTTAGGTCATCGTCCACCTCCACCTCCTCCGCCGCGCACGTTGTGTCCAGAGCCTCCTCCTTCAGCCGAAAGAGCGCGTCGCATCCCTTCACCACGTCCTCATTCGCCTGCGCCGCGGCCGCCGCAGACACCTCCTCCTCCTCCTCCTCCTCCTCCTCCTCCTCCTCCTCCTCATCTCCGATGACGTCGCACGACGCGCGCATCGTGTCGTACAATGTTCTCTCCTCCTCCCTCTGTGAGACAACGTATTTCACGCATTGCGCGGCGGAGGACCTGGACCCCGCGACACGCCTGACGCGCGTCAAGGCCAAGCTGGAGCCTGAGATTGCACGAGGCGCGATCATCAGCCTCCAGGAGGTGTGGCCTCGGTCACTCGTCTCCTGTCCAGCCCTACCTGACTGTTTGCTCATGGTGTACCAGTGTACCCGCACACACTCGCCTCATCCTCCACCCTGACTGCTTGCTCATAGTGTACCAGTGTACCCGGACACACTCGCCTCAACCTCCTCCCTGACTGTTTGCTCATAGTGTACCAGCGTACCCGCACACACTCGCCGGATCCTCCTCCCTGACTGTTTGCTCATAGTGTACCAGTGTACCGGCACGTACTCGCCTCATCCTCCTCCCTGGCTGCTTGCTCATGGTGTACCAGTGTACCCGCACACATTCGCCGCATCCTCTTCCCTGACTGTTTGCTCACAGTGTACCAGTGTACCCGCACACTCTCGCCGCCGGCCTCGCAGATAGTGCCCTCCATCGCCTTCGTCATAGGATGCCGTTTGCCTCGGAACACGAGCGATCGAAACGCGTGTAGACGACATGGCGAAGTACAGTACATGTGAACGGCCTTAGGATACGGTGTCGCAGGTGTGGGCGGGGGACCTGCACGTGTTCTTTGCCGAGCGCGGGTACAACCTGGCAGGGGCTTACACTCGCACACTTCAGAGCTCAACTTGAGGACCTTGAGGACACATCGCTCACGTTAGAGCTCAACTTGAGCACCGTCGGGACACATCGACGGTTTACTTGGGTTGTATGGGGGACAGATTGAGCTAAACTTGAGAGAAAAGGGGCAATGTAAGCTCATTTTGAGCGGAAATGGGAACGAGTGTAAGCCCCTACAACCTGGTGTGCTCGCTGTACGGCAAGCCCTTCAACGGCTACATGGCAGGGGCTTACACTCGTTCCTATTTGCACTGAACTTGAGCTTACTTTGCCACTGTTCGTTCAACTCAAGCTTACTTTGTCCGCAATATAACCCATATCAATCCGTGGATGTGTCCCGAAGGTGCTCCAGTTGAGCTATAATGTGAGCAACGTGATCCCGAAGGTCCTCAAGTTGAGCTGAAAAGTGACCGAGTGTAAGCCCCTGGTACATGGGCATCGCGCTGGCGGTGCCGACCGACCGCTACGAGCTCGCCAAGGTGGACATCAGCCGCTGCAGCGACACCGCCAAAATCCCGCGCGACCCCAAGCCGCCCCAGCACGGGCAGGGGCTAGCAGTCGTCCACTTCTCAGCTCAACCTGAGCCGTTTCTGACACAAAAAGGCACCTTAAACTCCCCCTTATACCCCCCAACTCCCGTGACACACCCCCTAAACAGCGCGTGAGCGCATCCCCTATCACACCGAAACCGCTCACGTTAAGCTGAAACGTGGACGAGTTTAAGGCCCTGAGCACGGGTTCCTGCGGCGGGTGCTGGTGGACAAGCCCGTGGGGTGGGTGAGGAAGTTGAAGGACTACCGGCAGGGGCTTACACTCGTCCACTTATCAGCTCTACCTCGTCCACTTATCAGCTCAACCGTAGCCGTTTCTTACACAAATTACACCCCTTACAGCCCCTACTACCCCTAAAAACACGTCCTACATCCTCCCTAGACACCCACTACACAATCCCTAAATGCACCCCTTATCCCACAGAAAGCGCTTACGTTGAGCCGAAAAGTGGAACGAGTGAAAGCCCTTGACTACCGGCCGGAGCAGAGCGACTGGGCGCTTGCGCGCAACCGCTTCAACACCATCGTGTACGCCACGCTGCGGTGCAAGACCACGGTAGGCCGGTGCAGGTCGACCCTATCAAACCCGCCTTGAAAGCGCCTGAATCTAAGCACTTGAAACCAAAATATTATGAATTGCCTTCAAACCTTGCTTTCAAATTCAACTTGCGCCGCTTCAAAACGGGGGTCGAGTTCGGGGTGGCCAACTACCACATGCCGTGCATGTTCCGCAATCCTAAGGTGAGGCGGTGCAGGTTGACGGTATCAAAACCCGTGTTGAAGGCGAAAGCGCCTATGGTTTCAGCGCTTGAAGGTACAATATGATGAACCGCTTTCAAAGTTTGCTTTCAATTCAAGTTGCGTCGCTACACTACGGTGATGACGATCCACGCACAGCTGGCGGCGATGTACGCGCAGCGCATGGCAGGCAATCTACCGGCAGTTTTGGTAGGCGACTTCAATCTGAAGCCGGGCGACGGCGGGTACGACCTCGTGACCACCGGCGCCATCGACCCCGCGCACGGTAGGACGGTGCAGGTTGACCCTATCAAATCCACGTTGAAAGCGCCAGGACATGCACGCTTGAGACTAAATTGTGATGATATGCTTTCAAACTTAGCTTTCAAATTCAACTTGCGCCGGTACAGCACGGTAGCGCGCCGGTGGCGCCCGAGGGAGGCAAGTGGGACACCAGCGTTGGTTATCCCATGCGCAGTGCGTACGCAGTGAAGAACGGGAGCGAGCCGAACTTCACAAACTTCGCGCAGATCAAGGACGACCCGCAGTTCATCGACACGCTGGACTACATCTTCGTGTCGCCTACGGTCAAGGTGGGGCGGTGAAGGTTGACCCTATGAAACTCACGTTGAAAGAGCTGGAGCTTAGCGCTTGAAGCTTCAAAATGATGCACCGATATTAAACTTTGCTCTTAAATTCAACTTGCGCCGCTGCATCAAGGTGGCGGAGGTGCTGGCGCTGCCGCACCGTGACGCCGTGAAGGGACCGTTCCCGAACCCCGACGAGCCCTCGGACCACATCATGATCGCCGCCACCGTCACCATTCCCCCGGCGCCATGGAACACGGGGGTCAAGGCGGAAGCCTCCGCAGCGTCATGGAACACGGGGGTCAAGGCGTGAGCCTGGTGACTCCTCATGCACGTTGACGCGTCTCTCTCTCGTATAGCAGCGTTAATAGAAGTACACGTTGACACAGGTAGTTGTAATAGCATGCATCACCTCGTACGCTGTCATCGCCACGTCTCGTCACCTCGTACGCTGTCGTCGCCACGTTTCGGTACCTCGTACGATGTCGTCGCCACGTGTCGTCACCTCGTGTGCTGTCGTCACCACTCATTTGTCTCTTACGCTCTCGCTGGGAACGTAATCGTTTGCGTACTTGTACATAAGTGAGGCGCATCTTCGATTGTGGACAATGTACAACACGTCTAGTAATCACATGCATAAACCATGTACCCCTGGACACGGCATTAAACCCGGACAGACTTAGGGTGTGCCCGCTTGAAATGGCAGAGGGGCTTGTAAAAATAAAATGAAAAATAAGCGTCGTCCCGCTTCTAGGGCTAATCATGGTGTGTCGCCGTTTCCTCATGTAGGGGCTGAGGGGGGTTAGGGTTTAGGGTTTAGTGTCTAGCGCACCCTAAATTCTGGTCGGGCACCTTGAACCCGTGATAGTTGATCTTATGACCCCCGGCGCCCGCCGACGCCGCGGCGTAATAGCTATCCAACGCCGCCCGCCGCTCGATGGCCTGCTTCGCGTCATGCCCACCTTTCAGTTGCCCGCGCGGCACCCAGCCGTCCCGCTCAAAGCTGTTCTCCGCGTCCTCTTAGTAGGGTCAGGACACATGATAAGTGACGTTTAAAATCAGTGTCGCGTCTTGTATCGAACATGTGGTATCGAATCCCGCTCGACCAACTCGCTGATCATTGAGTAAATAGATCATTGAGTCCGACCGGGTCGCGATCATTGAGTAAATAGACCCTCGATTTCGAGGAGATAAGGGTGACTAGTCACGCCTACACTGAGTTTAATGAAAGCGACTAGATTCACAATGCACTGGAAGACGTACGCGGCATATGACTCAAGCGATGAGGTTTACAATGCATTGGAACACGGAAGCGCAATCAACTCACGCGATGAGATTATACAATGCACTGGAAGACGCATCGAGCACTGATCCCGTGAGCGACCCTACCTGTGCGGCGCGAGCCTCGCCGTACACCACCGCGTGTCTCTTGCGCTGTACGGCGTCTGCCCGACCGACCATGCCCGGCCGTCCCGCTGGCAGCATCGCCGTGCGCCCCCGCGTGTCATCGCCGTGCGCACCCGCGCCGCCGTCAGCATCGCCGTGCGCCCCCGCGTGTCCGGCCGCCCCCGCGTGTCCGGTCGCCATCACGGCGCTCTTTCTCGGGTCGCGCTGCACGGCGTCCGCCCGACCGACCATGCCCGGCTCGATCCCTGCCGCTGTGTCCATGTCCCTGTGCCTGAACGCCGCAGCCTGTCCCACCAGGTCCTCGCGCTGCCGCGGGGAGTCATCTCTGCCCTGGGTATAGCGGCACGAGTTGAATGTGAAAGCAAAATTTGACAGCAGCTCGTCACTCTTTAGTTTCAAGCATTTAGTTTAAGGCGCTTTCAACATGGGTTGATAGGGTCAAAGTTCACCGCCCTACCTGGGGAATCAGCTCCGCGTACCCGGGATCCCGTGGGTACCCTTATCGCAGGATCAATAAAACACCATTGCGCCATGTCAATCAACTTGAGACCGGAGAGCTGGATAAAGATAATCGTCGAGCATGAGAGTGAGGACGTCGTTAAAATGCCAGGTTTAGGATTTTGGGTCTAGGGGTCTAGAGGTTAGGGTCCGGGGTTTGGAGTTTAGGGTTTTGGGATGAGGGATGAGGGTTGAAAGATGAAGCGTCGACCATGAGAGTGAATGGGTACACTGCGAGCAAACTGTCAGGTTGAGCAGGAATATGTACTCGGCCCCGCCTCGTCTGCGCATTTCTCGCTTCTCAGAACTAGTCCGTTCGTTAGCGGCGCAAGTTATAAATGAATGCAGAATTTGAAAGCAGTATATCACATTTTAGTTTTCAGCTCCTAGTTCCAGGCGGTTTCAACTTGGGTTTCGTAGTGTCAACCTGCACCCCCCTACCACTCGTAACTCTGAAATGGTCTCTGTATCGGCTCCCGGTCAAACCCTCGTCTTTTCTGATCCCGAATCTCAGAGTTTGTAAATTCGGGAACATATTTGTAACTAGGAGGTGAAATTTCTGGTCCTCGCATGTGCACGGGCGGAGGACCCTCCCAGTAGGGCCTGGCAGATGTTACTCGCCACGTCATCGACGGGTGTTTTCAACCTCGGTTCCTGACTTAAATGGCATCCTGTGACACGGCAAGCAATATCTGCCAGGCCCTGGAGGCTCGCTACGTCGCCAACACGCGTAATTAACCCTCGTTCATTGAGTTATATGGCGTCCTATGACGTGGCAAGCAATGACTGCCAGGCCCTACCTCGCGGGAAGAGCGGTCACCCCTGTCGCGCATCGCTTTGTAGCGGCGCAAATTCATTTTGAAAGCAAAGTTGGAAACCGGCTCATCATATTGTAGCTTCAATCAATGAAACCAGGCGCTTTCTACACGGGTTTCAACTTGCACCGCCCCACCGCTGGAGGGCCACATTGAGGCGACATCATTGCGATGAACTCTCCATTGTCTGAGCAGCTTGGTGAATGCTGCTGCTGTTGCTGCTGGAGATAGCGGCCCTCATTATTCTTGGGAGACAGGACGGCACCAGACCCGACGATTCGACCAGACGATTCGGAGCTTTTCCCCGCGTGCAAGCCCTGGTAGTGGCCCTCGAAGCTGTACCCGTTGCTATAGACCCTGCTCCGGTTTATGTACTGCTCAGGGTTTTCGCGCGTTGAAGGGCTCAGAGTACCGCCCGCCCCCCCTCCGGTGCCGCCCCCGCCGCCTCCGCCGCCCCCCCCGCCGCCACCACCACCGCCGCCGCCGCCATTGCCGCCGCCACCGCCGCTGCTACCGCCGCCGCTGCCGTGCGCTGCGAGGTACCTCTCCCCTCGATGTCTGTGATAAATGGCCGCCTCACGTCAGGGGTGTACACTAATCCACCTTTCAGCTCAACGTGAGCATTCTTTCAGGGATACATTGGGTGGGTTCAGAGACGAACACGGCCCAGTCTAATAGGCCGATTTCGATATGTCGCTTGGGTGAAATGAAAGCGGGCGCCAGCTTGAATGCCCATACAGAGCTGTGGGCAAATCGTCAGCGCTCGGCGCAGGAAGCGATGTACCGAAATGGGCCTGTTGAGAAGTGGACGAGTAGAATCACCTGCCTCGCTTACGACGTCCACGCCCCCCAGTACGTCGGCCTCCGGCAGCGGCGCCATCTGCGGGACGCTGTTCCGCGGGGTGCCGTACCCGGCGCCAGGGGCTTACACTCGTTCCCATTTCCGCTCAACTTGAGCTCACGTTGCCCATTTCCGCTCAACTTAAGCTTACTTTGTTCCCCATGTAACCCTCATTAACCCGTGGATGTTGCCCGAAGGTACTCAAGTTGAGCTCTGACGTGAGCGATGTTTCCCGAAGGTGCTCAAGTTGAGCTCTGAAGTGGACGACTGTAAGCCCCTGCCCGGCACCTGGAGGAACAGGGGCGCTGTTGCGGGGCTCGCGGTAGTGCGCTCCGTACATGTCGTTCGAGCGTGGGCCCGGCTACTAGGGCCGGGCTAATATTGCTCGCCACTTCCATAGGATGCCATTTTATTCAATCAAGGAGAGTTCAATGAATGAGGCAGGGCCTGGCATGAGTTGCCCAACACGTCACAAAATGCCGTTCAACTCGTGATGGAGGGGTCAACATGCGTTGGATGACGACCTGGCAGGCGTTGCTCGCTCATCATGGGATGCAGCTTGAGTCACGAAACGAGGGTTAGAAATGCGTGATGATGACATGGCAATATCTGGCAGACCCCTGCCGCCCGCTCGCGGCGCGCGGCTTCAGCGTCGCTCATGGTACCGATGGGGCTGCCACCGAAGCCTCGGCTCAGGGCCGCCCGCGATGACGAGTCTTTGTCAGAAGGTAGGGCGGGCACGTGACCCCCCATAATGGCACCTGAACCCCATATAATGGGCACCTGGTGCCCCCATAATGGGCACCTCACCCCCCTAAAAATGAGCACCTAACCCCTCTATAACGGGCACCTGACCCCCACAATGGGCACCTGAATCCCCCATAATGGGCACCTCACCCCCCTAAAAATGAGCACCTAACCCCTCTATAACGGGCACCTGACCCCCACAATGGGCAACTGAACCCCCTATAATGGGCACCTGGCCCCCCTATAATGGGGACCTGACCCCCGTATAAGGACTCCGGACTGCCCCCGTGGTTTGACGGGCACTCGTTTGAAACACGGCGAGTGTTTTCTCGTAGTAGCTATTCGTGTGCGGATTTGTTACGGTATGCTGGTACGCTACGAGTAAACAGTCAGGCTCCGGCCCTGCCAGTGTGGCTGTGGCGCGGTTTGCGCTGGTGGTCGTAATGCCCGCTGCCCGGGCCAAACACTCTCGTCTCCTAACTGTTTGCTCATAGTGTACCAGTGTACCCGAACTGAAGCACACACTCACCGCTTCCTCCTAGGCCTTACGCTCGTCCCCTTCCCAGCTTCACCTGGCAGTTTGCTCATATTGTACTTACATACCCGAACACACACGCCGTGATCTCCTCCCTGGTCGTACATTCGTTCCCTGACTGTGCTCATAGTACACATACCGATGTGCCCGAACTGATGAACACACTCTCCTCTTCCGCCTTGGCCCTGGCCTTTATACACCCGTCCCCTTTTCATCAGCTCGGGTGCTTCAAGGCGTAAGAGACGGAGCGACCCTGCACCTGCGCTGGCCAGTGGGCCCAAATAAAAGCCAGGAGTTTTGAAAGCTGGCATACTGGCTGACCCTGCCCGCCGTATGCATCGGCAGCGCTCGAGTAGGGCTCGTGGGAGTCACGCACCTGCGATGGGAGCAATGTTGAATTGTGAGTTGTCAGGGGAATGAGTGTGAATGAGAGAGGAGTTATTGCACGGGGAGGAGAGGAGTATAATTGTAGGTGCGCGTGGCTTTCAGTCCCAGGCGCGAAATGGGCACCACTCGATACGGTCCCGTGTAGTTTGGTGTGCACTGTGCAGTCCCCCGCATTGCTCGACATGCTCACGCATTTCGCCTCACTCGGTTCTCGGTGGCTTCGCGGCAGCCAACACGTGTAAAAAGGCAGGGCGTTTTCATTGGAGCATTTTTGGTTTTTTTCTGGTTGTTTGAATGAGTGGGATTGAGGGCTCACCGCGGGGACCCCGCGGCGGGCGTTGGCGGTGTAGGCGGGGAACACGTCCGCCATGTCACCGCACGGTTTCGAGGAGGGTCAATCGCGGCGGAATGCGCGGAGGGAAGTAAATGCACTTTCGCTCTCTCTTGCCTGTTGAGATTGTCCGACGTTTTCTGATATTTGCCACGTTTTTGTTTCGCACGTGTTTGCCGTGTTCGGCACGTGTTCGGTGTTCCGGCCGGCACGGTCGAGCGGACGCTGATGACGTGTCGCCAGATCCGATATCTTGGCCAATCAGGATCCATGAATCCGCCTCGTCATTTTTTGCACATTCCACTCAGCTCAGCACGCGTGCACGCCATAACACCGGCGCATCCCACCCCCCACAGCGTCATGGCGTGCTTCGCCCTCCCCACCACGGCGCAAACGACACGCCTCAGCGTCGGGCGCCCTCGCCACCGCGCGCGGACCGTCGCGCCAAGGTCCCAGCACCGGGTGAGTTAATTTCAACTTTTTGCCCCTCCAATTCTTCGTTGACATCCGAGGAGGAAGGCCGTGCGCGCGCGCCGAGAAGTAGATACGTACCGGCACAATCTATGCTGTGCTCCCCCGCTGCAGAATCGCGGCGCCATTGCTGACCTCCGCCTCCGTTGCGGACACACGCTGCAGAGGGGCGTGTATGCCGCCGCTGCCCCGGCATCAGCCTCGGATGGCCACTACACGATGGCAGCCGCTGCGGATGCCAAGGCTGCGGCGGCGGCGGTGATGGCCGCGCAGAGCGACGCCAACGCCGCGCGCTTCCGGGTCATCGAGGCCGAAAACGACATGGAGGGCTGGCAGGTAGGGGCTTGCAGACCGCACCCTCTCCAGCTCAGCCTGGTACACGGACGCACTCGATGCATTGATACCTGGACATCCCTCAGCATTTGTCCAGCTGGCATGTCGAGCCGTCTGCGTCTGTACCCGCCTACCAGTACCATTGTAGATTATTGAAACAACAGGAAGTCTGTAAGGCCCTGGCGGCAGAGCGCGTTTGACGACTCCGCGAAGCGAAGCGCCTCCGCCGCAAAAGCCGC
>Ga0307489_10001823_pt1 | contig 14193 bp, 24 predicted proteins | sample SB12metaG_FD_202247 | JGI IMG/M metagenome (GOLD analysis project Ga0307489, IMG submission 202247) | Sea-ice brine microbial communities from Beaufort Sea near Barrow, Alaska, United States - SB 1.2 | ecosystem: Environmental > Aquatic > Marine > Coastal | place: USA: Alaska | collected... | reverse complement strand
GAGAAGAGAGAATGAGAGTGAGGCAGACTCACACATGGAACGAGGCAGAGAGACGCTTCCGAGTGTGTAAGGAGTCACCAAGCTTTCACCATGGCCACCGCTCCAAGTTTGAACAATTCATACCACCGGGATCGCCCAAATTCAAGTCAGACACGAGGGCTACGCTCAATAAATGTGGTGATTGACGTGAGGCGGGGGGGGGGGCGTGATATGGCGGGCCCGGGCCCCGACCTTTGTGGTCTTGGCGGCCAACACCATTTTGAGCAGCGCGGGCTTGTCGGCGACGGTCCACCCGATGGGTTCATCCTCGTCCTGCTGCTCGCTCAGCTGTAGAGTCGCAAGCTGAATTTTAAAGCTAAACTCGAAAGCCGCTTATCGTATTTCACATTCAAGAACTGAAACTAGGCGCTTTAAACGCGGGTTGGGTTAACCGGTTTCAAGTTGCATCGCCCCACCTTGGTCCATAGCGTCCACCGCCTCCTCCTCCTCCTCTTCCGCCGCCGCCGCAGCCGCCTCCTCCGCATGCTCCTCCTCCGCCAACTCCTCCGCCTCCACCGCCGCCGCCTTCGCTTTTGCCTTCTGCTTTACCTCCATCTTCGCCGCCAACGCGTCCTCCACCGCCGCCGCCTTCTCATCCGCAGCCGCCGCTTTCGCCGCCGCGTCCGCCGCCGCCTCCGCCGCCTCCGCCGCCGCCGCAGCCGCCGCCTCCGCCGCGGCGGCCTTAGCAGACTTCTCAGCCTTGAGCTTCTCCGCGGCGGCCTTGGCCTCCTGAGCCGCGGCAGCCTTGGCATCCGCCGCCGCCGCAGCCGCCGCCTTCGCAGCCGCCGCTGCGGCGGTCTTCTGCGGCACGAGGACGCGGTCGGCGTGCTGGCGGTCGTAGTCGTACTCGTCGTCGCTGTCGTCACCGCCACCGCCGCAGGCAAAGCCGCCGGTGACTAGGGACAAGTAAGTAATGCTTGCCAAGTCATGTGATGCGCATTTTTGGATGACGTCTCATTCAATGCTCATGGGTTTCAAATGTGGTTGTCTGGCGGGGGCCGGAGCAAATGCCTGGTGGCTCCTATGTAATACAGACGCGTCTCTCCCTCACTCTCTCTCTGTGATATGATGGAAGCTGGATAACGTGGCGATCATAGGCCAATTTCGATATATCGCCTGGGTGAATTGCTCATACAGAGTTGCGGGCAAAGCGTCAGCGCTCCGCGCGGGAAAGCGGGCGCCAGGTTGAATGCCCATACAGAGTTGCGGGCAAAGCGTCAGCGCTCAGCACGGGGAGCGATATACCGGAATCGGCCGATTGTGTACTGGTCCCTACCGTCGTCGACGTCCATGTCATCAGCGTGGTCGTCCTGGTCCTGCGTCTCGCTGTCGCCGAAGCGGAACATGTCTTTCTTGCGCTAGAGCCTGGTAGACATTGCCTGTCACATCATTGACATGTATTTCGAACCCTCGTTTCTTTCATAGGCCAATTTTGGCATATCGCCTGGGTGTATTTGTCCATACAGAGTTGCGGACGAAGCGTCAGCACTCGGCGCGGGAAAGCGGGCGCCAGGTTGAATGCCCATACAGAGATGCGGACAAAGCGTCAGCGCTCGGCGCGGGAAGCGATATACCGAAATCGGCCTATTGAATGGCATCGTACGCACGTGGCGATTGAGATCTGTGAGGCCCGACCTTGCGCGCCATGGTGAAGCGGCGTAGGTTGTATTTGAAAGCAAAACTTGAAAGCAGTCAAACATATTTCAGTTTCAAGCGCGTGCATCCAGGCGCTTGCAACTTGGGTTTCACAGGGTCAACATGCACCGCCCTACCTTGGCCGCCGCCGCCACGTCGTCGCGGTGCGCCTTGTCCAGCTTCGTCAGCTTGGGCGGTTCCCCCAGCCAGGGCCTTTGATTGCGTGTCCCAGTTCACGGTGGGCAGGGCGAAAGCCTGGTACCTCCTTATGCAGCCACGCGGATGCATCACCCTCTCTCTTTGCTATTCAGTTCAACTGCCACCACTTGTGTGGTACCGAGTGCCACGGGATGACATAACGTACCTGGTACACTATCGGGCCCGTGCGGTAGTCTGGAGGGTGACAGGTTTCCCGCGTTGGGGATCATGGAGGGTTTCAGGGACCCAATAGTATCAGAGCTGTGATGGCAGGTGGTTGAAGTGAAAGGCGGACGCCGTGCCGGGCCCTGCCTCGACCTGCGGCGGCGGCGCCTTGCGCTTCGGCACCGCGGCGGCGCGGCCACCAGTGGCGGTGTCACGCCCGGCAGCCACCCTGGCACCCAGCCCGGTCTTGGCGGCGGTGGCGGGGACGGAGACGGAGGCGGTGGCGGCGGTGGCGGTGGAGGCGGAGGCAGCGCCGCCGCCGGCAGCCGCGCGCTCGGCGGCGGCGCGCTGGGACGCGCGGGCAGCTCCCTTGCCCAGGAGGGACTTGCCTCCGACCTTCGCCGCCGCGGGGGCCCGGGCGGGGGCGGGGGCGAGGCCACTGCCGCCCTTGCCTGCCCCTGCCGTCCCTGCCTGGCCCTGCTTGGCGGCAGCGACGACGACTGCGGCGGCGGGGAGTGCCTTGGCGGCGGATGGCTTGTTGCCTCTGCCGCCGCCGCCGCCGCCGCCGCCGCCCGCAGGATCGAGCGGCGAGGTGGCGGCGACGCCGAGGCGCTCGAACCCGGAGTGACCGGCGGAGACGTCGTCCTGGGACGCGGCGACATGTGCGGCGGCGGCGGTGACGGCGGACTTGGCGTGCCCAGTAGAAGGGTCATTAAGAACAAGCACTCGAACCCATATCGGACGTGCCCGGATGACTCACCGCCAGGATGAATGTGTATGCTCGCACAGGCCCGGAGGAGAAGTGGGCGTTTAAACGTCGGTCAGGTGTTTGTTTTCAACAACCTCCCCTGCCCGGCGGCGGCTGCGGTGGCGGTGGTCTCCAGCGGCTGCTTCTTGCGGGCCGCCTGGCGCGCGCCGTCCGGCAGGGGCTTACACTTGTCCACATCTTTGCTCAACCTGAGTCGTTTTTGTCACTGAAACCAGCAAAGCACCACAACACATGGGACAAAAAGTGCTCACGCTGAACTGAAAGTGGACGAGTGTAAGCCCCTGCCGGCCGGGCGCGGCAAAGCGGGGCGGGGTGAGGCCGACCGCGGCTGGTCCTTTTCCCACCATGCCGCGCCTTGGTGAAGCGGCACAAGTTGAAATCGAAAGCATAATTTGAAAGCAAGATCATCACATTTTCGTTTCAAGCGCTCAGATCCTGGCGCTTTCAACGTCGGTTTCATTGGGTCAACCTGCACCGCCCTACCTTGGGACGCCGTTTTCTCGGCGGGCGCCGCCTGGCCCTTCATGTAGGGGCGCATAGTGAAATTGAATGCACAACTTGAAAGCAGTTTTTCGTCCATTACTTTCAAGCGCTGATACCAGGCGCGGTCAACATGGATTTCAAGGTTTCAACGTGCACCGCCCCACCTTAAACGCGGCGTTGTCAGCCTGTAACCATGGTCGATTAGATTAAGCTCGTCGCGTCACAGGATATCAGTGAACTCAGGGTTTGGAATGCGGTAAATGACGTGGCAAGACGTGTCGTTATGTGACAGGTGGCGTGACGCAGCATGACTTGGCACGGCACGTGATGGCGTGGCATGGCATGGCATGACATGATAGAACGTAGGATCACGTGGCGTGACGTGGTATATCATGGCATGACGTGGCAGCGGATTATTTCCTGGTCTCTACCTGGAACTCGGCGAAGGTGAAGCCGCCCGGGAGGCAGGGACCCACGCTAGTTTCATGACTGTTTGCTCATAGTGTGTCGGTGTACCCGTACACGCTGGCCGCATCGTCCTCCTGGGACTTTTACGCTGGAGCCTGTGATAACACAGAGAAATACGCATCTTTGAGGTGCTGAGTTTGAAAAGTGGGATAAGTTGGAACGGGGGCAGGGCACGGGGGGCAGGGCGAAAGCCTGGTGCCGCGTTATACACGGAAGCGTCTCTCACCCTCTCTGAAAAGTGGGATATCCTGAGTGGTTTCAACGGACACAATGGATGAAGTTAACATCAGTGATAGTGAAAGGCCCGGCCTGGGGTACGGCAGCCGGGGTTTGGTTCACGACGTCCTGGTCCTCATCCTCATCCTCGGAGTCCTGGCCGCAGGGTTCTTGAGAGCAAGCACTCGACCGACGTTGAATCAACGAAAAAGTACAATCGGGCGACTGCCGTTGGGTAAATGCTCATACGATGGTCTGGTGGTCGGTCAGCCACCACGAATCGAGTCCACCACGAATGCCTGTATGAGCATTCACCAGAATTGTAAGTCATGCTCCGATCTGGGTTCGAGTGCTGGTTCTCAATAACCCCCCTGCCGCGGTGCGGTCCACGTCCATGTTGCTGGGGGGCTGGTCCACGGTGTAGCGGCGCAAGTTGATTTTGAATGCAAAATTTGAAGGCGGTTCATCACATTCTAGTTTCAAGCACTCAGTTCCAGGCGCTTTCAAAGTGGGTTTGATAGGGTCAACCTGCACCGCCCTACCTCGGCCGCGGGCTTCGGCGCCGCTGCCGCCTTCCCGCCGCGGTGCAAGGCCCAGGTAATCACAACAACGCTCGCCACATCACAGGGTGACGGATAACGTTACACGTGACATTGGGCTCACGAAACGAAGGTCTCACAGATAGTGGAGCCCAATGACGTGGCACGCCAAGCGAATCATGCTCGCTGCGTCGTGGGGTGGCGTGTAGATGTGAAGAAGCGAGGGTCTGAAGGGTGGTGGATGATGCGGCGGACGTCTCAGCCCTACCGCCGCGGGTGCGGCGGGGCGACGCGGCAGCTGGAGCCTTGGCAGCCGGAGCCTTGCCTTTGCTCTTACCCTTGGCGGGCGCCGGCTTCTTAGCCTCTGGCGCCGCAGCGGGGGCCGGGGCGGGGGCTGGGGCGGCGGCCGGGGCGGGGGCCGGGGCGGCGGAGGCGGGGGGGGCGGCGGCGGCGGCGGCGGCGGCGGGGGCCGGGGCCGGGGCGGCGGCGAGGGCCTGGGAGGGGGTGGGAGAGGGGGTATGGGGCGCCTTGGTATTGGACGTGGGCGCCTTGGCCTTGCGCCACCCGTCCTTGTCGGCGGCGGCGGCTTTGCCGGTGGGCTTAGCCGCCGCCGCCACCGCCGCCTCCTCCTTCGCCTCCTCGGCCTCCTTGGCCTCCTTGGCCTCCTTGGCCTGCTTGGCCTCCTTCGCCTCCCTGGCCGCCTCCTTGACGGCGGCAGCGGCGGCGTCGGGGGAGTGCTTGCCTTTGGAGGTCTTGCCGCCGCCCGCAGGCTTGTACGGCGCGGCGGCGGCGGCAGCGGCGGCGGCGGCAGCGGCGGCGGCAGCGGCGGCGGTAGCGGCAGTGGCGCGGGTACCACGCTTGGAGGCGGCGGCGGGCGCGGCATGGAGGCGCTGAAGTTCGCCCTGCTCCTCCGCCGGCGGGCTGTCGTTGACAGGTAGGGGCTGCGTCGCCGCCGCCACCGCGTCATCGATGTCGCCCATCGGAACCGGGCTCGATGTCGCCACGGTGTAGGGCCCGTTACATAACGTTCTGCACCTCACAGGCCGCCTCTGACACAAGAAACGGCGAGAGTTTGTTTTCGAGTGTGGTGAAGCGAATGACGTGGCCGTGGCGACAGGCGACCAGAGTCCCCCGAGCCCTACCATGTCCTTCGCCTTCCCGCGGTTGCCGCGCGTTGTCCGCGCGCCGCCAGTGGCGGCGGCGGCGGGGGGGGCGGCGGCGGCGGCGGCGGCGGCCTCCTTCTCCGCCTCCTCCTCCGCCTCCTTCTCCGCCTCCTCTGCCGCCTGCTTCGCCGCCTCCTCTTCCGCCTCCTGCTTGGCGGCGGCGGCGGCAGCGGCCGCGGCAGCGGCAGCCTTCTTTTTGGCGGTGGCGGGGGCGGCGGGGGCAGCGGCGCGCGCCTCCTCCGCGCCCGGGAGCCAGGGGCTTACACTCGTTCGCTTCTCGGCTTAACTTGAGCGATGTTTATGGGATAGGGGTTGCGCGTAGGGGTTGTGTATCCCGTATGAAGGGGGTGTTAGGGGGCGGTTATGGCTGTGTAGGGTGTTTCCATGTATCAGACACGGCTCAAGTTGAGCTGAAAAGTGAACGAGTGTAAGCCCCTGCCGGGAGCGCCTCGGGCGGCGGCGAGGACGCGTGGCGCTCGGCGGCGATGGCGTCCACGGCGGCGGCGGCGGCGGCTCCGCGGCAGCGCCCAAACGGCGAGTCTCCCACGGCGTCCGCGGCGGCGGCGGCGGCCGGGTCTACCACCATGCAGGGGCTTGCACTCGTCGACGTTAGAGCTCAATTTGAGCAACTCCACGACACATTCATGAATTAATTCGGGTCATACAGTGGACAGAGGAGCTCAAGTTGAGGTGAAATGGGAACGAGTGCAAACCCTTGCCTCCATGGCGGCGTCGGCGCGCGGCAGGTCGGGGAGCGCGGCGGCCTGCGGCGCCAGCGGCTGGTCCGTGGCGAGCTGGTTGGGGGGCAGCGGCTGCACGCGGTGCGTGCTCGGCGTGGGGTTCTCGATGGAGTCGTGCGGGGTGTTCATGTTCATCCCGATGGCCCGCTGGTACCGCCGGCAAGTCAAGCTCACCACACTTCAATACCACCGTGGCACTATAGGTATTGCTGGATTAGCCCGCCACAGTCACGGGGTGGCACTTGACTCACGAAACGAGGGTGCATAATGCGGTGGATGGGAGGATGACGCGGCAGGGGATAGTGTGCCGGCAATCCCAGGATTAAAGTTTAGGGTTTGGGACTTAGGGTTTGGGGTTTAGGGTTTAGGGTTTAGGGTAAACCCGAAACCCTAAAGTCCCCGCCTTGTTGGTGCAGTAGGGCTGTTGGTCGCTGAGGTTGAGCTGCTGCTGCTGCTGCGTGCCGGTGCGCGGCGCGGGGCAGGGATCCGCGGAACACGTGGTGAATCTATGACGACGATGACGTGGCAGGCATCATCCATCAACTGAACTCAAGCTGCGAGGGCTCCGCGGTACACGTGGTGAATGACGTCTTAGAACGATGACGTGGCAGGCATAATCCATCAACTGAACTCAAGCAGCGGCGGGCATAAGCTACCGGGCTAACAGCTTGACTCGATGAACGAGGGTTTCACACGTGGTGAATGACCCGGCGGGCGTACCGCAGCAGACCTTAGGGTGTAGGGTTGAGGATTTAGGGTTTAGGGTTTAGAGTTTAGGGTGTAGCGGCGGGCCCTACCACGTGCACGCGCAGGGGCTGGCCCAGCTGGATGGACCCGCGCGACACCGCGCATCACGGCCGTGCACCCATTCCCGTGGCGGCTTAACTTGGGCACCTCCCAGATATCAAGTCGAAGCGTGGGCACAGGAAATCAGACAGTAAGAGGAACACCGCACCGCTGGCTTGAAACGACCGGCCAACAACAACACAACACACATACACGCATATAAGCTGCACCGAGAGGTAGAGGGGCCTTCATGTTCCTGTTCTCTTGTTATGGGTTCGGCTCTGTATACCCAGGGCCGTTCATCCCATTTGCCCATGCCCACACTCCGCTTTTCTTGTTATGAGTTGGGGGGTTTATTTAGGCCCCGCCTTGGAGCCCGTGGAGCGGTCGCCGGGGTGCATGGCCGTGACCACCGCCGCCAGCACCCAGGTGTAGCGGCGCAAGTTGAAATTGAAAGCAAATTTCAAAGCCGGCTCATCATGTTATAGTTTCAAGCGCTCAGTGCCAGGCGCTGTCAACGTGGGTCTGATAGGGTCAACCTGCACCGCCTTGCCGAGGGGTGAACGCGCGCCGCGCGCAGCAGCACCTCCCGCCGCCAGGGTCAACACACGCCGCGCGCACACCATCATGAGAAGCGTTTAGTATGACAAAGTGTGTGAAACCACGTAGACGCTCAACAACATGTAGTACTAAGTCGTCCAAATGAAGCGTTCTGACTGGTCGAGCTGGACGACTTAGCACTAAGTATCAGTCAGTGTCTAAGTGGTTTCACGCACTTTGTCATACTAGAATGAAGTATAACCCAGATGCAACTGCGAGGCAGGCAGCTGAAACCCAAGGGAGAGAGAGGGGGATAGGTTTCAGCGTGTATACGAAGGCACCAGGCTCTCGCTTTGGTTCCTGTTACAACAACGAAAAGTAAGGGAGAGGGAAATGGAATTGGACTTTGACCCCGCGGCCCCGCCTTGACCCCGGCGAACTTTTCGGGCGTGAACTCGAGGACCACCCAGGCGTCGTCATACAGGTCGCACGGGTCGCCAGCTCCGAGGCCGCTCAGGAGGGCCATTGAGAACAAGCACTCGCACCGACATCGAGCATGCCTTGACTGCAGAATGCATGCTCATCTAAACGCGCGGACTCTGTTCGTAAATACAACGTCGGTCGAGTGCTTGTTCTGAATAGTGAATCTCCCCCCTGCCGCCAGGCTTGGCGCCGACGCCAAAGGCCAGGGTGTTGGGCTTGGGCATGGCGATCACGCGGATGCACTGGTCGTACGAGAAGTCCTTGGCGTGGGGCCGGGCAGATATCACTCGCCACCTCATCGACCCGCATTTTGAATCCTCAGTTCTTGGATTCAAACGGCATCCTATGATGTGGCGAGCAATATTTGCCCACTGCCAGGCCTGTATTGACCTGCCCGCCAAGTCATTGGCACGCAATTTGATCCCTCGTTCCTCGAATTGAATGGTATCCTATGATGAGGCGAGCAGCATCTGTGAGGCCCTACCATGGGGTCCGAGCCCTGCGAGGGCGAGTCTTCGAACTGCACCTGGCAGAAGGGTCATTATTGAGAACAAGCGCTCCAGCTGAGATCGCAGGTGCCCGAATCACTGACCCTCAGGGTGAATACTCATACAGACGCGCGGAGGAGGAGGAGGAGGCTCGACGTCGGTCGACTGCTTGGTCTTCATAACCCCCCTGTCAGGGCAGGAGGGTCATTGAGAAAAGTCAAGCACTCGGACTGAGATCGGAGCATGCCTTACCTTCAGGGTGAATTCTCATACAGACGTGCGGAGGATGAACGGAGGCCAGGGCGAACGCTTGGTGCCTCCGTATACACGCGAAAGCATACCCCTCTCTCACGCGCGGAGGAGGAGGAGGATAGAGAGAGCGAGACGCGTCAGCGTGTATGAGGAGGCACCAGGCTTCCGCCTTGGCCCCCATGAGGATGAGGAGGAGATTCAACGTCGGTCGAGTGGTTGTAGTGAACACCCGGCCTGCCTGGATGCTGATGGCGTTGGTGCCGCCGAAGTGCACCCAGCGGTCCACGCACTCCACGCTGTAGCGGCGCAAGTTGAAATTGAAAGCAAAATTTGTAAGCAGTCCATCATATTTTAGTTTCAGGCGCATGGTTCCATGCGCTTTGAACTTGGGGTTGATAGGGGCAACCTGCGCCGCCCTACCACGCCGCCCACCACCACGCGCTTCGCCTCGATGCACCGCACGCTGCGATCCCGGGATGGGAGGATGACAGGATAACAAACTGTCGGCGCCGGAAAATTGCAGAGAAATACCAGAGGAAGGAGAACAGCAGTCGCACGCGCCAGATTGATTAGCGAAAACAAAAGAGAGAGTGACGCTTCCGCGTGTATGAGGAGGCACCAGGCTTTCGCCTTGGCCCCCGTTATGAGCAGAAAGGAGAGAGGGATATTGACGGACCTGGCGAGGCTGCCCTGGCTGATGTTGTAGTTGGTGAGGAGGTTGTTGATCTTCTCGATAAAGTCCCCCACGTCGTCCTGCACCTCCACCATCTCCAGGAAGTTCTTGCGCTCGTGCCCGAATGCCTTGGTGTAGCGGCACAACTTGAAGCTGAAAGCAAAGTTCGAAGTCTCTTCATCGCATTCTGCTTTCAAGTGCTGAATGGTGCATAGGGGGCTTGCCCCGGTTATCAGAGTGCGGAAATAATGGTCCATAGGGGGCCTCCCCCATTTACAAAACCAACGCGCTTTCAACCCGGGGGTTTCAGCTGGTATCAACCTGCACCGCCTTACTTTGGCCACCAGCGCGGGGTTCAGCCCGCCGCGCTGCAGGGCCAACACTGTGATGTGGCACCGCGGCTCTTAAGTTTCCTTGGTGGCTCAACTGGCGGCATCCTCGAGGTGTCATGCTTAGAACATGACTTGAGGAGGCACCAGGGACCAGGCTCTCGGGCCCAGGGGCAGCGGAGCCGTGGAGGCGGAAAGATACGTTAACGGCGTGTGAGGCCAGCGACAGAGATAGAGACAGAGTGACGAGATATGATCTAGTCATCCTGTCCACTGGATGGGACAGGATGACAAGACGACAGTATCAGTACGAACGATGACCCTAAGATGACAGTATCGATATGGGAGATGACAGTATCGACATGGGGTATGTTGTCACTCTGGAGAGAGACGCATGTTGTGAGGCCCTGCCGTACTTGGCCGCGGCGTGCAGCACCTGTGCGACGTTGGACTGGGTCACGAAGTCGCCGCAGGTGTCCAGCACGCCGCTCAATAGAGCCTGGCGAACATTGCTGGACTCGCCATTCAATTCGAGAGACGAGGGTGCCATCCAACTTGAGAGCCGATGGGCAGTTCAAAGTGCGTTGCATGACGTGGCAAGCAGTATGCGGTCGGTCCCTGCCGCAGAAGGCGGCGAGCGAGGAGGGCATGTCAGCCAGGCGCTTGTTGTAGCGGCGCAAGTTGAGTTTGAAATCAAAACTTGAAAGCAGTTGATCACATTTCAGTTTCAAGCGATTCGTTCCAGTCGCTTCAAACATGGATTTGATAGGTTCAACCTGCACTGTCCTACCTTGTTGGCCAGCACGTCGTCGTTGCCGCTGCTGTACTGGTCGCTCATGAGCAGGCCCTTCAGCGTCTCGATGTTGTCGGACGTGGCGCCCGTGCGCGGCTTGGTGATGGTGGCGATGGCGGTGATGGTGTCGCAGAGTAGGTGCCACTACCAAACATTGCCTGCCACGTTTTGTGACCTGCCTTCTCGACTCTTGAGTCGAATCGAGGAAGAAGAAGTGGTGCTGTTGTATCACAAAGGACAGCAGAGCAACAGGAGGTGAAAAGTCGAACGACATGGATGACGTTGCGACTGGCGAGCAATATCAGCCAGGCAAGTCATCCAGTTTCATTTTGAACCCTCGTTGCTTGAGTTAGAACACATGCTGATGACGTGGCGAGCGAGCAATATCTGCCAGGAGGAACAGAGAGAGAGAGACGCTCCCGCGTGTATAAGGAGGGACCAGGCTTTCGCCCTGGTCCGTGCGGTGAGCAATATCTGGCAGGCCCTACCGTGGCGGCACACAGCTGGCAGGTCCTCGCAGAGCACAGCGTCGAGCAGCTCGGGCAGCAGGCAGCCCCACTCCTTGATACCGGCGCCGTAGTGCGCGGTGCACACGTCCTGAATTGCCACCACCAGGTCCGTGTAGATGCCGCGCTCGACCTCCTGCGGCGTGCGGCGGGGGACGGGGGGAGGCGGGGAGCGGGGCAGGTCGAGTGAGGGAGCGACAATGAAGAAGCGAGAAGAGATGAGGCGCCTGCGCGCGTATGCGGAGGCACCAGGTGTGCTTCGCCCTGCCCCCAGTCTGTGAGAGCATGCGAGACGCTTCCGCGTGTGATAGAGGGCACCAGGCTTTCGCCTCGGCCCGTAAGAGAGAGACAGAGACGCTTCCGCGTGTACAAGGAGGCACCAGGCTTTCGCCCCGGCCCCTGACAACTGACTCTGAAGAAGCCAGCAGAGTGCACAGTTTCAAAACATCGCGGGGGTGGGTGCCGCGGTTGCGATGGGGGCTGGCGGGCGCGTGTGGTGCATGGTGGGGGAGCGGGGGCAGGAGGTCGGGGCAGGTCGGGCGAGGTCAGGCAGCGAGAACTGAGACAAGGGTGCACAGTTTGAAAATTATCGGGGGGGGGGTTGGCGCGTTTTCATTGAGGCTGCTGGGCGCGTACCGTGAGCGGCGTGTCGCGCTTGAGGGTGTCGATGACATGCTCGGAGAACGTCTTGAACGCGACGCGCGCGGTCTCGGCGACGCTGCCGCCGTCCGCGGGCTTGAAGCCCTTGAAGAGGTTGTCCCTGAAGGGCGAGGCGAGAGCAACGAGTCACGAGTCAGGCAAAAGTTTGGGCGGGATTTTTTTTGTTGAGGAAGGGAAACGAAGAGTGCAACGTGGTAGAGAAGGTCCGGTGTCGGTGTGAAAGCCCGAGGCTCCGCGCGTCGGCGGGGGCCACAGCCGAGGTGCGGTATCAGACGAGGGCGAGATCCCGGCGCCGCCCGCGGAGGCGCCGCTAGAGCGCTGCTACGACGACCGCAACACGCCGGTGATTCGAACAAGGGGGGCGGGTTGGGTTGGGGGGGGTTTCTCACGTGCAGCCGTCGGAGGGGAAGAGCGCGAGCAACTTCTGGAGCAGCGGCAGGTTCAACGTCGACGGCTTGCCGCGGAGCTCCTGTACGAGCGGCGGCGGCGGAGCGTCAGCGGATACGCGCGGCGGCGGCGCCGAATCACGCAGCGGGTCTCTCACGCGGTCCGAGAGGATAGAAAACAGGGCCTTCACGCAACGTCAGTCGCTTCCTTGGCTTTTTGCAGCTCCCTCCACAACACGCCTTCCTGCGCGCAACCGCCGCCCGCCCAACCCCAGCGCCGTCGGCACCACGTCGGTCATCGCCTCGTATCCGACCGGGCTGCTGCTGCGTAAGTCCCCACGCGGGGCCCGCCCCACACCGCTCTCTCAGGTCTCACCGTCTTTATGCTCTTGAAGAGCCAGTAGAGCTCCTCGGGGGTGGCCGCGGCGGCGGGGGTGGGGGTGCCGCGCGCGCGCTCGTCCAGCTTGCGGAGCAGTGGCGCCTTGAAGCTGGAGCCCTTGAGCGCGAAGTCAGTGAGCGCCGCCAGCAGCGGCTCGTCCACCGCCGCCGCGGGCCGCGGGGTCGGGGTTGCCGAGGGCAGCCTTTGCGACATACCGCGCACAGCTGGAGGTGAAGGAGGAGGGAAGGAGAAGGGGGTGCCAGGCCGAGGGGGAGGGACCGGGCGCGTGGGGTAGAGCGGTGTGGGGCGGGGCACGCCGGTCGGCGTGCGCGGGCGCTTACGCAGCAGCAACCCGTTAGGATACGATAACGACGTGGTGCCCACGGCGCCGGGGGTGGGCGGGCGGCGGGTGCGCGCAGGACGGTGTGATGTGGAGGGAGCTGCAAAAGCCAAGGAAGCGACTGACGCCAGAGCCAGAGCCCGTCGAGTTGAAGATCGTGGCACTTATTGAGAACTTTTTCTTGAGTTGACTCGTCGATTCCCTGCGGTCTGCGCCACAACCTCCCCGCCTACATAAACATACAAGTTATCATTCCATTTGCATGGTTCAACAGACCGTCATTTTTATCAAGTATCAAAGAACTCGAACCATGTACTTTACGTAGTTGCGCGTCCAGCACTCCTTTCGTATTACGTAATTCTTGGAGCTTCCAACCGTCGCAACCGCTGAAACTGCTTTTGCTGGATTAGGACAGGATCTGGGGAGTTCGGTACGACGGAACACGTCGGCAGTTCCCACAATCGCACTACCGGCCGCCGCCCCCCGCGCCGCGCCGCCGACCTACGACACGAGCCACGCCGTCATGGTCGCCGGTGCCGTATCGTGCGCCGTTACGGCCGCCGCCCCTGTCGCGGCCCGTGCGAAATCATCCACACACAGGCGCGCCGCCGTCGCGTCGGCTACTCGGGGCACCGCCAGAAATGCCCGCTCGGTGTCGACCGGTGTCGGCCCAGGCAGAGGCATGGGGGTTATTGAGAACAACGACTCGACCGCAGAACGGAGCCCGACGTGCCCTCAGGGTGCATGCTCATACAGGCGTACGGACTCGGTTCGTGGTGGCCAGACCGTCGTGCGAGTATGAGCTCAGAGGGGACCTCGATTGTGGTGTGTCGTCAATTCAACCCTCGAGTCGTTTGTTCTCAAGACCCTCCTGTCAGGCTTCGCCGCGCGCCCCGGCGGGCTCCTGGCGCTGCCCCCGCGCGGCCTCGTGCGCGCGCCTATCGTCCACGCCATCAGCGACAACGAAAAGAAGAACGGCTCCAGCCCGGACGGACCCTCCAACCTCGTTGAGATCGAGGCCTGCCTCGTGGTGCGTGCCCCCCGAGCATGTCCGCCGTTTTTTTGGTGGCCGGAAAGTGATAAAGCGCAAGGGAGAATAATCGTGTACCCAAAACTTGGCGGTGGTTGTCATAGGGCGGGCGGCGGGGTTTCCAGGGCGGCTG
>Ga0307489_10001822_pt1 | contig 14197 bp, 10 predicted proteins | sample SB12metaG_FD_202247 | JGI IMG/M metagenome (GOLD analysis project Ga0307489, IMG submission 202247) | Sea-ice brine microbial communities from Beaufort Sea near Barrow, Alaska, United States - SB 1.2 | ecosystem: Environmental > Aquatic > Marine > Coastal | place: USA: Alaska | collected... | reverse complement strand
GACTGTTTCCAAACTTCTTCATTTGTATACAATTCGTTTGCTTTCGCTGCAAAATCAGTAAAACCTTCCGCAACAAAACCATTCCAAGGAAAATTACCAGCCATCCCTTCTACTCCAATTGAAGTTGTAACACTTGGGGTTCCACAAAGCATGGCTTCCGTTAACTTTCCTTTAATCCCTGCACCAAAATTTAAAGGTGCTAAAACTACTTTTGCTTTTTCGACAACCTCATTTGCGTCTTGTGCAAAACCCTTCACAATAAAGCCTTCTTTCTTGTTGTGCAATTCTTGAATTTGGGGACGTATATAGGCGCCATAAATATGCAATTCCGCCTTTGGAAGTTGTTTTCTAATGGTACTCCAGATTTTATTTTTCAAAGTCAAAACCGCATCTATATTTGGTTTATGGAAGAAATTTCCAATAAAAACAAAATGTTCTCTTTCTTCAAAAGACTGCCATTTTCTTTGCTGATCTGCTGTAATTTCATCGAACAAAAAAGGCAGATACATCAAAATATTTTCGGCTATTTTAAAGGTGTTTTGAAGCAGTTTCATTTCAAACGTAGAAATAATCAAAGACAAATCGCATCTTAAAATAGCGGCAATTTCTCTCTTTGTAATATCTTGTTTCAACAACACATCAATAGAAAAATTAGTGTTTTTCTTTAGACATAACGCTCTTGTTTTACGTAAACAATGCAAATCTTCAGTATCTAAAATCCGAAGTGCTTTAGGGCAACTTTCTGCCACGCGCCATCCAAATTGTTCTTCGATCATAAAACGATCGAAAAGCACAATATCTGGCTGTAATTCTTCAATAAAAACATCAAAAGAAGCTTTATTCAATGCAATAGAAACCGCATCCACTCCCATCGCAATTAGGTCAATTGCTTTCTCACTTTTCTGGGAAGGCGATGCAAAGGTTATGACATACTGCCGCTCTAAAAACGCATTTATCAACTGCAACATCCGCTTCCCAGCGGCTGAAGAATTGGGCTCTACCCAAACGGCTCCTATAATTAAAAGTGTTTTTTTTTGCAATTATTCGATGCGCATTTGTTGTTTATAATCTGCTTGTACCTTCTTACCCCAAGTCACAACAGCTGCAATTTGTTTTGTGGTTAAATTAGCATCTGCATGCAACCAAGTATAAGAGTTTAAAGGCATTTCTCCTTCTTCCACTTCTTCATACAACTCGTCCATTTTATGTGCTTTCTTTTTCAAAGAATACGCATTCCATTTCGAAAAATTCAAATGCTTTTGACCGTCTTTAATATGTTCTTCCAAGTAGTAATTTACCGGAGTAATTGCATTGTACCACGGATAGGTTGTTTTCGAGGAGTGACAATCAAAACAGGTAGTCTCTAAAATCTTTTTTACGTCTTCTGGCGGATTTGTTTCTTCCAGAAAAGCGGCCACAGTTGCCATATCTCCGTCATTTTTTTTAGGTCCAAAAAATTGAGCGAGAACAAGAACAATTGACACGGAAATTAGTATTTTTTTTACAATTTTCATCTTTATATTTTATGCTGTAAAACTACTAAATTTTACTTTATTTTATGAAAATAAGCGTATTTTTGTCTATTATTAGTTTAATGAAACTTAAAGGTGACAAAAAACACAAAATAAACTTACTTATGAAATACGATATTATTGTAATTGGTTCGGGTCCTGGAGGATATATAGCGGCAGTTAGAGCTTCTCAATTAGGCAAAAAAGTAGCAATTATAGAAAAATATGCAACTTTAGGCGGTACTTGTTTAAATGTTGGTTGTATCCCTTCTAAAGCATTATTAGATTCTTCGCATCATTTTTACGATGCAGTTCATCATTTCGAAGAGCATGGTATTTCTATTGACAAACCAAAAATTGACTTTGGAAAAATGCTCAATAGAAAAGACAAGGTGGTAGAGACAACTACTGGCGGAATTAAATACTTGATGGATAAAAACAACATTGAGGTTTTTGAAGGGCTGGGGTCTTTTGAAGATAAGACACATGTAAAAATTACAAAAAATGATGGTTCCTCAGTTATTATTGAAGGCGCAAATGTTATTATAGCTACTGGTTCTAAACCGTCTACTTTACCTTTTATAAAATTAGATAAAGAACGTATAATGACTTCTACAGAAGCTTTAAAACTACCCGAAGTACCAAAACATTTAATTGTAATTGGTGGAGGTGCTATTGGTTTAGAGCTGGGTTCTGTTTATAGCCGTTTGGGTGCAGCGGTAACTGTTATAGAATATATGGATAAAATTGTTCCTGGAATGGATGCTGATGTTTCTAAAGAATTACAAAAAGTATTCAAAAAACAAGGAATAAAATTCGCAACAAGCCATAAAGTAACATCTGTAGAGAGAAACGGAGATGCGGTTGTTGTAAAAGCTACGGATAAGAAAGATAGAGAAATTGAATTTTCTGGTGACTATTGCTTGGTTTCTGTTGGAAGAAAAGCATATACAGAAGGTTTAGGTTTAGAAAAAATTGGCATTGAAGTAAATGAACGTGGACAGGTTGCTGTAAATGATCATCTACAAACAAATATAGAAACTATTTATGCAATTGGTGATGTTGTTAAAGGTACAATGTTAGCCCACAAAGCGGAAGAAGAAGGTGTTGTTGTTGCAGAGTATTTAGCGGGCGAAAAGCCACATATTAACTATAATTTAATTCCGGGCATTGTATATACATGGCCAGAGGCCGCTGCAGTTGGTAAAACTGAAGCCGAATTAAAGGAAGCAAAAATTGAATATAAAGCCGGTAAATTCCAAATGAGAGCATTGGGTAGATCTCGTGCAAGTGGAGATATTGACGGTTTTGTAAAAGTACTAGCAGATAAAAATACGGATGAAATCTTAGGAGTTCACATGGTAGGCGCACGTGTTGCCGATTTAATTATGGAGGCTGCAGTTGCTATGGAATTTAGAGCATCGGCAGAGGATTTGGCAAGAATTTGTCATGGCCACCCCACCTATTCTGAAGCTGTAAAAGAAGCTGCAAAAGCGGCTTGGGACGGAAAGCCTTTAAACGCTTAGAAAACAAAATAATTTACAGAATAGAAAAGCACCCAATGAATTGGGTGCTTTTCTATTTTTAGAAATTAGCTTATTTTTATCTCATGAAAAAAATTCTTCAAATACTTTTCCTTTTTTTAATCGCAAATACTATTTATAGTCAAGAAAATAGTGCCTCTAAAGCACAACCTTCTACTTTTTTAGCGAAGTCTTATTATAGTATTAATTTTGGTGGTATTTTCTATCCTTTTTCTAACGATAATTTAATTGATGGTTTCAAAACCGATACTTTTTCTAAAAATTATTTCTCTGGGAGATTGCTGTTAGGTTATAAAATTTTGCCAGATTTAGCAGTCCAATTTGGAACACTAAGGCCTGCCTCTTGGTTTAAATATGACGATGTAAATGGCATTGGTTATTTTAGAAGTGTGTGGATCAATGCCTGGTCTTTATCTCTTAAGAAAAACATCAAACTAGATAAGAAACTTTCTATTTACGGTGAAATAGGCATCGCAAATATTACCAGAATAGGCTTTTCAATTAACGATAAAATCATTTATTCAGATGCACGTTTTACCAGTTTATTATATGGTTTTGGTTTTAATTACAAATTGAATAAAAAGTGGCGCTTGAATTTAAATGGAACTTTTATACCTAAATCGACCAAAGAAAATCAACCTTCCATCTCCCAAGTTACTTTTGGTTTTGAGTACCACATCAATAAATTAAAAGAAGCGCACGTTGAAAAACATGAAAACAACGGTTATTTTTTTCCTAAAAACACGCTGCAAGTAAGTTACGGTACTAGCAAAATCGGATTTGGCACAAATCGTTTTTTTGGGATGCGCTTAAAAGTGGGCAATTTTGAAAGCTTCGGAATTCCAATTTTTTGGGTTGGAGACGTTAAAGCGGCGCATTCATTTTCGATTACCTACCAAAGATTGGCGTTTAGAACTGAAAAGATTTTTTCTTTAGATTGGGGTGTTAGTGTTACCGCTTTTCAAACAGAAGCCACGCAAGAAAACGTACTTGCATTTTCAATATTTCCAACAATGCGTTTTTATTTACTAAGAAGAAAAGGCTTTGATATGTATACAAATTACTCTTTAATAGGGCCTACCATATTTACCAAAGGGAATTTAGACAACCTAAATACAGGTCCGAAAATCACCTATCAAGACACTATGGGATTCGGTGTTTTCTTCGGAAAAAAACGATCTTATAACGCAGAACTGCGAATTATGCATTACTCTAACGGCAATATTTTTACAGAAAATTCTGGCGTTGCAGTTCCTATTCAATTTACACTTGGCAAAACATTTTAATATTGAATTATAAACACTTACAAATGCATAAATAAACAAGCACACAGTTAGACCATTTAAGTAATAAGAGTTGTATTTTTGTGCCAATGATGCAAAGAACTCTCCGTACTTTTTCTATTGAAAATATTAAAGATTTCAAACAAAATTTATTGTCCTGGTCTCAACAATTCGAAACCGCACTTTGGCTAGATTCTAATCATTACAAGAAACAATACGCTAGTTTTGATAGTGCCTTGGCTGTTGCAGAGTTTACTGCCATAAAAACAGATTACTCGAATGCTTTTGACAAACTAAAAGAATACCAAACTGTTACAAAAGATTATATTTTTGGCTATATTTCTTATGACGTTAAAAATGACGTAGAACAACTATCGTCTAAAAATTTTGATGGTTTAGATTTTCCGGATTTGTATTTTTTTCAACCTCAAAAACTAATTTTTATCAAGGGGGAAAATATTGAATTCCATTATTTAAAAATGGTAGATGAGGAGATTGAAAGTGATTTTGAAGCAATTCAGAACTATGCAAATATAAGCCCCAAATACAAACGCACGAGCACTGGTAAAGACCTCAAAATAAAACCTCGAATTCATAAAGAGGACTATTGCGCTAAAGTAAATACCCTTTTAGATCATATCAGCAGAGGCGATATTTATGAAGCAAATTTTTGTCAGGAATTTTATGCAGAAAATGCAAGCATAGATCCGCTGGATGTTTACAAACATTTAAATGAAATTTCTGAACCCCCTTTTGCTTCCTTTTTAAAAACAGAACATCAATATGCGCTTTGTGCATCGCCAGAAAGGTATCTCAAAAAAGAAGGTGCTAACATTATTTCACAACCTATCAAAGGAACTGCAAAAAGACTAATTAGTCCAATTGACGATGCAGAAATTGCAACTGACTTAGCGCGCGATGAAAAGGAACGTGCAGAAAATGTAATGATTGTTGATTTGGTTCGGAATGATCTGTCTAAAACTGCAAAAAAAGGAACTGTAAAAGTAGAAGAATTGTGCAAAGTATATTCGTTTAAACAAGTACATCAAATGATCTCTACCGTAGTTTCTGAAATTGATACAGCTATGCATCCAATAGAAAGCTTAAGAAGCACCTTTCCTATGGGAAGTATGACAGGAGCTCCTAAAATTTCTGCAATGAAAATTATTGAAAACTTAGAAGAAACGAAGCGTGGTTTGTATTCTGGAACTATTGGCTATTTTACACCAGAAAACGATTTCGATTTTAATGTAGTAATTAGAAGTATTCTTTATAATGAAGAAAAAAAATATGTTTCTTATTCTGTTGGTGGCGCCATAACTGCGAAATCTGTCGCAGAAAAAGAATATGAAGAATGCTTACTAAAAGCGAAGGCTATGAAATACGTCTTACAGCACTCTAAATAATAGCACTCTAAATTCCCCTAGCATCCACACCAAAAGGCAACACTGCATGCCGTGTGTATAAACTATTTTTAATTTTTATAACTAAGGAAAAACAAATAGCCGAAAATAACGCGCTGTACTAATTGTTCAAATGCTTTACAATTTAAAGAGAATATTATATCGAAAACCTTAAAATATTAGATACTTTTGCAGCATGATCCCAAACCAAGAAGCACTTTTTCAAAAAACACTGGAAGGTTTAAAAGAAAAACCAACAGAGCAAAACATGTTTAATAAGTTTTTAGATTTACACCCTGCAGCGTGGAAACAGCTGAAAGTGACTTTTTCTAAATTTAATAGAAGTAAGCAGTTTGGTAAAACAATTCCGTTGCCAAAACCAGAAGTTTCTATTCGAAAAGACATTCGGGCTTGGTTAAAAAAGCAGCAGTAAAATAACATCATTAATTTACGTACTTTTGATAGCGCTATGCTTCAAAAATTATCAAATATCATCACAGAAAATTTTCCTTTTTTAAAGGATAACAAACTATTAATCGCAATTTCTGGCGGCATAGATTCTGTGGTTTTAACCCACCTTTTATCCACTTTAAATTTTGATATTTCTTTAGCGCATTGCAACTTTAACTTGCGCGGAAAAGAAAGTGATTTGGACGAAGAATTTGTAAAAGAATTGGCTAAAAAGTTAGGTATAAAATGTTTTACAATTTCTTTTGAAACGAATAAAATAGCGAGAGAAAATAAAGAATCTACACAAATTACTGCACGAAATTTACGGTATACTTGGTTTCAAGAAATTAGCAAAGAATACCGCTTTGATGCTGTTTTAACAGCGCACCATGCAGATGATAATCTAGAAACTTTTTTAATCAATTTAACCAGAGGAAGTGGTTTGGATGGTTTTACGGGAATTCCTGAAATTAATGGCAATATTGTGCGTCCATTTTTGAAATTTTCACGTGAAGAAGTGCTCTGTTTTGCGAAAGAAAATACTATTTCTTGGAGAGAAGATCAAAGCAATGCTTCCACAAAATATGTTCGAAATAAAATGCGGCATCAGGTACTCCCTGTTTTGAAAGAAATAAATCCTAGTTTATTAGAAACATTCTCTAAAACACTAGCTAATTTGCAGGAGAGTAAACAACTTGTTGCAGATAGGATTGAAGCTATTTCTAAAGAGAGTATGCAACCTCTAAAAACTTCTAAAGATGAAAATTCCTTTAAAATTGACATTAAAAAAATACAAAAGTTATCAAATCCAAAAGCTTATTTATTTCAACTTTTGAAAGGATACCGTTTTACTGAATTTCAGGATATTTATAAATTACTTTCTGCGCAATCTGGAAAACAAGTATTTTCTAAAACACATGTACTTTTAAAAGACCGCCATTTTCTAATATTGTATCGAAAAGATGCTGCTTCCAATGTTTTACAAACGCAAGGAAAGACTTTTCAAATAGCTGAAAACACGGTAATAATTAAACATCCAATTCATTTGACTTTTGAAGAAATTTCTGCAAAGTCGATACAAACTAAAAACACCATATACGTTTCTAAAAAGCATTTAAAGTTTCCTTTAATTGTAAGGAAATGGCAAAATGGCGACTATTTTTATCCTTCAGGAATGCAAGGAAAAAAGAAAATTAGCAAATACTTTAAGGATGAAAAAGTATCGCTTTTAGAAAAGCAAAATAAGTGGTTACTTTGTGATGCAAACAATGCGATTATTTGGGTTGTGGGTATGAGACAAGATAACCGATATCAAACAGCAACAACAGCTTCAACATATTATAAAATAACACTTCAATAATGAAGAAATTCTTACTATTATTTTTATTTTTATTTTCCATTTCTATAAATTCACAGACCTCAGAAAATCCTATTGTCTGGGACGCTTCAATTCACAAAGTGTCAGAAACCGAATATGATGTAATTTTTGAAGCCAAAATTTTACAAGAATGGCATTTGTATTCACAATACAACCCACAATATGCTTCACAGCCTTTAGAAATAATAATTCCAGCAGAAAAAGCTGGTTATACATTAGCTGGCAAGGCAAAAGAAAGCAAAACAGTTAAAGCGTATTCAGAAACTTGGAAAAAAGAAGAAATCTTCTTTAAAGACAGCGCTCTAATTACCCAAAGAATTAAAATAATAGACAACACTATTACTTCAATTACCTTAGCGTTGTATGCGCAGGTTTGCAAACAGGCATGTATACAAATAGAAGAATCTTTTTCTTTTCCTTTAGATGGAAAAAAGTTAGAAGAAGAAGAAGTAGTTGTTTTAGACAACAAAAGCAAAACCTTAACAAAAAAGCTACTATTAGATTTAAAAAATACTGCGTTCTTAAACACAGGAAATAAAACAGCTAGTGAATCTAGTACTACTTTATTTACTATTTTTTTGCTGGGTTTTGTTGGTGGTTTATTGGCTTTATTAACTCCCTGTGTTTTTCCAATGATTCCATTAACGGTTTCATTCTTCACAAAACAATCTCAAAGCAAAAGCAAAGGAATATTTAATGCTGTATTATACGGTGTTTTTATAGTGATAATCTACATGCTTTTAAGCGTTCCTTTTCATTTGATAGATGGTTTAGATCCAAGTATTTTAAACACCATCTCCACTAATATTTGGTTGAATATTTTCTTTTTTGTCATTTTAGTGTTTTTTGCAATTTCTTTTTTTGGATTTTACGAAATAACGCTACCTAGTTCATGGGGTACTAAAATGGATTCTGCCTCTGATACAGGAGGGTTTGTTGGTATTTTCTTTATGGCATTAACTTTAGCAATTGTCTCTTTTTCTTGTACCGGACCTATTTTAGGCTCTCTTTTAGCAGGTTCTCTAGGCACCGTTGGCAATCCTGCTTTTCAGCTATCTGCTGGCATGACTGGTTTTGGTTTGGCTTTGGCTTTGCCTTTTGCCTTATTTGCACTGTTTCCTAATTTATTAAAATCTTTGCCTAAATCTGGTGGTTGGTTAAATACCACCAAAGTAATTTTAGGCTTTTTAGAATTGGCTTTTGCTTTTAAATTTTTATCCAATTCTGATTTAGTTGGGCATTGGGATCTTTTAAAACGTGAGGTTTTTATTGGTCTTTGGATTGTTCTTTTCTCTGGATTGGCATTGTATCTTTTTGGGAAAATAAAATTTCCACATGATGCTCCCATCAAAAAATTATCTTTTTTTAGAGTTTCTTTTGGCGTACTTGTTTTAGCTTTTGTGGTATATTTAATACCAGGAACCTTTAAAAATCCAACTTGGAACTTGAATGCATTAAGTGGTTTTCCACCTCCACAATTTTACAGTGTTTATGAGCAAGCATCAGAATGCCCACTAGGTCTAAACTGTTACAAAGATTTTGATGAGGGTGTACTTGTTGCCAAAGCAGCAAACAAGCCAATTTTATTAGATTTTACAGGATGGGCCTGTGTAAATTGCCGTAAAATGGAAGAAAATGTTTGGAGTGATCCAGAAATTTATACACTTCTTAAAGAGGAGTATATCTTGATTTCTTTATATGTTGATGACAATGAAAAGCAGCTTCCAAAAGCAGCACAGTTCGACTTTAGAAAAGCAAACGGACAAATTAAAAAAATTAGAACTTACGGAGATAAATGGTCTACTTTTCAAGTAATCAATTTTAAAAATGCTTCGCAACCTTATTATGTATTGATGAATGCAGCTCTAGAAGTTTTAAATTCTCCACAACAATATACAGATATAGCAACCTACAAAAATTGGTTAGAAAAAGGAATTGAGAACTTCAAAACTAAATAATTGGTATAAATTTTGATACTCTTTTAAAACATGAAAAAAAGATTTTTATTTGTAACCACATTGCTATTGATGAGCACTACTTTTTATGCACAAAAAATAGTCAAAACAATACATAAAGCACCTGTTAGCATTTACACGTTTAACTCGCTAGAAAAAGATAACTTTAGCATCTCTTCATTACATAAGAGATTAAAATTAAAATCTTTTCATTTTAGATTTGTAGCTCCCCATACTATCGATCAAACACTATATCCTTTAAACTTTAGGGAAATTGGTGAACGTGCATCAGAGTATGTTTATAACGATCATGAAAGGTACCAGAATAACAGTTTCGTAAAAGACTTCATATTTGATAACGACCCTACTAGATGGCGTCTTCATCGCAGAGAAAACAGAATACAACCTCAAACTGTAAATAAATAATACATTTTATTTTTACCAAAATCCATCAAAATTTACATCGTTTTCGTAATTAAATGGTCAATTATTGCCAAAAACCTAAGTTCTGTAACATCCCTTTTTTGTAGTTTTACCTCATAAAATTTAGAAAAAATATGCCCAGATTACCTAAACTTGCTCGTTTCAATGAAAATGTGTTGTCTAAATATCAAATTTACAACAGTATTTTTATGACCTTGCCTTTTGACACGATTAACAATACTGGTGTCTTATTGCCTTTATTTCATGAATTGTGTAAAAAAGGATTCCAAGAAGGAAAAAATCCGACAGCCATTGTAGATGCATTCTTTTCCAAATATCAAGAAAATCCTACCCCCAAAGAAAAAACAGATTTATTATTTCGTTTTATTCAATACATAGAGCGTCAAGTTGTGTTATTTGATGCCATCGAAGATGCCGCTTTTCCTGTAGTAAATAATATGGATGGCATTGGTACACTAAGAAACTCCAAAGAGGCTGCAATTTTAGATGATAAAACAGAAGCTTTAAAAGCGCATTTAGAAGAATTTAAAGTGCGTGTGGTTTTAACGGCACATCCAACACAATTTTACCCTGGTAGTGTGTTGGGTATTATTACAGATTTAGACAAAGCAATTCAGAATGACGACCTTTTACTCATAAAAAAGTTACTTGCACAATTAGGAAGAACACCGTTTTATAAAAAATCAAAACCTTCTCCTTATGATGAAGCAGTCAGTTTAATTTGGTATTTAGAAAATGTACTTTATCATTCTGTAAGTAAAATATACAACTATATTCAGAACAATATTTATGACGGTCATCCGATAGATAATGAAATTATAGATCTTGGTTTTTGGCCCGGTGGCGATAGAGATGGCAATCCTTTTGTTACTACCCAAATAACGTTAGATGTAGCTGAAAGACTTCGTCAGTCTATCTTAAAAAGTTATTACAAAGACATAAAAAAGCTTAAAAGGCGTTTTACTTTTGCTGGAGTTGAAGAAATTTTATCAACCATTGAAAAAAGATTATACAAACACGTTATAAAAAGTTACAACAAGGTAAACTTTTCTAAAAGTATCTTTTTAGAAGAACTTTTAAAAGCACGAAAAATCATAGAAGAACAACACCAGTCTTTATTTATAGAGGAACTAGACGATTTTATAAATAAAGTGCGAATTTTTGGCTTTCATTTTGCAACTCTTGATATTAGACAAGATAGTAGAGTGCATCATCAAGCATTTACGCAAATTGTAAAAGATCTACAAAATATTGGAGATACTACATTCCCGAAAAACTATGCGCATTTACCTGAAGAAGAGCAAATTGAAGTTTTAGCAGTTGTTAAGGGAAGTATTAGTCCTGAAATTTTAACAGACACTATTTCTATTAGCACCATAGAATCAATGTATGCTTTAAAAGAAATACAATTAAGAAATGGAGAACGTGGTGCAAACCGTTACATTATTAGCAACAACCAAACTGCATTAAATGTGATGGAAGCATTTGCAATGTTAAATCTTTGTGGATTTGAAAACGAATTACCAGTAGATGTAATTCCGCTTTTTGAAACTGTAGAAGATTTGCAAAATGCAGCAAAAGTAATGCAAACATTGTACTCGAATAGAACCTATAGATACCATTTAGAGAAAAGAAAGAACAAACAAACCATTATGTTAGGTTTTTCTGACGGAACGAAGGATGGTGGTTATTTAATGGCAAACTGGGGGATTTTCAAAGCCAAAGAAGCACTTACAAAAATATCTAGAGCATTTGATATTGAAGTTATTTTCTTTGACGGCCGTGGAGGACCACCTGCTCGTGGAGGAGGAAAAACACATCAATTTTATGCATCTTTGGGCCCTACAATTGAAGATAAAGAGATTCAATTAACAGTACAAGGACAAACCATAAGCTCTAATTTTGGAACAAAAAATTCTTCGCAGTATAATTTAGAACAATTGTTAAGTTCTGGAATTAAGAATGACCTCTTTACAAAAGATCAATTAAATGATACCAATAGAGAGCTGATTGAAGACATGGCAGAAATTAGCTATAACACGTATGTAGATTTTAAGAATCATCCAAAATTTTTACCGTATTTAGAAAAAATGAGTACGTTAAAATACTATGCAAAAACAAATATTGGCAGCAGACCCAGCAAGCGTGGTGGGTCAGAAAAACTAGATTTTTCTGCCTTAAGAGCCATTCCTTTTGTAGGAAGTTGGAGCCAACTGAAACAAAATGTTCCTGGCTTTTTTGGAGTTGGAACTGCACTTAAAAAATATGAAGACGCGGGTAGATTTAATGAAATTATTGAATTTTACAATGCCTCTGATTTCTTTAAAACCTTGTTAGAAAACAGTATGATGAGTTTGACAAAATCGTTCTTTGAATTGACGGCATATATGGCAGACGATGCTGAATTTGGAGAATTTTGGAAACTAATTTACGAAGAGTATAAAACAACTAAAAGGTTGCTTTTAAAATTAACTGGACACAAAGTATTAATGGAAAATTTTCCTGTAGGAAAAGCTTCTATTGAAATTAGAGAACAAATTGTACTGCCTCTTTTAACCATCCAACAATTTGCTTTAAAACAAATTCAAGAATTACAAGCAGGTGAAGAGAATAAAGAAAAAATTGAAGTTTTTGAAAAAATGGTCATGCGTTCTTTATTTGGTAATATTAATGCGAGTAGAAACTCTGCTTAAAAATCAATTACTTGATGAAATACTATCTGGGATACCTAAAGCATTGTAAGTATTTAGAACTTTCCCAGATTTAGATAATTAGGTAAAAGCTGTGTTTTGTTCTTATCTTCCCCTGATGGGGTGTTTACCTCTATGGTTTATTCTAAACCAGCATCCATAAGAATATTTTTTACTTGTGATGCCTGTGGTTTATGAATTCGAAACAGAAGTATCAGGAATAATTACTGAAATTTTAATGATCCTTTTTTCTTAAAAATAATATTTACGAAACAGCTTCATTTTCGTTCTAAAATTCAGTATTTTTACTAAAAACATAAAAACAATGAAAGTTTCTTTAGTCCTACTATTTCTATCAGTACTTACTTCTTGTACACCTACCGTAAGAGAAGTAGTGGTAAATAAAGAAGCTGGAGAATACGTTCATTCAGGGGCTAAATACACAATGGGTTCTGATGAAAAAGTAGAAATTGTAAAAAAAGTACTGATTAGTTACGCAGCTATGGATGCAGAAAGTGTGTTTTTACATTTTAGAGATTCGATAAAATTTTCCTATTATAATTTTAAAGAAGAAACAAAAATGAATGTTGAAATGTTAAAAGAAGAATTTTCGAAATATGACTCCATTATTTCATCTCCTGTTTATTTTTTACCTTGGAAACGAGTAGGGAGTAGTTTTGAATTTGTAAATGTTACCACAGTAGAAACTAAATACAGAAAAAATGGTGCCGTAGAAGTAGACCGATTTTTAGAGATGTTTGTTTTTGGAGATGATAACAAGATTTATAAGATTCGTCAATTTAGAACTGAGTGGCAAAAATAACTTCACCGCCCATAATAAACCCCTCTTTTAAGATGGATTTATTTCTTTAAGCAAGTATACCAATCTTTTTAAAATAAAGTAGCTGTAAAAATCCATAAGATTTTCCAAGTAGGAAAGAACCAAGCAATTATTTTTACACGATATTTTGCTTTCTTTATTTTTTGTTCCTATTCTCTATTGGTTGATTCAGTTTGCAAAATCAATTAACACTTGAAAGGTAATTATTTATCATTTCAATGCTCTTCTTCTCCATAAGGTCGAATCGTTTTTTTTTAAGAATTTTATCATTTGTTATTGATTGGTTTTAATGACGTACACTATTTTAGTCTCCAGTTTTTTTAAATGACGAAAGATACTGAAAAAAGGAAGTTCCTAATTAACTAAAAAGAAAGGCATTGCCAACATATCTTAAATAACAAACAAGTTTATGAACCAAATCAAAGAAATCGATTGGACATCAATGTATGTTGGAATCGCACATGAAACTGCAGAACCTTACAAATGTAGTAGGATATAATGAGGTGGTACATTATTAGATAACCAAAGGACTCTTCTATAAATGACTCTTTTAACCTACTTACCAAGTTTAGAACTCTCTGAATTAAAGGAGGAAGATATGCCTATGGTGTAGTTACTTTTTTTTGATTGTTTCCTATTTTCAATAAAAACACGAATCATAATGATCGTCATGATCCAATGTTGTCTCAAGAAACTCC
>Ga0307489_10001821_pt1 | contig 14198 bp, 10 predicted proteins | sample SB12metaG_FD_202247 | JGI IMG/M metagenome (GOLD analysis project Ga0307489, IMG submission 202247) | Sea-ice brine microbial communities from Beaufort Sea near Barrow, Alaska, United States - SB 1.2 | ecosystem: Environmental > Aquatic > Marine > Coastal | place: USA: Alaska | collected... | reverse complement strand
AAACGCAGCAAAAAGACCACTAAGCATTAATATAGATAAAACTTTGGGGACATCATCGATTTTTTGTGTACTTTCGATAGCCGCGAATCGAATTTGTTGGGTGAATGCGGCACTGACACCGAAGAGCAAACTGGCAAAAACAAATAACTCAAAACTGGCCATCTTAGCTGAAATTAATGCAACAACTGAGGCTATTAATGAACATGAAAATCCAGTTAACGTGGCAAATTTCCGGCCTTTTCGTTTAGCAATTAATGCCGCGGGTATCGATGTGCTAGCCATACCTAAAATCATCATAGTGATTGGAAGAGTAGCTAATGATGGGTCATCGATCATATGCGTCGCTAAAATAGCGCCAATAAAAACAATGACAGGGGAAGCCGACATAGCAAGTGGTTGTGCCATAAATAATAGCCATATATTACGAGGTAATTTAATAAACCGGGCAAGTAACGCCGTAGTAATCAATAAAAGCGTAAGGGTAATAAATATGTTTAAAAACATTTATGTTCCAAGTGATGTCGGTATAACTCAAAATAGAATTGTTAGCATAACAATATTTTAGCGAGTTGTGAGTGATTGATAATTAATAGGTGTTAGATAATAAACGAGTTTGTAAAGTGGGATTTTATTTAATTTATCACACTCACAGCGTAAAACGTCGATAATTGACCTGCTACATATTTGATTTAAATAATATAATTTATCATTATTAACGAAACATCACACAGTTTTCATTACCAGTTTAGGTCAATTAGCTGACCACCATCAACTCAGTATTAAATGAATATTGCAAACTCAAGTATAAGTATCTATTTTAAATACTCATATGATAGTGATAAGTTGTAAACTATCTCACTATCTCACTATCTCACTATCAAACACCAATGCCTATCATTAGGGTAGGTTATGTATTGAAGGAGTAATAATATAACGGTTGTCAGTTGAGGCATGTATAGATCAACACTCCCCTGATATTGTCTTTATCTATCAATTATTAAATTTCAGAAATCAAAAAACACACATAATAAAATAATACCGTCAGTGCAACGGTTAATAACACAGTCAACTATCCTAGCTTATCGAGACATTAATGGTCATATCTGAGTATTTAACAATAATCATCTTAACTGGCGTGGCTGGATGTTGTATTCCTATTGGCGGTTTAATAGCGAGTATTGAGCATATTCACCCACGTTGGCTTGAAAGAGAGTTTCGACACTTTGTTATTGCGCTTGGTGGCGGCATTATTCTTGGTGCTACTTCTCTTGTTTTGGTGCCAGAGGGTATTTCAAGTATGGATGACTCGATTTTATCGATTCCTATTATTCTATCAGGGGGGCTAGTTTTTTATATTATTGAAAGATTCTTGGGATTACGGCGCAGAGACTCCCCACAAGTATTAGGAATGGTTTTGGATTATTTACCCGAGGCTATTTCACTGGGTGGCTTGGTTGCTATAGGTTCTAGTTTTGCCCCGTTATTGGCTCTACTTATAGGTTTACAGAATTTACCAGAAGGGTTTAATGCTTATAGAGAGTTAGTGCACCATAATCACAGTCCAAAGAAAACGCTTCTTATAATGTGCGCGCTTATTTTAATAGGACCCATTGCTGGGCTTTTTGGTTTTGTCTTTTTAGCAGAGCACCAGGCTATATTAGGTGCTGTTATGTTATTTTCAGCTGGTGGAGTACTTTATTTGATTTTTCAGGATATAGCCCCACAGTCACGTTTAGATAAGCATTGGGGACCTCCACTGGGAGCCGTTTTAGGTTTTTGCATCGCTTTATTTAGTAAAATGATGGTAGTGATCACCTAACAACTTAAATTAAAAATATTATTACTACTAAAGATCAGTGACTACACACTCCTTTATTATCAGAGATTTAGCTATAATCCATTGCTTCTTGCTAAGTAATAAATAATGGTGGGACTTTACTGAACGGCTAACCTTTTAAGCTGTTTTGTTGAGTAAAACCTCTGCGTTTGATCATTGTTGCTAGCCTTTTATTTGTCATACAGCTTTGACTTAATCAATGCCAACCACTTTAGTTAACTATAGAGCAACGCTCTGCATTTTAACGTTTATAATAATGCCACTGCGCCGGATATATTGCATCTGAAGTGTAAATATTATGTCTGTAATTACACAGAAGCTTTTAGGTATATGCTGTTAAATTTATTCTTATGAGGTAAAAAATGCTTTTTGACGTGTCAAAATTAGAAAATCAAGCGAAATATCGCCTGTTAAATGGCGGCGTAACCCCCAGACCAATTGCATGGATTAGTACCCGTTCAACTAATGGGATTGATAATTTAGCCCCTTATTCATTTTTTACCGTTGCCAGTTGTAATCCTCCTGTACTACTTTATACACAAGTAACTCAGAGAAGCTGTATTGATAAAGATACATTGCAGAATTTAATTACAACAGGTGAATGCGTTGTCAATATAGTAAACGCTGATTTACTAGAAAAAATGAACATGACCAGTACAAGTCTTAATATTAATGAAAGCGAATTTGACTTCGCTGACGTTGAACGTTGTATGAGCCACAAAGTGATACCTCACTCAGTTAAAGGCTCTCCAATCCGTTACGAGTGTTCGCTAAGAGATATTATCACCATTAGTGATTTGCCTACGGGAGGCACAGTTATACTTTTAGATGTAAAGTCTGTTTATGTTCGAGATGATTTATATGAAAACGGAAATATAAATCAACAGTTAGTTGATTCTGTAGGAAAAATGGGTGGAGACCACTTTAGCTTAACGGCGAATAACCTAGAGATTAATCGCCCTTAATTGTCGTGATAAAAGAGCGTTTATCCTAGCTAAATAGCGTTGGTGTGATCTCAAACATTATCGCTGCTTTATTTTTAAGCGAATTGACACGGTGTCGTCTATGATAACTTTAGTTTAACGACCAATTATGAGTATAAAGAATTCCTATGGATAAAACTTTAACCCAAGTCACTATTATTTATTATCACGAGGAGTCACTTGAATTACTCCATGTAGTTAAGAAATTTCCTAAGAATCAACAAGGGAGAGTAGTTATAGCTGAAGAGTTTAAAAAAGGTAAGTCAATTATTGCGGTATGCCAAGGTGAAGTACAAATTTTAAACAAAATGGGCGATCGTATTTTGCCTGTTGGCAAATTTGTCTAAGTAATTCATAGTATTTTAATGATGAAAGTTAACAGGTAAGTATCATTTCGTATAAAATTAATAGCAATAAAATAGTGAAACAGTAAATAGAGTCTATCCCAATCAATAAACAAATATAAACAATTTATCCTAGAATATTAACCTTTTTTAGTCGAGTATTATCGGGTGGTATAATCGAGTAAATAAACATCGAATAAACATCGAATAAACAGTCCATAATTTAACAGTGATTAACTGGCTATTTACCAAGAGTTAACTAATAATTTACCAATGATTAATGGGATTGCTTCTCATAGATCCCATTATCTATAAACGACTTTCATTTAAAAGATGGAATCCAATGATAAAAATTAGCGATACTTCGACTGACATCAAGATTAAGAAAACTAAAGACACTCACAATTTGGCTTTCGTTAATGATTTTCCAATTGTTGGTATAGGTGCTTCTGCTGGTGGTCTTGAAGCGCTCGAACAGTTTTTAAAGTGTGTACCTCTGGACTCCGGTATTGCTTTTGTGGTGGTGCAACATTTAGATCCTAACCACAAAAATATTATGACCGAATTATTGCAACGTGTGACTAAGCTAAAAGTTCAGCAGATTACTGCACGGGTTGTTGTTCGGCCCAATAATGTCTACTTAATTCCACCGGCTTACGATCTCACTATTTTGAATGGTGTATTACTTTTATTAAAACGTAGTGAACCTCATGGGCTACATTTGCCCATTGATTACTTTTTTTGTTCTCTAGCGGCGGATAAAAAAGAACGCAGCATTGGTGTTATTCTCTCGGGTATGGGATCAGATGGAACGCTGGGTTTACGTAAGATTAAAGATGAAGGCGGTGCAGGTTTCGTGCAAAGTCCTCAGTCAGCTAAGTTTGAAGGCATGCCAAACAGTGCTATTGATGCCGGATTAGCTAATTCAGTGGTGCCAGCTGATAAGTTAGTAGGGGTCATCATAGATTATATCACCTATTTTAAATTACGGTCTGAAAAATATAACAAACATCACACTAACCTTGAACAAGTGATCGCATTGTTACGCGCACATACGGGACATGATTTTTCACACTATAAAAAAAACACCTTTCGTCGTTGCATGGAGCGTCGGATGTCAATGCATCAACTTGCTGATGTTGAGGGTTACGTTGCTCACTTGCGTGCTAATCCCCAAGAGAACGAGCTACTGTTCAAGGAGCTATTAATTGGTGTGACCAGCTTTTTTCGAGATAAATCGGTTTGGGAACAGCTTAAAATCGACGTAATTCCGTTAATCTTGTCTAGATATCCCAAGGGTGGAATATTGCGTGCTTGGATTCCCGCTTGTTCTACCGGTGAAGAAGCTTATAGCCTTGCTATTGTATTTCAAGAAGCGTTGAAAAAACTCAATCCTACTGAACGTTATGAGCTAATGATCTTTGCCACTGACATTGACAAGGATGCCATTGAAATTGCAAGGAAGGCATCATACCTAAATAAGATTACAGACGATGTTCCTAAGGATATATTGGGCCAATACTTTGAGAAAATTAAAGGAGGTTACCGAATAAGTAAAAGGACCAGAGAAATGGTTATTTTTGCTCAGCAAAATTTGATCATGGATCCCCCTTTTACTAAACTTGACATCATAAGCTGTCGTAACTTGCTCATCTATTTAGAAAATGCTCTGCAAAGGAGATTGATTCCCTTATTCCACTACAGTTTGAAATCGTCTGGCATTCTTATTTTAGGGATGTCTGAAACGATTGGTGAAGACGAGGAGCTGTTTACTTCATTTAAAGGCAAGCACCGGATTTACGTGAAGGATAAGAATATGACAATTGAAAACTTAATCACATTTCCGATAAGCGCTTCAGGTAAACCTTCACATGAGCTAGCTGTCGATAGATTTCTTCCTCGTACACATGAAAGTTCCGATGTGATGAACTTATCAGAGTTAACCTTCAGCCTGTTGCAGGAGTATTTTACCCCTGTTGCTTTGTTAACAACAACAAAAGCCGATATCCTTTATATTCACGGTAAAACAGGTCAGTATTTAGAGCCAGCAGTAGGCAAAATTAATTATAATTTATTTGCTATGGCCCGTGAGGGGTTGCTCGAACCTCTCAAGCAATTATTTCATCGGGCTATTCGCCAAAATAAACAGTTAGAGCTAAAGAACATTACCATTATCGATAACGATAATGGTAATGGTAATAATCGACAGGTAGATATAAAGGTAAAACCATTATCAGATGCCAATAGCCTTCAAGGGCTGGTATTTGTGCTTTTTAATATTTCTATAGCGCAGATCCCTTCAAAGACAAAGAGCATTTCTAAAGACGAGGAAGATGAGTTAACTTTACTTAAAAATGTATTACAAGACGCAAGAGAAGAACTTCAGATTACCACGAACGAAATGCAGTTCGCCCAAGAAAATCTCAAGTCTACTAATGAAGAGTTACAAAGTACCAATGAGGAGTTGCAAAGTACGAACGAAGAATTGAGAACATCTAAAGAAGAAATGCAGTCGATGAATGAGGAATTACAAACGGTCAATAATGAGTTAAGTGGCAAAGTCAGTGAATTGTCTGAGGCCAGCAACGATATGGAAAATTTACTTAATAGTACTAATATCGCAACATTATTTCTTGATAAAGATCTGAAGGTTCGACGCTTTACCAATGAGATCCATAATATATTCAAACTTATTGTCACTGACGTGGGTCGACCTATCACTGACTTGGTTAGCTCGTTAATTTATCCTCGGCTTGCCGATGACGCTAAAAGCGTACTGGACAGTCTTATCTTCCATGAAGAGGAAGTCACGACCCTTGATGGCCGTTGGTATAGTATCCGCATTATGCCCTATCGCACACAGGAAAATGTAATTGATGGTATCGTTATTACTTTTACTGACGATACCTTAAACGCCAAAGTGAATATTGCCATGGCCGAATCAGAATCACGATTTCGTTTGTTATTTGAGAATTCATCTAATGCGGTTGCTTACAAACGCATAATAATGAAAGAGGATAAAGCTGTCGACTTCAACTACCTTGAAGCTAACAAGGCGTACAGTGTTATTACCGGTTTACATAATGTGATAGGAAGAAAAGGCTCTGAGGTAATGCCGAATATCCTCGAAGATAATAGTGACTTTCTCAGTGCTTGTGGGCGTGTGGCTATGTTCGGTAAGTCTGAAACAATCGAGTATTATGTTAAGGAAACAGAGCACTGGTATGTTTGTTCAATGTACTCACAAGAAAAAAATCTTTTTATCTGTGTTACTGAAAATATTACCCATAAAAAGAAAAATATTGAGACACTCAACGATATGAAAATGAAGTTAGATCATCAGATGAGCACTTCTGAAAAAGAGCTGGAAAATTTGTTGGTTAATATCAGGAACATGTTGGATAAACTTGTGGTGTAAGAATAATGGCATAGCACTTTAAGGACGAAATTCCTATGGACAAGAATATAAAGTCGAAGCATAAAAAAAATGAGCTTATACGAAAAGTGAATTCTCGTATGCACAATAAAGATCATCACGATACGAGCCTAGACCCAGAGGAGGCAATTTCTATAAGGCTATTAAATGAGTTACAAGTCCAACAGATAGAGCTTAAAATGCAAGCTACAGAGCTGATAGCAGCCAGAGATGCAGCGGAAGCGTCAGCGTTAAGCTACCAAGCGTTATACAACTTTGCTCCGGTAGGTTATATCTCACTTAACAGTACAGGTCATATTACTCGGTCTAACTTAACGGCTGCCATTATGTTAGGTACCTCGTGTGAAAAAGCAAAAGGCAAGCGGCTAGCGGCTTATTTAACCCAAGACAGCTTGTCTAAGTTCAACGCACTTATTTTAAATACTTTCTCAGGACTTAAATACCCCCCGTGTGAGATCAAACTCTCTGTTGATAATAAAGTCAGTAACCTTCAGATTAAGGTCAACATCAACGCGGATGGCGATGAATGCCTAACGGCATTGACTGATATTACCGAACACATCAAATCAGAATATAAATTGAAACTTGCCGCTAGCGTCTTTAGCCATGCCCACGAAGGGATTATGATCACCGATATGAATGGCATTATCCTTGAAGTCAATGACACTTTTACCAATATCACAGGTTATAGTCGTGAAGAAGCTATTGGTCAAAACCCTCGGATACTCAAATCAGACCATCATTCACCTGACTATTATTTAAACATGTTTAATGCGCTTAATAAGCATGGCTATTGGTGTTCTGAGATTTGGAATCAACGAAAAAATGGCGAAATCTACCCTGAAATGCTATCGATTAGCTCAGTGCGTGATACTGATGAAAAGTTAATGCACTATGTTGCCATGTTTAATGATATTACTGATCTTAAAGCCCACCAAGAGGAGCTTGAACATACGGCACATCATGATTTGTTAACGGGGCTCCCTAATAGAGTTCTACTGGCTGAAAAGTTAACTCAGGCAATTAAACAAAGTCAACGGCGTAAAAAATCACTTGCCCTGGCCTATCTTGATTTAGACGGTTTTAAAGAGATTAATGATACCTATGGACATAGTGTGGGTGATCAATTTTTGATCGGTGTCGCCAAAAAATTACAACAAGCACTGCGTACGGGTGATTTTTTAGCGCGAATTGGTGGTGATGAGTTCATCGCAGTGCTCAACGACCTTGATCACACAAGCGATTGTGAACACGTATTAGATCGCATGCTTTCAGCTGCATCTAATAATATTAATTGTAATGATCAAATACTAAGTGCTGCAAGTAGTATTGGCGTTACATTTTATCCTCAAAATGCAACCTCGCCAGACCAACTGATTCGTCAGGCTGATCAGGCGATGTATATTGCAAAAGATGCGGGAAAAAATTGTTATCGATTTTTTGACTCACGCTTAGCAAATGCTGCACAGAGATGGAGAGAGTCCTTCGTGCATATAACTGAGGCATTTGAACGAGGCGAATTTATTCTCTATTACCAACCTAAAGTGAATATGAAAACTTATGAAGTAGTCGGCGCCGAAGCGCTTATTCGGTGGCGTCACCCTCAAAAAGGCATATTACCACCCAGTGTCTTTTTGCCCATTATTGAAGGGTACGCAGTCAGTATTAAAATAGGTGAATGGGTTATTGATACCGCCCTTCAACAGATACAGGTCTGGCAAAAGCAGGGGCTAAATATCCCTATAAGTGTCAACATAAGTGCCAAGCAGTTGCAAAGTGAAGATTTTGTCGAGCGATTAGCTACAATGTTAGCGGCCTATCCCGACGTTTCTCCTGAACTTCTTCAGTTAGAAATATTAGAGACCAGCGCTCTAGAGGATGTAGCTAAGGTCAGTTTATTGATGACTCAATGTGCAAAGATGGGGATAAAGTTTGCTTTAGATGATTTTGGCACGGGCTATTCATCGTTAACTTATCTCAGCCGCTTACCTTGTGATCTATTAAAAATTGATCAGAGCTTTGTACGAGACATGCTCAAGGACACCTCAGGTCTTACTATTGTTAAGGCAGTTATTGGTTTAGCTGATATTTTTGAACGGACTGTCATAGCTGAGGGCGTGGAAAGAGAAGTGCTCGGTAAAAAACTGCTCTCGCTTAACTGCACTATTGCGCAAGGCTATGGCATTTCTCGACCGATGCCGGCGGCGGATTTTCCTGATTGGGTGAAACGTTGGCAACACAACCCTATTTGGCTAGCATAATAACTTGCTAATGGAGCGGGTAGTATTAGTGACAACACAATAATAAATCGCTTTTTTATCCTAATGCCATGATAAGCTAAATAAGTAAGATGAATTAATTGATGACTGTTTAGACGTTATTTTCCAATAAGTTACAGTTATTGAAAAATGAATATTTTGTCTGTTATTTTTAATCAACGGTAGTAAATATTATAAAACAGATAGTTTGCCCCTCTTTGTCGAAAAGTCCAGTATTATACTACGATCATAAGTAGCGACTTTAGGGAATTAGAATGAACCAAAGCGAAGGATAGATAATGACTAGCCCAATAATAGAATCAAGGATGCAACTTTCCATTGAAGGAGCGGGGTGTGTTAGTTGTGTTGCAAAAATTGAAACCGCATTAAAAGCGGTGGTTGGTGTGTCAACTGCTGAAATGAATTTTGCTGACAGATCGGTAGTAGTAACAGGTCAAGTAAGGCATCAAGAATTAATTGCTGCGGTTGAACGTGCCGGTTATAACGCCAAAGAATTAAATGCTAACAATGCCATTGATGTTATGGCTGAAAAAGAGCAGGCGGATCAGCTCTATTATAAAAAGCTGATACAAGATACCTCGATTGCCCTATCGTTAGGCATACCTTTAATGGCCTATGGTCTTTTAGGGGGGGAAATGCATGTTGACACTAACCTGGCTAGAGTTTCATGGTTTGTTGTTGGTATTGCTTCGCTAGCAGTAATGTACTTTTCAGGTAAACATTTTTATATTAGCGCATGGAAAAGCTTTGAAAATCATACGGCTAATATGGACACTTTAATTGCACTGGGTACAGGTACTGCCTGGTTGTATTCAATGATTGTTGTTTTTGCCCCTGATGTTTTTCCACTCATGGCCCGTCATCTCTATTTTGAAGCAACGGCGATGATTATTGGTTTAATTAATTTAGGTCTAGCGCTTGAGTTAAAAGCAAGAGGTAAAACCTCAGAAGCTATTAAGCGCTTGATTGGTTTACAATCCAAAACAGCCAAAGTTATTCGCGATGGTAAAGTGTTGGCTATTGAGATAACACAAGTCTTGAAAAATGATGTAGTAAAAGTCCATCCAGGGGAAAAAATACCTGTAGATGGCATTGTTATTGAGGGCAATACATCAATTGATGAATCAATGCTTACTGGTGAACCTATGCCTGTCGAGAAAGGTGAACATGACGAGGTTGTTGCCGGCACACTAAATAAGTCAGGCTCAATATTATTTAAAGCCACTCGTATTGGCAAAGACACCGCACTCGCACAAATTATTACTATGGTGAAACGAGCACAAAACTCAAAACCGCCAATAGGTCGTTTAGCCGACATTATTTCCGCTTACTTTGTGCCAACAGTAATGATTATTTCTATTGCTAGCGCACTGTTATGGCTGAATTTTGGTCCTGATCCTGCGGTTGCATTTGCGATGGTTTCTGCAATGACTGTGCTGATTATTGCCTGCCCCTGTGCGTTAGGGTTAGCAACGCCAATATCAGTAATGGTCGGCGTGGGCAAAGCGGCAGAAGCAGGTGTTCTTATTCGTAATGGAGAGGCACTGCAAACCGCTTCAAAAATAACGGTAATGATCTTAGATAAAACCGGCACAATTACTGAGGGCTCACCTAAAGTTACCGATGTTTTACTTACCGGTAAAGGTGATAACCACTTAGATGAAAAACACATATTACAACTGGCCGCTAGTATAGAAAGTAACTCTGAGCATCCGCTAGCACAAGCCATTGTTGAAAGTGCACTAGTACAAAATTTAGCCTTACTAACCATTGATAACTTTGAGGCAATTGCCGGCCACGGCGTTGTAGGAAGCTATCAAGAGAAAGGTTTATTATTTGGTAACCAAAAGTTGATGACAGAGCAAGGTATAGATATTTCATCCTTCGTTGCCAAGGCGCAGTCTTTTGCTAAAGAAGCAAGAACACCGATGTTTTTTGCTATTAATAAAAAACTCGCTGCCATTATTGCGGTTGCTGATCCGATTAAACCAGACGCCATCGAGGCAATTAAGCGTCTTCAAGCTAATAATATTCGTGTGATCATGTTAACAGGTGATAATAGGGATACCGCAGCAGCAGTCGCCAAAAAGGTCGGTATCACCGAGTATATTGCAGAGGTCTTACCCAAAGACAAGGCCGAGAAAGTAAAAATACTTCAAAGGAAAAATGAAGTGGTCGGTATGACAGGTGATGGTATTAATGATGCACCCGCACTTGCATTCGCTGATGTCGGTTTTGCTATTGGTACCGGAACAGACGTTGCTATTGAAAGTGCCGATATTACCTTAATGAGAGGATCATTACATGGTTTAGCTGATTGCATCGCGGTGAGTAAAGCGACCTTACGTAATATAAAGCAAAACCTTGTTGGGGCTTTTATTTATAACATTGGCGGTATTCCTATTGCCGCCGGTGCGCTTTATCCATTTTTTGGTCTATTACTTAGTCCTGTTATTGCTGGTGCGGCCATGGCTTTTTCATCATTAACGGTAGTGACGAATGCCAATCGCCTTCGTTTTTTTAAAGCCGAAGATCATTAAGGAGCTAGATGATGGTGATAATTAATATACTGGGTGTCGCACTTATTGGTTTTATTATCTGGTGGTTTTGGTTATATAAACCAGTTAATTGATAGTGTGGTTAATAACAACCTAATGACGGTAATTACGATTAAAATTTTTTACCCGTAATTACTTACCTCTAATAGGGTTATAAATAAAGTGGGTTTTATACGAATAAATTACAACTTATTATTATCTACAGTGCTGGTTTGGCCATTAATGGTCATTGGATTCAGGTTTTAACTATAAATTCTCCTGCCGTTATTGAGCGCTTGGACGTTATTGTCTACAATAGCGCACTTTTATTTACTTCAGGTCACAAACATGAACGACACTCAAGCGAAACCAGCTTTACCAGATCGCCTCTCAGGTAATCCAAGAAGCCCACATCATGTGGCAGAAATTTTCGAACACAGCATTGGAATTCTTCTTAATGGTAAAGAACGTTTCGATGTTGAGGAATATTGTATTAGTGAAGGTTGGGTTAAAATCCCTTCGCCTAAGGCACTTGACCGCCGAGGACAGCCTCTCTTGATTACCCTTAAAGGAGCTGTTGAAGCTTTTTATAGTTAATTTTATAGGTTGTGTAACAGCTGATGATAGCTTCAATAGAGTCTAGATAAATGTAGATCTGAGTTATTATAAATAGACAGTTAATGGTTGTCTGATGCTATATTTCAAAGGAGTGTTTTAATTAACCCTCCTTTTTTTATCTACAGTTAAGTGCAAATCAACTAATCATAAACGATAGTATTCGTTGCCCACCATTTTAACTAGCGATGATTAGTGTTTTAAATAAATTTTTAGACGTTCAATAGCGGTCAATATTTCCTATCGATTGATGCGCTATTATATTTTTCGGGCATATCAATTTTACAAAGAGCGCAATTTATTGTGAAATAACGTATTCTAAAGCATCTGATTTTACATTTATCCCGAGGAAAATATTAATGGCTAAGCCCAATTACACTTTTGCAAAGCGCCAGAAAGAAATAGCAAAAAAGAAAAAAAAGGAAGAGAAGCGTTTAAAAAAAGCAGGTGTAGATGAAAATCAACCGCTAGAGCAAGAAATTATTCAACCGCAAGACATTCAACCCATCTCAGATAATGAAGATAACTAGATAGCTATTGGTCATAAGTAGCAAGCTTTTATTTAGTTCATCACTTTATTCAGTCGACAGAGCGTTAGCCTTTTTGGAGTGTTACTAAATGAATAGTATCGATTTGTTTGTAAAAAATTGGGGGAGCAAAAATGCTATGACTCCAATCAGTAACCATGATATTGAAGTGCTGGAGTCAAAATTAAAAATCTTTTTACCTGAATCCTATAAGTATTTACTCTCTACCTATGGCTTAGTTCATTCACCTAATGTGTTAACTAAAATTTGTGACCTACAGGCCAATATTTCTGAAGTACAAGACTTTTTAAGTTTAGAAGATGTTTACTCACTATCTAAGTTATATGAAATGAGTGGCATGCCTAAAGGACATGTTTTGTTTGCCTCTGACTGTAAGGGCAATATGTTTTGTTTTAAACTAGCAGACTGTGTGACTAAGCAAATAGATATACCGATATGGTTTTTTGACTATGACTTATCGACGGTTAATAAAGTGTCTAATGCTTTTATTGACTGGTTAGATCAGTTCAATGCACTTTAAAAACACTCTCTATTGAAGCGTTATATCAAGACGAGCTTACTGATAACTTTTTGAATAAGTTATTATTATTAGATATTAGCTATTAAAAAGTAGAAAGTAGAAAGTAACTATATATGTTGATGTTTTATTTACCCATGAGTATTTTCGATGAATTTTAATATAATGCAATTAAGTCTGATCATTTTATCCTTGATGATAATAGTTGGAATTATGAGTTATTTTATTGGTGTCCGTAAAACTCATTCACCTTTTAAAGCGTCAGCGTTGGGCTTTGTATTTTCAATAATTCCAGTTTTAGGTATTATTTATGTCGTCTATTTAGCCTCTAAAGAAGACATAAAGTAGATGCAGTAAAATTTTTTAGAAGAATTAAATAAAGAAATAAAGATTTATTGTCTACCTTAACTGTAGTTTTATAGAAAAAGAATAAGACACGTTAAGTGTCTATAAAGTTAACCCAATAAGGTTGCCTTGTATTATATAATAATTAATCAATATCATCACTTAGGAAGTAAATAGTATGAAATTAGAATCAATTGCCTTACATGAAGGGTATAAGTCGGAAGAAACAACAAAAGCGGCCGCTGTGCCGATTTATCTGACAACGTCTTATACTTTTGATAATACCCAACACGGTGCTGATTTATTTGATCTTAAAGTGCCAGGTAATATCTATACCCGTATTATGAACCCAACCACTGACGTTTTAGAGAAACGTATTGCTGCAATGGAAGGTGGCATTGGTGCTCTATGTGTGGCCTCTGGAATGGCTGCTATTACTTACGCCATTCAATGTATCTGTGAACTTGGTGATAATATTGTGAGTACTAGCCAATTGTACGGTGGTACTTATAACTTTTTTGCCCACTCATTACCCAAACAAGGTATTGAGGCTCGTATGGTTTCCTATGACGATTTTGAAGGCTTTGAAAAAGCGATTGACGACAAAACTAAAGCGATATTTTGTGAGTCTATCGGAAACCCAGCGGGCAACATCGTTGATATTAGCCGATTAGCAGAAATAGCTCATAAGTATGGTGTGCCCTTGATTGTTGATAATACCGTCGCTACCCCTTACCTATGCCGACCATTTGAACTA
>Ga0307489_10001820_pt1 | contig 14200 bp, 12 predicted proteins | sample SB12metaG_FD_202247 | JGI IMG/M metagenome (GOLD analysis project Ga0307489, IMG submission 202247) | Sea-ice brine microbial communities from Beaufort Sea near Barrow, Alaska, United States - SB 1.2 | ecosystem: Environmental > Aquatic > Marine > Coastal | place: USA: Alaska | collected... | reverse complement strand
TTGCGCAGACACCCATTATAATTCAATCATATATTTATAATGAGTGTCTTGTTAATGAGTTATATTGAGCGGCAAACGTGGCTATTGCCCGCCATTTATAAGTCAGATGGTTACAACAAGTTATTTTCAATAACTTTCATCAGGTGCACTTGTGAATATTTCTTGACGATTGATTAAGTGGCCAAAGAAATTTAATGTAATTGAAGACAAGCTTTGCGCCAGCAAATTTAACTTAACACTATAAATTATAGAAGCGCCCATGTTAATTATTTACCGTTCATAACACCCAAGTGTACTTCTATGTTGACCTTAGGGATGACACTTTAGCTGCTCATTATTATGGTTTTCCCCGTTAACTATCGCCAGTTTTTTCTTGAATAACAGGCAGAAGGGATTGCTTTAGCAAAAATAAAAGGTAATTATAAAGGTGATAGGTAACCAACAGCAAAGTCTAAACAAGTACAAGTAAAATAGTTGCTTACTGGGGATATGAATAAGGCTCAAGTTTTAACTAAGCTTGGTATGCCTTTAAACGTTTATAGATTTAATAAGGGTTAATAGTGAATAATTTTTTAATAGTAACTATTTTAAGTCTATTAATTATGATAACTGGCTGTTTTGAAACAAATTTACATGAAAAATTAAAGAATACTGAAACATCTAAATTGATCAAATTTGAAAATATAAAGAACAGTATAGTTGAAGAGATAAATTGCGAAAGATACGCTGAGCATAGTGAAAATTTTGTCACCCTGATGATTAATAATTTAGGTTTAGAGGCTGTTCGTCAAGTTGCCAAAAGTGAAATGGCAATTAATTCAATAAATAAATTTTTAATACAAGATTATCAATCAAAACTCCAAGTTAATTTAGAAAAAACTGAATTACTTCAGATCAGAAATAAAAACGTAAAAATAGAGAATGTCAAACCTGTCAGAATGGTTAGTGGATATTTGACTGCTGTGAGAGAGTCATCTTCTGAAGAGGTAAAAGGCTATTTTTTTCGACTAATGAGCAATAGTGAACATCTTAATTATCTTAATTATCAAAAATCAGTTTATAGAGAACTTGAAATGGCATGTAGGGCCGACCAATTATCCTCTGAATGTTTATCAGACGAGGAAGTAACAAGTATGATAAAGGAGAAGATAAATTCATTGGGAGAGGAAATATTTATTAAAGATTTCTCATATGAGTCAGATATTCATTTTTCTGTACGGACTCCTCGTGCTGTCACATTGATAAATGATCCCTACGACTATAATCGAGTTGCTTCATACAAATTACCTACGTTTCGCCACGAGTTCATCAATGAGGAAGATGAGCGAAGTAAAGAAATAGACATTCAAAAAATAAAATACTCATCAACCAAAAAGAATAACTTAATAGAGATAGCGGAGTTAAAAAAAGCTAAAAAGAATTTTTTATTCAAGATAGCAGAACTTAACAAGTCACTCCGTGTGCCGAGATAAAAGGGTAGAAAATAAGAGGGGCAAGTCTTCTGCCTGGTGAGGTAAGCACAAGCCAAGACTCTCCGGTATCAGACTCGTTATCGCCTTTAACATTTAGGTAGGAGTATTTATCCCAGAACTTAACCTGACATATATAGACGTTCTCGTGATGTCAACGTACTACTTACCCCCCCGTGCTGATTTTCACCATAAATTACGTTTTTGAACCCGTGGATCACAGACTGAGCGATCCCCGCACGGCAAGATAGCGAGCGTTTTTTGAGCGGGAGCTGGCGGTTAAACTTGTACAAGGAGCTATCTATTATGTCTGATCGTAAATTTTGTAGTTCACTGTTTAATCCCAATACTAGAACAACAAACACTCATGATCTTGCCGTAGAGATCCCCACACACGATTTATAAAAATCATGACGATAGTTCAAAATCTGGGAACATTCATGGCGTATGGTGATCAGGGCAATCACCAAAACTCACAAAGGGTTAATACCATGAATGTAAACGTTATCTTCAACAATACCCTTTCACTTGTTACTTATTACAAAACCACAGGGGGGCAGGTCTTTGATTTTTACTATGGGATGCGCACAGCCCTGATAATTCATCCTCTGCCTGAAGTGGAAGTTGAAAAAAAAGATCAATCCATACAACAAAGAAGATTAAAAAAGCCAGGGATAGCATAGTTTATATTTTAAAAGTGGTTATTTAAAAACCCAGTATTGAGCTTTTTGATCGAGGACTTTATCACCCATGATGAGTTCAATTACTTGGTGTTTTTTAGCTAACTTCGAGCTCTTATATTCTGAAACGTTGACAATCAGTTCACCGCCATCGCCTTCCACCAAAATACTATCATCTGGGACAGCTTTAATTAATTTCTTGTGTTGATTGTTGCTGATCGATATATCTTGAATACTCATAGGCTTCCCAACGTCGATATAAAACCATGCCTAACAATTAACATGGCTTCGCGGCACCTGGCACCGCAAAAAATATGATTATAATCGTAATAGCGGCATAAGCCCAGCCTCAGCCCCAACCAATGGGGTGGTGAACAACCAATGAGGTTAATGACGCTGAACTGGCAGTTGTTTTATTGGCTAAAATTATGCTCGCTATAAAAAAGAATTACATCAATACGGCAGGTCATTAAAAGGAAATCTATAGAGATATCCTTGTAAATTATTTAACCGTCATAACACCCAGGTGCACGTCTATGTTGACCTTGGGAGGTATCCTTTAGCTGTTCGTTATTATAGTTACCTTGTAAACTGCCAAACTTAATTGTTAACTGTTGTTATGTTATCAGTTGTTCATTCTGTGAGGCGAGTTAAGCGCCGAGTGGATCCCGCACAGGAGAGGATTTTTACATGCAAGCTATGGAAATCACTGCTACAAGCCCCTATCCTGAAAAGCTAACGGGGCAGTTCTGCGATCCTAATGATTCATAAGCCTATATAATCGAGAAGAATAAATGTCAAAATTAAATGTTGTAGTGCTATTTTTTATGATGTTGTTGCTATCAGCTTGTGCCACTTTGACACCAGATTATGAAAAACCTGATTTGCAACTTACCAACTTGCAGATCCTGCCAATGCAAGGTTTAGAGCAGCGATTTCGCCTGAATTTCCGTATTGTAAATCCTAATAACACAGCTTTTCCTGTAGAGGGCATAAGTTACAAGTTAAGTTTACGTGGGCTACAAGTAGCCACTGGCGTGAGTAATAAAACATTTGTACTGCAGCCATTAAGCGAAAGTACATTTGAAGTGGACGTCAGTACCAGTCTATTTAATTCCGGTCGGGTGCTATTAGATATTCTGAACTCAAAACCTGAGGAATTAGCCTATGAGGTCAGTGCCAAAATTTTCACCAGTAGAGGTTTATGGGGCAGTATTGCCGTGACTCGCACTGGCGTCATTCCATTTGGACCCGCTAAGCAGAGCAACTGATTAAACATGGCAAATACGGTAGAAAAAGTAGATATAATATATATTTGTACCGCTATTTAACAAAGCGCTACTGAGTAGCTAAAAACACCTTTCACCCAGGCTCGTTACGCACTAGGATTTTTCACGCCAATTCCCCCGGCATTAGTCTGCGGTACTAGGGCCCGTTAAGTCGAGATAATGAACACAGCTGCGCTGTTGAATAAAAACGGCGTTAACATCTGCCACTCACCCATTTTGCCGGGAGCTGTGTCAATGGGTGAATTTTTTTGAAATAAACTAGGCCTATTTGTGTAATCTCTTTGTTTTATTTCAATTGAAAATATGGAGGTTACAAAATGATAAATATATTTAAATCATGTATTCGGGAGCGCTATCAGCATCATTATTTGCAGACTTTTTTTCAGAATCTTCGACCCGAAATAAGACCATGCTGTGGTGTAATTCGGTAATAGCACGACTGCCGGTTTTAATGCACAAACCGGGCACTAACGCATGAATAAAACAGGCCAATGCCGCTTTAAATAACTTAATCGCAAAGCCCATTGCATGAAAAAAATGCTGTACATAAGTCTCTTGTATTGACGCGGGGTGATCACAGAATAGTTTTTTAAACATATTTCTCTCCAAAAAAATTAATATTGGCTATTTTATTTCACACTGTCAAGAGCGTAAGCGCTTAGTGATTTTCAACCTAACCAATGAAGTCATAAACGTTGAGCGCTGTTAACGTTCGACTTAAACGTCTTTGTATCTTTTGTAAACCCAAGCTGCTCGTAAGCCACCGCTATGGCTTACGAGCAGCTTGATTTTGAGGGGGCCTTCTTTTATTGCGATTTCCGCAGTGGTAATTTGGGGAGTTTAGCTCAATAGCAGAGCAAGGGGTTCTTGGTTATCAATCGTCATCAACTGTTTGAATTGCCTCAATATTAATAATATTAGAGCGGTTAAGGGTGATTTTAAAACGCTGCGTGTGTTGTTGCTGTAGTTTATCCGTTTGCATTAAAACCACATTTATTTGGTAACGACGTTCAACAGCTTGCTTTATAATTTTATTGCCATCGAGTGAATATAAACGGCCTTCACCTTTTTTTAAGAAGCGAATAAAAGGGGTTAAATTAAAATAAATACGTTGTTGAATTGCGTCGTATCCGGGTAAAAAACTTCTTGCATTTACTTTAGTGACACTGCGAAAATGCAGTAATTGTGCTGCCTGTTTATTTTGTTTTCGCCTCGTTTGAAATAATTTATCTACGTGTTTAGGTAACTCTTTGTTGCGAATGTAACCAAGCCAAATAGTTTGACTAGCCACACGACTTTTATTGGCACTATTAGTATAAATATTTTTCCATTTTGGCAAGCCTTTTTGAATGCTACGCCAAATGATACGAGTAATATCGTCCTTAAATATTTCCCTTAAACCGTAAATAACGCCCAATATACCAACTAATGCAATAGTCACTTCAGTAAAGTTAGTACGGGCGTTTAACACTAACAGCATAACAAAAGACATAATAATAGCCGTTACTGTACCCCGTACAACACGCCTTAAATTGCTATTGAGGTCTTTAACTTCTTTTTGAAATACCACACCGTATTCGATTAATCGTTGCAACAATCGCATTTTATTAGTAATGCGATTAGGGTCAGCTAAGGTGACTTGTGAGTTATATTTGTTTTCTGCTCGGTAATTATTTTCACTGCGACATAGGGTGAACAAGAAGTTTCTTTCGCTGGTAAAATCACTACTTTTGGGGCCTCTAGATAGCAGTTGTAAGAATGATTGCTCCACTTGCCAACTAAGGTAATTATCGGCATTTTCAAAATAGGCTCTAAGCTTTTGATCTGAAGGAGTATATCTTCTTAGCTTTTTTAGTAATCCAGAAATTTGCTCTGCTAATACAATGGCTTGCGGATAAAAATCTTTGCTTTCTTTAAGCTTAATGGTTTGTTTTATATCGGTATCTAAGGCAATACGTATTTGATAAGAAAATAGATTAAGGTTCAAGCGGTAGTCACTTTGTTCACCTTTTTTTTGGCTAATAAAGCGGCTGCGTACTAAAGGTAAATGCAGTTGGTCTGAGTAATAAGCACTGTGGCTTTGTATGCTACTATGAAAATAATGTTCTTCTGTTAAAGTTTTAGGACTAATACCCATTTCAACCGGTAAGGAAAAATACAGATCGAGCTTCTGTTGATCACTAGGCAATAACTGATAACTGACTTTTATGGAAAGATTTTCGTCTTGGATGAGTTTCGTGTTATTCACTTATATCCTTTGCCCCTTGTCAGTTATAATATTAAGTTTAAATCAATGGTGTTTTTCAATTAAGTATGCCTGATTTTTAGCTGATTACCCACATTGATCATTTCCACTGATTTATGCCTCGTTAATTGTCAGGGTAGTAGTACTTATATGGCTGTTTTATGGATTGTGCGAGACAGATAAGCAGGTATTGGCCCTTTATGGCTCTATTCATAACCCCGTCGTTAAAATAAAAGTGATAAAGGCCATTTACCGATAATGGTAATGATTGAAGGATATGCATGAAAATAATAGTTTTTTTTACCGCATTCTCGATGACTTTTTCCGTAACCAGTTTTGCCGACGATGTTAATTATCCAGCAGCCTCGATTATTAATTGGGAACATAAAAGTTTTTCAGGAAATACGGCTTATAGTGTCGTTTATGATGATCAGATGCAGCACGATGTTATTCTTGCAAGTAGCAGCCAGACTGCATCCGGTTTATTTTTCGAAGATAAGATAGATTTGAATAAAACGCCGTTTCTGAACTGGTCTTGGCGTGTTGAAAAATTTCCAACACTGAGCGATGAAAAAACAAAGTCTGGCGACGACTTTGCTGCACGTATTTATATTGTTGCGCAAGATGGCTGGACATTTTTAAGCACCAAGGCGATTAGCTACGTGTGGTCCAAGCAATCAAAAACGAATGAAGTATGGCCAAGCCCATTTGCCCACGACACTGCAATGATGCTTGCTGTCAGAGGAAGAGAAGATGAAAGCGGCTGGGTAACAGAAAAGCGTAATATAAAAGCAGACCTACAAACACTGTTTGGCAAAGACATTCGATACATTAAAGCCATCGCAATCATGACCGACACTGACAACTCCAAAAGTTCAGCGATTAGTTATTACTCAGATATTCGGTTAACCGAAAAGTGATTTTTCCACGAATGGCCAGGGCGAGAATACTGATGACCATCACCCTTGAAGCTGCAGCGTTGTTGGCTGCTCTCAATCAATAACCAGTTATCATAACCGTGTCAAATTAAAATTGGCACTGAACTTAAGCTACCATGAATAGGCAAGTTCGCTGATGGATCCTTTTTGGTCTAAAATCAGCAAGCTGTTGCCTGTTTCAAGATTGTCTCCAAAGGTTGAAGAAAATTCACGGTGATATTCGTTAAGTACTCTTACCAATCGATTATCAATAATTTGATAGCGATTGTAGTTAGTACTATTGGCTTTGACTGATAAAATAACAAACGCACGGCCTGTCCCCTTGAATGTGGTTTTGCTCTGTAGAGGCACACCATTGTTATCGATTAAAATGCTGTATTTACCTTCAAATTTACTGACGTATTGACGAGTTTTTTTATCATCGATAATGGCTTCTAATGGCAACTTAAAGGTTAACAGTCGAGCTGCTTGCCCTTCAAATTCTAGTTGTTCTTCTTTGACAAATTCGGCTTTAGCAATTCTGCGCTTTAAACTTGGACTGGCCGATAAAAGATTACGCATTTCTGTGGCATTAATATCTCTAACTGCATTTAACGTTGGTGTGTCTGTTTCTTCATCGAGGATTTTTTGCATAGATTCAACTTCAATCTTGTCCATCACCACTTGGCTATAAGTGACTTGCAAACCTTGCTCACTGTCAGTTAATTGCACCCTCACCAGACCATTATTTTCTTTTCTGTCATCTTCGTCATCCGCATCGCTTACTTGCAAAAATTGGGTTTCGTAATAGGCAGTGATGGGCTTACGGCCATTGAGACGTTCAAGAGCAGCATGAAGGTCGGTAAGTCCGTCAGCAATTGCATTATGGCTTAGCAAACCGGTAATAATAAAAATGCCAACAAGCGTAATTTTGAAACCTAGCATGTGTCTACTCCAATACATCTGAGTGGGGATCTGTAAGTGAACAACTATTGACCAACTATCAGCACACAGGTTCAAATAACCATATGGATTTCACCGTGAATTTGCAAACGAAAATTAAAGATGTCATGTGAATTCGGGGCGGGGATCAAGGGGGGCTTAAATTGACGCAGCCCCCTTATTCCACTTAAAACCAACCTCTACGACTCCGTAGATTCGTTACCTTTATGCTAGACTGCGCACCTTCTTTAATGAATGGATACAAAAATGACGTTTTTAAAAAACGTAAGCATAATTTTAATGATGGTGTGTGGAATACAACAACTTGGTAGCCAGGTCTATGCTGAAGAGTCTGTGACCAAAGTAACGGCCAGTACTGATGTTGAAGCGACCATGAAATCGATATCCTTTACTTATAGAGAAGCCATGCTAGCAACTGAACTAGGCGTCATGCAGAACATGGTCAACAAGTTACAGCAGCTGGTAGCCTCGGTGCAATTAGTGCAATTTGGACAGGACAGACAACTGATATTGCAACAAGGCTTAACTAAAGTGCAATTACAACTGGATTTGGTTCATACAAGTCTGGTTGCTAGTGATATCACTACTGCAAAACAACAGTTAAAAAAAGTTAAAAAACTGAAAAAGCGGTACCATGAAAAACGAAGCCCAAGTTTATGGCAACTATTTTTTGGTAAGTAATCAAAGGTCGGCGTCAAATTAACGAAAAAGAGGTTTGCAGTATACTTTTTACTGTGGTTTAACGGTGCCCTTCTTCGTAGCTAACCATTCCCGCTCGCCACCATTGTTCCCGGCCATTCCCCAGCATTTGTCTGCGATGCTCGGGGAGTGGCCAGGAATAATAACGATATTTTTTCAACTTAATACATTATTTTAATGTGCGTCTTGTTAACGTGATGCGATATTGTTAATCAGTCTTTTAGGTTTGAGTGCCTGTGCTGATCAAAGAGTGGTTTCTGCGACCCCACTGAACTTGAACAACATGTTATTCAACATCTACTTAGTGGTAAATGTGAAAATGCCAAATATCAACTTGATATAACAGTTAAAAGAGGCCAGCTATTTGATTTAAGAGAACTAAAACATAACATTGAATTATATTGCGTTTGGCGCAGGAACTAGAAAAGTGACAGTGTCAGATTAACAAAAAACAGTCTCCTTTTTAGACTGCCTCAACACATCAAATAAGCACTAATACAGTATTCAAAACATAATTCATGTTAAAAATAAGCATAAAGGGGCTGTACTACTTTGGCATTAGAGGGCGACTACAGATAATAAAACTGAGTTACTGAAGTCTGCGGAGGTAGAGCCAATGCCCCCCTCCTTTCTCTTCTTTGCACTTCACTGATTTACTATTACCGTCTTCGAACTGCGGGATCCCCACAAGTTGCTTAAATTGACATTGCCCCCTTTTATTTTAGTGGGATACCGACAACGTCTGTAATGTAGAAACAACCAATCGTTGTGAATCAAGTCCCGGGAAACAAGCTATATTGAGATTGATGGCGGCTACGCGTTCGTCTGGTGGCAAAGCAAAAGAGGACCAAATCATTTCTCCTGAAGCGAGGTCTAGCGCAACAATTTTGGCCGGACGTTCTCGATCCTGTTCGATAAAGTCAGCATCTACATTAATATCTGCGGTGATCACATACGCCACAGGGCGTAAGCTGTTTGGCCCATTGGCTAGACAATATCTTGATTTACCTGGAAAAAGCGTATCGTATCGCCGTGTTTCCGTTTGACTAAACTCAAACAGTTCGGTGTCCAATGAATAAGAAATATGCTCAAAGTTACTAAAATTCATATTAGGATCCCCCTCGTTCAAACTAGGGCGTATCAATTGCACTTGGTTTGTTCCGTCTATTGAGTCAACAGATAGAACCTGTAAAAAATTATAACCAAAAGGTAAATTATCATTCTGAGGTATGGCTACATCGTTGTAAATACTAAAGGTACCATCCAATAACCTCATGAAAAAAAGCTTACTATCTATCCATAGAACCACATTATCGATGCCATTTTGCTGAAATATGTTTATTGCATGTATGTCCGTTCTGTTCGCATCTACACCATTGGTAAATAAAGTCGCAACCTCCTGCAAATCGGCTCTACGTACAATGACAAGCTGTGTACCTGATCTGACAGCGATATAGCCTTCGTTTTCGATGCTGAAAAATTCAAATTCCGAAATTGAACCATTTAGACCTGTATTAAAGACAAACTGTTGCCCTTGCAAAAGTGAATTTTGGGTCAGCTTATCGTTTAGCAAGTTCCATCCATTGATATCCATGTCGTCATTAGAATGCCGGAAAAACAACTGGTCTTGATCGATAAAGGAGTCTAGGTTATTGATCGATATCTTCTGAGACTTAAAATCGCTGTCCAGCAACAATACACCAAGGCTCTGACCAACCGAAAACCCGCCATCTGAATTGGCAATAATATTACCAAACCCTTCGAAACGTTGATTAGCATCATAAAAGACATCATCTGTTAAGGTATCAGCTTGTAAATTTAATCGAGAGTAATAGCCGTCAAACACTTCCCCTCCGGGAATTCGGCCACCGCATAGCACTAAGACATAAGAAGTTGATGCAGAGCTAATATCGCAAGGTTGAAAAGGGATATCGGAAGGCCCCGCAGGGGATTCTAAATTAATGCCTTCGATAGGTACTATCCCAATTCTTTCATATGAATTTTGTGCATTTAGTAGATAAGTTGCCACACTTGTTTGTTCGACTATCGTGTGCAAATACTGTCCATCTGCACTAAGCCCATATGAAAAGCCATTCGTTGTTCCGCTAATAGTTTGATTTAATGTTAATTCGTCACCTACCAAGTCAAAAATAACCAGGTCATAACGTGTTGTATCTCTATCAACATAAACCGCAGTTACTGCAAATATTTCATCTTTGCCATCACTATTAAAGTCGACTAATGATAGAAAATTCAGTTCGCGTAATAGCGAGCCTGTATTATAAATACGAGACATATCATCACTTCTGTATATCCCCTCGGTTGTAATATAGTCTAATACTCCATCACCATTGATATCGCCGGTATCCAATGCAATACCTGCAACATTTCTGACTATACCATCCTTGATATTTAATATTTTCCTCCCGCCCAATACGTTCAGTAATTCACCATTACTAGAGGTGGTCACTTCAAAAATACTTCCAAAGCCAAAGTCTGTTACATCTGCTGTTGCTATTATTTCAAAGGTTTTAGTCGCCGCTGAAACTTGATAAATTTGGCCCGTATCCTGCAAGATAATAAAAGAGTTTAGTACAGCTAAAAATTTTATACTTACAATATCATCTGTAGGCAGTTTACCTGTCCAAATAGGAACCAGCGAGTTATTGGCAACATCAATTACCTCTAAGACTGCCCCTCGTAGAAGAAGCAGTTCAAGATTTCCGTCACCATTGAAATCTAGTTCGCCAATAACTTTTTTAGGGAATTCATCAATTTGAAATGCATAGCCTTTTGTTGAATCATTTAGCATTAATGATTTTTTAAAGACGGTCTGATGGTCACGATTAGATACGTTAACCGCAAAGTTTATTTGAATATTTTCTCCTAGACGTGGAATTTTTCCATCCCATGAAATCTCCCCACTTGAATCAATTTGCATGCTGCTTGGGGCGTATTCTAAGCTTATTGTAAATGGTCCATCATCTATCGGATTAGCGATCGAAATACTATTTACAAAAGGACTAGCGAAGGTATGCTCTTCAATAAAATTATCTAAACTTATGACGGGCTTGTTTTGACGGACATAAAGATCCAGGATCACGCTTGAGCTTGTAAGTTCACCATCATCCACGCTTAATGAAAATTGGTACTCACCCGCAACACTGAATTCAGCAAACGCGTTGACAAATCCATTATTGACAATATTTACCGAGCTCCCTTCGGGCAGTTTGATTACCTCCCACTGATAGTTTAATAGGTCAAAATCACTGTCAGAGCTGGAACTTGCATCAAATAATAAAGCGACGTTTTTATCAACTTGTGGTGAAGAAAAATTTGCTGCCGGCGAAGGAACTGTATTACTTTCGTTTTTATATAATTGTGCAAAGATATAACTATAAGGTACTTCAGTTAGGGCGTTGGAGATGGTCGTAGGGTTTTTGAACAGGCCTAAACCTAGATTTCCGTTGTCCTGTTGTGCAACAACAAGTTGGTTTCCTCCTTCAATGGACAAGGTCAGCTTTGGTTGTTGATTATTACTATTGAAGAACTCAGTAAGTGTCGTAATTGACACATAGCCGTAGGGTGAGAGGAAAACTTTTCCAAGTATTCCATAATCTGTCGAGGAGGTAGAGAGACCGAAGCCTATTTTTAGATCTTGCAAATAAAATTGTTCATTACTGGTCGTATCAGTAATGAGCGCCGTGGTGGTTGCACTATCTACTGTGGCCGCGCCATAGTCAGCTTTGACAATACCCTCAAACAAGAAACTACTTTTCGTATTTTGAATTCGAAGATCACCAAATCGAAGCGTCGCCGAAATCAACTCCCCATTATTATCGATGCTTAGACCATCAAATTTTCCTTTACCGTTTAAGGTATAAGGACCTGTGACACATTGAATGTATTCGACATCTAATTTGTTGTCGATCAGCTCACCTATAATGAATTGCCCTGACTCGCATTCGTTTATCGGCACAGTTGAATAGTCATTTATTGCACTATCAAAACGATAGAAGCGAAATTCGTTGTTATAACTTAATAGATGGGCCAAGTCTGCGACAATTGAAACCTGATAGGCAATATCATGCCCGTCACTATTTTCTATATGGGCTTTTGCTTTAAGCCCATTGTATTTGCTAAAGAGAGTTGTATTTACAGGGAAAGATTCAATAGGGGAAATAATGGGTGAGCTGGTGGAACTGCCACCTCCTCCACAAGAAGCAATTAGGACTACGAACAACACTATAGTCAATTTATGCATGTATTTTACTTCCTTTTAAAGAATTCTCCATTATTAGACAATACAACTTTATATTACATCAACCTGATGCGAAAAACTTGCTAACGACATTATAAATATTTTTTTGGTGGTCTTGCATCACTATCAGTTAGTTTTAACGTATAGAGAATAAAATAAACTAGTCTGTGTAAGTGCCTATTGACAGCAAAAACGACCTTTCTGCGACTTAATACATCATTTTAATGTGCGTCCTGTTAACGTAATACTTCAATCTCTGAGACCCTGTTGATTGGTCAGTTTTATCTGATATTTACTTTGTACCAATAAGGATTTTAATGCGTAATACAATATTGTTAACCAGTCTTTTAGTATTAGGTTTGAGTGCCTGTGTGGAGCAAAGAGTGGTGTCTGCAGTTCCGAATAAACTTGAAAAAAACGATATTAAACATCCACTTAGCGGGAAGTGTGAAGATGCCAAAAATCAACTAAATAAAACGGTTGAGGGAGGCCAACTAAATGATTTGAGAGAACTAAAGCGGAACATTGAATTGTATTGCGTTTGGCGCAGGAATTAGAAAGGTGTCAGTGTCAGATTAACAAAAAACAGTCCCCATTTTTAGACTGTTTCAACACATCAGACAAGCGCTAATACAATATTAAAAACACAATTCATGCTGATAATTAGCATGAAGGGAGCGAGTACGTATGTCTACATAAACTGCCCCAGCAATCAAAAACCTGCAGCAGAGTAATCTGCACCACAAGCTTGAGTTTTTATGACTGAAGGCCATAGTAAAAGTAGGTTATAGCGGTTAAACCTGTTTTATTGCCGCCCTACTTAAATTAGGCTAATTGCGGCTTGTGGACTCACGGAACATAAGCATCCCATCATCAACCACCCGAAAAACATTACCCCACAAGCCACTTCTGACAGTAGTACCCTCTTTATCATGCATTTCCCAGCTACCGTTCGCTGCAATATATCCATTACCTAAATCGTGTGCTGTGAATACTTCTGTACTCAGAGTATTTCGCGCTACCATCCCATCTGCATTTTTTCCCATGGCAGCCTTGATTGCAGCCCGCCCATATAACGGCACCGCCATATTTGGCTCCGACTGAATAGCATCCTCTGTATACAAATCCGCAATCTGTGCAATATCACCTCGATTGAATGTCTCAATAAACTTTGCATCATACTCAAGCATCATCGCCATCGCGTCACTCTGGCTATCTGGCACATGGGCACCATGATTATGTGCCAGGGAATATCCAGATACTGAAAAGACCATAATAAGACTTAAGCACGCACTGGTTAGATTTAATTTTATACTCTTAAACATCGTATTTACCTTGTTTTGTATATTATTTTGAATAAATCATCACTTTTAAAATAGTGACGATGCATGATGCCTTATATTTTCAAAAGGTACCCCCCTTGAATAATAAGGATAAAAAGGGGTCACCGTCACCTTAATATTTATGCCAAAAATCCCTATTTGTTGGTTTTGGTTTTGGTTTTGGTTTTGGTTTTGGTTTTGGTTTTGGTTTTGGTTTTGGTTTTGGTTTTGGGTTTGGGTTTGGGTTTGGGTTTGGGTTTGGGTTTGGGTTTGGTTTTTATTCATTCTATAACCCGAACTCGTTTGCCTGGGGTCATGCGTTTTCCTCCTGTCCTTCAACACAAGGGGTAAACAC
>Ga0307489_10001816_pt1 | contig 14217 bp, 23 predicted proteins | sample SB12metaG_FD_202247 | JGI IMG/M metagenome (GOLD analysis project Ga0307489, IMG submission 202247) | Sea-ice brine microbial communities from Beaufort Sea near Barrow, Alaska, United States - SB 1.2 | ecosystem: Environmental > Aquatic > Marine > Coastal | place: USA: Alaska | collected... | reverse complement strand
ACGGGCAGTGGGCCTGGCAGATCTTCATCGCCAAGTCATAGGATGCCGTGCCTTTAAACTCAGAAACGAGGGTTCAAATTTCGTCTCGATGACGTGGCAGGAAACATCTGGCAATCCCCTACCAGCCACAGCATGGGCGACCCGTACAGTGAGTACCAGAACAAACTGGACTCCGGCTTTGACACCAGCTTCATCCCCTCCAATTGTAGAGACCGGTATCACGCAGAGGACTTGGTTAACAACCATCACGTCCGAGTTACCCAGCGAGTCACGCAGAGTCACGCGAAACTGGTAAACTATCTCTTCCGAGTGACAATGAGTAAGTGGGGTGCGACTCCTGCTATAATCGCTTGTTAGAGACATTACTAATGCTCTGGCGATCCCAACCATGTATGCTGCACTAATGTATGATACCAGCATATCAACAGTGACAAAACGGAGCAAGACCGATGGAAGAATGTCCACACTACAACAAACGGGGACGACACCCGGGGGTCGGGGACGAACCCGTAGGTCGGGTTTAGGATTTAGCGCCGGGACTGACCTGCGTCGCGCGACTCGAAGCGCCACGTGCTGACGCCCGCCTCGTCGATCTCGTTCCAGTACCGCAGCCCGACAACCAGGGGCTTACACACACACCCGTCCACTTTTCGGCTTAACGTAAGCGCTTTCTGTGGGATAGGGGGTGCATTGAGGGGTTGTTTAGGGGGTGTTCAGGGAGTGTTAGGGGTTATTAGGGGGTGCATGTAGGGGTTGTGCAGGGGGTATTTAACGAGTGTGCGGGGGTGTTCGGGGGTGTCCAGAGTGTATTTTGTGTCAGAAACGGCTCAGGTTGAGCTGATGAAGAGAGTAAGCCCCTGCCGACGAGTAATCGACCCGACACGTTCTTACACACCCAAAAGTCCGCGGCGAGCAGCAACACACACGTGACGAAGTTTAGCACGAAGTCCGAGTTGAACCACTCGCACACGACGTAAACCACCAGCGCCCAGGGGCTTACACTCGTTCACTTTTCAGCTCAACTTGAGCCGTGTCTGACACACACAAACACACTACACACCCCAAACACCCCCTTAAAACCGGCTACACAACCCCTGCGCGCACCCCCTATCCCATAAAACCCGCTAAAGTTGAGCTGAGTAGGGACCGAGTGTAAACCCCTACCAGCGCTGCCACCTTGAATCAGGGGCTTAATTACACTCGTCCACCATTCTGCTCAACGTGAGCACCGTTTGTGGGATACGTTAGGCGCACGTTTATCCCCCAGTCTATTAGACAGGGGGACACGGGGAGGTGTGACCGAAACGGCTTAAGTTGAGGTTGACAGTAGACGAGTGAGAGCCCCTGCCTTGAATGCCACGTGCGCGAGCGCCGCCACCGGGTGCGTCTGTGCCACCGGATCCATTCTGTACGTTGTAGTGGCAGTTGAACTAAATTCTAGGGTTCAAAACTGTCTGCTTCAAAACCAAAAACTGGAGGACACGGACAGTCGGCCTGTGCTGCGGGTACGTTACAGCCGAGTGCACTGAGGGCGAGGCAAGTCAGACGTCCTTGCGGGCACGTGGTGAGGCTATCCGTCCGCGTGAACGCGCTTCGGGTTGTGCGCGTCTGAGGCTTGGGGCAGGTATAAACGGAAAGACACTGCGTGCGGAGCAAAGTGCCCACTTATTTTTGGGGCGTTTAGGGTTTCCAGGTTGTGGGTTTAGGGTCTAGGGTTTAGGCATAGGCGTATACGCGGGGGGGGGGGGTATTTATTAAAAGGTGGCGGTATATAGGGGTCTAGTGAACGCGCGAGGGCCTTTCACTAAGGGTTTAGGTTTTTCCTCGTCGTCGGCCCGCGCGCACGGGGCATCCCCGAGCATATCGCGCGGCACCCCGCGTGCACGCGACGACACGTGCCCTCCTCGACGGAGTCCCCGGAGTGTGCGTGGCCCTCTCATGTCAGCCCGCCCGTCGCCCGTTCCTTGGAGTGAAGGTTGGGTGGGTGAAACCCGGCCGGCCGTACCATTCAACCATTGAAAGCTCGTCGGAGTAGACGACGGAACGAGAGAGGAGAGGAGAGGCTCCTTCGGGCTTCGGCTCGAGGCCGATCTTCCGTGAGATGCCGCCGTCGCGTCAGGAACGTCGAAAAGCTGAGCGCGATGCATCTAAGCATAATCCCGGTCAGGCGGGGGCCGCGGGGGCCGCGGGCGCTGCCGCCGCTCGAGCAAACGTGAACGTGACCCCGCTTGGCCATTGGACGAAGCAAGCTGAGGACTAAAGGACCCCTCCGTAGGGCCCGGCGGATATTGCCCTGCCCGCCACGTCATACGTTGAATATTAACTCGAGAGATAAGAGTTCAAAGCGCCGTTACTTACGTGCCTTTATCTCTGCCTGGCCCGACCCCTCGGCGCTGGTTCGAGCGCTCGGACCCGTGGTCGTCAAGCAGTTGGCCGCCAAGGGGGAGGGGGGAGCGCAATTCAGCTGGGGGTGCGTGTTACTGAAGAACGCGGATGGGGGCGCGGCCGGCAGATCGGCAAAGGCGGATGTAGGGTTGAAACTTTGCTCCGCACAGTTTCCTTTCGCTCACCAAGCCGAGGCGAGTGGATGTGTTGACCTGATGATCAAATGGTCTACTTGCGTGTGCAAACCCTCAGCGGAGGAGGCTAAGGCGCTTCTGGAGAAGGCGGCGGGGCAAGGGCATGTGTACGCTGCGGAAGTGTTGCATGACATTCACGTCGCGAGAGAGGAATACGAGCAAGCTGTGAAGTGGGCCACCAAGGGCGCCGAGGCCGGGTTGCCGAAAGCGATGTTCGACCTAGGATGCCATCTCGATAAGGGGGAGGGCGTGGCGGCGCCGGACATCCTGGCGGCGGTGGACTGGTACCGGGGCGCGGCAGATGCCGGTGACAGTGGCGCGGCGATAACCCTCTGCCGCATGTACACTATCGGCCGCGGTGAGCCTGACAGATAATGCCTGCCACGTCATCCTCCACATTTTGTTCTTGCGTCAAATGGTGACACATGACGAGGCGAGTAATCTCTGCTGGGCCCTTGGGCGCGGCGGAACGCGCAGCAAGCGGCAGGCGATGCAATGGAGGCGCAAGGCCGCCGAAAACGGCGACGCCGACGCGTGCATGAAACTCGCCGCTCACATGTACGGAGATCATCCTTACGCTCGCGAGGTTGGGCACGTGGCTGAGGCTGCCGGGGTCGCCACGTCGGCTGGGGTCAAGGAGGGGCACGACATTCCCCTGGATGTCATGACGGGGGTGGTGCATTGGTTGCGGAAGGGGGGGCATGATATAGTCGTCAAGGTTTTTGCTACGTGAAGTGGCGCTGGAGGGGGCTATGTATTGCCACAACGAAACGTGCGAGATTGTAGGCCATCGGAAGGACTTCAAGGTTTGCCCGCAGTGCAAGACCGCCCGGTACTGCGGCGACGCATGTCAGAAACAAGACTGGACTGCGGGTGGGCACAAGGAAAAGTGTGGCACATTCGATTATTAAGGACTGTCAAGCAAATTATAGATTCCCGCAGAGTAGGGCGTGAGACGTGTGACATAGCTACTACCCTGACGAAGGAGTAGACCCAGGAGAGGCTAGCTAGCAACACGCGCCGAAATGCGCTTCGACCCGCACACCGTGGCCTGGTAAATGGCATCACAGCTGTGTGTCTGCGTCCTGGTATAGGTGGCTCGGTTGATCCTTCAGCCCATGAGTATGTTGCGGTTGAATACATATGCGCGGTCACACACATAACAATGACTGATCGAGGCTTAGCTTTATTAGCTTATTTTCTTGCAATGCCCCGAGGGTACTTGGGTGTTTAGTTCACGAGCGCGGGATGGACTCGAGCCGCCGAGCGTCAAGGCGGTTTCTAACGCTCTGCTTCGCCGCGCGTGGCGTGGCTTGATACCAGGTATCGGGCGGGTACGGGGGCTAGGGCGAAAGCCTGCGTGGTGCCTCATTAAACGGGCGGAAGCACCTCTCTCTCAAGTATTGGTGGGTGCCCGCGTGTGGAGGGAAGGCATCCTCGGCACCAGAGGCACACTTTCGAAGAGAGCATATCGCCAAGTACCGATGCCGTGCTCAGCTGCCGCTGCCTATGCCTATGCCAATGCCGCTGCCCATGCCTGTCTTAAAATGCGTATAAAGGAAGGTCCGCACAACTGATTCACTTCGTTTTATAACCTTCGCCGCGCGCCGCGCCCCGCGCCCCGCAGGTCAACCTGCACCGCGCTACTTTATGGTCGCCTTATGGTCGGTCGGGTCCAGCTTGGCCGTGGTGTTTCGAAAATAGCGGTCGTGCTTCAACTAATTTTATGGGAATCAACAATCCGGACGAAACCAACGAGGGTGCCTTCGCCTCACAGCACCCCGCGCTCACACGCCCCCGCGCACACGCCGCTGTTTCCGCCATGTACCTCTCCACCCCCCACGCCGATTCTACTGCCGCCGCCGCCGCCCTCGAGGCGTCACCCCCCTCGGATATGGACGTCGCGCGGAGTGTCGCCGTGCGGTGGCGGGCCTTCGTGGCGGGGCGACAGGCAGGGGCTTACACTCGTCCACTTCTCAGCTCAACTTGAGCCGTGTCTGACACAAGAAAACACCCTACACACCCTAAACACCCCCTATCACCCCCTTCACACGCGCTACCCAACCCCCACGCGCACCCCCTATCCCATAAAAGCGCTCAAGTTGAGCTAATAAGTGAACGAGTGTAAGCCCCTGGCGACAGGCGTGTCCCCTCCTCGACCTGCTCAAGAAGTTCCCTGACCTGTTTGCAAAGGAGGCAGGGGCTTACAATCGTCCACTTTTCAGATCAACTTGAGTCGTGTCTAACACACAAATACACCCTACACACCCCCTTAAACCCCCTTTACACGGGCTACACAATCCCTACGCGCACCCCCTATCCCATAAAAAGCGCTCAAGTTGAGCTGGGAGGTGAACGAGTGTAAGCCCCAGAAAGGAGGTGCTCGAGCGGCTGGACCCTAAGGGCCTTACCCTGTTCGCGCAGGTGGGGAAGACGTGCCGGGCGACGGTGCTGGACTCGGGTCTCGATCGCTTGCCGAAGACACCGGCAGGGGCTTACACTCGTCCGCTTCTCAGCTCAACTTGAGCCGTGGCTGACACAAGAAAACACCCTAAATATCTTGAATGCCCGCTAACACCCCCTTCACACGGGCTACACAACCCCTACAGGCACCCCCTATGCCATACAACGCGCTCAAGTTGAGCTGAAAAGTGGACGACTGTAAGCCTCTGGACACCGGCGGTGCAGCTCCAGCTCGGGGAGTTTTGCACGTCCCCCGAGCGGCTGGCTTGGGCGAAGGCGAACGGGTGCCGGTGGGATCAGGTGGTGTGTGCTCACGCTGCCAAGGGCGGGCACTTGGAGGCGTTGCGGTGGGCGCGGGCGCATGGCTGTCCGTGGGACTCGGACACGTGCACGGCGGCTGCTTGGGGCGGTCACCTGGACGTTCTGAAGTGGGCGCGGCAGCTCCACTGCCCGTGGAACGAGAACACATGTTTGGCGGCCGATCAGGCCGGGAACACTGAGGTTCTGACGTGGGCGCGGCAGCAGGGATGTCCGATGATGAGTCCTGACGACGAACGCCGCTCAAGAGAAGATCGAGTGCACATAGTGCCCATGTGCATCGCCATTTACCTATCCATCGTGCTTCACGGCGGGGCTTCGCCGCTCCTCCCCGCACTGCTTGCTCTTTTGTACCTGAACGTTAGTAGCTGATCATTGTAAAACCACAAAAGTAAGCGGTATGAGGCCCTGCTTGACCCTGATCCCTATGCATGAAACTGGTGGTTGACTCTGGTTGACGGACGTGTCGTGGAGATTGGAGGACGTGGATCGTAATATGGCGGGGCTTCTTGGCTGGTGGTGAATGAATCGAAAAATCAAAAGGGCGCCGACTGATCGCGAGCTACGGGAACACACTTCCCGGGAGTATGTGTGATGACAGGTACGCTATGGGGGCAGTCGTACAGGATCCCTGGGAGGACGTTTATCCGTAGATTCAAGTAGAGTAGAGTACCGATACAGTATCTTGATCGTCTTTGTACATTACAGCACAGCACATATGACATAGTCCTTTTCTCCGTTCATCAAATGCCCCCTTTATTAGGATCCTACCAAGCGCGCGGCGTGCGTCCACATTACATCCAGCGTCGTGCCATCCATGGTGGTGCCGTCTCACACTCCCGGTACTCTATTCAAACCCTAGCTAGACGTACCCTGAACCCTGAACCATAACCACTACTCCTCAACGTGAAATATTATGCTCAAAATTGTGTGTTACGCGCTATGCGTCATACGACGTGTAGAGAGCAATATGTTCATCGGTACCCATGCATCCTATGATGTGGCGAGCGCTTGTACCTTCATACCTCATGACAAGGGGGTCGGCGCGCGGCGCGGGGGGTGCCGGGGGGGGGTGGCGCGTGGCGCGGGGGATGCCGGGGGGCTTGGCGTGTGGCGCATGGGATGCCGGGGGCGTTGGCGCGTGGCACGGGGGATGCCGGGCTGGTTGGCCGTTGGAGCGTGGCGCGGGGGATGCCGGGGTTCCAGCTTCCAGGAGGCGCTGGAGCGGGGAGCCGGGGTTCCAGAGCGGGGAGTCGGGACTTGGCTGCCGGCCGCGCCGGCGGGGATTCAGGAGCAAGCGATGGAGATGCGAGTGAGACTGGAAGCGCAAGCCACTCGTGCGTTGTGTGTGGCGCGTGTCTCACTGAAATCATTCATTCAATCACCCTAATAATATAGGTGTTTTTCACTTAATATTCATTCAATCACCCTAATCACCCTATCACGTTTAGAATCAAATATTGCGGAGGAATACTACCTAGACAAGTATTAGTAAATAGCACACCACACCCGCCACCACCACTCGTTCCTTAACGGATTGCCCACAGTGTGTATGTGTACCCGTGCACACTCGCGGTGTCCTCCTCCCTGGTTTGGCCACTCGCTACGTGACTGCTAGCTCACAGTGTACCGGTGTACCCGTACACACCAGCCGCCCCGCCACCACCTCCCCCGTTAGTCCCCCGTACACACTGGCCGCCCCCCTCCACCATTGCCCTCATTAGTCACCCGCTGACTTGCAGTGGTGCCGTAGGAAGGCGGCGATGGTGACGAATGACTCGAACTCGGTGCGCGGGTTGGTCAGCCCGTGGCTGTCCTCCGGGAACACCCGCACGGCAGGGGCTTACACTCGTCCACCTTTCAGCTCAACCTGAGCCGTTTCTGACACAAAATACACCCTGAACACCCCCGAACACACCCTGAACCCCCCTACACACCCGGTCAACAACCTCTCAATGCACCCCTTATCCCACAGGAAGCGCTTGCGCCGAAGAGCTGAGCCAAAAAGTGGACGAGTGTGAGCACCTGCCGCACGGCGCACGAGCCGCCCAGCGCCCTGAGCGCCGCCGCGTACCTGAGGCCGTTGGAGGGCGGCACGCGCAGGTCCACGGCGCCCAGCAGCAGGGGCTTACACTCGTTCAATTTTCAGCTCAACGTAAGCACTTTTGTATGGGATAGGGGGTATGTTTAGGGGATATGTAGTGGGTGTTTACGAGGTGTCAGGGGGTGTTTCAGGTGTGCCTTTGGGTCAGAAACGGCTCAGGTTGAGCTGAAAAGTGGACGCGTGTAAGCCCCTGCCCAGCAGCATAAGCACCGGCGCCCGCACCTGGTGCACGTAGTGTACCGGGGATGCCTTGCGCATCGCCTCCAAGTTGGCCACGGTGGGCAGGTCGCTGTACGCCTCCCGCCAGGGGCTTACACTCGTTCCCATTTCAGCTCAACTTGAGCACTTTGAGTGGCATAGGGGATGCATTAAGGGGGTGTTTGGGGGGTGTTTAGGGGGTGCTTAGGCGGTGTTTAGGGGGTGCTTAGGGGGTGCTTAGGGGGTGTTTGGGGGTATGAGACTAGGGGGTGTGCAGGGTAGGTTTTTGTTTCAAAAACGGCTCAGGTCGAGCCGAGAAGTGGACGAGTGTAAGCCCCCGCCTCACGCCCCACGGTCTCCACGAAGCACCAGTCGGGTATGTCCGTCAGCGGCACCATGGTGTAGCGGCGCAAGTTGAATTTGAAAGCAGAAGTTGAAAGCAGTACATCACACTTTAGTTTCAAGCGCTTGGTTCCAGGCGATTTCAACTTGGGTGTGAAGCCGCCAATCTGCACTGCCCTACCATGGCGGCGATGTCCGTCACCGGGTTACGCAGCACCGCGCACCAGGGGCTTACACTCCTCCACTTCTCAGCTCAACCTGAGCCATTTCTGACACAAAATACACCCCAAGCACCCCCAATACACCCTCATACCTCCTCAACACCCCCAAAACAACCCCTGAATGCTCCCCTTATCCCACAGAAAGCGCTTACTGAGCCGTTTCTGACACAAAATACAGCCTAAACACCCCCTGAGACACCCAATTACCTCCTAAACATCCCCTCAACAACCCCTAACTGCACCCCCTATCCCACAGACAGCGCTTACGTTGGCTGAACAGTGGAGGAGTGTAAGCCCCTGCCGCGCACTTGAACATGTCGGGCGCCTGGCCAATCAGGTGAGCCCCCAGGAACCCCCCGTGCGAGCCCCCGACCACGCAGATGCGGGCGGGGTCCGCCACGCCCTCCGCCACCGCCGCCTCGCAGGGGCTTACACTCGTCCACTTTTCGGCTCAACGTAAGCGCTTTCTGTGAGATAGGGGGTCCAGTAGGGATTGTTTAGGGGGGGTATATAGGGGGGCATTAGAAGGTATTAGGGGGTATTAGGGTGTGATTTCTGTCAGAAACGGCTCAGGTTGAGCTGAAAAGTGGACGAGTGGAAGCCCCTGCCGCCTCGGCGATCTTGATGCAATCGTTGACGTCCTGCGTGCCCGCCAGGCCGCCCACCAGTGATTGCAAAGCCCGCTCGCCACGGCCTTACGTAAACAATGTCTGCAGCTCAACTTAAGGAGGGACACACAGCTTATGGTTAATTCAAGTATATTTGAGGTATAAAGCGGGATAACTTCAACAGCTCCAAGGACAAACGGCTTGAAGTTCACTTGAGTGTCCTTGAGGTATGAAGCTGGGAGCAGTAGTGGGGTGGCAGCCCTGCCGCTCGCCGTACCCCGTGCTACCGCGGTAGTTGCAGTACACCACGGCGTACCCGAGCGAGGCCAGGTAGGCCACCGTAGAGACAAACCCGGCGGCGCACGACGCGTGGGGGCCGCCGTGGGGCAGGATGATGGTGGGCAGTGACTTGCCCCCCTTGGTGTAGCGCCGCAACTTGACTTTGAAAGCAGAAGTTGAAAGCAGTATATCACAATTTCGTTTCAAGCGCTCAATTCCAGGCGGTCTCAACGTGGGTTTCATAGGGTCAACCTGCACCGCCCCACCTTGGGCCGCACGGTGATGCTCTGCACCACCGCCGCCGCCGCCACCGCCGCCTCGGCACCCTCGTCAGCACCCTCGCCATAGGGGCTCAAATGAAACTTTACCTATACCCTAACCCTAAAACTGAAGCAGAACGTGAAAGCAGTTTATAGTATATCATGTTCACGAGTGGACATCAGCTGCTTTTGACACGGGTTCTATGTGCGCCGCCACACCTCGCCGTCTCCCTCGCGAAGCACGGTGGTGACGTGGTACTCGAGGCCTTCGATGGCGCGTAGCGCGGGAACGGCGGCAGCGCCGCGGTAATCGGATTGCACGGGGACCCAGTGCCCAGGGCCGAGGAGCGCGGGAGACAAGCGCCCGCCCCCGACGCCGCCCCCGCCGCCGCCGCTGTCTTCTACCAGGGGCTTACACTCGTCCACTTCTCAGCTCAACCTTGGCCGTTTCTGACACAAAATACACCCTAAAACCCCCGTACCCGAATACCCCGAAAGACCTCCTAAACACCCCCCCTAAGAAACTGCTAAATGCGCCTCCTATCCTACAGAAAGCGCTTACGTTGAGCTGAGAGGTGGACGAGTGCAAGCCTCTGCCTCCTACCCACGCGACGTGCACTCGGGGGGGTGACGTGGGGGTACTCGAGGCGGCCGCCACAACGCCGTCACAAACGTCCAGAAGCGTCCAACTTCCTCCGCCCCCCTCAGGTGCCGCTCCCCCGGGCACCGCTGCCGCCGCCGCCGCCGCCGCGCCTGCCCACGTGCCCTCATTAGCCGCCGGCGGCGGCGTGAGTCGCGTGACGTCCCCGGTGCCGATATCCACATTGTAGCGGCGCAAGAGGAATTTGAGAACAAAGTTTGAAGACGGTTCATTATATCATAGTTTCGAGCGATTAGTTCCAGGCGCTTTCAACGAGGGTCTGATAGGGTCCACCTGCACCGCCCTACCACGTGCACGATTGCCTCCCCCGCGCCCCACGTGGTCTGCAGCAGCAGCCCACCGCCGCCGACCCACGGGCAGGGACTTACACTCGTCCACTTTTCAGCTCAACGTAAGCGCTTTCTGTGGGTCAGGGGGTGCATTCAGGGGTTGTTTAGGGTGTGTCAGGGGGTATCAGGGGATGTTTAGGGTGTATTTTGTGTCAGAAACGGCTCAGGTTGAGCTGAAAAGTGGACGAGTGTAAGCCCGTGCCCACGGGCAGGCCGGCGGCGGTGCCGACATGTAGAGCCCCGGGAACGCACCTTCAGCGGCGGGGACGTCGACCGGAGCAACCACCACATAGGGCCTGGCAGACATTACTCGCCATGTCACAGGATGCCGGTTAAACTCAGTGTCGGGATAGGTATCGAAGTTGTGTCATCGATCTGTCGAAGTCCATTCGACCAATCAGATCCGTCCGAAGCCAAGATCCCGCCGACCAAGTATCCGGCAGACCGACCGTGTCGCGATCCTCGAGTAGTTAGACCCTCGATTTCGAGGAGATCAAAGGTACTGATCCCTCCGACACTGAGTTTAACTCAAGAAACGAGGTCAGAATGCGTTGGATGACGAAGCGGGCAACGCAATTTCTGGCACCCCCCCCACCACGACACGCGCGGCGGGCAGCGCAGTGCCACCGCCGAAGAATGCGGCGGCGGCACCGGCGGCGCCCGGCCACGGCAGCGCGTACAGCGCCGCGCCGGCCATGTGCCAGGGGCTTACACTCGCCCACTATCTGGCTCAACGTAAGCGCTTTCTGTGGGATAGGGGGTTCATTTTGGGGTTGTTTGGTGTGTGTTTATGAGGTGTCAGGGGGCATTCATGGGTATTTAGGGTATATCTAGTGTCAGAAACGGCTCAAATTGAGCTGAAAAGTGGAGGAGTGTAAGCCCCTGCCATGTGCGCGCCGGACTCCACGGCGCACTCGTGCGACACGAAGGCCAGCGTGCGCCCGTCGGGGCTAAAGCGGGGCCACAGTGCCGACCGCAGACCCGGCGTCAGCCGCACCGCCTCCTCCGATTTACCCTCCCCTTCACCCCCCGCTCCGGGCGCCGCCCCCGCCCCCGGAGCGACCGGAGCGGAGACGAGGTACATTGCCGACGGCCGGTTTGTAGCGGCGCAAGTGGAAATTGAAAGCGAACCTTGCTAGCAGTTTAACTTATTACAGTTTCAAGAGATTGATCCCAGGCGCTTTCACCGTGGGTTTCATAGGGTTAACCTGCACCGGCCTACCGGTTGAAACAAAACACCAGGCCCAATCGCCGCGAGGTGCTCTTGAAGTTGTCGATGTCCCCCGACCACACCGGGCACACAACCGCCGTGCTCTCCGCCCCCGGCGCCGACGGCGGCGCCCACACCGGCCCACTCGCCGCCACGCTGTCCTTAGGAAGGCCCTGAAGGCGCGCCACCTGACCTGAGGCAACTTCCAGAACGAACACCGCAGGGTCCTTGCGGCCCACGAGCTGCTCCCCCCACTCCTCGCGCCACTCGCCGCGGCCCCTCCACCCCTTCTTGCCACCGCCGTTCACGCCGTTGCCCGTCTTACTGGTCTCACCCGGGGTGTCATCGGCGGCAGCGGCGCCCTCGGCGGCGGCCACAGTGACGCCCATCCCCCACTCGGGCGTGAGGTCGCCCGCACTGGCCTCCGCCACGTACACCACGCGGCCCTCGTTGCAGGGGCTTACACTCGTTCCGATTTCAGCTCAACTTGAGCTCTTCTGTCCACCATGTAACCCTACTGAACTCGTGAAATGTGTCCTGGAGTTGCTCAACTTGAGCTGTAACGTGAACGAGTGTAAGCCCCTGCCTCGTTGGCACTCCAGCTCACGCCGCCGAAGGTGCCGTCCACCAGAGCCGACACCACTCATTGCGTCACTGCTGGCTCAAAGTGTGTGTGTGAGAGTGTGTGTGTGTATTCAAAAGTAGACAAGGCTGACGGTTGAACGGAATCACCTAGACTACAGAACAACATTTTCATTGAGGGTATAAGAGCTGTCTGGGAGCTCCCAGAGCGAACAGTCAGTAAGTATCTGTTTGGCTCAAAGTGTACCAGGTTACCCGTACACACTCGCCCCCGCGTATCCTTTGCCTTACTCTCGTTTTCTTTTGAAAGGTAGGTTGAGGCACCATGGGATCGAGTGGCCAGGCCCTGCCGTCGACGCAGAGGCCCCCGTGGGTCTTGCCCGGGACCACCACCTCGCCCATCAACGCGCCGCCGCCCCACACCTCCAGGCAGGGGCTTAAATTCGTCCACTTTCCGGCTCAACTTAAGCGCTTTATGTGGGATAGGGGGTACATTCAGGGGTTGTTTAGGGGGTGTTTAGGGGGTGTTGTAGGGTATGAGGGGGCATTGAGGGTATATTTTGCGTCAGAAACGGCTCAGGTTGAGCTGAAAGGTGAACGAGTTTAAGCCCCTGCCTCCAGCACCACTCCGTCGCGCTCGCCCCCCGCGTCTTTGCCGGCGCGGACCACCAGGTAGAGCCAGGCAGATGTTGCTCGCCACATCATCGACACGCAGGTTGAACCCTCGTTATAAATGGCATCTTACGGCGTGGCGAGCAATATCTGGCAGAAATTGCCCGCCACGTCATCGACACGCATTGTGAACCCTCATTTTTTAAGCTTTAAATGGCATCCTCCGGCGTGGCGAGCAATATCTGTTAAGCACGTTGCCCGCCACGTCATCCAACGCCAACGCCTCCTGTATTGTGGCGAGCTGGCACCACAGCTGTCCCCACAGCTGTCCCCACAGCTGTCACCACAGGGCAACACAGCTGGCAACACCGCTGAGCGATATCTTATATCTGGCAGGCCCTACCACGAGGCGGCGCTCGCCCGACGGGCTGATGCTGGACAGCACCACGCTGTAGCGGCGCAACTTGAATTTGAAAGCAGAACTTGAAAGCAGTATGGCATACTTCAGTATCAATCGATTAGTTCCAGTCGGTTTCAACGTGGATGTGATGGGGTCAACCTGCATCACCCTACCACGCCGCGCTCCTCGGCACCGAAGGGAGGGTGGTGCAGCTGCGGCGGGGCGCCGGCGGGTGGCGGCGGGGCTGTCGGGATAGGGATGGACGCGCGGGACGCGCGGTTGCGATTGGCGGCCAGGTCACGCTGGGTGGTGGTGACGTGGAGGGTGAGGTGGGCATCGCTGCCGCCGCCGCCGCCGCCGCCGCCGCGCGAGAGGACGGCGCCAGCCATGGAGGGCACCGCCGTGAACGCCTCGAAGAGCGCGGTCTCCGCCTCGACGGCGGCGTCCTCGACCGCGGTATCTTCAACCGCGGCGGTGCTCGCCACAGCGCTGCTCATCCCTCGCGGCCTCCGAACAGGGGCTTACACTCGTCCACTTCTCGCTCAACTTGAGCCGTGTCTGACACAAGAGAAGACCCTGCACACCCTGCACACCCCCTAACACCCCCTAAGCACGGGCTACACAACCCCTCAGCGCACCCCCTATCCCATACAAAGCGCTCAAGTTGAGCCGAAAAGTCGACGAGTGTAACCCCTGCCTCGGAACAAGGTAACGAGAGGGTGCCGGCCCGGGGGTAGACGAGAGGCGAGTGCTCCGATGGTGTCCGGGGGGCAGCCGCCGCGCAAGGATGGGCGCGCAGCGGATGGCAGCGGCGCAGAGTGCGGACGGCGGCATTCGTAAGCGGGTGATGCAGCCGATGGTGCCGGCGCAAGTGCGACAGGTGGCACGTACGTTGAGGAGACAGATAGGGTTGGTTGCGGACTTGCGGTTGCCGCGACAGCGACATGCGAAAGATAATAAATCAGAATGAAAACCAACAAAACTTTTTCAGCCCCTTCCGCGCTTCGAAAGGCTGAGGAGACGTCACAACGAAGCCGGCCACGATGGTGCC
>Ga0307489_10001815_pt1 | contig 14218 bp, 12 predicted proteins | sample SB12metaG_FD_202247 | JGI IMG/M metagenome (GOLD analysis project Ga0307489, IMG submission 202247) | Sea-ice brine microbial communities from Beaufort Sea near Barrow, Alaska, United States - SB 1.2 | ecosystem: Environmental > Aquatic > Marine > Coastal | place: USA: Alaska | collected... | reverse complement strand
GGTGCGGTGAGGTGACGCGGTGGCGGGCGGGTGGCCCGACCGTGGTCTAACGCGAAGACAGTACTGCGGTGAGGTACCGCGAAGACGGTAGTGCGGTTAGGTGACGCGGTGGCCGACGGGCGGCCCGGCCCTGGGGGTACACTGGTACACTATGAGCAAACAGTGAGGGAGCGGACGGCCGGACCCTGCTCGCTGGCGGCCTGGCGTGGCTGGGTGTGCTCACCTTTGGGCGGGGCCGACCATCAGAGTCACAGCATATCCCATATCGATACGGAGGATGACCATATCGATACTGTCCTCTCCCATATCATTAGTCCATATCCCATATCGATATCCAGGATGACCATATCGATATGGTAGACAACCATGTCGGTATCGGATCAAATCTTGTCACTCTGCCGACCACGCCGTCCCCTTTCCAGGCCACGGAGCAGGAGGCGGCGAACGTGTAGCGGAGCGGTACTCTATGAGCAAACAGGGCGAGTGTGTAGCGGACCGATACTCTATGAGCACACAGGGCGCGTGTGTAGCGGACCGGTACTCTATGAGCAAACAGGGCGAGTGTATAGCGGACCGGTACTTTATGAGCAAACAGTGCGGGCGGCGCGTGCGGCATGCGGCCCTGGCTGCTGGGTGGTAAGCGAGCAGCTGAAGACGCGGCGCGAGGTGAGGCGACGCAGTTTGATCTTTTCAAACCCACGAACTTAAGCGCTCGACACTGAAATGTGATAAACCGCTTTCAAGCTTTGCTTTCAATTTTGACTTGCGCCGCTACAGCGAGGTGCGCGAGGCGGCTGAGGGCACCAAGGTGGGGGTACCTGACTGTCTGCTCATAGAGTACCGGTACACACACTCGCCACATCCTCCTCTCTGACCGGACACGGCGGTCCTGACTGTTTGCTCGTAGAGTACCAGTGCACACTTGCCGCCTCCCTCCTCTCCGGTACCAAGGTGATGAGACTAAAGACATTCGGTGATCAATACACGGTGGTATGTTATTGAGGTCCACCAACGACGTCTTATCCCGTGTGTTGCAAGGCACCCTACCTGTGGGACGTGGAGGCGGCGGTGGAGGCAGGGGCGTACACTCGTCCACTTTTCGGCTCAACGTAAGCGCTTTCTGTGAAACAGGGGGTGCAATTAGATGCTGTTTTAGGGGTTGTGTGGGAGGTGTGATGGGGGATCAGGGGGTGTTTAGGGTGTATTTTGTGTCGGAAACGGCTTTGGTTGAGCTGAAAAGTGGAGGAGTGTAAGCCCCTGGGTGGAGGTGACCACGGCGTCCGGGCTGCGGCAGGGGCTTACACTCGTCCACTTCTCAGCTCAACCTGAGCCATTTCTGACGCAAAAGCACATCCTAAACACCCCCTGACACCCCCTGACACCTCATAAGCACCCCCATAATGCCCCCAAATGCACCCCCTATCCCATGAGAAGCGCTCACATTGAGCTGAAAAGTGAACGAGTGTAAGCCCCTGGCCGGCGGTACACCGACCTGCGCATCGGCGGCGGCGAGCAGCCTAAGAATGGCGGGGTTTAGGGTTTAGATAAACCCTAAATCCGAAACCCTAGAACCTGGCGTGTGTACACTGGTACGCCATGAGCAAACAATCAGGCTGAGGTTGATGCGGGTCGGAGCGGCATAAACCTTAAACCCTAAATCCTGAACTCTAAACTCTAACCCCCCCAGACCCTGCGGGCCGGGTACCTGCTGTCTGCGGACATCACTGCCACGGTGGACGGCGGCGCGGCAGGGTGCCTTTACCCATAGTGTACCGGTGCTCGCCACGTCATCCACCGCATAATTTCCCTGCGCTCGCCACGTCATCCACCGCACAGCACCACATAGTGTACCGGTGCTCGCCACGTCATCCACAACGTAGTGTACCTCCTGTCGGCAGAAATAACCGCCACGGCGCACGGCGCTGCGCTCGGGTGGCTTCAACATACTGTACCGGTGCTCGCCACAACACCCAATCGTGTATTGAATCAATCCACATCAGGTCACGTGGCGAGGCTTTATGCAGCAGGCCCTACCCTAAACCCTAAACCCCTAAACCCTAAACCCTAAACCCTAAACCCTAAACCCTAAAGCCCCTACCCGGCGGTGGTGTTTGACACGCGCGGCAAGGTAGGGCGGTGCAGGTTGCCAGTATCAAATTCCGTGTTGAAGGCGCCTCTGGTTTCAGCGCTTGAAACTGGAATATCATAATCTGCTTTTAAACCTTGCTTTCAATTTCAGCTTGCACCGCTACAGCAAGGGGCGGCAGCTGATCTTCACGTTCGGGCGGAGCCAGGGGCCCATCTGCAAGGTGGGGGGTGGGGGGGGGTGGGGGGGGGTGGGGGGGGGTGGGGGGTGCAGCCCAGGGGCTTACACTCGTCCACTTTTCAGCTCAACGTAACCCTAAACCCTAGACCCTAAACACTAAAACCTAAACCCCTAAAACCCAACCCCGCAACTTTCAAGACTAAACCCTAAACCCTAAACCCTAAACCCTAAACCCTAAACCCTAACCCCTGGTGTTCAGTGGACCGTACGGGTTGGGGCTGAGTGAGGGCATCGGCGGCATGAAGCAGGGCGGCAAGCGGGTCATGGTGGTGCCGCCGCAGCTGGCTTTCGGTGGGGCTCACCCTGAACCCTAAACCCTGAACCCTTAAGCCCTAAAACCCCTAAACCCCAAACCCTGAACCCAGCCCTGGCCGTCGCGAGCGTTGCTCGCAACATTGGTTCAACGCATTCGCCATCCCTCGTTTCTTGACTCAAATGGCAGCCGCCTGATAGGTCCGAGCATGGGCCGGTAAAGTGACCCCATGATTTACCAGTTAAGAGGGGTATATCTTGGTTTTAGGGGGAAATAGGGTGGTATTGGGGGGTTCGTCGCCTGAAAACAAACCCGAAGACCTAAACCCTAAACCCTAAAGTATTTTTATTACCGTTTGTTGGCTGGTAAATTATGGGGTCACTTTACCGGCCCCTGCTCGGAGCTACATGATGTTTTGAGCATTTTCTGGCGGACCCTGGCGATTGGGGCGGAGGGCGACACCGACCTGGGGTGGGGACGGCCGGGCACATGTTGGTCGCCACGTCATACGAGTAGGATGCCTTTGAATCAAGAAGCAAGGGTTCAACATGCGTTGGATGACGTGTTAGGCAACGGGCCTGGCTGATGGCTCGCCAGGTCACAGAATGCCATTCAACTCAAGTGGCGAGAGTCTACGACGCGTGTAGATGACGTGGCGGGCTACGGGTGCAGTTGATGACGTGGCGGGCTACGGGTGGCGTGTGCAGGTCCTAAACCCTAACCTTAAACCCTTAACCCTCAACCCTGAAACCTGGGATGACGTGGCGGGGTACGGTTGGCGGGTGCAGGTCCCTAGCCCACGGGTGCCGCCGGGTGCTGCCGTCACCTACGACATCGAGCTCACCCGCGTTTCCATCCCGCCCTCATGATCAGGGTTTAGGGTTTGGAGTCTAGGGTTCTGCCACCAGTGGTGCCAGTGCTCTAGTCTACATGTGCATTAGTCTAGTGCCTAGCTGTGGGATAGTAACTTCTAGTAATCTGGAGTTTGGTGATTTGGCCGAAAGTCAAAATCACCAAACGCTTACTTACTACAGGTAGTACGCTTTACAGACTAGGCACTAGTCTACATGTGTATTAGCCTAGTGTTGCGAGTCGGAGAATACCCTCCATCCTCTTGGTGGGCGCGGGCGCCGCGCGCCGCCGCCCCGCCGCACACATCGCCGCCGGAGACGTGGCGGTGCACATGAAACATGCTTCGATGAGGGAATAAACTGCTGACATGATAAATGAAAGAGCTGGATTACATAGAGCTACCCGGCAAGGGAGGGTGAAGTTTGTTCGTGTCGACGCCGTCGACGAAAGCAAAAACCTTCCGACATGAGGGATTCCCGGGCGATTCCTCAGCCTAGTACTCATCTCGCCCAACCTTGCTTGAGTTCGATGTTCTACTGGGTGTCGTTGTATGCAAGGTGGTATAAACGCAAGACATCAAATGTGGACGACGAACCGATACGATATGACTTTATGCACTTTGGTGCAAACGTATGGGTGTTAGACGCCAACAACGCGCAGCGCCCCCAACTTCAAATTTGTGTAGGGGTGACATGTCACCCTTATCTCCTCGAAATCTAGGGTCTATTTACTCAAAGATGGCGACCCGTTCGGACCGTCGGCGAGTCGGTTGGTGTGATTGTCGAAATGGACAGTTTTGATTGGTCGAACGGGATTCGGTACAATATATTCTATACCAGACCCGACACTGAGTATAACAGCACCGTCGCTCTCGTGGCGTCTCCAAGGCTGTCATGTTCCGCCCGCCCCTGCCGCCCCCGCCCCCGCCGCCGCCGATGCCCCCGCCCCCGCCGCCCCTGCCCCCGCCCCCGCCCCGGCCCCCGCCACCGCCGCCGCCGCCAACGCCAACGCCCCAGCCACCGCCGCCGCTTCCGCCACCGCCGCCGGCCCCGGATGAGGTCCAGCAGCGCGGTGGCCTCCTCCCGTGACAGGCTCTGCCCACTGCGCAGCTTCAGGGCGTCCAGCAGGGTTATGCTTGTCGAACTAAGCTAGTGCTGGCGAGGGGGTTCGTTAAACTAAGCTAGTATAAGCTAGTTTAGGGGCTAGTGGTAAGTGGATCAGTGGGTTAGGAGTAGCGACTACAGTGGGTTCGTAAGATAGGGGGGTTTAAACTAAGCTAGTTTAGGGGCTAGTGCTTAGTAGGCTAGTTTAGGGGCGACAAGTATAAGCAGGGTGCCGCCGCCCGGGGTGCCGCCTCCCGGGGTGGTCGCCGCGGGGGCCTGTAGGTCGGGAGAGGGAGAGGGTGTCAACGCATGAAACGTGGACAGAGGCCTGTAGGTGGACAGAGTCCGCACATGAAACGTGGGTCGGCGGGTAATCAAGTCAGTGTCAGCTCGTGGAACGTGGCCGACTTGCGTTGGTCCGCGGCCACCGCCGGGTCGCTCAGGAAAGACGGTGAAGGCGCCCGCTCGACGGCGGCGATGGCGCCGGCTTGACGGCGGCGATGTTGGGGCCGATCGTCCGCCGCGCTCTGGGTGCAAAGGGGCGCCTGGTTCCAAGGTAGGGGTGAATTGGTCGATGAGGCGGGGGTGCTCTCGGGGGTGCAGGAGGAGTAGTGGCGCCGGCGCGCAAGGGGTGGGTATCTCAGCTGGGGGGCGTCGGGGGAGCCTGGCGGGGGAGACCGAAGCGCAGCACCTTTGTCGTCGGGGGTGGGCGTTGCCAGAAAACCGCGGACCTGCAAAAACAGGGTGGCAACGCAACGTCAAGTACATCGAGGGGCCGTCTGTTGTGAAAGGATGACAAGAGTGCGGTCACAATGAACAAAACTTTTAAACACGGCGTCGGTGCACCCGGAGAGACTCACCTCGTGATGCTACCGAACACCGCACGAAAAGGCGTGGCTGACTTCCGCAGCACGTTACCGCTACCGTCGCCGCCGCTCGCGCCACCGCCGCGCGTGTACGGCGCCTGGCTGTCAGCGACGCGCCGGGGCGTGCGAGACGGCCCCACGCCGTTGGCCCGTCATATTTTTGGTGCGTCCACCCTGGCGCGTCTTGTGAGGAGACAGTCGGGGCGGGCGGACGCTGCGACCGCGAGGCCGACTGCCGCGGCTGCATCAGTCGCGATGGACGAGTGAGCGTGAGGCTGCACTCGGATGGTTGTGTGATGGTGCACGGCATTTTGGGGACGGCTGCGGCTCCACATCCTTCCTCACACTGCGTCGCGTATACCTGCGCAGATCCGCTGGCTGTTCTTATACTTTATATTCATACGGATTTGCGCAGACCAGCGGCCTCCTCCGATGAATATCCTGGATGGATAAGACGGGCGAGCCGCATTTCTTTTGCGCGGCTCATCTCGGGGGGCGAAGAGGACCGCGACTGGCGTGTGCGCGTGAAGCCGAAGATGATACGGCGTGTCGCTGGTCAGCTCCTGGAGGCCGTCGGCGGGCGCGGCGTCGGGTTAGGGCGCGGGCGGCTAGCTCAGCTGCTGCCGCCGGTTGTGGTGGGATTGCAGTCGTCGGTGATGACTCCGCGCGATGGAGATGGAAAGCGCTGGGGCGGCGCCCTGCTGCGTCGGCGCGACGAGGTAGAGGGGTGATTGACAACGACGACTCGAACGCAGAACGGAGAATGACTCACGTTCAGAGTGGACAAATATAGGCGCGACAGACGCGTGGACCCGGTTCGTGGTGGCCATACCTAAAGACCGACCACGTCCCCTCGGCCCGACAGTCATACAATGGTTTTCTCGTCCATTCAACGTCGGTCGAGTCGTTGTTCTCAGTGACCCTTCTACGGGGGGTGCAGCCGCGGGTTCGCGGCGGGACACCGAGGGCCCCGCAGCGGCGGCGGCGGCCGCGGCCGGGGCGGCGGGGGCGGCGGCGGCGGCGGGGGCGGCGGGGCTGCGGAGCTGAACGGGCATTGTCCGGGTGGAGGGCATTATGGAGCTCGTGACGAGTGGAGTGAAGCTGAACTACATCCACGTCGCGAACGCGATGAACAAGTTAGTGAAGGCCGCGAAGCGCGGGAAAGACGAACGCTCGTGGAAGCTGGAGGGCAATCGGTTGAGGCGGGATCCGAGGTTTCCCAAGCTGATCGACTTGGTCCGCGAGCAGTGCCCGAGCTTTGGGGGAAGAGAGGGTGCAAACGTTTTGCACGCGCTAGGGGTGTTGCACGCGGATCTCGGCGCAGCGGCAGTCGACGAGGCGCTGGCAGAGCAACTGGGAGAGCTCGTGGAACGCAAAGCACGTGACATGAACGAGCAAGGCGTCGCCAACTCGCTCAACGCGTTGTGCAAGCTCGAGGCGGTGACGGCGGCAGTGTCGCCGACGGGGTGGGCGCGCTTGGCGGAGGCGGCGGAGAGGACGGCGGTTGGGATGACGCCACAGGAGATTGCCAACTCGCTCAACGCGCTAGGCAAAATCGAGGCGGCGGCGGCGGCGGTGTCACAGGCGGGGTGGGCGGGCCTGGCGGCGGCGGCGGAGAGCACGGCGCGTGAGATGAAGCCGCAGGAGATTGCCAACACGCTCAACGCACTGTGCAAGCTAGAGGCGGCGGCGGCAGCGGTGTCGCCGACGGGGTGGAAGCGTCTGGCGGAAGCGGCCGAGAGGACGGTGCGCGAGATGAACTCGCAGGACGTCGCCAACTCGCTCAACGCGCTGTGCGAACTCGAGGCGGCGGCGGCGGCGGTGTCGCCGACGGGGTGGGCGGGCCTGACGGAGGCGGCGGAGAGGACGGCGAGTCAGATGAAGCCGCAAGACATCGCCAACTCGCTCAACGCGCTGTGCAAGCTCGAGGCGGCGGCAGCGGCGGTGTCGCCGACGGGGTGGGCGGGCCTGACGGAGGCGGCGGAGAGGACGGCACCCGAGATGAGCGCACATGGCATTGCCAACACGCTCAACGCGCTGTGCAAACTCGAGGCGGTGGCGGCCGTTGTGTCGCATGTGGGGTGGGCGCGCCTGGCGCAGGCGGCGGAGAGGACGGCGAGTGAGATGAACCCGCAAGGCGTCGCCAACTCGCTCAACGCGCTGAGCAAGCTCGAGGCGGCGGCGGCGGCGGTGTCGCCGACGGGGTGGGCGTGCCTGGCGGAGGCGGCGGAGAGGACGGCACCCGAGATGAGCGCACATGGCATTGCCAACACGCTCAACGCGCTGTGCAAACTCGAGGCGGCGGCGGCGGTTGTGTCGCATGTGGGGTGGAAGCGCCTGGCGCAGGCGGCGGAGAGGACGGCGAGCGAGATGAAGCCGCAGGCAGTCTCCAACTCGCTCAACGCGCTGAGCAAGCTCGAGGCGGCGGCGGCGGCGGTGTCGCCTTTGGGGTGGGCGGGCCTCGCGCAGGCGGCAGAGAGGACGGCGAGTCAGATGAACGAGCAGGACGTCTCCATGACGTTGGATGCGCTTGGAGATCTTCCCGCGGCAACGGCCGAGTTGACGCCGTCGGCGCGGAAGCATCTCGAAGCCGCCGCGGAGAGGGAGGCTTCCAACATGACCTCGGAGGGACGCAAGATGACACTGCGGGGGTGCGAGACGCTCAAGATGAAGACCCCATCCGCGTTCTTCAAATAGTGTTTCAAGGGAACGAGTGGCTTGTATCACCAGCTAACCGTACAACCATGCCAACGATTTGGATGCGAGTCATATTTGACAACTCGAGGGCATGTCATGTATCGACCCGTCCACTTCTGTCTACTTTCACCTGTTGTAAGAAACGTTTCAGCCACGAACGACACAGATAGTTTACTCATTGTTATGACGTCCACTTTCATATCATACGAGCCGCCTCTCTCAACGCACACTTTCACTCACGTTCATCGAGCCCCAATGCACGCGCGACGATTGACACATTTAGTGGAAAATGTGACACTTTTTTACTGATGTTCATCGAGCCCCAAGGCGCTTCACATGGTGAGCATTAACCAACCCCCTCCGCCGTTGTAAGCGGACAGACTCTTGGTATGTCAGGGATTAGGCGTATCAAGGGCATCATCTCACATCTATGCACCTCACATCTGTGCAGATTGATGATCTACTCGTGCATCCTTCGTCGATGATAAATAACTACCTAGCCCGCCGTTCCAGATGACACATATAAGGCCGCCCTTGTTCGGACCTAGCAGGTGCAGATCCGCTGGCTGGATTTATCATGTAGCTAGCGGATCTGCGCAGGTTAGTGATAAAGTCAAAGTTCCGAACGCCAGGTGTGACGAGAGATGGTGTGGCGGGCAACAACGACGCGCACTCATCACTCTGCCGCGCTCTCGGCACGGGCGGAGACCACTCCACGGCGGTGACACGGCGCATCCACAGCGACGGGCATGTCGCGCGACCAGTGCCACCGACGCTAGGCGATACGAAGCTCTCCGCAACCAGAAAAAAAACGACACGAAATATCGGCCGCGGGAGTGCCGCGTTTCGTAATACTCGTACCCCCTCGCGACGCAAGCATCGACTACGGGCGTGGGCGCGACACCTTGCCGTTCCCGTCGGACCGAGGGCACACCGGCGGAAGAGGCGCGGCCGACTCTCGGGGGAGGCGCTAGCCGCCCCGTGATTGCGCCATCTTTCATCCGCGGTCGTGTCGCGCAGAGCGTGACTTTCGTGCTGCCCATTCTTCAAACAAAGTGGGTGCCGTTGCGTCTGCCTTCGCGGTCTGATATACATGGGCGTGCTGCCTCTGCAAAACATGGCGCCGGCGAACGCGCTCCCGAGCGGCGGCGGCGGAGGCGGCGGCGCCGGCGGCGGCTACGGCTACATCAACGCACCCGTGGTAGGGCTTGCCAGGCGTTGCCCGCCGCGTCCGCGTCCTCCAACGCATGTTGAACCATCTCCGCTAACTGGCATCCTATGACGTGGCGAGGAACATCTGCCAGGGCTGTACCCCGGGGTGGACAAGGCCGTGGTGGTGGCGCCGCGCGCGAACACGACGCGTATGGAGGACTTCAGCGTGGTGCGCAAGATCGGCAAGGTAGGGCGGTGCAGTTTGACCCTGTCAAAGCCCCGTTGAAGGCGCCTGGAACCAAGCACTTGAAACTATAATATGATGAACCGCAATCAAACTTTAATTTCAGATTCAACTTGCGCCGCTACAGCAAGGGCGCCTTCGGGGTGGTGTTCGCGTGCACGCGCAAGACGGACCCCAAGGCTGGGCCCCGGGGCTTACACTCGTTCACTTCTCAGCTCAACTTGAGCGCTTTTTATGGGATGGGGGGTGCGCGTAGGGGTTGTGCAGCCCATGTTATGGGTGTGTGAGAGGGTGTTTAGGGTGTGCAGGATGTTTTTGTGTGTCAGACACGGCTCAAGTTGAGCTGAGAAGTGGACGAGTGTAAGTCCCTGGCTGGGCCTCCTCACGCCACGGCCTCGCGCTTCGCATCCTCCGCCCAGGGGCTTACACTCGTCCACTTCTCAGCTCATCTTAAGCCGTTTTGGCCACATACTCGTGTTCCCCTGTCTAATGGACTACGGGTAAACCATGCACCAAACGTATCCCACAAAATTTGCTTGCGTTGAGCCGAAAAGTGAACGAGTGTAAGCCCCTGCCTCCGCCCACTAGCGCTTCATAGTCTACCGGTGTACACCACACACGCGCCGCGTCCTCTACACTGGGGCCATTTGTTCCCCGCTGTTTGCTCACAGTTTACCCGTGTACACGTACACACTCGCCGCGTCCACTTCCATGGCCGGGGCCAGGGGCGAAAGCCTGGAGCCTCCTTATACACGTGGAAGCGCCTCTCTCTTCCGTCTTTCCTGGCCTGATGCTCGTAACCGACTGGCGTTGACGTTAAAACGGAGCGGGTGCGGGGTGTTCGACCTTGCGGTGCTACAGTTTGCTCACAGTGTACCAGTGTACCCGTACACACTCGCTGCGTCCTCTTCCTGGCCTTATAACCGACTCGCGTTGAGGTTGAAAGGGAGCGGGCGTGGGGTGTCCGGCCGTGCCGCGCGTCGAAGATGATGGTGGTGAAACAAATCAGCATGGGGCCGCGGCGGCAGGAGCAGGTAGGGTGGTGCAGGTTGACACTATCAAACCCACGTTGAAAGCGCCAGGAACTAAGGGCTTGAAACTTAAATATGTCAAAACTGCTTTCAATTTTGCATCAATTACGCTTTTAAATTCAACTTGCGCTGCTACAACCAGGAGGACGCCATCAACGAGTGCCGCGTGCTGGCCAAGGTAGGGCGGTGCAGCTTGACCCTATGAAACCCACGTTGAAAGCGCCTGGAACCCAGTCGTTGAAACAAAAGTATGATGAACTGCTTTCAAGATTTGCTTTCAAATTCAACTTGCGCCGGTACACCAAGCTGGACAGCCAGTACGTGGTCAAATATTTCGAGAGCTTCATCGACAAGAGCCAGCTGTGCATCGTCATGGAGTTCGCGCCCAAGGTACGGCGGTACAGGTCGAACCTATCAAACGCAAGTTGATACCCGCCTGGAACTGAGCGCTCGAAACTAAAGCGTGTTATACTGCTTTCAATTTCTGCTTTCAAATTCAGCTTGCATCGCTACGCCAAGGGCACCGTGCACCACCTCATCCAGGTTGGGCCGCCCGCATATCGCTCGCCACGCCTGGTCTAAACCCTAAACCATTAACCCTAAACCCTAAACCCTAAACCTGTAGAATGCGTTGTAAGAAGCGGTGGGCAGCGGGCCTGGCAGACTTCGCAGCTTTCCAGGGTACCTCAAATGGCGGTCGCCAATTCTTGAGAAATAGACGGTCGAATCGCCATATGGTACCATTGTATGGCAAATCTGACCGTCTATTTACTCAAGGTCTCAAATTCGAGACGCGTTGACCGCCATGTGGGGCAACCTGGATATCTGCAAAGGATGTCGCTCGCCACGTCACAGGACGCCGTGTAACCCAAGCAACACGAAGGTTTGAAATCCGTAGGATGACGCTATGGCCCCCCGACATTTGTGCGGCCTTCGCAGTTTTCCAGGGTACCTCAGATGGCGGTCAACGGTGCGCAAATTCGCGACCTTGAGTAAATAGACAATCAGATTTGCCATACAATGGTACAATATGGCGATTCGACCGTCACTTTCTCAAGAACTGGCGACCGCCATTTGAGGTACCCTGGAAAACTGCGAAGGCCCTGCACTGCGGCGCAGAAGCCGCGGCCGCTGGACGAGAACGCGGTGTGGAAGTTGATGCTGCAGGCCACGCTGGGCCTGCACCACATCCACCAGCTCAAGGCAGGGCCCGGGGTTTAGGGTTCAGGGTTTAGGGTTTATGGTTTAGGTTAACGATGTGAGCTGACACGAACTAGGAGTCAGCGCACAGTGTGCCGGGTGCTCGCCACGGCATCCATCGCATAGTGCACTGGTGCCCGCCCTACCCGTGAGGCGGCGTAGAGCCAACAGTGCGTATGCTTGTCGAACTAAGTAAGTGCTGGCGATGTGGGGGGTTAAACTAAGCTAGTGTAAGCTAGTTCAGGGGCTAGTGGTTAGTAGGTTAGTGGGTGGGTATTGGGGACTACAGTGGGTCAGTAAAATAGGGGGTTTAAACTAAGCTAGTTTAAGCTAGTTTAGGGGCTAATGCTTAGGGGGGTAGTTTAGGGGCGACAAGTATAACAGTGAGGTACTGGGCCTCGGCTCCAGATTCTGCACCGCGACATCAAGAGCGAGAACATCTTCCTGGACGCGCACGGCAACGCCAAGATCGGCGACCTGGGCGTCGCCAAGGTGCGGCGCTGCACGTTCACAGCTTGAAACCCGTGTTGAAAGCGCCTGATTTCAGTTATTTAGACCAAAATATGATGAAATGCTTTCATGTTGTGCTTTCAAGTTATGCTTTCAAGTTATGCTTTGAAGTTCTGCTTTCTATTTCAACTTGCACCCCTACACCCAGGTGCTGAACACGCAGGTAGACTTCGCGCGGACGCTTGTGGGCAGGGGCGGCTCCACTCGCCTCCGCATATGGTCTCTGCTTGCTCTCACTCTTTGCGTTCACTCAGTCTTTGCTTTCACTCTGTGCTGCTGCTTTTACTCTTTGCTTTCGCTTTGTGCTCGTCTCGTCTTACATTCTGACCAACAAATGGCCCCGTGACCGACGTGTATGACCTGGTGTGGCTGCCTACTCCCGGGCACGCCGTACTACCTGTCCCCGGAGCTATGCGAGAACAAGCCGTACAACCACAAGTCCGACATCTGGTCCCTGGGCTGCGTCCTCTACGAGATGCTGACCCACACCCACCCCTTCAATGGTGCGCCCGCACCGCACAGCGACCCTCGTCTCTTGAGTGAAACGGCTCCATATAACGTGGCCAGCATTATCCCTAAACCCTAAACCCTTCAACGGTGCAGGTGTCCGCAGCGCACAGCGCCCGCCACGTCATCCACACGCATCCCAACCAATCCTCGTCTCTTGAGTTCAACGGCTCCATATGACGTGGCGAGCATTATCTGGCGGGTCCTATCAAACGGCAGCAATCAAGGCGCGCTGTTCATGAAGATATTGAAAGGGAAGTACCCGGCGGTGAAAGGGTACGGGCTTGCACTCGTCCATTTTCGGCTCAGCTTAAGCGCATTCTTTCGGATAGGGGTGCATTCAGGGATTGTTTAGGGGGTGTTGGGGAGATGTCAGGGGATATTAAGGAGTGTCAGGGGGTGCTCAGGGTGTATTTCGTGTCAGAAACGGCTCAGGTTGAGCTGGGAAGTGGACGAGTTCAAGCCCCTGTGAAGGGGTACGGCGCACGGCTGACCGAGGTGCTTGACCGCTGCCTCGCCACCTCCACCGCGCGCCGCTTCGATACCAAGGCAGGGGGTGCTGCAGACTCCTCCTGTTCCTCCTCCTCCTCCTCCTCCCTGCCTCCTCCTCCTTCTCTTCCTGATGCCCCTCCTCCTCCTCCTTCTCCCCCTCCCCCCACTCTTCATCCTCCTCCTCCCCCTCCTGCTCCTCCTGCTCCGCCTCCCCCTCCTCCTCCTCCTCCCCCTTGCTCATCTCCTCCTCCTCGAACGAGTGTGAGGCTCTACAAACACTCGACCGACGTCGAATCGAGGGTCGAGTCCGCGCCGCGCCGTGTGTATGAGCATTATGGTAAGTGATGCCCTGATCTAGCTTGGAGGGTTTAGGACCTGAACCCTAAACCCTAAACCTGCCTGTGAACCCTAAACCTGCGGTTGTTGTTCACGGCCCTACGGGTCGGGGATCCTGGGCAGCCCCGCGGCGCACGACAAGGCGGGGGTGCGCGCTGTTTGCTCATAGTGCCTGGTCTGCACTCCGCACTGCATCTAGTACTTCGTGCTATACATAGTACGGTTGGAATTTTGTGATTTGGCCAAAAGTGATATGTGCTTTGGTGATTTTGGCCAAAAGTCAGACGGTACTACAAGGTGGGGGTGCGCGCTGTGTGCTCCGAGTGCCTGACCTGCTCGTAGTACGGCATCTTAACTTGTAGTACCGGCCAAATCATCAAAACACATTTGCCTTTGGGCCGGATCACCAAACTCCACCATACTTGTCAGTACTTGTACAAGTACGAGTGCACTCTTTAAATAATGTTCCGTACCTAGCTTGGAACCTGGAATCCAGGTGTGTTTCAGGAGCGTACCTACGCTGAAATCGCCCAAAATTGATCAAAACGGCCCAATGTTCCCGAACATCCAACCGTCGAGCGCTTGGAACCTCCGGGACAACTATGGTGCGTACCTGGCTCGGAACATTATTTAAAGAGCCCACTCGTAC
>Ga0307489_10001813_pt1 | contig 14221 bp, 22 predicted proteins | sample SB12metaG_FD_202247 | JGI IMG/M metagenome (GOLD analysis project Ga0307489, IMG submission 202247) | Sea-ice brine microbial communities from Beaufort Sea near Barrow, Alaska, United States - SB 1.2 | ecosystem: Environmental > Aquatic > Marine > Coastal | place: USA: Alaska | collected... | reverse complement strand
GGGAGGCAATAACGGGAAGACCTCTCCCGATGATGGTTTCCCGATATTGACCCCCCCCGATGTGAGTTTAACTCACATCGGGGCCGACTAAAAGCAAGAGGAGAACTGGCCTGGGTAGTTTGATGGATGGGAGACTGGCTGGAACAGAGGGGGGCATAAAGGGAGGGGGGTGGTCCGTTAAAAGTGGGGTGTGCGGGGCTATATCCGCGGGTGATGGGGTCCAAACAAGTTTTTTTTCAGATTGCCGCTGGAAAATGAGTGGAATGTGATGTTTGCGGCGAGAGGTGCACTGGTCAGTGTAGTGACTTATATAACACACGTGCTCTAACACGTTGCATGATCACTTTGAAGTCGTGGATATGAAATCGGCATTGCTCGTAGAGCCAGCGAGTTGCACTATGTCGTGTGGTATGTACGAAGGTGCGAACGGACGGTCGACAAACGCCATTGTCGACACTTTTGCTTTGGCTGCCTTGCATGTGTCTTTGCAAATGGTATGTGCAATGCGATGTATACAATCTGGTACATACAATGCGATGTGTACAGCGCGGTATATACAATGCGATATAGACAACGCGATATGTACAATGCGATACATGCAATGCGATATCACAATGCGATATCACAAAGAGCGCGGTGATGGCCCCTGGCTCACAACCTTTGGGCGCCCCGCAGTGTGCCTAGTGCCGAGCGGCATGACGCCCGCCGGGTGCTGAGCGGCCGGACAGCTGTCCGGTGCCGACCGACCTAACGGCCGCGGAGCAAGACGTCGTTGTTGAAGCACGCGGCCTGGCCGCCCGTCTTGTAGGGGATGCCACACACATTGTCGGTGTCATCATAAGATCTTCGAGCATCACCCAATGTCACACAGTGAGAGGCACGTCATCTCAGTTGCTCTCAAGCTAGGTCCTAGGGTGCCTAATCAAACCCACCAAGAACAACGTCTTGATATCCAGAGTGAGGCGCGTGGTAAGATCACCAAGTAGCACGGGTTGCACGGGCGTTGAATCTGACATGCCAACAACGTCGTGTCCCGTGTGCCCGGCTACCTGGCCATGGAGGTCTTCCAAAAAGCACAGGCACCACATCGCCGCGTGGTAAGATGACCGAATCCCTGGTTGACATAGACGCAGACATTTAGCCATACACACGTGCAACGTTCAATCCTGTGTGCGCGGCCGCCTCTCAACACACACGGTCACACACCCGTCAGAAGCAGCACGTGGTAAGGTCACCGGACATCAAGGGGTTCACCCAACCGTTCAGCTCGACACACCAACGACGTCTTGTCCCAGGTGCCCGGATGCCTCACCCTGAAGCGACTGCCTACCGGATCACTGAATCACACGGGGCTCACACAGGCATTCGGTCGGACACACCAACGACGTGTTGTCCGGTGTGCCATGGCGCCTCACCCTGTAGCGCCCCCCGCGGAAGCGGGCCGCACCGTAGTATGCGGGGGCGAGAACGTTGTTGATGACCCCGAAGCCGCGGCCCGATCAGCCGGGCCTTACACTCGTCCTCATCCCCGGCGTAGCTTAATCTCAGCAAATTCGAGGATGTCAGGTCTGTTATAAGTTATCTACCATGGGCGGCCCATTGAGCCGCGGCCGACTTATACGGGATTTACACTCGTCCCCGACGTCCGTGGACAAATCGGTTTAAGTGTTACATCCTCGAAACGATGGGTTGGGAACACTTAAGTGTTCGCAGGTACAACACGGCTCGAGGTACTGAGGTTGAGCTGGAGAGGGAAGCAGGAAACTAGTGTAAGACCCTGCCCTGAAGCCGCCGCCGCCGATACCGATACGGCCGCCGATCCCGATACCGCCCACGCCGAGCCCGAGCCCGCCGCTCGGCAGAGTGTTACACTCGTTACCTTTCCAGCTTGCCATAAGAGCATTTTGAAACATAATGGCCGTGAATTCGGGGACAACATGGCTTACGTTGAGTGGTTGGGAGGTATCAGGGACGAATCGGCTACAACGTCCAGTCAAGCTGCAATAATAGTAATGTTAAACAGATTCAGTGGTTGGAGTCCCGACGGACGAATCGTCTAACATGGATAATGCACAGACGCAAATAATAAATAGTGGCCAGCCCCACCGCCCAACCCGCCGCGGCCGCCGAAGCCGCCAATCTGGAGGAGGCGGCGCGTGGCGGGGGACAACGTGGAGTTGGCGGTCTCCGAGGTGTTGGCGGGGAACATGGTCAACAGGTCGGACGCTTCGCAGGGCCTCGCACTCGGTCCCGTGCTAGCTTAGCTGAGAATGCTGCGAGTGTGTACAGCTACACGGGCACAATATGTTCAAACAGCCCGTGGACTAGTACAACGCCCCGCCGTTTCGACGATCTCGATCTGGAACTAGGGCCGTTCCGAAATATATCACCACGTTCGCACGTTGGAGGATGACGTTCACCTCAAGATACGAGGGCATGCATTGTGTACCAATGACGTGGCCGGGTGTAAACCTTCATAGAATTTCACTCAACTGAATAGACGAGGGCATACATTGTGTGTCATGACGGGGCGGGCGTTGCAACCTCAGCGTTATGTGGCGTCAAAGGATGACGTTCAATTCAACAAACGAGGGAATTGTGTAGCATGACGGGCAGGCGTTATAGCCTCAGCCATATCTGGAACACTGGCGTCGGCGGGGTCTCGCCCGTCTTCAGAGTCCAGCGGCTCGTTCCCGTGCTAGCTCAATCTGATTGTTTGCTCGTAGTGTACCGGTGTACCCGTACACACTCGCTGGCGTCGCTGCATCCTCCTCCGGCAGCCCAGCAGCTCGTTCCCGTGGTAGCTTAGTTTGAGCAGCATCGAGGAATCACGTGTGATACGTTACGTTGTTTTGGGGCGACAGGCTCAAGTCAAGGCGCCATAGCTGGAGAGTGTAATAGCGCCCTACCAGCCGGCGTACAGGGCCGTGTTTCACACGTACCCTCAATGGCTAAACTCGAGCATCTTCGAGGTAAAGCTTGAGTGGTTGTAAGGGCACAACGGCCCGAGTTAAGCTACCGTAGGAACGAGTGCGGGCCCCCGCCGTTTAGCAAGGGGACGATACACAGTTCCGAGGAATGCCTTAAATGGTTCCAATGGCAAAACAACTCAATTTAAAGTACTGCAGAAACGGGTGCAAGGCCCCGCCTTCATCGCGGTGTCGTAGGCTGCGGCCATTGCGCATGGCCTCACGCCAGTCTCGGCTATGGCTCAACCTCATTGTTTGCTCGTAGTGTACCGGTGTACCCGTACATTCTCGCCGCGTCCCCCCCCTGGCATTACACTAGCCCCCGTTGTGGTTCGACAGTAGCAGCTTCAAGGTACTAAACTGTGGAGGCCAAATCGCTTTCAGGGAATATTGGCTGAGGTTGAGTAAATGCTCCGCTATAACTTATCTCGAGCATCTTCGAGGTATAAGCGGGGATAAAAGGGGTGACGACTTCAGTGGTTTCATGCACAAAACGGCGTGGAATTGTGACGACGCGGGGACCAGTTGTCAGGCCAGGGAGGAGGATGAAGTGATTGCGTACGGGCAAACTGCTGCACTATGAGCAAAGAGTCAAGTTGAGCGGAAAGTGAATGAGGTTGGGAAGGTGGTAGGATGTGGCGAGTGTGAACGGGTACACTGAGAACACACTTTCGGGTTGGGCGGAAAGGGAACCGAAAGGACATGCCAGGAGGATGCGGCATGCGTGTACGGGTACAGCGGTGTACCAAACGGCACACTATGAGCAAACATTCAGGTAAGATGTAGACGGGATGGGTGGCCAGGCCAGAGAGTAGGATGCGGTGAGTGTGTACGGGTACACCAGTACATTGCGAGCAAGCAGTCATCTTGAGATCGAAAGGGGCAAAGCGGCCAGCAACCCCTGCCAGCGCCTGCACAACCTCGCTGCCGTAAAGGATGAGGTCCCCGTTTTCAGTGGTGGAGGTCAAGTTGAGAATCTCGCAAAAGGCACCCATCTTCCAGGGCCTTGCACAGTGTCATCGTTTTCTAAACGTTAAGCCAAGAAAGAGCTGGACAGAGAGACGCTTCCATGTGCATAAGGACGCACCATGCTTTCGTGCTGGTTCAAGTGACGAAGGTGAAGCGAAGGAAGGAAACAATCAGGTAGAGCTGAAAAGGGGACGGGATGTAAGGGCGGCGCTGCCGTCTTGGCGGCGGCGGCCTCAGTGGCGTCCGTGGCGCCGCACGGGTGCGAGTCGGGCGCTCCCGAATACGCCGAGCTGCAGGGCCTTCGCCACTCTGGCTGTGCTTCTGTACACAAATGAGACTTTATAAGCCGTCCGTCAATAGCCGTGATCCTTTCGGAGCTGGAGGCCTTGCACCATACCAGACCCGGTAAGGAGGCACGTCTCCCAAGCCGCCCCCCGATATGAATATGAAACCTGCTCTCGGCCTCAAGTCACCCGTCGAGCCGTCCGGCCCCATGGGCCAGCGGACCATCACTGGGGGACACTCGACTCAGGATTCAAGGGAACGAGGGTTTGCCAGACACACGAGCCAAATCTAGGTGAGCAAACCTGCCTCGGCCTTCTCGCAGTTGTCCGGGCGGGTGTGGCCGCATATCATCACGGCGTGGTCCACCGAGGAGTTGAGCGTGGAGGTGAGGACCTCAAGGGAGGGTCATGGACAACACGCACTCGACTGAGATCGGACATGCCCTCAGGCCTAGCCTTCAGGGTGAATGCTCATACGGACCCGCGTACTCGGTTCGACGATTTAACGTCGGTCGAGTGCTTGTTCTCAATGAAGGGGCCATTTGGTGAAGGAAGAAGGGCTATGTCACGGCAGGATACTCATGCGAATATAGCTCTAGTCAGATGCTCATAGTTACAAAAGAAATAAAGAACTAATTTGTGTGTACGAAGTACACACCAGAGCTCTATACACCCACACTGTGCTTCTCTTGCCATGAGTGAGGGCCTTGATAATATTTGGGGTTTTATATACCCCCCTTGCCACAAAGTCCAGCGTGAAGTTGTCGGCCACGCTCGGATACCTGAGTTCAAATAAACAGCGTGGGACCAGCTCAACCGGACTGTTTGCTCGTGGTGTACCAGTGTGCCCGTACACACTCGCTGCATCCAACTCCCGGCCTAGCCACTCGTTCCCTGACTGTTTGTTCATAGTGTACTAGCGTACCCGTACGCACTCGCCGCATGTTCCACCCTGGCCTCATCGTTAGAGTTCAGGGTTTAGGGTTTCGGGTTTAGGATAGGGTTTACGCGGGGAGAACCACTTCACTGCTACAAAACGAAGCCGCAAGAGGGGTGCCGACTCGATCGTCACGTCTCATCCGAGGTACTAATATCACAATATTCCGGTCAAGCGCGTGGCTGGCCGCGAGAGAGAGGGACGCTTCGACGTGTGTAAGGAGGCACTGGGCGTTCCGTTGTTCGCCCTGACCCCCGTGATGTGACCCGCGCGCAGGGACTGGGCCGTGTCGTCCATCGTACATGATCCCGCTCCACCTTGCTCGGTGCGCGTGGCTTGCCTGGCGTGGCAAGCTGCGTGGCAGTATTGGGGTTTGGCGACGGTTTATGTACTAGCGTCACGCTGAGTAAAATCGCTTCTCGCTTGAACGCACTTTCTGTCAGTCGGTCTTTAGCGAGAGGCCAGCGCGGTGGGGGGGGGGGGGAGGGGGGTGGCTGTAAGCCGCGCACCTGATGATAGCGATGGACTGGATGATGGACTCGCCGCTGTCGCGTGCCACGAATCGCTCGAAGCGCGCTGTGCCCTCCGTCAAGTTGAGCTGCTTCATAATTTTCCTGACGTCGGCGGCGAGCGGTTTCGGGAGCTCGCCCAGGGCGGCCTAGCACGAGGGCCATTGTAAACAACGACTCGACGGACGTCAAATGGACGAAACACACAATTGAGTTGGGGTGTGGGAGCGTTTGTGCTCAATGTAAGTCGTCTTCCCATCTGGAAGTCGGAGTTCGGTTGGTTGTTCTCAATGATCCCCCCGCCTCGACCTCTTCATAGGCGAGGAAGGCGGCCGTGGTGTTGAGCGCGGCGGCGGGAGCGGCGGCGGGCGCGGCAGCGGCGGCGGTCGCGGCGGCGGCCAGGAGCGCCAGGGCGGCCAGGAAGAGAACGGAAGGAAATGAGCTCGCCATTATGTTGGTATGGAGAACGTGTGGTGGTTTCGTCGGGTGCGTGCAGAAGTGGTGTTGTTAGCTCGGAGACGTTAGGAGTCGCCACGCTGCGCCACACGCTCAGTTGGAGCTGAAAAACGGGTTAACAACCACGCGGTAAGATGAAATCAGACTCTGGCGATCTGGTGCTCGTCAGCCTAGGGGTGGTGGAAGACCCGCCGCCGCCACCGCCGCCGCCGCCGCCGCCGCCGCCACTGCCGCGCGGCGCCCCCCGCCGCGCCCCGAGCACCGCCATGAGCAGTCAGGGCGTGGATCAGGCGGAGGGCGCGATGCAGAGCCAGGTGGCGGCAGGGTCGTCACGCGTTACCTGAAATTTGTTTTCAGCTCAACTGAAACCACTTAGGTGACTAGGTCTTCCTGCAGATAGAGTACCTCAGCGCTGCTGAAGCTCAGCTGGGCAAAGTACTTCGTCAGGCCCTGGATGGTGGAGGATGCTGCGCCCCCCATACCGCCCCCGCCGCAAGCCCCGCTGCCCTTGCCCTCCCCGCTCCTACCCCTGCTCCCGCTCCCCCTCTCGCCTCAGGAGGAACCCTATGTGACACCACACATGGGCCAGGGCGAAAGCCTGGGGCCTCTCTCTACACGCGAAAGCGTCTCTCTCCTCTCCTATGAACAGCAGGCGTGGCTGGAGCGGGAGCGGCAGGCGTGGTTGAAAGAGGACGAGGAGGAACAGCAGGAGGCGTGGTGGGAGGCACAGGAGGGAGAACACAGGGCGTGGTTGTACCGGGAGGCGTGGGAGGCGTGGTTCGATGAACAAAAGGAACGCGAGGAAGCGTGGCTGGATGAACATAAGGAGCACGAGGCAGCGTGGCGGGAGGCACAAGAGTCTGACGCCGCGGCGTGGCTGGAACAGCAGGATGCGTGGCGAGAGGCGCAGGAGGAGGAACACGGGGCGTGGTTGGACCGGGAGGCGTGGGAGGCGTGGTTGGATGAACAACAGGGACGGGAGGAAGCGTGGCTGGATGAACATGAGGAACATGAGGCAGCGTGGCGGGAGGCACAGGAGTCTGACGCCGCGGCCGCGGTGGCCCCCGGGGGTGGTTACGTCATCGTGCTGGGGGCAGAGCGAAAGCCTGGTGCCTTCTACTGGCGGAAGCGTCTCACTCTCTGACGACGACGCTTCGCCGCTGGTCTCACGTATACTTCGCGTTTCAAGGCATCCCATATTCCATATCGATACCATATCGATATCCCATTGATAACCCATCTCCCATATCGACATTCCATATCGATATCGGATCAAATCTTGTCACGCTGACGAGCGAGCACCACGAGGGGTTCATCTGGGCGATGTACCACGGCTATACTTGTCGATCTCAGCTAGTGCTGGCGAGCGGGGGGATTAAACTAAGCTAGTGTAAGCTAGTTCAGGGGCTGGTGCTTAGTGGGTCAGTGTTGGCGACTACAGTGGGTTAGTAAAATCTCTACTTCGAGAAACTGGTTGGGTAAATCACACTGATTTACAGTTGGGGGTTGAGTAACTCGGGTGTTCGCTGTCCGGGGGTGAGAACTTTTGAGAAAGTGAACGCGAAGCCACTTGGCGAGCATTCACGCACGGCACACACACCGCACGACACACGAGCTCGATGAAGTACTATAGTTTTCTGGCTGTCTAGGAGTTAAACAACAACCGCGCATTGTAAGCGTACTCTCATTCGTGTTGACGTATGATACAAACACGTGGTTCTAACTTTGCTAGGATGACTACCTTTTCCGCGCTCCTGGCTATAAATGGCTACGTAAATGGTATCGGGCCCGCCGCCCCCGCCGCCCCCGCGGCCTCCGCCTTCGCCGCCGCCGCCACGGCAGGCGCGAGCACCGGCGCATTTAGTGGCGGCGACACCACCGGCGGCGGCGCAAACACCGGCGCACGCACCGCAGCGGGCGGTGCCGCCGCAACCCCCGCGCCGGCCTGAGCGCCCCCCGGCGACGGCCCCGGCGCCAACCCGCCCCCAACACTCCCAGGAACACCTCCCGCCCCGGACCCGGTCCCACCGCCGCCGTCATCCCCTGCAATAATCCCCGCCCCGGCCCCCGCCCCCGCCCCCGCCCCGGCCTCGGCCGCCTCCGCGTCCTCCGCATCCATCTGCGTCAGCAGGAACTCCACCCACATGTCCGCCACGCTGCCGTCGTCCACGGTCGGACACTGGCTCTCTTCCAACTCAACTCAAGCTCAAGCAGCTTCCAGATACGCGCATTAAGTTGAATGGTTTCAGGGGAAAATGGATCGAGTGAAGCCGAAGCGGGCACGAGTGGGCAGGCTGCGGGAGGAGGATGCGGCGACCGGCGAGTGTGCACGGGTACACGGCAACACTACGAGCACACAGTGGGGGGTGAGTGAGCAACAGACAATACAAGACCTGGAAACCAAATCGAAGAAATGTGAACATTTCAAGATGATAACTGTAGCGCGTATACGCTAACTTACTGAGTCAGGCGTTTTCATAGATAGTGTACAACGGCCCCACCCTTGTCCTCGGGGTTGGAGAGCGCCTGCGATATATGCACGGGCGCCTCTAGCACTTTCCCCGTTACCAACCCCTAGAGCCTGCCAGATATCGCTCGCCCTTCATAGGATGCCATTTGACTGGAGAAACAAGGATTCAGAACGCGTGTGTATGATGTGGCGGGCGATAGGCCTGGCTCTTCATAACGCGTGTGGATGACTTGACGGGCAATGGGCCTGGCATATGTTGCTCGCCACAGCACATGATGCTGTGCAACTCAATATACAAGGGTTCATAACGCGTCAGATGACGTGGCGAGCAGTATCTGGCAGGCCTTACCACCCCCGCCAGGCCCAGGGCGCCAAAGACCAGGGTTCCCGGCACCGCTGCGACGGAGCCAAACAGCCCCCGCCGGCCGCCGCCGCGTGCCGCGCCCCCCACCCCGAGACCCATCGTCGCCTTCTCCGCGGTGCTCATCTGCGGCGTGTTGGGTTCAAGCTCATTGGACGTCAGTACTGATACAGTACTGATACGAGTAAGGTCCAAAGGACATAGGGTGTGGAGTTCAGTTAGGTGCAAGTGTTGGGTTCTAATTGATAAGACCTTGGTTCAGTTAGGCTTCAAGAAGATAGCGTTATAGTCGGGTGGATGGATTTCTCACCGCCAACATGCGAGCCATCAGCTCGAGAACATCCGGAGCCCGGTCGTACGGCCTGATGGATAACGTGGAGCCACATCACAGGGCGGCACTAAACTCATCACACGGGGTTGAAAATATGGCGGGCCCGGTGAATTACGCTCGCGATATCACGGGACGGCGTTTCCCTCAACAGACGGGGCAGGAGCGGTCAGCATAAGTGAGTTAGAAAGTTTACATGCGCGAAACTTCGTCCAAAACCTGACTTTCACTAAATCCCCCCGTCCGAAATCCGATAAACTCTAGCCGAAGTTTGAGAGTCATTCAGCCTGAAGCCTTCGCAGTTTTCCAGGGTACCTCAAATGGCGGTCACCAATTCTTGAGAAGAAGACGGTCGAATCGCCATGTGGTACCATTGTATGCCAAATCTGATGATCTATTTACTCAAGGTCTCAATTTCGAGACGCGTTGACCGCCATTTGAGGTACCCTGGAAACTCCGCAGGCCCCCCGCCTGGTTGCGCTCGAAGTAGGTGAGCAGCAGCTTGGCCACAATGCGCTTGTCCAGCAGCGAGGAGCTCTCCGACATCAGGTGCTGCGCGCTCTTCATGCTGGCGTGCAGCGCCTGCCGCGCCTTCGTCTAGCGGTGCAAGTTGTATTCGAAAGCAAATTTCGAAAGCGGTTCATCATATTTCAGTTTTAAGAGCTTAATTCCAGGCGGTTTCAACGTGGGTTTGATAGGGTCGATCTGCACCGCCTTACCTTGGTAGACTCCCCGATGGCTTTGGCGGCGTCGGCCTGCGCGGCGGCGGCGGCCTGCACGCAGGGGCTTACACTGGTCCACTTCTCAGCTCAACTTGAGCCGTGTCTGACACATGAAAACACCCTACACACCCTTAAACACCCCCTAATACCCCCTTCATACGGGCTACACAACCCCTACGCGCACCCCCTATCCCATGTAAGTGCTCAAGTTGAGCTGAAAAGTGGACGAGTGTAAGCCCCTGCCTTGACGGCGGCGGCGGCGCGCGCCTCGGCGGCGTCGGCGCGCAGCGTGGCGGCGCCCGTGCGCTCCCGCTCCACCACCATGTAGCGCCGCAACTTGATTTTGAAAGCAATATTTGAAAGCAGATCACCAGATTATAGTCACAAGCGATTAACTTTAGGCGGTTTCAACGTGGGTTTGATAGGGTCAACCTGCACCGCCCTACCACCAGCGTAGCGCCCATCGTCGCGTTCTTCTCGCGCAGCGCCACCGTCTCGTACTGCTTCCGCTCGCCGCTCTCCACCTGAGGAGGCACACGAGGGGCAGGTGTCAGTGACACGAGGGGTGCGGGGTGACGCGATCCACCAGGGGCAAAATGTCTGAGGTGACAGTGACGTGAGAGGTGAGAGGTGAGAGGTGAGAGGTGAGAGGTGAGGGGTGAGGGGTGGGAGGTGAGAGGTGAGAGGTGAGAGGCGAGAGGTGAGAGGTGGGAGCGACGAGGTGCACTAGGGGCGAACAGTCTGAGGCGTGATGACAGGAAAGGTGTGAGGTGAGAGATGAAGAGGTAGAGTGGCGGCTAGGCACCTCGGCGTTGAAGTACTCGAGCGCCACCTGCAGGTTGGGGCTTACACTCATTCACTGTTCAGCTCAACGTAAGCCTTTTGTATCGGATACTGGGTGCATTCTGGGGGTATTTAGGGGGCGTTTACGAGGTGCCAGGGGGTGTTAGGGGGTGTGTTCGTGTCATGAACGGCTCAAGTTGAGCTGAGACGCGGACGAGTGTAAGCCCCTGCCTGCAGGTTGGCGCACTCGCTCTCCTTGCCCGCCATGGCCGCCCGCGTCACCTCCAGCTCCCGCTCCGCCGCCGCAGCCGCGCCCTCCGCCGCCGCCACCGCCGCGGCCCACTCCTCCTCCTGCTCGCGCCGAATGGCCGCCACGCTGTAGCGGCGCAAGTTGATTTTGAAAGCAAAATCTGAAAGCGGTTCACCATATTATAGTTTCAAGCGCTTAGTTCGAGGCGGTTTCAACTTGGGTTCGATAGGGTCAACCTGCACCGCCCTACCATGCGCGACTCTGCATCCTCCGTCTTGTCGTCGTCCTCGTCCTCCTTGTTGTAGGCCCGCAAGGTGACATTGAAACCAAAACTTTAAAGCAGTTTATCGTATTTCAGTTTCAAGCGCCGAAATCAACGCGGTTTCAACACGGGTTTGAAGGGTTCTAACGTGCAGCAGGCTACCATGTCCAGGAGGTGGCGGCGCAGGCGCGCCAACTCTTTGTTGGCCTTGTCGCAGTCCACGGCCTGGAGGCAGGGGCTTACACTCGTCCACCATTCAGCTCAACTTGAGCTATTTGTATGGGATAGGGGATGTGCGTAGGGGTTGTGTAGCCCGTATTAAGGGGGTGTTAGGGGGTGTTTAGGGTGAGTAGGGTATTTTCTGGTGTCAGACACGGCTCAAGTTGAGCTGAAAAGTGGACGAGTGTCAGCCCCTGCCTGGAGGTCGAGGTCGCGTTGAAGTGCGGCAGTGGCGGCGGTGGCGGCGGCCGCTGCGGCGGAGGCGGCGCGGGCCTCCGCGTGCACCCGCCGCTCCGCCTCCTCCACCTCCTCCGACTGCTCCAACACCCTGTGTATGCGGGTGTGGGCGATGCTGCTCAGAGTGTGTTTAACAGCGGCGATGCGGTGTGGGGCAACATGGTATGGGCGAGAGGGTGTCGGGCGATAGGGTGTGGGGCGACAGGGCGTAGGGCTCAATGTGATGGAAGTATAGGTTTGGGTGGACGGATTACGGGCAGAATGTAGATGAAAGTGGATTACTACGGCGTTCATAGGTTGCCAGGTTTAACGTGATGGGATTTTGGGTTCAAGTGGACGGGCTCTTTTGTACCGGTGCTCGGCCTCGGCCAGGCGCATCTTGAGCCGGAGCTCCACGTCAGCGCCGCCACCGCCGCTTGGGCTCTGTGTCGCCCTCGCTTCCGCCGCCGCCTCCGCCGCCGCCTCCGCCGCCGCCGCCTCCGCCGCCGCGCGCGCCTCAGCTGCCGCCGCGCGCGCCTCAGCCGCCGCCGCGCGACGCTCCGCCTGCGCCGCGGTGTCCGATGCCTCCGCCGCTGCCTCCTTGAGGCTGCGCTGCACCGCCGTCAGCTCCTGGATCTGGCGGCGCAGGAGCTCGCCGTCGCGCTGGGCGGCGGCCAGCTCGGCGCCGCCACTGCCGCCGCCGCCGCCGCCGCCGCCCATGCCGCCTCCCTCCGCCATGGCGTCCATCATCGCCGCCGCCGCGCGCCAGGGCCCGCCCACTCGCTCTACTGTCATACTTTGAACTAGGAACCATAGTGCAACGGTACATCTCGGGCCTGGTTACTCCGTCTAGTGTCAGGTTGAGGTGAAGCGGTGACGGGTGACGGGTGTGAGGCCCCGCCTTGAGCTGCTCGCGCTCCACCGCCGCGGCGACTGCCACCGCCACCGCCGCCTCCACCGCGTCCTGCTTGTCCCGCGCGGCGGCGGCGGCGGCGGCGGCGGCGGCGGCGGGTGCGGGGATGGCAGCAGCGGCGGCTTCAACGGCAGCGGCGAGCGCTTGGCGTAAGCGTGACGCCTCCGCCTCCGCCGCCGCCGCGCGTGCGCTCTCCGCCGCGAGATTCGCGTGCAGCTGCACGCGCTCCTTGTCCATCGCCGCCATCGCGGCGCCGTTGGGCTGGCCGGCCGGCGATGGCGGGCCTGACGACGGGGGACCGGCCGCGCCCACGCCAGCGCCCGCGCCGCCCAGTGGTGGCGGGGGAAATCGCGGGGCTGCCGCCATCGTTGGTGGCGGTCCCGTCGTCGGCGGGGGGGGCAGCGGCGGCGGTGCTGGCGCAGCGGCGGGTTGGGGTTGCGCGGCAGCAGGCGGAGGCACAGGTGGAACTGGCGAGGGTGCCGTTGCCGCTCCTGGTGGTGGTGGTGATGGCTTGAACCGCTCCAGGTCCGCCCTCTGCGAGGAGGCACGCTCCCGCTCCGCCGCCAGCCGAGCTCGAAGCGCCGCCAGCGCGCCCCCCGCACCCGCCGCCGGCTGCTTGCCCCCCCCCTCTCCCTCCTCCTCCTCCTCACCGTCCTCCTCCTCGTCCTCGTCCCCCAACAAGTCGTCCTCGTCCCCCAAGTCGTCCCCATCCCCACTGTCACTGAACTCGAGGTCGCCCCCCGTCTCCAGCTCGCCAGCGGTCTCCAGCAGGTCGCCAACGGCGCGCCCCGCCGCCGCCTTCGCCTGGCGCAGGTAATTCATAGGGGCCAGCGGAACACGCCGCGCGTACGATTCCTTCAGCAACAAGCCCGCGCCCGCCAACTCGTGCAAAAGTCTCGAAGTGTCCTTTCATAGTTTCATAGTTTCATTTGAATTCATACCCGCAGCGCGCTATCCCGTCTGCCATCAGTAGGCACCACAGACACTCGAACACAGCTTTATCATCGTTCATACATGCGAGCCTCAAGGGGCCTGCGTCCACCGCGCCGCACCCACACTGCGCCACCCGCCGCACCTGTCACACCCCAGCCTAACTCGGCGCCCCCCGCCTGGTACCCCACCCGCCGCGGCCGCCACGGCCGCCGCACCACGTCCACACCCACACAACGTCACATCGCACATCGCATCTAGCATATCGCACGTCGCACAAGGCACAACGCACGTCGCACACCACAGATAAGTCGTCCTGGCTCTCCCCCTCTTCCGGCGGCCGCGCGCCCCGCTAACCGCGCCCCATGAGCGTCGGGCTACCCTTCGTGGACACTCACGGTAGGGCCTGGCGATATTGCTCGCCACGTCATAGGATCCCATGTAACTCACGAAACGAGGATTCAAAATGCGATTCGAGAAAGCAATATCTGATGGGTCGTCACTTTACACCACGGTCAGCACCATGACGGCGATTTGCGGGCGGGGGATGAAAGCACGGGGGTGGATGACGGGGCTGCGATTATGCGAAGGCGAGCGAGGGAGTGCGACGAGATTGCCACGGCCTCCACGGCGGCGCGCAACG
>Ga0307489_10001812_pt1 | contig 14221 bp, 25 predicted proteins | sample SB12metaG_FD_202247 | JGI IMG/M metagenome (GOLD analysis project Ga0307489, IMG submission 202247) | Sea-ice brine microbial communities from Beaufort Sea near Barrow, Alaska, United States - SB 1.2 | ecosystem: Environmental > Aquatic > Marine > Coastal | place: USA: Alaska | collected... | reverse complement strand
ATGGGGCTTGGTGCGGTATGGTTAGCTCTACCATCGTTGAGTTTATAGACACTCCTCGCGCCCATACACAATCAACGTCCCAATCTCGGAGGCTGATCTACGCTGTAATGCATAAGAGCGACCGGTGACTAGCATCTCATATCACACCCGCACCCGAAATGCGCAGAGTGGCCAGGCCCTGTTACTGGGCGCTGGTGAAGTCACTGCGCGAGAAGTGGATGGGCGAGCAGTTCCCCAAGTTCATGGGCTTCATCACTGAGCGCGTCAAGGGCGATGGCTTCCTCGTGGGCGACCAGCCCACCATCGCGGCACGGCCCCCTATGTACACCCTACATACCCCTATGTACTCCCTATGTACCCCCTATGTACCCCCTGTGTACCTCGTGTTTATCCCCTATTCACCCCCTATAAACACCTTATGTAACCCCGACATAACTCCTATATACCCCCTGTATACCCCCTATGTACACCCTGACATAGTTCCCTCTTCAGAGCGTGGAGCACACTAGTTACACACACATATGCGAGCACGTTTCTTTAGTAAACGCGTTAAGGTGCACAGCGTGCCGCGTGAAGCTGCACACAGAATTTGCTGTAGCGCACATCTGAGGCGTTCATCTATCGACTGTTTAGGGGCAAGGTAAGCAGCTGTGCTCCTGAAATGACCTAAGCCCCCACATAAGCCCCCTCCTCATACCTAGCTCGACGAGTGTGAGGCCCTGCGTGATGGACTGCGCGCTTATTCCCGCCCTGGCGCGGTTCACTGCCGGCACTGTGGACTACGTGCCCGCCGACTGCATGGACGCCTTCCCGCTGGTCGCGGCGTACGTCGAGCGCTTCATGGCGAGGACTGTACCCTCGGGATACGCCCTCTATGTCGTGTATGACTGAATGCATGAGTGTAGCGTTGATCTCACGGCGTGCTGCTGTTGGATGCGGTGTGAGGTGTGAGGTGTGTGATGTGAAAGCGACATACGCGTTAGCGTGTATGAGGAGGCACCATGCTTCCGCCATGGGCCCCGTGCGATGTGGTGTGAAGTGCGATGTGGAGTGATGTGTGATATGATGTGTAGACTTGATCTCATTACCTGCTGCTGCTTGTTATGTGTGATGTGTGATGTGATGTGTGATGTGATGTGTGATGTGTGATGTGATGTATGATGTGATGTATGTTGCCCTGGTCCCAGGCGATCCCGGAGGTGGTGGCGTACTACGAGGCGCTGGGCGGACCTGTGGCGCCCGCCAACGGGCCCGCCGAGCCGGCCTCGGGCGCCGCCGACCCGGCCACGGCCTAGTCGGTTGGAGCGTTTGTTTGCCTGGAGCCGCGTGCGCGTGGCGTGCAATAACAATCCCGCACCCGCTGACCTGTGCTTGGTCTAGTTGTTCGGAGCTGTTGTTTGCCTGGACCCGCATGAGTGAACGCCCAGTGCGAGATGCAACCTTGTGGAGCCGGCCGACAAACCATGTGGCGCTGGCGGAGCCGTACTCAGCCTAGTCATTCAGAGCGTTCGTTTGGCCGGAGGAGCCGCGCGGGTGAAAGAAAGCCCAGTGCTAGGTGCAAGCCATTGATATTTGCAAGGCGCCACGGCCCGCCCTTGGCGCAGACATTCAGAGCGTCTGTCTGCCTGGAGCCGTGTGGTACAACAATCCGGTGAAGGATGCACTCAACGCAATGTTAGCAGCTCACTGTTGTGATGAGCGGGGAGGAGGGCGCCAATGATACTTGATCAGTGACCTGAGCCGGTAACTTGTCTTGATCTTCACGTGTTCGTAAAATATGTAGCAATGTGTCCCAACGTGATGCACATGTACTATAGTCAACGATGCAGCAAGTAGCAGAGAGTGCCTGGGGGCGGGGGCGGCGGCAACGGAGGCCGCCGCACAACAACAAGTTGGCAGAAACTCACTAAATTGGCACACATTGTAATAATGGCATTTGATCATTTCAATATAACACCTTGAGTGTGTGTGCGCACATCGTGGGGCTGTGCGACGACAGAGCATTCGTTACCTTCGGCACTCGTTGGCAGCCCCTTCTTCGGTGGTGTCAGGTGTAGTGGAGAGGTGAGTTGGTCAGCGGGACTCATGTGGACACTCACTGACACAAACGCGCCCCGCGCCACTTGTTTTCAGACTGAGCAAAGCGCGGCACCCGACCAGTACTCCCCTGTTGCCCACAGCCAAAACGCGCCTGCCACACCGCCACCGCTCCACAACCGCCCCGCCGTTGCGCCCCGTCTTCGGCGGCCTCGCAGCCATACGGCGACAACCCCGTCGTGCCTCGACGTGGCTCGGCGCCCCCGCCAATCAGAACACCCAGCAGCCACTTTTCAGTTTGAAAGGCAACCCTCGCTCCTGCCTGGCGGGAAAAACCTTCCACCCTTGCCTCGCTCCCCCGCACCGCTGCGCCAACCGCCGCCCCCGCCGAAACCCCCGGCCAACGCGCCAGGCGAGCGCCACGTGACATGGATTCATCCACGAGCGCCGTCGCGGCGCAGGCGGCGCGCGATGAGGAGCTGCGCGGGGAGTGCGCCAAGGCGTTCGCACTCTACAAGAAGGGCGACCTAAAACAGGCCACCAAACTTCTCCAGAAGTTCCTCGCGCGGCACCCCGCGCACCTGCTGCTACACTACGCGCACATCCGACTATCGCACATGCTGCTGTTGGAGCAGCGGCAGTCCGTGGACGACATCATTAACGAGATCCTGGAGTGCAGCGATCGTGCGAAAACGGCGATCGAGGCTTGCCCGGACTCCCTGCTGGCCTACCTGCTCTTATCTCAGGTCGCAACCGACGTCCCCACGCCCAGCGACCAGGTTATGGACATGACCTTCGCAACCTTGCGAAAAGTCGCTTCCGCCGCCGCCGCCGCGTCGCCCCTCGCCGCCCCCGCCGACCTCGAGCACGCCAAGGCAATCGCCACGTTCGACGATGAGGTGTTCGCGCTCGCGCTCCTCCCGGACATCCGCGAGTGCACCGACTCCGCCGCCTACCGGCGCGAGGCGATGGCCTGCCTCGCCAAAGCCCCGGCCATGATCAAGGACCTGCGCCGCGAATCTGAGAGCCTGGCCAGGAGCAAACCTGGACCGTGGGGCGTCGAGGCCTCCGTTGGGCCCCACTTTCTCGCGCTCCGCGACGCCGCACACACGGCGGAGGCGGCGCGGCGGCTCCAGCGCGTGCTGGGCCGCGCACGCCGGGAGGCAGCTGACCAGGCGCTCGCGGCGGTTGACAAAGGCTGCCAGCTGCAGCACTGGAACCACCCGACGGGCTCGCACACGCTCCACTACGTTCAGCGGCGCGAGTCAGCGAGAGCGGGCGGGTCCTCCGACCGCGTGGGACCGCCGGCGCACCTGGACCTCCTCACTGACTATATCGCCGCGGCGGCTGCGGCGCGGGTGGCTGGCAACGACCTGTTCCGGAAGCAGAAGTACCCGGAGGTGTGGCCTGGTATCAAACCGAGTGGTCGTTGGTTACACGTCTCCCCCACTGGTTGACATTGAGTTGGGTGAACAAGACAGCGACACAATTCCGCGTGTAAGCAGGAGGCACCAGACTTTGCCCTGGCCCCCGTGGATAGACATGAGGTATCGTGCCAGCCGCATGACTATGAATCATGCTGATGAGGACGATACTGGGCCCTACCCCGAGGCAGTCGAGCAGTACACCGAATCCATCAAGCTCAACCCCGACGACGCCAAGGTGGGATATGCCTTTCTCAGAAAATGCAACCTTACCTTGTCATCCCCGCTTGAAACGAAACATAGACATCCCATAATGGAAACCTTCACTTCACGCATTGAGCTGCGCCGCATGGCCCGGCCCTGCCACGCGGCGTACAGCAACCGCGCGGCGTGCCACACCCACCTCGGCGCCTTCGCCGCGGCGATCGAGGATGCCGAGCGGTGCATCGCGCTGGAGCCGGCGTGGGGCAAGGGGTACTCCCGCAAGGGCCGCGTGGAGCTCCTCACCAAGAAGTACGCCACGGCATGGCCTGGTGCCCTGATCAGAGTGACAAGATATCCATTATCGATATCCAGGATTGCCCATAGTCCTATGATCCTGTAGGTTTGGAGCAGGTTGACAGTATTCTGCGGTGTCTGGTTGAACAGTTGAAGCCAACCTGTGCGCCGCCGTGCGCCACCGTACGCTTGTTTATTCAATTTATCTGGTCGGTCTGTTGTTAAATGAACCTAGTCGGTAACATGACCGTGTTGAGTGTCATCGTGACATAATCAGGTGACTTGACCATACTACTGACGTGGAGTGGATACTGTTCCTGTTGAGAGCCATCGCGTCATGGGTAAGTTGACGTGACCATATTGGCGTGGAGTGGGTGAAGCGAGGCCGTAAAGCAAGGCGGCACTGACGTACCGGGCGGGTCTCGAGCACGACCCCGAGAACGAGGAACTCCAGGACGGGATGCGCCGCGCGGCGAAGGATGGACTCGGTAAGAGTCCGCAGGCCGCCAATATGAAGGAGACATTCAACGTTGATCTCGCGCAGGCGGACCCGGTAGGGCGGTGCAGGTTGACCCTATCAAACCCACATTCGAAGCGCCTGGAACTCAGCGCTTGAAACTGAAATATGTTAAACTGCTTTCAAGTTTTGCTTTCAAATTCAACGGGCACCGCTACAACTTGGAGCTTGTCGCCGGCATGTTCGACCCCGCCATTCAACAGATGATCGTCGACTTCGAGGCAGGGGCTTACACTCGTTCACTTCTCAGCTCAACTTGAGCGCTTTCTGAGGGACAGGGGGTGCGCTCAGGGGTTGTTTAGGGGGCCTCACAGGGTATTAGGGGGTGTTCAGGGTCTGTTTTTGTGTCAGACACGGCTCAAGTTGAGCTGAGATGTGGACGAGTGTAAGCCCTGCTTCGAGGCGGACCCCGTGGCGGCTGTGTCGGCGCACATGGGGAAACCCGAGTTCCTGGCCTACTTTCAGAAGCTCGTCGCCGCCGGCGTCATCTCACCGTCGGCCAGCTGAGAGGAGGAATGGATATCTAACGAAATGACTGATGAAAGCGATCAAACGACGATGGAGGCCGCACACACGCGATGTTCACACCTGCCAGCAACTCTAGCTATTGTGCCATACTCACCTCGGGCTGATGCGTTAGTTATGATGACAGTTAAAACATGATGACCCACCTCATCCACCTCCCATCCACCTCCTGACCCACCTGACCCACCGCTACCACTTGTAATATCGATTTAGGTGGATTTCGGGGTCAGGGCATGTCGAGGCGACGTTCTGCTTCAGTCTTTCACGTGTCGATAGATGTACTGCAACGCTAGGACGCTGGGGATAGTTCGACTTACACATTCGCTGCCTCCTCCACTACCTCCTTCGTATCGTACTATACCCGTACACAGTCGCCACCGCCTCCTCTACCTCACCCGCCTGGTACTGTACCCATGAACACTAGCCTCCTCCTCCTCCTCCCTCTCCATGACCTCACTCCCTCACACTCCGTGCCAGTTTCAACGGCGTTTAGACGTCGCGGTGACTCGAAGATCGCTTTGCCATTACGCATAGATCGCAATGTTACAGAGGTGTCTCAGTACGGTCCCGACCTGGGTTTGGGGGTGCCGTAGCGAGGCGTTGATTGGCCGCCTCTGTCTTGGTAGGGGCTGTTGTTGCCCCCCCTCTGTCCGCCACCTTCGTGCAGGGCCTCAAACTGGTTCTCTCGTGGAAGTTCAACTTAATGTAAAATACCTTGGAGGTATGAAGTCGATATAGCCTGAAATCCCGAAACACGTTTGGACTGTGCACTTGAAATGGCGGATGGTTGGTTAATGTGAGCGCCTTGACGTTTGGACTGTGCACTTGAAATGGCGGATGGTTGGTTAATGTGAGCGCCTTGAGGCTGTAATTTCACAAAACTGCTGATGGATGTCGTGGGGGAGTGGGCAGGCCCTGACGCCTCCGTGAATTTAGGGTTTAGGGCTCAGGGTTGAGGGTTTAGGGTTCAGGGTTTGCCCTGCTTCCTCCATGGGGACTGTAGTCGACGTCGCCGTAGTTCACTTGCCGCCGACCTCCAGTGTCGGGAGTGTGGTTGTAATTCACCTGCCGCTGGCCTCCGGTGTTGGGGGTGTACTGGGCTGAGCCGCCGTGGGTCATGCCGCCACGCAGGTCGTCCATGCTGCCACGGCCGGAGTAGGAGGCCGGGACACCGCCGCTGTGCCCCACGCCCCCGCCGCCGCCGTAACCCCCGCCTCCGCCCCTGTCCCCGCCGCCACCGCCTCGATACCCCCCTTGGTTGCCCCCCCCGCCACCCTGCATGCCACCGCCCGTCTCAAGGGTCCACCAAACATTGCCTGCCACGTGATCTGAACCCTTGTTGAAAGAGTAAAATTGCATCCGGTGATGTGGCGCGGAATGTCTGCCACGCCCCCACCTCCGCCCCCCCCTCCGGCCCAGCCCCCGCCCCCCCCGCCCATACCCCCGCCTACACCCCCCCTGCCCCCACCACTCTGCCCACCCCCTCCTCCGCCTGACCAGCCCCCGCCCCCAGCAAACCCCATATTTCTGTTACTGTTGGCCGCGTAGCCACCCCCGCCCCCGCCCCCGCCCCCGCCCCCGCCAGCGCTGGTGCCGGGCCCGGGCCCGCCGCCCTGGCGCGGGTTCATCATGGGTGGCATCCGCCCGGGCGGCGTCGGGCACTCCCGCGCGATGTGCCCCTGCAGCCCGCACTTGAAGCACGCCAGCTCTACCGTGGTGTAGGGACGTACGGACATGCCGGCATGACATTTCGGCATTCTAGGCAATTCCAGAGTGCCGAATATTCCGGGAATTTTGGGCACTCTCCCCGGAAGGTTATTAGGCATTTTGGGCGATTTTGGGGAATTATGGACGATTTTGGGCGGTCTGGGCTGTTTGGGCTTGAGCGATTCGGGCGTGATACTCTGCGTTCTTAGGAATATTCCCAGGGATTGAGGCAGAAAGTCGGGAATATGGCATGAGAATTTAGTTAATTCCAAGGAATCTTCCGTCCCCATACCGTGGTGTTCCGGTTACCGCCGCCGCCGCCGCCGCCGCGACCCATGCGGCTGCACTCGCTGTCCGTGTGCCCACTTCCACCGCACCGGCGGTGACGGTCAGGTGGACAATAGCTCACCACGTCATTGGATGACGATCTAGACTAAATGTTTTGAAAGGACCCCCCCCCCTCACTGTTGCCCCCTCCAAGTACAAGGCTAGATCGAGGTAAACGTCCGCGCGTGTTAGCCGATCCCAACTCTGAGCAACAACACCCTTTGCCTTCCATAGGATGCCATTCAACTCAACTCGACAACAAACCGGCAAGCAAGCAAGCAAGCAAGCATTAAGCACTGGTACACTACTACGCGGTACGATCCCCACTACTTTAAGAAATTGGGGGTAGATCACACTGATTTACAGCTGGGGGTTCAATAGCTCGAGCAGGCACTGAAACCAGTCGGCCTGGTGTCAGACGGGATCCCGGAATCCGGTGTACACACATTGAACCCCTCAGTCTCTTAGAATAGAGGGGCGTGGACCACATGGTATGCAGGTGACCCTACCGGCAGCAGCTGGGTGCCTCGTTGTGGACGCCGCTGGCCTCGTCCTGCTTGGCGCAGCACAGGTGTCCCTTAACGCAGGGGCTTACACTCATCCACTTTTAGCTCAACCTGATCCGTTTTTGAGACTGAAGCAGCGCAACGTGTTCATGAAAAGTGCTTACGTTAAGCTGAAAGGTGGATGAGTGTAAGCCCCTGCCTTCACGCCGCACACGTAGCAGTGGATCTGCTTCAGGTCCTGCTCCTGGAACCCGGGTCCTACACTCAACCACTTTTCGGCTCAACGCAAGCACAATTTTAGGGGTTCGCTGGGTGCCTTGGGTGGAGTTAGTGACCAAAGCGGCTGAGGTTGAGCTGAAAAGTGGACGAGTGTAAGCCCCTGCCTGGAACTGGTACTGGCACGACGCCACGGTATGCCCCGAGCGCCCGCAGCGCAGGCAGCAGTGCGCCTGGTCGCAGGGGCTTACACTCGTCTACTCTTCAGCTCAACTTGAGCCGTTACTGTGACTCAGAATACACCTAAATACCCGATAGATATCCCCTAAACACCCATGAAACCCCCGGAACCACGCCATACACATTCCATGAAACCCCCATACATGCCCCCTAAACACCCCATAAACACCCCCAATCCCATAAAAAGCGCTTACGTTGAGCTGAAAGGTGGATGAGTGTAAGCCCCTGCCTGCTCGTTCTTGCCGACGCCGCGCGGCTCGCGGCAGTCGCGGCTCTGGTGCCCGGTCCGCAGGCAGTTGAAGCACAGCCCGTGCGGACAGTCCCGTTCCACAGGGCCGCACACCAGTCCCTTTCCCGCTCAACTTCATGCAACTTTGCCAAACTAAGCGTTGATAACAAACTTGAGGGGCGAAAGCACAGCCTGACAGCTGTGACAGCAGTCAAATAGGAAAAGGAACATGGTGTAAGGCCAGGGTGGTGGATGTGGCAAGTGTGTACGGGTACACCGGTACGCTATGAGCAGTACGTCAGGAAACGAATGTAAGGCCAAAGAGGAGAAGGCCAGGGAGGAGGAGGTGGCGAATGCGTGAGTGCACACTGGTGCAATGTGAGCAGGCAATACAGGTATCCCGACCCCGAGGTTGAGCGGAAATTGATCGAGTGTATGGCTCTGCCTCGACATGTGGTCGACGTACCCGCACAGGTGGCACGGCCGTTCCTTCTGAGGTAAGTTGCACTCCGCCTCGCGATGCCTGCCCCCAGGGGCTTACATTCGTTCCCTTTTCTTCTCAACTTGAGCTTGATTCCCATTCCCGCTCAACTTGATCTTACTTTGTCCACCATATAGCTCAAATTCATCCGTGGATGAGTCCTGGAGGTGCTCCAGTTGAGCTCTCACGTGAGCGATGTGTTCCTGAAGGTCCTCAAGTTGAGCTCTGAAGTGAGCGAGTGTAAGCCCCTGCCCGCCCCCGCCGCAGCGGAAGCAGCGCAGCGCCGCGAGCTCGAAGTCGTCGTCGAAGTAGCGCGGCATCCGCACCAGCCGCCGCACCTCGTAGTTCTCACCCTCGTGCACCGCGTCCACCGCCTGAGAGAAGAGAGCAAGCGCCGTCATTTCACAGACGCATCTGTCGATCCCAGGATTCGGAAAAGGAGGCCGATGTGGGGTGCAGACCGAGAATGCGTACAACCATGCCTGCGCCACCGGCGAGGCGGCAGTGGTTGACGAGCACGACGAAGCGGGCGAAGGGGACACACACATACCACGGAGAAGGGGGATCGGAAGGGGTGGGTGCCGTGTGATGGAGGTTATGGGCGCCCGCCAAGTTCAGCTAGGGTTGACACGGCCATCGGACAGAGGTGCCGAATTGATGAAGTGCCCACAACTGGCGAGGGAATGTCGCTGGACTCACCCTCTCTGGCGTGGCTGCCCGCGCCTTCACCACCTCGATCACCTTGACGGCTTCGTTCGTCAATTCTATCCGCGCTCCCTCCGCGCCGTCCCCTGCCGGCGCCGCCGTCACCTCACCCGGCGCCGCAGTCGCCTCCGCCCAGGGGCTTACACTCGTCCACTTCTCAGCTCAACTTGAGCGCTTTCTATGGGATAGGGGGTGCGCGGAGGGGTGGTGTAGCACGTGTTAAGGGGCTGTTAGGGGTTGTTTAGGGTGTGTAGGGTGTTCTCTTGTGTCAGACACGGCTCAAGGTAAGCTGAGAAGTGGACGAGTGTAAGCCCCTGCCTCCACCTTCTCTATCCGCTCACCCACCTCAGCCACCTTTCTTCTCTTCGCAGCTTTCTCCACTATCAACGTCTGAGCCGGATCCGCATCGTCGTCGTCGTCCGAGGGAGAGGCTGCGCGTGTCGGCGACGGCGAGTCACGCACGCGCTGGCGCTTGCTGCTCTTACCCATGGTGCCAAGCGTGGGCGGTTGTGATTGTGAGTGAGCACTTGAATTGTGCCAGCGAGTACCACATCAACTGAGGACACACACGTGTTATTCCGTACCCATTGCATACACGTGGTACACGTGCATACGGCCTTGCGGGGCGCACGTGTTTCAGTGTGCGAGCGTTAGTATTGTTGCACGACATGGGTGGGCGCGCACCTTTCACTAGCGACCGCGCCACGATGGGTCGCGTCGCCATGCTGGACCCTCCCGCGCCTTCCGCCGAGCCCGCGGCGCGCGATGGCGGCCTCTGGCTCGGAGCGCGCCAGTTCGCTGCTTTACTCAAGCGGCAGTGGCTGGTCAAGCGAAGGTCGGGCATGCCGTTCCTCTCCTCGTGTTGCCCGCCACGTCATAGGATGCCGCTCAACTCAACAAAACGAGGGTCACGTTGCGTTGGATGGCGTGGCGAGCACGAGCAATATATGCGAGGCCTGCACCGCGAATTTAGGCGCCTTGCCAAACTCGGGGTGGTCCTTGGGCAGCGGTTGCGACATCAAGCCCACCCATTGACAAGCAAATATTACCCGCCGCGTCATCGACACGCATTTTGAACCCTGGCTTCCTGAGTTAAACGGCATCCTATGACGTGGCAGGCAATGGGCTTGTAGGCCCTACGCGGTGGAGCCCGCTGTCGTCCATCTTCGAAATACTGGCGCCCATCGTGTTGATAAGCACCTTGGTACTGGGCAGGGGCTTACACTCGTTCACGTTAGAGCTCAACTTGAGGACCTTCAGGACGCATTCATTGGTTCAGTTGGGCTACGAGGGGGAGGCAAACAGCTGGAGTTGAGCTGACATGGGAACGAGTGTACGCCCCTGGTACTGGGCGCCAACCTCAGCACCGTGGAGCTGTTCGAACAACAGGTCTTCGCCGACAAGGCAGGGCCCGCCACTGCACTGCGGCACGGCGTTCCCTTTTGTGCACGAGGCGGTGAGCGAGGGGTGGGCACACACCAGACACCACACCATACACCGAACCATACTCGTACACCATAATAGATCCCGCGCCAGGCATCACACCAAACACCTCCACTGCTGTAGCGGTGGCTGAGGGGCAGCTGTCGTAGCCTTGGTAGCTATGGTTTTGTGAACGACACCACCGAGTGGCCTGACATGACCCAGCGTTTCCTTCGCAACACAGCTGCCCACCGTTGCAGCTGTGGTTGCCTTTAGTTGTGTCCGTGGGACCACCCGAATGGCAATGGCATGCCTGACGCTGATTCCCTCTCCAACTCAACTCAGCTCAACCGTCACCGTCACAGCTGTCTGGCCCTGCCACACGGGGTTCCTTGGCATCAACACCAGCTCGGACGCGTACACGTTCATGAAGGATCTGGTTGAGCTGGAGAGCCGTGAGCTGTGCCGCGATGTGGGAGCGAATGTCACCGCGGATGACCTCACCGACATCTCCAACCGGGTCACCAACGCCACGTCCAACGCCACGAGCACAGATGGCGACGACGACCTCTCCGCCGGCCTCGCGCTTCTCGCGCGCCTCGCCGCGAACCCTGGCAGGGACAAGCGAATATTGCCTGCCGCGACATCAAACGCCTGGTGACCCCTCGTTTCTTGAGCTCAATGGCATTCTTTGCTCGGCACCAACCGCCTCGTGGACCCTCGATTACTCGTGTTGCGTTTAATGGCATCCTATGACGTGGCTAGAGCAATACATGACATGCCTTCTTGAGCTCAACGGCATTCTATGACGCAGTGAGCGATATCCGCCTGGCTCTAGACTCATTCTTGAGCTCAACGGCATCTTATGACGAGGCGAGCAAATATCTGCCAGGCCCTGAACCCCGGCGCCGCCGCTGCCGCAGCGGACACGCAGAAGTTCCTGGTCTCCCGCCTGGGTATGGCGGTGCAGGTTGACCCCATCAAACCCCGTGTTGAAACCGCGTATTTTTTCAGCGCTTCAAGTTTTAATCTCATGAACCGCTTTCAAACTTTGCTTTCAATTTCAACTTGCGCCGCTACACCTGGGGTTGCAAGAAACCTTCACGCTGGAAGCCGCGCTGCTGGCAGGGGCTTACACTCGTCCACTTCTCAGCTCGACGTAAGCACCTTTTGTGGGCTGCACCACTGCACTTTTCGGTTTGTCGTGGGCAATGTTTATGGGCTAGGTTGTGTGTTTCAGTCATAAAAGCAGCTCACGATGAGCTGGGAAGTGGACGCTAGCTGTGGCTTCAATGACCAAAACTTGCTCAGGTTGAGCTGAGATGTGGACCAGTGTAAGCCCCTGGCTGCTGGCTGCGGCGGAGACCCCCACGGATGGCGACCCGTGGCTGGGTGTCGTGCGCGAAATCCAGGTGGGTCCATATACACTTAATCATGACGCGATGACCTTCGTTGTACGTCGTTCAGTCATCCACCATCCACCACATTGTGCATCCTCTCCAAGCGAAATGCCTGGAAGTGTGAATCGAAACGAAACGAAACGAAACGAAACGACACAGTTATGACCAATCACAGGCGAGAGATGAAGCTTCCGAAAACCGTTGCGAGATTCCGTCCAACGTGGAATCGATGTGCCGCTTGTGATTGGTCAAAACTGTCCGACGTGTCATCATTTCGTTTCGTTTCGTTTCGATGTACACTTCCAGGCACGTTTTATTGAATCGAATTACCTGCTATGACGTGGCCCTCGTTCCAGGCGCAAGAGCGCTCGGGGGTGGACCTCGGGCTCGACGATTACTGGTCAGAAATCCTCCGCAACCTCAACACCAGCACGTGGAATTCCACCGTCGAAGACACCGTCGCCCGCCTCTCGCCGGCGGGGTCTGGCATGTGTTGTCCACCACGTTATCGACACGCATTGACCCGAACCCTCGTTTCTTGAGTCAAATATCATCCTATGACACGGCGAGCAATATCCACCAGGAAGCGGCAACAGCGGCCACACGACACCAGGATCAGAGGGGCCTCTCTATGGACGCTTCAATTGGGCTCCCTCTTGCGGTCTAAATGGGGGGTTTTGATCGTTAGACTTGAAATATAAGACGGACAAATGTGTCTGCCAGGCCCTTCTCGTCGGCGCTGATTTCTGGCGTGCTGTCCAGTTCCTCGCCGCTCCCGGTGCCGTCCCTTGATGAGTATGTGGCACTGGCATCGGTGATTCAGTACGCGCTGGATTCCAACGCCGGGTTCCGCTCGCTGTACCGCACGGCCACGACGCTCGGTATCCAAGTTGTGGGGAACTTAATCAATCTGGGGAAGATTGCATTCGCTCCGGACACGCCAGCTGTGCGGGACCTGGTAGGGCGGTGCAGGTCGACAGTATCAAAACCTGTGTTGAATAGGCCGAGTTTCGGTATATCGCTTTCCGCGCCGAGCGCTGACGTTTCACCCACAACTCTGTATGGGCATTCAACCTAGCGCCGGCTTTCACGCGCGGAGCGCTGACGCTTTGCCCGCAACTCTGTATGGGCATTAAACCCCCGCAACAAACCGAAATCGGCATATTGAAAGCGCCCATGGTTTCAGCACTTGAAGCTACCAAATAATGATGAACCGTCTTCAAACTTAGCTTTCAATTTGAACTCGCGCCGCTACAACCTGGTGGCACACTTGAACGAGTCGCACGCTTTCTTCGGAGACCACTTCGCGGGAATATGGCCCACGGAGGGGGCGGCAGTGGCAGAGTTGAACCTGGGGGGGAAAAGCGATCTGTGGGCCATTGTGGCCATGCGTGGTGGTGATTCGGCCTCGTGCGCCGCGGGGGCGCCGCACTGTGCGTCATACGCTATCCGCATGCGCTTTACGGTGAGGCGGTGCAGGTTAACAGGATCAAATCCCGTGTTGAAATCGCCTACAGTTTCAGCGCTTGAGGCTAAAATATGATGAACCGCTTCGAAAATTTGCTTTCAATTTCAACTTGCGCCGCTACATCATGGTGGTGCCGCGCACGCAAGAGCCGCTGGACCGCTGGAGCCGCGTCAGCACTGAGTTCCTCAGCTACTACACTAGCGGGTTTCTGACCATACAGCACGCCGTGGACAACGCGCTGCTGCGTATGACAGCTGACGTCGCGCCGCTGGACAGCAGCAACACCAACGTCTTCACCGGCCCCCGCGCCGTCAACATCAACCCGGGGCCGCGGCTGATGGCAGTGCCTTACACGAGTTTCCTTTCATCTCAACTGAAGCCACGTTGTGCCTGACATCACTGGCAGTCATCCCACCAAAAAACTCCAAGGTGCTCAAGTTCAGCTGAAACGGGAACGAATGACTAGGCCAGGGTGGAGGATGCGGCCAGTGTATCTGGGACCACCGGTACACTACCAGC
>Ga0307489_10001811_pt1 | contig 14222 bp, 12 predicted proteins | sample SB12metaG_FD_202247 | JGI IMG/M metagenome (GOLD analysis project Ga0307489, IMG submission 202247) | Sea-ice brine microbial communities from Beaufort Sea near Barrow, Alaska, United States - SB 1.2 | ecosystem: Environmental > Aquatic > Marine > Coastal | place: USA: Alaska | collected... | reverse complement strand
TTTAAATGTTTGGTTAACGATTTAGCTCATATAATGAGGTGTTAACGTATCAAAACAGCTCGTTGGGTTACCCCTTTGAACTGGAGGCGCATATTAGCGAGTTTTCATTTTTCGTCAACCCTTTTTTTGATAATAATTTGAATTAATTTCAATAGATCGTTTCCTTTCAGTAAATTTGTTTAAATTTCGTACACTTACTAATCCGAAATTCAGTTTTACTCGCCTTATGACTCAACTGGCAATCTATGTTTACATACAAAGACCGCCATCGATTTCAATAACACGACCTGTAAAAAATTCATTTTCAAAAATATACTTTACAGTGTGAGCAATTTCATCAGCTTCACCTAATCTTCCCACCGGTTTCATTTTCTCTAACCGCTCTCGCATTTCTGGCTTCATTGCATCGGTCATAGCTGTTTGAATAACACCAGGGGCAATAGCACCAACTCGAATACCATGACGTCCTAACTCACGTGCCCAAGTCACTGTCATAGCAACTACACCAGCTTTAGAAGCTGCATAGTTAGTTTGTCCTATGTTACCGCCTCTCGCAATGGAAGACATATTAATAATAACGCCTTTACGCTTTTGTTCAATCATATGAACAGTAGCTTCACGCCCACAAAGAAATACACCGGTTAAATTAACATCAACCACTGATTGAAATTGTGATAAAGACATTTTTTTAGTGACAACACCGTCCTTAGCTTTGACAAACATACTATCTCGTAAAATCCCAGCATTGTTGATCAAACCATCAAACCCTTCAAAGTCGTTATTTATTTTATTAAATGTTGCTTCAACGTCTTCTTCATTAGTAACATTTGCCAAATAATACTCTGCAGTAGAACCAGTTTGTTCAATTAAATCAACAGTTACTTTTAATTGCTCTTCATTTAAATCAATTAAAGCCAACTTAGCACCACTGCGTGCAAGTTCGACCGCTATGGCGCGGCCTAAACCCTGACCGCCACCAGTGATAACTATAACTTTATCTTTAATTTTCATAGTTGCTCTATTTTTTTTGATTAAAAATATTAAAGATACTCGAAAAATCTTTAGTACCATTTCCCGATGCAGCATGCATAGCATATAGACTTCGTGCTAATGCTCCCATGGGAGTAGAGGATTGACTAGTCACTGCGGTATCCATAGCAAGGCCTAAATCTTTCGCCATCAAATCCACCATAAATCCACCTTGATAATCATTGGAAGATGGCACGTTTTCCATGATATCAGGGCATGGGTTATAAACATCTAATGTCCAGTTACCTCCTGAACTCTTGCTCATGATATTTGACAAGATGGCAGGATCTAAGCCATTTGTTATACCCAGTTGTAAAGCTTCTGATGTGCCTATCATTAATATTGATAACAACATGTTATTACAAACTTTAGCGACTTGCCCTGCACCATGTTTACCCGCATGAAATATATTCTTGCCCATACAATCTAACACTGTCTTACCATGTTCAAAGTCAGTATTACTGCCACCTGCCATAAAACTTAAGGTGCCCGCAATGGCCCCACCAACACCTCCAGAAACGGGAGCATCAATAAAATTAATCCCTTTTTCTAATAATGCAGCACCTACTTTAATAGAGGTAGCCGAATCAATCGTTGATGAATCAATAACCAACGCATTTTTAGCAATGTGATTAATTAAACCATTTTCAGATAAATAAACTGCTTCAACATGTTTACCCGCCGGTAACATCGAAATAATAAACTCTGCATTTTTCACACAATCACTTGCTTGTGATTTTGTTGTTGCACCTTTTTCTACTACTTGGGCAACTGCTTGCTCTGATAAATCAAAAACACATACTTGATGACCCGCCTTAACTAAGTTGATGGCCATTGGGCCACCCATATTTCCTAAACCAATAAATGCTACGTTCGCCATAATCTGCTCCTAAATAATTTAACTTTCACTTTTTTAATGCTTAATAACCAATAATTAATCGTTAATGGTTAGCGGGTGTTCTGAGTCTTGCCATTTAGACTCAAAAAACCAATCAATAATCTTTAAATCTACATTCGTAACAGAAACGAATTTCCATTGAGGGGTATAGTCTTTATCAATAAGTAATGCTCTTACCCCTTCAGCAAATTCACCATACTGTCCCGCTTTTACTGACAAACCAAGTTCCATCTTAAAACAGTCAGCTAAGCTTAAGTTTTTACCTTCTTTGAGTTGACGGTAAACCAGATGTTCACTGATAGCACTACCATGCTTTAAGGATTTTTGAGCTTTATTAAACCACTTATCCTCAACTTTTACAGTTATAATAGCGTTGATAATATCAATAATATTGTCATGATTAGTCACATGTTCAATTAACGATTTTTGCGTTCTAACATTCGATATGGGTAAACTTGCATTTGAATCTAGTTCAAGATTATGCATCAAAATTGATAATTTTTCGTGATTGAATTTAACAGTATCAACCCATTTGATTGATTTGAGTTCTTCAATGAAATCTTGCTTCTTATCATTAAGAATAAAAAAATCAGCAAGACCAGTATACTTAGCGTCAGAGGCATTAATTGACGCCCCTGTCAGGCCTAAAAATAAACCACAAGTATCAGGCATACGATTTAAAAACCATGTAGCACCAACATCGGGGTATAAACCAATACTAACTTCAGGCATAGCAATACGTGAACTTTCAGTGACTACCCTATGACTCGCACCAGCCATCATCCCTAAGCCACCGCCCATAACAATGCCATTACCCCAGACAATAAAAGGTTTATTAAAGGTATGAATTAAATAATCGAGCTTATATTCTTTGGTGAAATATTCTTCAATGGCAGGTGCATATTCGCCGACATGACTTTGCATTTCATTGTATAGATGAACAATATCGCCACCTGCACAAAATGCTTTTTCACCGGCACCCTGTAAAAATACTGCTGAAACATCATTATTTTGATGCCACAACAACAATTGAGGAAATAGTGCATCTAGCATTTTACCACTCAGGGCGTTTAATGAACGCTCTGAATTTAATGTCGCAATTCCAATCAATTTACCGTTATCACAAGTTAATTCTTCAAAAAAAACTACAGTAGTCATAATTATTACCTTAATGCTTATTTATTTAACCAAGCCGGTTTGCGCTTTTCTAAAAACGCTTGAACACCTTCGGTTTGATCTACAGAATCAAACAAGTCAACAAAGGCTTGTCGCTCTTGCGGTAATGCTTTAATAATAGGCATAGCACGACTTTTTTGAATGAGTTTTTTACATGCTGCTACTGCCACAGGGCTCTGTTTTGCCACTTTACTGGCCAGCGCTATAGCAATATCTTTACCTGAGCCCTTCTTAGCTATTTCCTCAACTAAGCCAATACGCAAGGCAGTAGCGCTGTCGAGTCGCTCCCCACATAAAATCATTCGTTTAGCCCAGCCCTCTCCCACCAAAGTCGCTAGATTTTGGGTGCCACCAGCACAAGGTAATAAACCTACACTTGCCTCGGGTAATGCCAGCACTGCATGTTCCTCGGCAATTCGAATATCACACGCTAATGCAACTTCCAACCCGCCGCCCATGGAATAACCATTAATAGCAGCAATAGAAACCCCCCGAAAGTTTGACAAAGTTTCAAAAGCTTGACCAAATATGTCAGACATATCTGCCGCTTTTTGTTTATCGCCATCAGCAAATACGTTTAAATCAGCACCCGCTGAGAAAAATTTATCACCACCGCCAGTTAACACTAAGGCATATATATCGTCATCTGTATTGAGTGCTAGAACTAAGTCTCGTAAATTTGTCAGACTTTGTGCGGTCCAAGTATGTGCAGGTGGATTATCAAAAGTAACAACTGCTGTATGTTTAGTTACTTCTACAAGTAATCCTTGATAGTCAGAAAATTTTGACATTTTCAATTAATCCTTAAGTCTTTTATTTATATGTAACGCAATGATTATTTCATGAATTTTTTAAGAACTTATCTTTGACGTAGCTGCATTATAAAAGCTGCCCTGCACCCTCAATTAATAAACGACGTGCAATAATAAGACGCATAATTTCATTGGTACCTTCTAAAATTTGATGTACCCGCACATCTCTAAAGTGACGTTCTAACGGATATTCTTTGATATAACCATAACCTCCATGAATTTGAAGAGCAGCATCACACACTTGAAAACCAATATCAGTAGCAAAACGTTTTGCCATTGCACAATATGCCGTTTTTTCAGGGTCATTGTTATCAAGCTTAAAAGCAGCCAAACGTACTAATTGACGTGCTGCTACCAATTCAGTTGCCATGTCGGCTAATTTGAATTGTAACCCTTGAAAAGCAGCAATAGGTTTACCAAATTGCTCACGTTCTTTCATATAGCCGATGGCTGAATTGAGTGCTTGTTGTGCGGTACCAATTGAACAAGTCGCGATGTTAATTCGTCCACCATCCAGGCCTTTCATCGCTATAGAAAAACCCTCACCTTCTTTTCCTAGCAGATTTTCAACAGGCACTTTGACGTTATCAAAAGTAACTTGACGTGTCGGTTGAGCATTCCAACCTAATTTGTCTTCTGCCTTCCCGTAAATAATACCGTCAAGATCGGCAGGAACAGCTAATGCCGAAATACCTTTTGCACCTGCTTCACCTGTACGGACCATAACGACTAAAACATCAGTCTCACCGGCACCGGATATAAAAACTTTTGAACCATTGACTACATAATGTTCACCCTCTTTTTTTGCACTGGTTCTCAATGATGCGGCATCAGAGCCGGCACTAGGTTCGGTTAAACAATAAGAGGCTAATTTTTCGCCGATAACCAGTGACGGACACCAAGTGTTCTTAACACCTTGGGTACCCCAAGTAGCAATCATCCAAGTAGCCATGTTATGAATGGTCATCATCGCTGTTGTTGCTGTACAACCCATGGATAGTTGCTCAAAAATAATGGACGAATCTAACCGGCTCAACGCTAAACCACCAACATCTTCAGGAGAATACAAACCACAAAAACCTAATTCGCCAGCTTTAGCAATGATATCTTTTGGAAAGATATGCTCTCGATCCCACTTGGCAGCACAAGGCGCAAATTCGGTATCACTAAATTGTTTAGCTGTTTCAGCAAACATTTGCTGATCTTCAGTTAAGTTAAAATTCATTTGGTTTCCTTTAGTCTTCATAAATTAATTTACAGTAGGAAATACACCTAGGCTTACAATTTAGAACTTTTAGAGCCTAGGCTTATTAGTAATCAATATTTAAACTGATTAAAGCATCTCAATTGCGATAGCCGTAGCTTCACCACCACCAATACAAAGGGAAGCAACCCCTTTAGAAAGGTTTTTATTTTTAAGTGCATGAATCAAAGTCACCATAATACGAGCACCACTTGCCCCTAAAGGATGTCCTAAAGCACAGGCACCACCGTTGATGTTTACTTTAGTCATATCAAGATCCATTTTTTTAACAGCGAGCATAGTTACCATGGCAAACGCTTCGTTAATTTCAAATAAATCTACATCAATAGCTTTCCAGCCAGCTTTTTTTAATACCTTTGTCATTGCCCCAACAGGAGCAACAGTGAACTCTGCTGGTGCTTGGGCATGAGTAGCATGGCTGACTATTTTACAAAGAGGCGTTAGTCCACGCTCCTTGGCACTTGATAATTTCATCATAACCAAAGCCGCAGCACCATCTGAGATGGAGCTTGAATTAGCAGCGGTTATCGTGCCATTTTTTTTGAAAGCAGCACGTAAAGAAGAAATTTTTTCAGGCCGAGCGTTACCAGGCTGTTCATCGGTATCAATAACAAGATCACCGCGACCACTTGTAATAGTAACAGGAGCTACTTCATTGCTAAAAGCACCTGAATTAATGGCAGTATTAGCACGTTCTAACGAACGTATAGCAAAAGTATCCATATCTTGGCGGGTAAAACCTGCTTCATCTGCGGTTTTTTGAGCAAAACAACCCATAGATATGCCATCGTAAGCATTTTCAAGACCGTCTAACATCATGTGATCAAGTATTTGCCCATGACCCATTTTAATGCCTGAACGGGATTTAGGCAGTAAATGTGGTGTATTACTCATACTTTCCATACCGCCAGCAATTGCGACATCGATAGAGCCAGCTATTAAAGAGTCGTGTGCTTGCATTGCCGCTTTCATACCTGAACCACAAACTTTATTAATAGTGGTGCATACAGTAGATAACGCTAAATCCGCAGCAATGGCAGCCTGTCTAGCAGGCGCTTGCTTTACACCTCCAGGTAAAACACACCCCATAATAACTTCATCTATTTGATCTTTGGTTAAGTTGGCACTGTTTAGTGCAGCACTAATTGCCGTTGCACCTAACATAGGTGAAGTGGCAGCAGATAAAACCCCCATAAAAGCGCCCATAGGTGTTCTTACGGCAGAAACAATAACGATAGGGTCTAATTCAGACATGACATTCTCCAAGAAAAAGTAGATACAGCAAAATATATTAAACAGCCTAACTCAATTTAACGTTTACGCCAACGTTAACTAAAATTTAATTTAACAGCAAATGTACACGATTCTTCACTAACCAAAATAAGATTTACGTTTACGTAAACTTCATGTAAGCTATTTGGTATTATCACAAGCTCGAGATCGACATGGAAAAAGCAGCTCAAGACACATATTCTATCGGTGACATCGCCAAAGAATTTGACATAACAACACGAAGTATTCGATTTTATGAAGATCAGGGACTCGTCACTCCTACTCGTAAAGGACAAACAAGAATTTATAACCAAAGAGACAGAGTTAGAATAAAGTTAATTCTTCGCGGTAAACGTTTAGGCTTTTCACTAGCTGAAACTGGTCGTTTATTTGACCTTTATGATGCAGACAGAAGCAGTGCCTCACAGTTAGAAACAATAATGAAACTAATATCTCAAAAGAAAAATGATTTAAATCAACAACTCGAAGATATTAATGCCGTATTAATAGAGTTAAATCAGCTAGAAAAAAACTGTTTAAAAACATTAAGTCTTATCGAAGCATAACGTTGCTAAAAAATATAATTACCACTCATCAAAATTGATTAAGGATTTACCCATGATTTCGTCATTCTCTTCATTAAACTTTAACTTAGGCGAAACCGTCGACATGATTCGAAATCAAGTTAACGCTTTTTCTCGTGATGAAATAGCCCCTCGTGCTGCACAAATTGATATCGACAATGAATTCCCAAAAGATTTATGGCGAAAATTTGGCGCTATGGGTTTATTAGGAATGACCGTTGACGAACAATATGGTGGCTCTGATTTAGGTTATATCGAGCATATTATTGCTATGCAAGAAATTAGCAGAGCTTCTGCCTCTGTTGGCTTAAGTTATGGCGCTATGTCAAATTTATGTTTGAACCAGTTAAGCAAGAATGCCTCCCATGAACAAAAATTAAAATATTTGCCAAAACTTTGTACTGGAGAACATATAGGGGCATTAGCAATGAGCGAGCCTAACGCCGGCAGTGATGTTGTTAGTATGAAACTTTCCGCCAGAAAAATTACTGATGAAAAGGGTGACAAGTACATTTTAAATGGCAACAAAATGTGGATAACTAATGGTCCAGATGCTGATGTATATGTTATCTACGCCAAAACTGATATCAATGCTGGCTCAAAAGGTATTACCGCTTTTATAGTTGAACGTGACTCTCCTGGTTTTTCTCGTCATCAAAAATTAGATAAACTGGGGATGCGTGGTTCAAATACTTGTGAGTTAGTCTTTCAAGACTGTGAGGTTCCAGCTGAAAACATATTAGGTGAAGAAGGCAAAGGTGTCCGTGTATTAATGAGCGGTTTAGATTACGAGCGTGTTGTACTCTCAGGTGGTTCTTTAGGCATTATGGATGCTTGTATGGACCTAGTTGTTCCCTATATTCACGACCGTAAACAGTTTGGCCAGGCAATTGGCGAATTCCAATTAGTTCAGGGTAAAATTGCTGATATGTATACTCAAATGAACGCGGCAAAATCATATGCCTACATGGTTGCTCAAGCCTGTGACCGTGGTGAAACAACCCGTAAAGATTCAGCTGCTGTTATTCTCTATGCTGCTGAATTAGCAACAAAAATGGCCCTAGACACCATTCAATTACTCGGTGGTAATGGCTACATTAATGAATTTCCAGCAGGTCGTTTATTACGTGATGCTAAATTATATGAAATTGGGGCAGGTACCTCAGAAATTCGCCGCATGCTAATTGGTCGAGAACTATTCTCTGAATCTACCTAGTCGCATTATTTAAAAGTAGTTAATTTTCACACTTATTGACTGTCACCTTCAAGCTATTTAAAGCGAGTGACATAATAAATACAAGGCTTTAACCGTGGCTAAAATAACATCTAAAATCAATCCCCGCAGCCAAGATTTCATTGAAAATGCTGCGCACATGCAGACTCAAGTTGATGACTTAAAAATCAAGCTCGAAGATATCAAACTCGGTGGTGGTGAAGGAAGTCGTCAACGTCATTTAGCTCGAGGTAAATTACTGCCTCGAGATCGTGTTCTTGCCCTGTTAGATGTTGGCTCCCCTTTTCTTGAATTATCTCAGTTTGCCGCTTTTGATGTCTATAAAGACAATGTCCCCTCTGCTGGAGTTATTACTGGCATAGGCCGTGTTGGTGGCCAGGAGTGTATTATTGTTGCCAACGATGCAACGGTCAAAGGCGGAACTTATTACCCTTTAACAGTAAAAAAACACCTTAGAGCACAAACTATCGCTCAAGAAAATAACTTACCTTGTATCTATCTGGTTGACTCCGGTGGTGCTAACTTGCCTAATCAAGACGATGTATTCCCAGATAAAGAGCATTTTGGCCGTATTTTCTTCAATCAGGCTAATATGTCAGCGCAGAATATTCCACAAATAGCGGTTGTTATGGGCTCATGTACCGCCGGTGGCGCTTATGTACCGGCTATGGCTGATGAGTCTATTATCGTTAAAGAGCAAGGCACTATATTTCTTGCTGGCCCTCCATTGGTAAAAGCGGCAACAGGTGAAGTTGTTAGTGCTGAAGACTTAGGGGGTGCCGATGTACATTGCCGCACCTCAGGTGTGACTGATCATTACGCACAAAATGATCATCACGCTTTAGAGCTAGCGCGGAGCGCCGTTAAGAATTTAAACCGCATAAAACCGGTACAAGTCAACATTACACCAATTACCGAGCCCGCTTACGCCGCCAGTGAGATTTACGGTATCGTCCCTAAAGACTCACGCCAACCATATGATGTTAAAGAAATTATTGCACGAATCATTGATAATAGTGACTTTGATGAATTCAAAGCGCTTTATGGCACAACCTTAGTTTGTGGCTTTGCCCGTATTTTTGGCTACCCTGTCGGTATAATTGCCAATAATGGGGTCTTGTTTGGTGAATCAGCACAAAAAGGCGCTCATTTTATTGAACTTTGTGCTCAACGTAAAATTCCTTTGGTGTTTTTACAAAACATCACCGGTTTTATGGTTGGCCAACAATATGAGTCAGGCGGAATAGCAAAGCATGGTGCAAAAATGGTTACTGCTGTAGCTACTGCACAAGTCCCTAAATTTACCGTCCTGATCGGTGGGAGTTTTGGCGCAGGAAATTACGGCATGTGTGGCCGGGCCTATGATCCTCGCTTCTTGTTTATGTGGCCTAACGCTAGAATTTCAGTCATGGGTGGCGAACAAGCGGCTGGTGTAATGGCGCAAGTAACCCGAGATAAAAAAGAGCGAAATGGAGAGACTTGGTCTGAGGCTGATGAAAATAATTTTAAGCAACCCATCATCGATAATTATGAGCATCAAGGGCATCCTTATTATGCCTCAGCACGATTATGGGATGACGGTATTATTGATCCCAGTGAAACACGTCAAGTATTAGGTTTGGCCATATCAGCCTCATTAAATAAAACCATTAAAGAAACTAAATTCGGCATATTTAGAATGTAGGTAATCCCATGAATAAGAATAAAAATAATCCGTCTGTTTTATTTAATGTCAATCAGCAAGGTGTTGCCACCGTAACGTTAAATAACCCGGATAAACATAATGCTTTTGATGACATTATCATTATCGAATTAACCCATATTTTCCATCATATTGCCAAGCGAGATGACATAAATGTCATGGTGCTTGACTCGATAGGAAAAAGCTTCTCAGCAGGCGCCGATCTCGCTTGGATGAAGCGTATGGCCAATTATTCATATGAAGATAATTTAAAAGATGCCACCGCATTAGCGAATATGCTAAAAGCGTTAAATTTTTTACCACAACCAAGCATAGCAAAAATCCAAGGAGCAGCCTTTGGTGGTGCGGTAGGTTTAGCAAGTTGTTGCGATATTGTCATTGCGGCAAGCCAAGCAAGCTTTTGCTTAAGTGAAGTAAAATTAGGCTTAATTCCTGCGACCATCAGTCCCTATGTGGTCAACGCTATCGGTTTGAAAGCAGCTAGGCGTTACTTTATAACAGCTGAACGTTTTTTTGCTGATAAAGCTCAACAAATCGGTTTAGTTGATGAAGTGGTTGAACTAGAGTCACTAACAACTGAAGTTGATAAAATGATCGCGATCTTACTATCAAATGGCCCTCAGGCATTACAAGCAGCAAAAAAACTTGCTTTAGATGTCGCATTTCAAGAGTTTAACGAAGCATTACTACAAGATACCAGCGAGAGAATAGCACACTTAAGAGTTTCACCTGAAGGTCAGGAAGGTTTAACGGCTTTCTTCGAAAAACGATCACCCGCTTGGCAATTAACCAAGGATAGTTCAAATGACTAATACAAGTTCCACTAACGTTATAAGTAAAATGTTTACTAAGATCTTAATTGCCAACCGTGGTGAGATTGCTTGTCGTATTATTAAAACAGCCAAAAAAATGGGTATTTTAACTGTTGCCGTTTATTCTGATGCCGATGCCGAGTCTTTACATGTTCATATGGCGGATGAGGCCGTTTACCTTGGCCCATCCCCTTCTCGCGAGAGTTACTTATTAGTTGATAGAGTTATTGCTGCCGCCAAAACCACTGGCGCTCAGGCGATACATCCTGGTTATGGTTTCTTATCTGAAAATGCTGAATTTTGTCGTCAATGTATCCAAAACAACATCACTTTTATCGGTCCACCTGTTGGTGCTATTGAAGCAATGGGGTCAAAGTCTGCCGCTAAAAATATCATGGAAAAAGCAAATGTTCCATTAGTACCTGGTTATCATGGTGATGATCAATCAGAACATATCCTTAAAAAGTCTGCTGATGATATGGGTTACCCCGTGTTACTAAAAGCAACAGCGGGCGGCGGCGGTAAAGGCATGCGCCAAGTCTGGAACGAATCAGAATTTACTGAAGGCTTAGCCGCAGCAAAACGTGAGGCAAAATCATCATTTGGTGATGATCGCATGTTAGTTGAAAAGTATTTAACACAACCTCGTCATGTTGAAATTCAAATTTTTTGTGATAACTATCAACAGGCTGTTTATTTATTTGAACGTGATTGCTCAGTTCAGCGTCGCCATCAAAAAATTATTGAAGAAGCGCCCGCTTTTAGTATGAGTGAAGACTTGCGAGCGCAAATGGGTGAGTCAGCCATTAAATCTGCTCAAGCTATTGGTTATGTCGGTGCTGGCACTGTTGAATTTTTACTAGATGTTGATGGTTCTTTCTATTTCATGGAGATGAACACTCGATTGCAAGTTGAACACCCTGTAACGGAGATGATCACTGGACAAGACTTAGTTGAGTGGCAATTAAGAGTGGCCGCTGGCGAAAAACTGCCTAAAACCCAAGTAGAATTAATACGTAACGGCCATGCTTTTGAAGCACGAATTTATGCTGAAGACCCAAACAATGATTTTTTACCATCAACAGGTAAATTAGAATTATTACAAACGCCCTCAGAATGTAAGCATGTTCGTATAGATACTGGAGTACGCCAAGGTGATGACGTCAGTGTGTTTTACGATCCGATGATCGCAAAATTGATTGTTTGGGATGAAAACCGTGAAAAAGCACTACAACGACTGACTAAGGCATTAAGTGAATACCGTATCAATGGCGTAACAACTAACATTGAGTTTTTGTATAACTTAGCGAGCTGTAAGCCATTCCAAAAAGCTGATATTGATACCGGGTTTATTGAAAAAAATAGTGATCTTATCTTTTATAAAGACAGTCAAACTTTAAAAAATGAACTACCCATGGCTGCACTCTATTTAGTGCTTTCTCAAGCTAAGAGTGCGCAAAATTTGGCAGCTAAAACTAATGATCCTTTTTCTCCTTGGAACAATACCAACGCGTGGCGTTTAAATGAAGCACATAATCACCCATTAGTTCTCGCCCATAATAATATTGATTACTCAGTGGTTGTTGAACAAAAAAGACAAGGCAGTGATAGTTATTATTTAATCACCATAAATGGTCAAACACTTGATTGCCAAGGCAGAATTGAAGATGATATTTTAACTGTTAGTATCAATGGCCATCGAAGCCAAGTTACTATTGCACACTTTAATAACAAAATAAGCGTATATTGCAATAGAAACGGACAAAATGGCGTCTTTAATTTTACCCATATTCTACCTGATTGCGGCGATAATTCAGCCGACGATAGTTACGGTGGCCTAGTGGCACCAATGAATGGCACAATAGTGAGTGTCTTGGTTAGTCAAGGTGACACTGTTGAAAAAGATCAACCACTCGTTATTATGGAAGCAATGAAAATGGAACACACAATACGAGCCCCTAAAAAAGGCACCATAAACGCGTTATTTTTCTCTGAAGGTGAAATGGTTGATGGCGCGACCGAGTTACTATCTTTTACTGCAGAAGAAGAGTAAGCATGACAGCAGCGACGTTAAACAAATTAATGCCAACATCAGTGAAAATTGTTGAAGTAGGCCCTCGTGATGGCTTGCAGAATGAAGAAACTCATATTAGCGCTAAAGATAAAATAGCGCTAATAAACTGCTTGGTCGAAGCCGGTGTTAATTATGTCGAATGCGGCAGTTTTGTTTCGCCCAAGTGGGTACCTCAAATGGCTACATCGACAGCGGTATTTGAAGGTGTAACTCGTACAGAAGGTGTTACTTTCGCTGCATTAACACCAAATATACGCGGTTTTGACAGCGCAATTGCAGTAAATGCGAATGAAGTTGCTATTTTTGGTGCAGCTTCAGAAGCTTTTAGCCAGAAAAATATTAACTGTTCAATTAAAGAAAGCCTAACTCGATTTGAACCCATTTTGGCCGCAGCAAAAGCCTTAAATATTCCGGTGAGAGGCTATGTTTCATGTGTGGTTGGTTGTCCATATGATGGTTTTATTGAACCAGAAAAAGTGGCTGAAGTTGCTGAAAAGCTTTTTAGCATGGGCTGCTATGAAATATCTCTTGGTGATACCATAGGCGTAGGTACGCCAGCTAGTGTACAAAAAATGTTACAAATTGTTAGCACTAGAGTACCAATGGCTAAGCTAGCCGTTCACTTCCATGATACCTACGGCCAAGCACTAGTCAACATTTACAGTGCTTTACAGATGGGCGTAACAGTGGTCGACAGTGCTATTGCAGGTCTTGGTGGTTGCCCTTATGCTAAAGGTGCCTCAGGTAATGTTGCGACCGAGGATGTTGTATATATGCTTAATGGCTTAGGGATAAAAACAGGCATAGATTTCGATAAACTACTCAAAGCGGGTTGGTTTATCAGTGACAAATTATCAAGAGAGCCTATTTCGAAAGTATCCAGTGCTTATCGAGCGCAATCCTAACTTTAAAACATTTAGTAACCAGCAAATATAGAGGAGTTTCAAATGGCAGGTTTCGACAAAGTAGTGTCAAGCTATCAAGAGGCAATGGCAGGTTTAAACGATAATATGACTGTAATTGCAGGCGGCTTTGGTCTTTGTGGTATTCCAGAAAACTTAATTAGTGAAATAAAACGTAAAAAGACTCAAGGTCTAACCATAGTCTCTAATAACTGTGGTGTGGATGACTTTGGTTTAGGGTTATTATTACAAGATCGACAAATAAAAAAAATAATTGCCTCTTATGTTGGAGAGAATGCTGAATTTGAACGCCAAATGATGGCAGGCGAATTAGAAGTTGAACTGACACCTCAAGGTACACTTGCGGAAAAAATGCGGGCTGGCGGTGCTGGTATTCCTGCATTCTATACTGCAACTGGCTACGGAACACCCGTAGCTGAAGGTAAGGAAGAACGTGTATTTA
>Ga0307489_10001810_pt1 | contig 14222 bp, 14 predicted proteins | sample SB12metaG_FD_202247 | JGI IMG/M metagenome (GOLD analysis project Ga0307489, IMG submission 202247) | Sea-ice brine microbial communities from Beaufort Sea near Barrow, Alaska, United States - SB 1.2 | ecosystem: Environmental > Aquatic > Marine > Coastal | place: USA: Alaska | collected... | reverse complement strand
GCGGCGGCGGTGGCGGCGGCGGCGGCACCGGTGGTATCGGAGGCGGCGGCGGCGGCGGCGGCGGCGGTGGCGGCGAAGGTGGCGGCGGCGGCGGACGTGCCGGGTCTGCGCGGGCTTACCGGCGGTATGGCTGAGTACATTATGGGAGGTCACGCCATCCACCATCCACCATCCACCATCCACCGTCCACCGTCCTCCATCCACCAGTTTGCCGACTCTCGTTTGTTGAGTTACACGACCTCCTATGACGCGGTCCTCCCCCAAAAGCCTTTTTAACCCTAAGCCCTAAACCCTCAACCCTAAAACATTGCTCACAAACCCTAAAAGCATGGCTGAGCCGGCCCTGACTGTGGGCGTGCACGTGGTGGGTGTGGACGCCCTCCAACTCGCGCCCGGCAGGGCCCACACATAACCTGAGCCGTTTAGTGTCACGGACACGACCCAGCGTATCCCACAATATTTGCGTACGGTGAGCCGAAAAGTTGAGGAGTGTAAGCCCGTGATGACTGGCGCTAGCTCGGACTACGTGTTGGAACATCTGACGGACTGCACGGTGTTCCTGCTGGGCACCCTGCGGGCGCTGCGCTGCCACAGCTTGGTAGGCAGCTTAACGGCGACCCTTGTCAGCTCAGCCCGACTGGTGCTCGTAGCGTGCCAGTGCACAGTGTTCCCGTACACACTCGCCGCGTCCTGCTACCTGGCTGCCTGGCCTTACACGGCGTCCCCTTTTCAGCTTAATCTGATTGCTTGCTCGTATCAGTGTACCAGTGTACCCGTGCCCTCGCCGCCTCCTCCTCCCTGGCCAGGCCACGGCGTCCTCGTTTGCCAGCGTGACCTGCCACCCGTTGTATCCCTGACACCACCGGCAGTGGCAATCATCCCAGCCCAGGTGGCACAACCCTAAACCCTAAACCCCAAACCCTAAGCCCTAAACCCTAAACCCATCCCAGGTGGCACACCTCGGAGGTGCAGGCTGTGTTGCTGAAGAGGGAACGGCGTGTGCCGGCTTGAATAGGATGCCCTGCAGATTCGCTCATGATACCCCTCAGGTACTGAAGGCAGCACCCGCAATGTGTTCGCGGCCGTGGCGGCGGGTGCGGTGTAAGGTGTACGTGGGGCCGGTGGCGGGCAGCGTGCACGTGCAGGAGCTCGACGGGCAGGGGGTCGCCTCAATCCTAAACCCTAAATCCTAAACCCTAAACCCTAAACCCTACACCCTAAACCCTGTATCCTCAACCTTAAACCTTAAACTCTAAACCCAAAGACCGTCGGGGCATGTCATATCATGTCATTCTTATCAACGTGCTCCCTCGTCTGTTTATCAGTCGAGTGCCACCTTGTGACGATGACGGTGACGTGACGTGGACAGCATGCCACCGACCGACCGCGTGACGCGGCCAGTGATTTGTCCATCCGACAATACGGACGGGTGCACGATGGTTATACCCGCGCGGCAGATGCGTATCCACAACGCGACCAACAGGTTGGGTCCCGCGCCCCGCGCCCTGCCTCACCCAGCCCAGGCTCAAACCTGATTATACTTGTCGCCCGTAAACTAGCCTACTAAGCACCAGCCCCTGAACTAGCTTAAACTAGCCTAGTTTACCCCCCCCTACTTCACTCACCCACTGTAGTCCCCAATACTAACCCACTGACCCACTAAGCACTAGCCCCTGAACTACCTTATACTAGCTTACTTTAACCCCCCCATCGCCAGCACTAACCAGTTCTACAAGCATAAACCCCATCGACCTATAGCAGTCAGTCTACCCAGTAGCATCAGCGCGCCGCTCGGTCGGGTCATCTCCTCCGCCGCCTCATTTGCGGCGGGCCTTACGCACGGGACGCACTTCTACATCCGCACGTTGTCGCGGCCAATCATCGAGCACTCCACCGGCGTCGGGGTCGCGCCCTACGCGTTCGAGTACCCGGGCAGCGCGGCGGCAGGGGCGGAACCCTGAGCTCTGAACCCTAAACCCTAAACCCTAAACCCTAAACCATAAACTCCTACTCCTCCACTTCTAATCTCAACCTGAGCCGTATTTTGTCACTGAATCTCCATGAAGTGAAACAGCCCAACGTATCTCACAACAAGTGGTCACGTGAAGCCGGAGGGCGGAGGAGTGTGAGCCCCTGTTAGGCGGCGATGGAGGCGGCGGGGTTGGGCGCCGAGTCGGGCATGTGGAACCAGGTCAGGCGGTGCAAGTTGACACGTGTTGATACCGTGTTGTAAGCGCCTAGTTTCCAGCTCTTGAAACATTAGTATGATAAATTGCTTTCACGTATGGCTACCGAATTCAACTGGCGCCCCTACAACCTGGTGGATGATTTTGGGTGGATCAAGGTGGGACCGTCCACTGCGTTTTCGATCCGCGTTACTTGAGTTACGTGCCATCAGTTTGCGTGGCGAGCAAACACAAATGTTGCTCGCGGCCTCATCGGCATCATCATCCACCGTCTTTCTCAGCCCTGCTTCTTGTGTCACACTCCGCCGTCACGCGACGTGGCGAGCAAATGATGGAATTCTCGCCGCGTCATCGTCGTTGTCATTCACCGCGGTTCAGACCCTCGTTTGTTCAGTTTGGTGAAACCATGTGACGTGGCACCGCGTGATGCATCTGGCCCTGCACCCGGAAGCAGCAGTCACCCAACTGGGCCGTCATCCCTGAGGAGGAGCGGGCGCCGCCACCCACACCGCCGCCGCTGCCATAGCGGAACTGCCGTAGAACATTCAAAATTAATATAATCTTAGTGCACAGCGCCCGAGCAGGCCGCTTGAAACATCGGATGGGGTGTGTGAATGCTCACTATGTGAGTGCCTCGGGGCTTGATGAACGTTAGTGAAACAATGGCTTAGTGCACAGCGAGAAAAGTGCGACGCCGCTGAAGCTCCGAGCGTTCGAAGCAAACCAGCTGTGAGAGGGTAATCAACACTTTCGGTATCGAAGAAACAGCTCTGAAAGGACAGTGCTATGTTGTTTTAACAAACCTAGAGTTGACATGCTACATGGTACCAACTTCAGAGCAGTGGGCTATTCCCTAGAAACTAGAGCTACACAGTCCTGGACCGATTTGAGTTGTACTGTGCTGACAGAAGACTCTGCACCAAAGCCAAAACACAGGCCGTACGGGACGGGTTGCCCTCCTACGACACTATGTTTCAAGTGTTGCGCCAGATCGCTTGCCTACTCAGTGATGCGCCGGCCGTTTGGACTACCGAAGGTTCTCGATTGCGACTGGTTCCTGCCACCCCCATCAATGTTAATCGATTGCCCCCTCCCGGAACCGTTCGTACTGTTCACCTCATAACCGCCTCCGTCTCCTATTGGTACTTTCAACTCGTAACCGCCTCCGTCTCCTACTGATCCGTTGGTATATCGTCGGCTGCCAGCACTGGCTCGCTGGGGTGCCCGCATGCCAACACCCGCCGGGGTGCCGTAGCCCCCCGCTCCGCTGCCCCCCCTGGCTGTAGCGGCGCAAGTGTAAATTGAAAGCAAAACTTGACAGCAGTTGATCACGTTTCAGTTTCAAGCGCTTTATTCCAGGCGGTTTCAATCTGGGTTTCATAGGGTCAACCTACAACGCCCTACCTCGCCGTGTCAAGCCCTCCGCGTGCCGTGGGCGGCCCTCCGCGCGGTGGTGGTTGCTGTGGCGCGGTCAATGTGATAGGGTGTTAGGCTCATGTCGGTAGCACGTTCGGTTCAGGTTGGTCGCAAGTTCAGGTTCAAGGTGGGCGGGTTGACTCACCTGCTGCTGCTGCTCCTGCCCTGCCCGAGCAGTGACCGCACTAAACCTACCGGCGGCCACTACCGCCTTCGCCGCCGCGCGGAACCGGCTGTTATGCCGCTCCGCCACCCGCTCCGGTTGCCGCGCCGCGGATGCCGCCGCCTCGCCTCCCCCTCCGCCTCCCCCGCGTTGGAAACCCTCGTTTCTTGCGTGAAACGGCTCCGGTTGCCTCGCCACAGATGGGGACGCCCCCCAGGCCTCGCCCCCGCCGTATCCGTTGGGCTCCCTCTCTCGGTGCACCCCGCCCCTGCCCCCGCCCCCCCCGCCCCCCCAAGCTCCCCCGCCGGCATTATATCCATAGTCCTCGCCCCCGCCACCGCCCTCTCCGCCTTGGGGTTCGCGGTACGCCCCCCCGCGCCCCCCGGCCCCCGCACCCCGCCCCCCCGGCGCCCCAGCACCCACAGCGGGTGCGGCCCCCGCCCCCCCCGGCCCCCCAGCGGCCTCCTGTCTGTCGTGCCTCTCAGACCCCATCTTGGCCCAGCGCCCTGTGGCCACCACCGCCTGCGCCGCCGCTCGGAACCGCCGGTGCCCGTTCCCCGCCCGTCGCGTCTCCACCCACCCCGCCATACCCTCCGCCGCATCCACCGCACCCGTAACCCCACCACCCGCACCCCCGCCCGCACCAGCCCCTCCACCCCCCCTACCACTCCCACCCCCACCCCCACCACCGCCGAAACCCCCACCCACACTACCCCCACTCGAGGCTCTGCTCTGCCGACCCACACTACTGAACCGGTTCGCCGCAATGACAGCCTGAGCCGCCGAGCGGAATCTCCGTTTGCTGTTGCGGGGCCGCCGCGTGGTGGCCTCCGTGATGACCACCCCCTCCGCTGTGTACCGCCGCAACTTGAAATTGAAAGCAAAGTTTGAAGGAAATTCATCATAATTTAGCTTCAAGCGCAAAAACCAAGCGCGGTCAACCCAGGGTCAACCTATGGCCTGATCTGAAACAGGTGCTACAGTACAGGTAGTACAGGTGTATTTGGTACTACCTGCAGTATATTGGACTTTGGCGATTGGCCCCAAAAATCAAGTCATATTATTTCGGGAAAACCAGGTATGACATTTAAAGCCAGTATGCTTTCGAACGGGGGCTTTAAATGTCATACTACAAAGGTAGTGCTCATAGACAGGCAGCAGGGTGAAGGGTGCAGCGCCGGCGCCGCACCATGGTGGTCTCCTGCCACTGCACCCTCTTCTGCACCCGCTCCTGACCCGCCGCTCTGAACCGGTTCGCCGCCGGACTGTACCGCCACTACTCCAAATTGAAACCAAAACTTGAAAGCGGCTCATCATATTTTAGCTCCAAGCGTAGAAACCAAGCGCGGCGGTCAATGCGGGTTCGACGCGAGGTCAACCTGGGATCACCCTGGGGTCACCCCGGGGTCAACGCGGGGTCAACGCGGGGCTCACGCGGAGTCACCGTGGGGTCAACCTGGGATCACCCTGGGTCACCGTGGGATCAACCTGGGGTCACCCTGGGGTCAACGCGGGGTCAACGCGGGGTCACAGCCTGCGTTGCCCTGCCATGACGGCCTTGGCTGCGCGGCGGAACACGTTGTTGTCCTTTCCTCCGAACACTTTGAGCAGCATCGCCCCACCGGCGACCGTGGGATCCTCCTCCTCGTACTCTGGCTGTGGCTGCAGGCTGTCCTTCCCGATCACCCTTGGTGTAGCGGCGGAAGTTGAATATGCAAGCAAAAGTTGAAGGCAGTTCGTCATAGTTTCGTGTTAAACCCAGTCTCCACTTTCGAACATCAGTCGCTGAAGGCCCTCATATGATTGGTCGAGAGGATACCGGTAAGCTATCGACCAATCATATGAGGGCCTTCGGCAACTGATTTTCAAAAGCGGAGACTGGGTTTAAGAGATTAGTTTCAAGTGCTTTCAACTGGGGTTTCATCGGGTCAACGTGCACCGCCCTTCCTTGGAGAGCTGCCGGTCGCCAGGCTGCTCTGCTTCCTCAACGAGCTCTTCAATAACCCCGCTCCCTTGCTGTAGTACCTCCAGTTGAAACTGAAAGCAGAAGATGAAATTGAAAGCAAAAGTTGAAACTGAATGCAAAAGTTGAAATCGAAAGCTAACGTTGAAAGCAGTTTATCATACTCTAGTTCAAGAACCAGGCGCTTGCAGCACGAGTGTCAACTGGTATGAAGTTGCACCACCCCCACCGCGACCTTGGAGGTGCTGGGTGACCCGGTCCGGCTGTTATATGAGCTGTCATCGGATGACGCGCGTTCAGAGCTGTTCGAGTCCCACGGGGGAGCGGGAAAAGAGGCAGATTTGCGCAGCTGAGACGCTCGTGCGCTCCTGGCTCCGGTGTCTTGCGGAAAGCTTTCGCCGCCACTATCCCCGCCCCCGCCCCCGCCGCCCCCACTCCCGCCCCGACCCCCGCCGCCGCCGCCCCCACCCTGTGGAGGCACCTCCAGCGCCGTGCCCGCGTCCTGCTGCGCCAACGAATGTCCCGCCGAATGCGAGCGAGCCACCCGCATCATCATGCCGTTGGGTGCTCGGAGGCCGCTTGTGTTGTTGAACACGCCACCCCCACCGTCGCCCCCCCAGTCGCCCCCCCCGTCACCGCCCCCCCCGCCCCTCCCGTCCTGGTCCTCCTGCGGGTGGATTGAGTTGTTGGTGAGGCGGCCGCGGGCGGGGTGGTTCTCGGGTGCGGCCTCGCCGCCCCCGCAGCAGGGCCTTACACTCCTCCACTTCTTGGCTCAACATCAGCCCTTTTTGTCACTGAAACCAACCAACGTATCCCGTAACAAGTGCCCACGTCAAGCTGAAAAGTGGATGAGTGTTGCCGCCCTACCCCGCGGGTGCTGGGAAAGGTCTGCCACATGTTGTCGTCGCTCTGACTCCGCGGGGTGATGGTCCTCTGCCGAAGCTGAGCCTCCCAGCCGCTGCCGCTGCCGCTGACCAGCCCGGGCGGGGGGGAGCCTGCACCCTCCCTCGACCCCCGTGAAGTACGAGAGCCCCCCGCCCCCCTCGGACCCGCTTCTCCTCCTCCTCCTCCTCCTCCTCCTCCTCCTGCACTGAGCCGGGGAGTCAGCGCTGGACCCATTCGTCGAGGAGTCACCCTCCCGTCGCTCCCCACCATCAATTGGTCCTCCTGCAATGCCGGTGCTAAATCGTCGTTGTTCCGCCCCCGCCCCCCCGCCCCCCCGCCCCCGCCCCCGCCACCGCCACCGCCCCCGCCCCCTCCGTGTTCATCCCCCCTGTCGTTTCTCGCCAGCCACTCGAGTATATGTCGGCACATGGCCTGGTGGGTGCCGCACCAGCTGTGGTCGGTCTCCACCACCACCATGTCCGCCGGCCGCGGCTGCCGCCTGATCTCCGCCGCCGCCCCCGCCGCTCCGCCCAGCGGGACACTCACCACGTCACTGCTCGCCACCACAAACTAGGGACTGATGGATAGTGCTCGCTGCGTCATAGGTTGCTGTTTCATTCAAGAGTTACAAGTAGTGCTCCCCGTCATAAAATGCATTCTGAACCCTCGTCGCTTGAGTGAAACGGCAACCAATGGCGCAGCGAGCACTATCCATCAGTCCTTCTCTTGAGTTGAACGGTATCCTATGATGTGGCGAGCACTATCCATCAGTCCCTACCAAAAACAGCTTGGGCTTCTCGCTCTTACACGGGTCCTGCGCGGGCACCAGCATGCTCTTGACACCCCACGGGTAGGATATACCCACGAACCCGCGCACAGCCTCGGCCTGCGCATCCCCCCCCTCCAGCGCCGCCAGCGCCAGTGCCGCGCCGAAACTGTACCCCGCAACGTACACCCGCCGCGCGTCCACGCCTCGCACTAGGGGCTCACGTTCGTCCATTTCCCGGGTTGACATGAGCACTTCTGACGCGATTCATTGGGTGGTCTGAAGAAGTTTCTGTACGAGTAACAGAAACGGCTGAGGTTGAGGTGAGAAGTGGAGGAGTGTCCCGCCCCTGCCGTGCAGCTGTGCAAGGTAGTGCACCGCGGCCCCTACGTCCGCCCGCTCGCCAGGGGCGTACACTCCTCCACTTATATAGGCTTGAGGTGGACACTGTTTGTGGGATACAGTGCCTTGGGTAATTTAAGGGTTCAGTGACAAAACCTGCTCAGGTTGGAGTGGGAAGTGCAGGAGTGTGGCGGCCCTGCCGCTCGCCGCGGCGCATCCAGGTGCGGCGGCCGGTGCTGCCCCCGACGCCGCGGAAGTTGAAGCGCAGGGTGTGCACGCCGGCGGCGGCCAGGCGCCGCGCCAGGTTGGCCACCACGGGGTTCGTCATGGCGCCGCCCAGGTGTAACGCCGCAGTTGAGATTGATAGCAAATTTAGAGAGCGGTTAATCACACTTTAGCTTCAAGCGCTGGAACAAAGCGCGGTCAATCCGGGTTCAACCTGGGGTCAACCAAGGGTGAGCCGGCAGTGCCCTACCAAGGTAGGGGTGCGGGTGACACAGCACGACCGCGGTCCCCGGCGCCGCGTGCTGCCTCCACCCGGGGGCACCACCCTCGCCCCCAGCCCCGCCGCCGCCGCTGCCCTCGTGCTCCTCGTCGCTTGGGTAGTTAAGGATGCCCTGGAGTATGACTCCATCCGAGGATCGGAACGTGATGGATTCCTCGTGGGCGGCGCGAGGGGCGGGGGCGTGGTCCGCAGGGAGCGTCGGAGTCTGAAGTTGGGGGGCCGGGGCCGGGAGGGCGAGGGGGGAGGGCGGGGAGCGGGGAGCGTCAGTGGGGAGAGTGGGGAGAGTGGCGTGGGGAGGGTGGCGAGTGGGGGTGGGGGGCGGGGGCAGCGTGGGCAGCGGGGGCAGATGCGGAAGAAGCGGGGCTAATTAACTTAGACGACGTCGGTCAGCCGAATGATTGCAGTTGCGAGGGTGCAGTGAGGGTGGGTGGCGGTTGGGACGTGTGCGGGCCGGGCCTGCCCTGACGGTCTCACCTCGGCGTACCACGTGCGGGCGGCGCGCGCGAAGTACCGCTCCGCGTCCGCGCCCAGGTGCAACAGCGCCGCGGGTGACCCGCGGGCAGGGCCATGGCGCGCCGCTGCGTGTCCATATTATGTGCAAGCTGGCAACCGGAAGAGGCCCATGTGCGCGCGGCAGCCCTCACTGCCGCTCTGGGGCGCACGAGTTACATCGGCATCGGCATCGGCAAATAAAGTTGGAAACGCATCTTGATTAGTTCCCATGGCGAACGAAGCGGCTTGCAACGGCGGTTGAGGTGCGACGGGAAACGATATGAGGCCCCTACGTGGCACCGGCGGGGATGGCGTCCAGGTCCGCGCGCTTGGGGCTCCCCAGGCATCCGCCCATGCCCAGGCAGCAGGGTCCTCAGACGAGTACCCGAACCGAGATCGAGCACGACCTACCGTCAGGATGACAGCTCATACATAAACGCGGAGGAGGAGGAGGAGGAGGAGATTCAACGTCGGTCGAGTGCTCGCTCGCAATAAGCTCCCTACCAGGCATCCGCCGCCCATCGCAAAGCAGGTGGAGGCGACCCCGCGAACCCCTGCCCCCGCCCCCGCGCCCTGTCGTTTGGTCGCACTTGTACTTCCCCCCCCCCGCGGGGTCGGTTGCTTTTTTAACATTTAAACAGCCGAGCGGTTTTTCGTACCGGATTGGAAGCCAGGTGGCGGTCCGGTGAGCGGACGCGAGTTAAGTTCCTGGACTTGCTCCGCAACGAGTGATGGTCTATTTGGGGAGTCAATTTAGGACGCCGATGTCAACTTGGACAGATAGTGAGGCACGGGAAAAGCTCAACGACAAACATCTACGTGGACACGTGGCAAAATGTGAGCGAATGAGCGATCCACAGCTTTCCACGACGACACGTACTGTTAGACTGTACACGACACTTTATTCAACCAGAGCGAGCACGTCACCTGTAGTCATTCCACATCACGCCGCGCAGCCAAGTGTTGCGAGCACACGCGAAACATGACAGCCCTCACCGCGTTGAATGTCAACGCGTTGCACACGAGTGCCTTGCGGCGGCGGGAGCGGGCGCCGCGGTTGAGTGGCAGGGGCGGGGGCGCCTCGGGCAAGGCGAGAGGGAGGCATCCAACAACCGTCGCGGCGGGTGTGGGTGGTGTCGACGCCGCGGCCGCCGACGCCGCCGCCGCCGCGGACTCCGCCGCCGCCCGCCTCGCGGAGATCGATGCCGGGCTCCCCTCACTAGCCTCCTCCGGCCCCGCCGCCGCCGCCAACTGGGTATCCGACCTTTCCACCACCGCCACCGAGGCTGCTGCCAACGCGGTGGCCACCTCGCAGGCCACGGAGGTTCCTGCGTCGTCGGAGGCGGCGCTGGCGGGCCTCGCGCAGTGGAAGGCCGCCGCCGCCGACGTCGGAGCCTTCGTCGCCGATGTGAAGGTGCCGCCGCTGCCGCCGCCGCTCGCCGCCGCCGCCGCGGACCTCCAAGCCGCGCTCGGCAGGGCCAATGAATAATCACGAAAGTACAACTGCAGTAGGCGAAACGAGAGCCACCTTGTTTCTTAGTGAGGTGACCTTACGCTTGCTAAGACGCGGCGAGCGTGGTTTGCCTGGCCCTTGCGCTCGGCGACGCTCTGGGTAACGTGGACGTGGACCCCAAGATGGTGTTCGACCTGCAGGACTCGATGAGCGCACACCCGGCCTCCGCCGCCCTTCTCGGCGCGGGCGCCGCCGTCGCCGCCGCCGGCAGCTCCCTCGCCGTCGCGCGCATCCTCGGCGTCTCCGGCTCTTCCTCCTCCCCCTCCTCCTCCTCCTCCTCCTCCTCCCCATCCTCCTCCCCCTCCTCTTCCTCCTCCCCCACCTCCTCCGCCGTGTTCGCGGGCGACGGCTCCAAACTCCCCACCACGTACAACCTGGATGAGATCCGCGCGTACTGGGGCAAGCGCCCGCTGGCCACGCTGCAGCGCGGCGGCAGCCTGGTCGCGCGCCTCTCCGTGTGGGCAGGGGCTTACGCTCGCCCACTTTTCGGCTCAACGTAAGCGCTTTCTGTGGGATAGGGTGTACTTCAAGGGGTTGCCTAAGGGGTGTTCAGGAGATTTTACGATGTATTAGGGGGTGCTCAGGGTGTATTTTTTGTGAGGAACGGCTCAGGTTGAGCTGAAAAGTGGATACTTGTAAGCCCCTGCGTGTGGGGCGCCGCGTTCATCGCCGACGTCACCGCCGGCGAGGCCACCGTGGAGGCAGGGGCTGACACTCGCTCACGTCAGAGCTCAACTTGAGCACCTTCGGGACACATCCACGGTCCAATTTGGGTTATATGGGAGACGAAGTAAGCTTAAGTTGAGCAGTTAGGGGCAAAGTACGCTCAAGTTGAGCTGAAATGTGAACGTGTGTAAGCCCCTGCGTGGAGGCCAACAGCGCTATGCGCGCTGCGGCGCTCAAGGAGATCATCGTGGAGCAGGGACCGGCGTTCGTCAAGGCAGGAGGGGTATCATTGAAAACAAGCACCTGACCAACATTGAATCGAGAATCCGAGCCCGCGTCTCCCGTCTTCGTATGAGCAATCACACTGAAGGAAGGTCATGCTCCGACCTCGATCGCGTGCTTGTTCTCGATGACCCTCCTGTACGGTCGGGCAGGCGGTGGCTATCCGACCGGACCTGCTACCCCCCGCCTACCTCACGGAGCTGCAGCAGCTGTTCGAGTCAGTGCAGCCGTTCGACTCCGACGCCGCCCGCGCACTCATCGTCGAGCAGCTCGGCGGCGCGCGCCTCGAGGACATCTTCGAGGACGTGGCGGCGTTCGACCAGCCCGTGGCCTCCGCCTCCATCGGCCAGGTGGGGCGCTGCAACTTGACAAAGGCTTCAAACCCGTGTTGAAATCGCGTGGTTTCAGCGCTTTGACACCATGAGCTGGTTTCAAATTCTGCTTCCAGTTGTAACCTGCGGCGCTACAATCTGGTGTACCGCGCCAAGCTGAAGGCAGGCGGCCCCGGCAAGTCCGCGGAGGAACAACACACCTGGGGCGGCGAGGTGGCAGTCAAGGTGCAGCGCCCCGCCATCCTGGAGACAGTCACTCTCGACCTGCTGGTCATTCGCAACCTGGTGGAGGCGGCCGCCAACATCCCCACCAACGGCAACGCGGCGCTGGAGCAGGTGGTGCAAAACGCCACGGGCCTCATCCCGGTGCTGGACGTCGCCGCTGAGCGCTTCCTCGAGGAGCTCGACTATAACCTGGTACGGCTAAACCCTAAGCCCTAAACCCTAAACGCGCGGGGCGGAGGGGGGTCGTTCACAACAAGCACGGAGGCAAAGGCGGAAGCCTGTGCCTTCTCACATAAGCTGACGCGTCTCTCTCACATTCACAACAAGCACTCCACCGACGTTGAATCGACGCACCAAGTCCGCGCATCTGCGTGAGTATTGTCGCTGAAGGTGAGCTGCGCGCTGATGTCGGTGAAGTGGTTGTTGCGAACGACCCTGCCGGCCGGAGGCTGACAACGCGACGCGCTTCGAGAAGGACATGGCGTCCGTGGAGGTGGTGCGCGGCGCAGTCAAGGCGGGGCGCTGCACCCTAAACCCTAAACCCAAGACCCTAGACCCCAGACCCTAAACCGTAAACCCTAAACTTACTAAACCCTAAACCCTAAACCTAAACCCTAAACCCTAGACCCTAGACCCTAGACCCTTAACCGTAAACCCTAAACTTCAAACTTTGAACTTTAAACCCTAAACCCTCAACCCACCATAGCCGTGTTGAGACTTGATTGCGCCTGGTTTCAGCGATTGATACGACATTGTACCACATGATGAGCTGCTTCTAACTTTTGCTTCCATTCAGCTTGCGCTGCTACATCAAGGTCCCGCACGTTTACCGGGGCCTGTCCGGGCGGTGCGTGCTGATGCAGGAGTGGGTGGAGGGGCGCAAGCTGACGGACCTCATCGCGGACCCGACCACCATCCCGCTGCGCGCCAAGCTGGTGCAGACGCTGCTCAACTCCTACATGGTACGGCGGTGCAGGTTGACAATGTCACGACCGTGGTGATAGCGCGTAATGTGTCAGCACTTGAAACTAGAATTATCACGAACTGCATTCGACGTTTCCTTTCAATTTCGGCTCGCGCCCCTACTACATGGTGCAGTTCCTGGAGACGGGCTTCCTGCACGCCGACCCGCACCCGGTAGGGCGCTGCAGCTTGACCCCAGGTTGACCCCAGGTTGACCCCAGGTTGACCCCAGGTTGACCCCAGGTTGACCCCAGGTTGACCCCAGGTTGACCCCAGGTTGACCCCAAGTTGACTCCAGGTTGAGCCCAGGCCGAGCCCAGGTTGACCGCGGCAAGGCTGTGCTGGTTGTCAGCGCTGAAAGCTAAAATATTGGGGGTTCACTAAGGGATTTCATCGTTAGACTTGAAATATGGTTCGGACAAATACATAAAATATGAAGAACTGCTTTGAAACTTTGCTTACAATTTCAAGTTGTGGCCATACAATGCGGGTAACTTCATGCTGATGGAGGACGGGCGGCTGTGCATCCTGGACTACGGCATGATGACTACCATCGATGAGAACCAGCGGGTCGCCTTCATCGAGTACATCGCCCACCTGTCCGCGCGCGACTACGACAAGACCCTGACTGACCTGGTAGGGCAGTGCAGGTCGACCCCAACTTGACCCCAGCCTGTCCCCAGCTTGACCCCAGCTTGACCCCAGCTTGAAACCAGGTCGACCCCGTTGACCCCAGGTTGACCCCAGGTTGACTCCAGCTCCACCCCAGCACCACCCCAACTCCACCCCAGCTCCACCCCAGGTTGATCTCGGGTCACCCGCACTTGGTTGTTCCTGTGAAACTGAAATGTGATGAATCCCTTTCAAGTTTTGCTTTCAACTTCAACTCGCGCCCCTACAAGCTGGTGAACCTGGGGTTCCTGCCTCAGGAGCTGGCAGACGACCCGGTCAACTCCGCCATTGTGGTCCCGGCAGGGACACGCCAAAGCCAACATTGTCCGCCACGTCATCCGTCATCCAACCCTCGTTTCAGGAGTCAAGCGGCATCACATGACGCTGGCGTGTCCTCGCAACATCTCTCAAACCCTAACCTTAAACCTCAAACCCAAAACCCAAAACCCTGACCGCTAGACCCTTAATTTAAACCCCAACATCTGCCCGGCCCTCGGCGTGGGTGCTGGCGGAGACGTTGGAGACGTTGTACGGAACAGGCGGCGGCATCACCAAGAAGACGGACGCGCTGGAGGCGCAGAGCAACAGCCGCGTCGGCGACCTCCAAGAAAAACTCGATGAGATGGTACGCACCTTCACCCCAGCTTCCCCCCAGCTTCACCCCAGTTTCACCCCAGCTTCACCCCAGTTTCACCCTAGGTTCACCCCAGCTTCACCCCAGCTTCACCCCAGCTTCACCCCAGCTTCACCCCAGCTTCACCCCAGCTTCACCCCAGCTTCACCCCAGCTTCACCACAGGTTGCACCCCAGCTTCACCCCAGCTTCGCCCCAGCTTCACGCCAGCTACACCC
>Ga0307489_10001809_pt1 | contig 14223 bp, 11 predicted proteins | sample SB12metaG_FD_202247 | JGI IMG/M metagenome (GOLD analysis project Ga0307489, IMG submission 202247) | Sea-ice brine microbial communities from Beaufort Sea near Barrow, Alaska, United States - SB 1.2 | ecosystem: Environmental > Aquatic > Marine > Coastal | place: USA: Alaska | collected... | reverse complement strand
GCTCAGCTGAACGTGGTGAAATCATAATCGAATAACAGCTATGGTTCAGACAAATAAAAAACTGCCTCATTTGATAGAGATATTTTGAAAAAAAACGAGCTGAATTTAAAGCTCATAAGGGGAGGTGAAGTAAACGGGCTAGGCCAGCATAACGACGCTATGCTGGCTTTTAAATTAATATAATGCGATGTTTAGCCAGTATAACTAGCCATGAAGATTTACTGCAAATTAACGAGTGACGTTCTAACGACCTCTGCTCGGCTAGCCAATAACTTTAGAACGGCTTGATATTCAGCTGAAGCTTGCGACGCAGTTAATGCTTTGACTTTATCAACATCTTGATCAGAATCATTTGCCATTACAGCGCTTAATTCAACAATAGAATAACGGCCATCGGCGTGGGAAAAACCTTCATAACGTTGAAAACTGTCGGGCTTAGCCATAGAAAAAATAAGTCGGACAAGGTCGTTATCCAGCTCGTTAGTATCTCTGGCAACAAAACCAGTAGCCACAATAGGCTCGAGCCAAACATCTGCAACAACTTCAAGTGATTCTCCACTCGACAAGCTAGACAAAGCTTGCTTACCAACCTTAATGCTTTCTTCTTGGCCTTTTTTCTGTCGAATAATGGCATCGATCTTTTCAGATACGTCTGCGATTACTTTTTGTGCCGCTGGTTTGTGTTCATTCACCCTAAGAAACACAACACGATTATCCGACAATTCTATTGCTTCACTATTAAGCGATTGACCAAATACTTCGGCAGAAAAAGCAGCATTTCTAATTAATGCTTCAGAGGAAATACCCTCACCTGAATTAATATCAAACCAATCGGAAGTTTGAAGTGGTAGGTCAAGTGCTTCAGCTGCAGGCGTTAATGAATCTGGCTGCTCATAAGCCAAATTTGCAAGGGCTTCTGATAAATCAAAAATTTTACTTTCAGCTAGTTGTGTACTTATTTCATCAACCAGCTCCGATTTAACCGCATCAAAAGATTTAGTTTGCCCACCCGTTATTTCGTCAAGTCGGATTAAATGCCACCCAAAAGAAGTTTTAACCGGACTACTTAAGTCACCTACGGCCATTTCAAATAATGCATCTTCAAAAGGCTTTACCATTATTCCCCGGTCAATTTCACCCAGACTACCACCAGTTGGAGCCGAACCAGGATCTTCAGAATTAATTTTGGCAAGTTCACTAAAATCGCCGCCTTGTATTAGTTGGTCTCGAATGTTTATTAATTTCATACGTATCACTTCACTTTCTTCATCCGAAACTTCGCTATCAAGTGTTAATAAAATATGACTAGCTGTTCGATATTCTGGCGTACTGTATGAAGCTTTAGACTGTTCATAGCGTTCAAGTAATTGCTCTTCTGTTATATCTAGGGAGGCTTTAATTCCATCTAAGCTCAATTCAATATAATCAATTTTAAGTTGCTCAGTGGTCATAAAATGCGGCATATTTTGGTCGTAATAGGCTTCTATTTCTGACTGAACTATTTCAATTTTATCATTTTGAGCAGAACGAGTCAGTACACGAACTTTTCGCGTTTGGTTGTCTAAACGAGTAAACTTTTGCTGAATAGAAGCGACAGTAAAGGCAGTAGAAACAAGCCCTGTCTGTACCTGCTCTATTGATTGACTACGTCTAAACTCTTGCTCAAATCCCGATGTTGAATAGCCTAGGGAAGCCACTTGAGATTGATAGATACTGGGATTAAATTTCCCATCTGTATTGAATGCTTCAATCGAGCGAATAAGGTTGTTTAACTCAACATCACCAATACGATAGTAATTGTCATTTACATATTGACTAAGGGCTGACTGTTCAATTAACTGAGTTAATACCTGCTCTTTTAAAACACCTTCGCTAGCGAAGTAATCGGGAATAGAACCACCAAAGGCTCGTTCTAATTGCCGACGATAATTCGCATAAGCAGTATCGAAATTTTGTTTTGAAATAGCTTGGCCATCAACGGTTGCTGCTGGAATGGCCTCTCCACCACCGAGGTACGAATTAACACCCCATAATGCAAATGGAACACAAATTAAAAAAACTATGACGTAGGCTATCCAGCCAGTAGTCTTATCTCTAATCGCTTGCAACATAATGAATTTCGCTTTGTTGGGCGGACATTTAAGTTAAAAAAAAACGCCCTGTTAAAGGCGCTTTTTAAGTTGGCGGAGTGGACGGGACTCGAACCCGCGACCCCCGGCGTGACAGGCCGGTATTCTAACCAACTGAACTACCACTCCATTTTTGGTGGGTGCTGAGGGGATCGAACCCCCGACCCTCGCCTTGTAAGGGCGATGCTCTCCCAGCTGAGCTAAGCACCCTTGTCACAAAAGGAGCGCTAGTTTACTGCGTCTTTTAAAGCTTTACCAGCTTTAAATGCAGGAACTTTCGATGCCTTAATTTGAATAGTTTCACCTGTTCTAGGGTTGCGACCAGCGCGTGCTTCACGCTGACGAACGAGGAATGTTCCAAAGCCTACAACTGTAACTTGGTCGCCTGATTTAAGCGCTTCCGTTAGTGCTGCAATTACGCCATCAACTGCGCGAGCCGAATCCGCTTTGCTTAAATCTGCTGCACCGGCAACAGCATCAATTAATTCTGATTTGTTCATTCGTTTTTCCATTTGGTTTAAGTTTAATGACTCTATTCCGTTTCCGGACAGCTGGCAAAAGTCAAGGTATAATACTATTTTATTCGTTTAATTTATTTGCCGCTAATGCACGGAATCGGCCTTACTGACCAACTCTCCCAGAGATGCGAATTAAACCAACTGAAGGCTTTAGGGTCAACCTAAATAAGACAAAAAAAACAAATAAAAGTCAGATATTTTAACTTCCAGGCTTAATGTGCCCTAGCACCCGAAGACTTTTTCTCTATTGTCTTAGCTTCTGAAGGTTCGCTAGTTGAAACTAGGGATTCTTCAATAGGTGTAGGCTGATGCTCCAAGGCCACTTCAAGTACCTGTTCAATCCACCTAACCGGGATTATTTTAATATTTGCAATAATATTCTTAGGAATTTCAGCCAGGTCTTTTTCATTTTCTTCTGGAATTAAAACTGTTGTGATTCCACCACGATGAGCAGCCAACAACTTTTCTTTTAAACCACCAATCGGAAGCACCTCGCCACGCAGAGTTATCTCACCAGTCATCGCAACATTGGCTTTTACTGATATACCCGTTAAAGCGGACACCAAGGCAGTACACATGCCGACACCCGCACTAGGTCCATCCTTAGGTGTCGCACCCTCGGGCACATGAATGTGGATGTCCTTCTTTTCGTTAAATTCGGGATTAATACCGAGTATACGGGCACGACTACGCACCACTGTCAGAGCTGCCTGGATTGATTCCTTCATCACATCCCCAAGCTGACCCGTTTGAACAAATTTACCTTTGCCATCAACAACAGCAGACTCGATAGTTAATAATTCACCACCAACTTCTGTCCATGCTAACCCCGTTACTTGACCTACCTGATTTTTCTCTTCTGCAGAACCAAAACGGAAACGCTTTACACCCAAGTACTTTTCAACGTTTTTAGAATCAACGGTTACTTTTTTATCTGTTGGCTCGAGCAATAAATCTTTAACTACCTTGCGACAAATTTTTGAAATTTCTCGTTCGAGGCTTCGAACGCCAGCTTCACGAGTATAGCGTTGAATTATTTCTAAAACAGCCACTCCTTTGATTACAATTTCGTTTTCTTTTAATCCATTTTCTTTGATCTGTTTAGGTACCAGATATTTCATCGCAATATTCAGTTTTTCGTCTTCGGTATAGCCCGGAATTCGTATAACTTCCATTCGATCTAACAATGGGCCCGGTATGTTCAAGCTATTGGAAGTCGCAACAAACATAACATCAGACAGGTCAAAATCGACCTCAAGGTAGTGGTCAGCAAATGTATTGTTTTGCTCAGGATCTAATACTTCTAGTAGGGCAGAAGCCGGATCACCACGAAAATCCATAGCCATTTTGTCAATTTCATCAAGAAGAAACAAAGGGTTTCTTACTTTAACTTTAGAAAGATTTTGGATTATTTTACCTGGCATTGAACCAATATAAGTTCTTCGATGACCTCTAATTTCAGATTCGTCTCGAACCCCACCTAAAGACATGCGTGAAAACTTTCGATTAGTAGCCCGTGCAATAGAGCGTCCAATAGAGGTTTTACCAACACCAGGAGGCCCAACTAAACAAAGAATGGGTCCTTTTAATTTTTGGACACGTTGTTGAACAGCGAGATACTCAAGAATACGTTCTTTTACTTTCTCAAGTCCGTAGTGATCCTCTTCAAGTACTTTTTCAGCCTGAGCGAGATCACGACGAATTTTCGATTTCTTTTTCCAGGGTACGGAGACTAACCAGTCAATATAATTTCTCACCACGCTTGCTTCAGCAGACATCGGAGACATCATTTTTAATTTATTAAGTTCAGCATCAGCTTTCTCTCGAGCATCCTTCGACATGCCCGACTTTTCAATTTTATTTTGCAGATCTTCGATTTCGTTAGGCGTATCTTCCATATCACCTAACTCTTTTTGAATGGCTTTCATTTGCTCATTCAAATAATACTCTCGCTGACTTTTCTCCATCTGTTGTTTGACACGACCACGTATTCGTTTCTCAATTTGCATTAAGTCAATTTCGCCTTCGATCTTACTCATGATGTGCTCAATACGTTCGCGAGGGTTTTGAATTTCCAGAATCTCCTGCTTTTCGTCAAGCTTTAATGACATATGAGCAGCAATAGTATCAGCCAGACGACTAGGATCATCGATACCTGATAAAGAGGTTAGAATTTCAGGTGGTACTTTTTTATTTAGCTTAACGTACTGATCAAATAAATTTAGAACAGAACGTTGCAAAACTTCTGCTTCCCTATCTTCCACAAGAACTGGCTTCTCTAGAATTTGAGCTGATGCAGAAAAATATTTATTAGTTTCTAAAATACTTTTAACTAAAACTCTATCACCACCTTCGACCAAAACTTTGATCGTACCATCCGGTAGTTTAAGCATTTGCAATATAGTAGAAAGAGTCCCTATTTGATATAAGTTCTTCGAGGAAGGATCATCATCTTCTGCATTTTTTTGTGCCAGTAACAATATTTTTTTATTATCTGACATGGCCGCTTCAAGTGCGAGAATAGATTTTTCTCGACCTACAAATAATGGAATTACCATGTGCGGGTAAACCACAACATCACGAAGCGGCAAGACAGGAATTAACTGATTAGTTTCTGGCTCTGCTTGCAGGGAATTTTCGATGTCTGACATAAACGCCTCTAAACTTAAGTGTCAGGATTATATGGGTCTTATAAAGCCCATTTCAACCCTGACAATAGGGACATTTTTTAGGGAAACAAACTAATTAGTCGTCGGAAGCAACTCTCTTCATTTCACCACCTTCATAGATTACATAAGGTTGTGCTTTTCCTTGAATTACCGCAGCATCTACAACTACTTTGCTAACATTTTCCATAGAGGGAAGATCGTACATTATTTCCAGCAAGGTGTTTTCAAGAATAGTTCGAAGGCCTCGAGCGCCGGTTTTTCTTTCCATTGCTTTTTTTGCTACCGCACTCAATGAGTCATTACGGAACTCAATATCACAGCCTTCAATTTCAAACATCTTTTGATATTGTTTAGTAATAGCATTCTTGGGCTCGGTAAGTATCTTGATTAAGGCATCCTCATCTAGCTCTTCTAACGTAGCAACAACAGGTAATCGGCCAACGAACTCTGGAATTAAACCATATTTAATTAGATCCTCTGGCTCCACCTGGCTAATAACTTCGCCGAACAGCTTTTCTTTCTCAATGTTTTTGAGACTAGCACCAAAACCAATACCGCCCTTTTCAGACCGGTTTAGTATTACTTTGTCTAAACCAGAAAATGCACCGCCACAAATAAATAAAATCTTGCTAGTGTCCACTTGCAAGAATTCTTGCTGAGGATGCTTTCTACCACCTTGAGGTGGCACTGAAGCTACCGTACCTTCAATGAGCTTTAATAATGCTTGCTGAACACCTTCACCAGACACATCCCGAGTAATTGATGGATTGTCGGATTTTCTTGAAATCTTATCAATTTCGTCGATATAAACAATGCCTGTCTGGGCTTTCTCTACATCATAATCGCACTTTTGCAACAGTTTTTGGATAATGTTTTCAACATCTTCACCGACATAACCAGCTTCAGTGAGTGTGGTAGCATCAGCAATAGCGAAGGGTACGTTGAGTAGACGAGCCAATGTTTCTGCTAAAAGAGTTTTACCAGATCCAGTCGGCCCGATCAAAAGAATATTACTTTTAGACAGCTCAATCTCATCTTTGATATGACCAACTTCAAGACGTTTGTAATGATTGTAGACCGCAACAGCAAGAACTTTCTTAGCTCGACTTTGACCAATGACATATTCATCTAAAACATTAAATATTTCATGGGGTATTGGGAGCTTACCATCGGAATCATCATTTTTTTCTTGAATTTCTTCACGAATGATGTCGTTGCAAAGATCAACACATTCATCACAAATGAAAACTGAAGGTCCTGCAATAAGTTTTCTTACTTCATGCTGACTCTTACCACAAAACGAACAATACAGCAGCTTCTCATCTTTGTTACTTGTTTTCTCATCACTCATAATTACAACCGATATTTGGTACTAAACTAAATCTTAATTTTGGTTTAATTAATATTAATTCAATTATGATAGACCATTTTGGCCAACACAACAGAAAGAATACTTTATAACTTATTCCACAGGATCGGCACGAGATGATAAAACTTTATCCATTAGTCCATATTCTACAGATTCATCGGCACTCATGAAATTATCACGATCAGTATCCTTTCCTATAGCTTCTTCTGGCTGACCTGAATGTTTAGCAAGAATTTTATTCAGTCGACCTCGAACGGATAGAATTTCTTTGGCATGGATTTCAAAATCACTCGCCTGACCTTGAAAGCCACCCATAGGTTGATGAATCATAACTCTGGAATGTGGAAGTCCATAACGCTTTCCTGTGCAGCCACCGGCTAACAATATGGCGCCCATACTTGCTGCTTGCCCAGTGCATAAGGTGCTGACATCGGGTTTGATAAACTGCATAGTGTCGTAAATCGCAAGGCCAGCTGTTACTGAACCCCCAGGACTATTGATATAAAGAGAAATATCTTTATCTGGGTTTTCAGATTCTAGAAATAATAATTGAGCAACAATAAGGTTTGCCATGTGATCTTCAATAGGACCAACCACAAAAATCACTCTCTCTTTTAATAAACGAGAGTAAATGTCATATGCTCGTTCACCCCGGGCTGACTGCTCTACTACCATTGGCACTAGATTAGCTTGTGTATTATCCATCTTAGGAAGCATGGAGGTGATACCACCAGTAATACTAAATTCGCTCATTTTTTCACAACTTCCGTTACTTTTGGACCCATTTTTGGTCGTGTTCTAGATATCAAACTGATGACTTGGGTCACGCTAATTAAGCTTTGCCGTTCATTAGTTCTTGAAAGCTTGATGCCTTTTCGGTCACTTTCGCTTGAGTCAATATGTGGTCGACAACTTGATCTTCAAGTACCATCGCTTCAAGATTTGCACGTGCTTGCTTATTTTGACGATAATATTCTGCTACTTGAGCCGGGTCTTCATAGGATGAAGCCATTTCGGCTAAGGTGGATTCAATAATGCTTTCATCAGGTTTGATTTCTGCTGCTTTTATAATCTCGCTTACTAGCAATCCAAGCTTAACCCTTTTGGCGCCTTCTTCAGCAAAAAGTTCATCAGGTAAAGTAGAGATATCGAAAGATTCCGTGCCTTGACCTTGACTCATTCGTTGAGCAGCCTGTTCTTTTAAAGCTTTTACTTCTTCGGCAACTAGTGCCGTTGGCGCAATAATTTCATTCGCCTCTAACAGGCCTACCATCACTGCGTTTTTCAGTTCAGATTTCAAGCGCTGCTTCAGCTCTTTTTCCATATTGGCACGAATGTCTGCATTCATCTTTTCAATGTCACCGTCTTTCACACCGAATGCTTTGGCGAATTCGGCATCGACAGTTGGCAAAACAGGTTCCGATACTTTGGTAGCCTTCAGTGTAAACTCGGCTTTTTTCCCAGCTACATCTTTACCATGGTAATCTTCTGGAAAATTAACTTCGGCAACCTTTTCTTCACCAGTTGAAATACCATCTAAGCCTTCTTCAAATTCTTTTAGCATTTGACCAGCACCAATTTCAACCTCCATATCTTTACCAGCACCACCCTCAAAGAGTTCGCCGTCAATACGTCCTTCAAAATCAACTGTCACTTTATCGCCTTGGGTTGCAGCTCGATTTACTTCTGCCCATTCTTTACGTTGTTCACGTAATTTAGTAATCATATCGTCAAAATCTTGCTCAACTATTTCGGCCGTTGGCTTTTCAATTGTTATTGACTCAAGATTTAGATTTACAACTTCAGGATAAACTTCAAAGACAGCAACATAAGTCATGTCTTCTTTCTCTTCCGCTGTCATTGACTGAATATTAGGCATACCTGCAGGCCTAACGTTTTCTTGCATTAGTGCTTGTTGGTAAGATGACTCAAGTACGTCACCAACTACTTCTTGACGAACGTGCCCACCAAATTTTTGCTGAACGACTTTCAAGGGAACCTTGCCTGGACGAAAACCATCAATTTTGACAGTCTTGATGAGCTCTTTGAGCTTCTTTTCGACTGCTTGTGTTACCGTATCGGAAGGTACCTGAACAGTCATTTTACGTTCGAGGCCTTCCAGTGTTTCGATAGATACTTGCATGATAAAATCTCGTGATTTTCTATAGGAGGAATATTGTTGTCAATGAGTGTACTGACTTACATTAATCTAAACAGGTTTTATTTGCTAATGTAAGCAAATAACTGAATAAAAGTGGTGCGAAAGGAGAGACTCGAACTCTCACATCCTGAGATACCAGAACCTAAATCTGGCGCGTCTACCAATTCCGCCACTCTCGCACATTAGTTGCTTGTATCGGCTGATATATTGGTAATCGATAATGAGCTTATGCATCATCGTATCTCAGCTTCGAATTTCTGACAATTGCTTGCTTAAATCTGCAAACAATCGCTAAATCAATATGGGGTGGACGATGGGGATCGAACCCACGACAACAAGAATCACAATCTTGCACTCTACCAACTGAGCTACGCCCACCATAATAAATGCGCGCCCGGCAGGATTCGAACCTGCTACCCTCGGCTTAGAAGGCCGATGCTCTATCCAAATGAGCTACGAGCGCAGTAACCCTGAACCTGAAACGACTAAACTACATTCAACTGGATTTAACCTTTCCTAGTTAATCAATTGAGTCGAAATCCGGCGTCCTGCCATCAACCATACGGTTGATATTTATGAAGTGTTAATTCGATCTAGTCACCTGGTAAATGACTTTCCTTTCGAAAATTAACTCTTTCAATTTAACTGGTCGGGGTGGAGAGATTCGAACTCCCGACCCACTGCTCCCAAAGCAGTTGCGCTACCAGGCTGCGCTACACCCCGAAATCTGCCTATCAGCAAGGCGCAGGATAATACGCTGAAGAAAAATCGCCGTCAATTGAACATTACAGTTTTTATCATCTTTTTTTCAAACATGGACCCAAAAAGAACTCCTTGCTGAATAAAATCAATCAATATCGGCGCCATCTCGTCCCACCCGCACCATCCTCTAATATTATGCCAGCCGCAGTTAATTCATCTCGCAGACGATCAGCCGACGCCCAGTCTTTATTTTGTCTAGCATCCAACCTTTGCTGTATTAGCTCATCGACCTTGCCATCGATTAATCCACTATCGCTGCTTACCTGACCCTTAAGATAGACTTCGGCATCACTTTGCAGCAACCCTAATATACTTCCTAAATACCTTAGCAGGCTTGCTAATGGGTTAATTAATGCCGACTCTTCGGTTTTAGCTCGATTGATTTCTCGCACTAAATCAAATAATACGGCAACAGCATTTGCGGTGTTAAAATCGTCATTTAAAGCAGCCTCGAATCGTTTTTGGTAGTCTGTATCGGTCGGCACCTCAACCAACTCAGCACCTAGCAAGCCACTATAAAAACGCTTGAGAGCACTTCTTGCGTTATTTAGCTGATCTTCAGAATAATTCAGTTGGCTACGATAATGACTACTGAGTATAAAATAACGAATTTCTTCTGCCTTATAATCCTTTGATACGTCTCGAAGGGTGAAAAAATTACCCAACGATTTGGACATTTTTTCTTCGTTGACCCGCACGAAGCCATTATGCATCCAGTAATTGACAAAAGTTTCACCCGTACAGCATTCACTTTGTGCGATTTCATTTTCATGATGGGGAAACTGTAAATCTTGCCCACCACCATGAATATCAAAATGGTTACCAAGCATTTGTGTCGACATCGCCGAGCACTCAATATGCCATCCAGGCCGACCATCACCATAATCAGAAGGCCAACTCGGTTCTCCCGGCTTAGCCGATTTCCACAAAACGAAATCGAGTGGATCGTTCTTTAGGCTGTCAACTTCGACCCGCTCGCCTGAACGCAACTCGTCTATCTTTTTACCAGACAGTTTGCCGTAGTCTTTGGACTTAGCCACTGAAAAGTAAACGTCCCCGTTGGGTGCCTGATAGGCATAGCCTTTAGTTATCAGCTCAGCAATCATTGTCAGCATCATATCGATACTATCAGTAGCCCGTGGCTCTTGAGTAGGTCGCAGTACTCCAAGAGCATCTGCATCTTCATGCATAGCATCAATAAATCGCTGGGTGAGTTGATAAAAGTCTTCACCGCGTTCATTCGCGCGACTGATAATTTTATCGTCGATATCAGTAATATTACGTACGTAATTAACGTCATAACCGAGATGTTTCAAATAACGATAAACCACGTCAAAAACCACCAATACCCGGGCGTGGCCAATATGGCAATAGTCATAGACTGTCATGCCGCAAACATACATGCGAACCTGTCCTGGCACGATGGGTTTAAACGTTTCCTTTTGATTGGTTAGGCTATTGTATATTGTCAGCATCGTATGTCGGTTGGGCTAGTTAGTGATTTGGGTAGAAGAGTTTAAGATATAGAGAGTATCAGGGAAACCCATAATATAGGCATTCGATCCAATACTGCCTGAAAGTCATCCTAAATTTTAACTTTTTCAACATTACTTATGATTATGCCTTATTCAATCAAACCCATCCTTCCATCTACCATCACAAATCAGTAGAATCTGTCCTTTCTTGAATACAGCGGAAATTATGATGACTAAAAAGCTACTCCCACTACTAATTGTGATAGCTGCAATCACGTCTCTCGTTTTTTTCCCTGCTATTAAATCGGCGACTAAAGGCAATAAAACAATGACTGAGACAGCAACAGAAAACGTATCCGTAATGTTAGAAACATCTATGGGTAACATCACCATCGAAATCGATATGGCGAATGCACCGAATACGGGTAAAAACTTTTTAGCTTATGTTGACGATGGTTATTTTGCAGAGACTATATTTCATCGCATTATTCCTAATTTCATGATCCAGGGCGGCGGTATGACAGCGGACATGTCCGACAAACCAAGTAAGCATGCGGCAATTAAAAATGAAGCCAATAATGGCTTAAAAAATGACCGTGGCACTTTGGCCATGGCACGTACTGGCGACCCACATTCGGCAACATCACAATTTTTCATTAACCATGCTGACAACGGATTTTTGAACCATACCAGCGAAACCGCACAAGGTTGGGGTTACGCTGTTTTTGGTAAGGTAACTGATGGCATGCACATTGCCGACGCAATGGCAGTAGTTGCAACTGGCAATAATGGCGGGCATGGGGATGTGCCTTTAGAAACGATTACTATCATCGGCGCGAGCCGTCTGTAAGCTATCATCTAAAAGCTGCCTTCTGTCATTTAAGGACTGCATTTGCATGAATCATGAAACGCTTTTTATATCAGACTGCCATGTCGATGCAGGAAAACCAGAAATAACGAGCAACTTGCTCGATTTCTTACAAAACCGGGCAGTAAATGCCCGGTGTTTATACATCCTTGGTGATTTATTTGAAGCCTGGATCGGTGATGACGAGCATAATCCTGGCAATGAGCCGATAATCAATAGCCTAAAACTACTGTCTAAAAACACCGAAATCTACTTCCTTGCCGGTAACCGAGATTTTTTACTCGGAAACGATGCTGCTAATGCGATTGGCTTAACACGACTTAACGACCCAACCATTATACAGCTCGGTAATCGACGAGTCGCCCTACTACATGGCGACACCTTATGTACCGATGATAGCGACTATCAAGCGTTTAGGCGAATGGTGCGCGATCCTGACTGGCAAACGCTCTTTTTACTCAAGCCACTAAAGGAACGTCAAGCGATTGCGGCTGCGTTGCGCGTTAAGAGTATCGAGGCAATGGCAGAAAAGGCGGTTGAAATTATGGATGTGAATGCTCAAGCAGTATCCAACTGTTTTACTGAACTGGAAGCTGATGTCATTATTCATGGGCACACTCATCGACCCGCAGTCCATTCGCATGCCGACCACCTTAAGCGCTTTGTACTCGGTGACTGGAACCCGCAGCCCAGTTATTTAAGCTGGAATAGCACACAAGGTTTTGAATTAGTTGACTCTAGAGTTACTAAACTTTACTAGTAGCTATCAGCCTCGGTGGCAACTGATCCGTATACACCTGCAGATCACCAATATTGCTAGCCAAACAGCACCTTCGTAATAGGTATCTAGATAACGCTCTCCGCTATCACACATTAAAGTCACAATAGTTCCACTTTGTTGCTTTTCAATCATAGTCCGAACAACTTGAAAGACACCCCATAGATTAGTGCCGGTAGATGCGTCAGGTACTCGAATTATTTGATCAACCACATTAGCCTGAAATGAAGGCTCTACCTGAGGACGTCCGATACCTCAATTCGACTGCTAACATCAGCAAAAAGGTTTTTTGTCACGAGTATAATAATAATCACAAAACACTGAATTTTCTGGGTCTACCACCATCAATTGCGTTGGATAGACTTTATAACGAAAATATCGCCCGAGCGTAGCCGAGGTGCCGCCCGTGACAACGCTCATGACGACGGTGTGCAGGATAAAATGAGGCTCTTGCTCTATTTGCTGGAAATGCTTTCAGCAATATTATTATTGCCGCGCCAGTCGATTACGCGTTCAGCATAGGTAAATTGAACCATAAAATAGCCCCCCACTTTGTCGGCTAATAAGACGGATTCGGATCGTACCTGGGATGCCTTATCGACAAAATGGCATTGGCCACCATAGCATTCAAGCTGAATTATTTTGCTGCGCGCGGTACTTAATGGCAACATGGCAATAAATGGCACGCCAGCCATTTGTGCAAAAAAGACCTCCAATACCGCAGTATTGCCAGAGGGCGCCTCGACAATTGTCGTGTCTTCTCTAATCCAGCCATTACACAGGGCATATAAAAATAATGATCATTCCAACCAATGCTTCAAGCTTCCTGCCGGATGAGTGCTTTCGCCTTTAAGGTAAATATCAATATTTTGAAAAGCCGGAATATTAAGTCTTACCCAATGCGTATCAGCCGAACGCTGATAATCCGTCTCTATTTTTCTTACTGCCTGATTGATCCAATCTCGCATGGTATCTTCAACTTATTTTAAGCTCAGCCTGACAAAATGAGCTTTTACGCTTTCGCTGACTCGAGCTCTTTTAGTTCTAGTGCTTTCAACTCAGCTGCGTCAAAACCAGCCTCTAATCTGGCAGGCCAGTTAAAGGGACCTCGCAGCTTTCCTCCCATGTACAAATCCACCAGTTCGCTAAATGTCTGGGCGGGATCGAGTTTGCGTTCATCGCACAAGGCTTGATACCAAAAGTTGCCGATTCGAACGTGGCCAATTTCGTCTTTGTAGATAATCTCTAAAATCTCGACAGCACGTAAATCTTTCGCCTCACCAAATCGGGCAATCATCGATGGGGTGACATCTAGGCCCCTGGCTTCCATCACCCGCGGCACGAGTGCCATGCGGTGTAAGACATCCTGACGCGTTTTACACACCATGTCCCATAATCCACGATGAGCATCGTGTTCGCCATAAAAGGACCCTCTCTCGTTGAGACAGTCATCGAGTAACAGGAAGTGCTTAGCCTCTTCACTGGCGACCAGTA
>Ga0307489_10001807_pt1 | contig 14226 bp, 13 predicted proteins | sample SB12metaG_FD_202247 | JGI IMG/M metagenome (GOLD analysis project Ga0307489, IMG submission 202247) | Sea-ice brine microbial communities from Beaufort Sea near Barrow, Alaska, United States - SB 1.2 | ecosystem: Environmental > Aquatic > Marine > Coastal | place: USA: Alaska | collected... | reverse complement strand
GTCCACTTTAACGAACAATATGAATGTTTTTCCATGATCCTAGAGCCAGCAGTACAAAAAAATAAAACACGCACCCCTAGTTATAAAAAAGAATCTGGTCCTTCATATTTTGATCGCAGTTCACTTATGCAGAGTCTGGCCTACGGTATCGGCACTCTAATTGCTTCGATTGGGCCAGTTTTGATGGGGACGGGAATTATGACCTGGTTGGTCATTTTTGTGGGGCTCGATATGGGTATTCTTATTTCTTTCTGCGTGTTCGGTGCCTGGAAGAGCCTAAGAGCTCCGACTCAAAGACTTCGTCAAACAAGATAATTTCACATTATGCCAGTAGCAAAGCGAATAAAAAAACTACGTGAATCAAGAGGTTTTTCATTGAGAGCGTTAGCAGTGACGTGCGATGTTAGCCCCTCAACGCTTTCACAAGTTGAGCAAGGAGTTACATCGCCCTCGGTGGCTACGCTGGAAAAATTAGCACACGGTCTGCGGATTCCGATGGCGTCTTTCTTTGTCGATGACGAAGAGGAGCAAGCAGTAGAAGTTCTGAATCTGAACGAGTGCGCTACCTTCACCCTGCGTGGAAATGTCGAACTTATCCCACTATCAGCACAACGCCATAGTTCCAGCTTTGAACCCATTATTGTGCGCCTGGAACCAGGTGGAATGTTAGCCGAGCAACCCTTCCTAGTCGGCATAGAGTCAGAGTTTGTCTGGATTCGATCCGGCAGCGCGACGCTTTATTATGACGGCACCGAAATCACTTTAAATAATTCACAGGCGGTCTACTACGACCCCAGGCGTTCACACAACTGGCATAACCCCAATGATATAGTTTGTGATTTGTTTCTAGTGCGACAGCGTTAGATTCCTATGCTCGTTTTTATGTGGCTAACACTTATAACATCAATATTTATCGGTTATCAACAGCACATCTGATCGTTTTTTTTGGCGCTGCTCTGATTCCCTAGATCGATTAAGAAATTTGGAGTGGGCTTTCTTTATGTTCGAGTTTTGGCTTAAGTTAACCAGTCCAGTTGTACGACAACGTTGCCGTTTAGCTGGTCACGTAAGCGGAGGATATTTCCTTCTGGGTATTCTTTTTTTTATGTCAATAAAAAACTGCCGTAGACCCTGCCATGACGATAGGAAGCGATATGGACAGTTATTAATTACTGATTGGAAGTTACTTTTTAAGTCACACCATAGACACCTTTTGGATGGTATGACTATTCATTTCCCTGTTGACAATAGACACTCGTTTTCGCTTTTCAGCAGGCTAATTATTTTGGTTAAGAATGGCTGCATTTCGGCACTTTAAATTATTAAAGGAACATAACGAATGAAAAAATTAAAATTTTACTCCGCATCAAATATTGACCAGTTAACATCACCAGAAGAAGTACAAAACTACTCTCTGGAAACACCTGCCTTAGATTTTTTTTACAGACTTCACTAAAACCAAACCCTTGGTAATTGAATCATCGACATCAGCAGTTGACGTTGGAAAACTGATGATAAGATCACATGTTAGAATAAAGATTGTTATTAACGAAAGTAATCAATTTATGGGCGTTGTTAGCACTGAAGATCTCATTGATCGGAAGATAATGCAGCAGCTATCGAAAGGCGATAACCGAGAAGACATTCTAGTAACAGAAATGATGAAAACAAAAAATCAGCTGGTCGCACTAGATTTTACAGAACTAACCAAGGCGACTATCAGTGATGTTATTGACCTACTTAAAGATAGTGGTACACAGCATTGCCTGGTTGTAGATAGAACCAATAACTGTCTAAGAGGTATTTTCTCAGCTAGTGACATTTCAAGAAAACTACATTTGTCGATTGATATTCAAGATAAGTCCAGTTTTTATAAAGTCTTCTCTGCTATAGATTAATACTTTGGCAGTTTAATTAAATTTTTTCTCAGGACTCATTATATAAACATGATTGTATTAACTAGGAGTAAAGCGGCCAATAGGCAGAAGTAAACAGAGCTCTAGCTCACAATCAGCCAATTAAAAAATTAGATGGCTCTCTTCTTGTTACCAGCAGTATTTGTTGACACTAGGACAAGCATGGCTAGCGCCAAACGCGTTATGGCAAAGCCACCAACTTGCATTGCCTGTGCGTTCGTAATGACGATTTCAGATATTACACCAAACTCTTCCAAGCTATTACTGAGAGATGTTTACCAGCAAAAAACGACATTAAGATAGCCACGTGAAATAACCGAATGAAGCAGTCAGTCCGTTACTGGTAAATCTATTACAACCAATTGAAATGCTATATTTCGCCCACTGATTGAACGTTAAGTTTCACTGAAGAACGAAAATCATAATTATTGTTATACTCAGATTTCCTATTGGTCTGTATAGAATCAACAGTAGTATTTAATTTTCTTATAAAAAAGCGGTCCAGCTGACCGCCAAGAAACATGACACAACTAAAACTAACTCAACACGGAATGCTGCTCAAACACCCAGCAAGCTATTCCATTCAGTTCCATTTGTCTAACCTAGGCTCGAATCGAGAGTCATCATCGAACCATTATGCTCAATCGTCACGCATGTTGCCAAAGTAAAGGTTAGCCGGTTAATAATGAAGAAAGAGAAATAATAACAATGTTATCAAAGATCTCGGGGTATTATTCCAAGCACTGTTTACTAGCCTTAGGGTTATTAGTATGAGCAATGACGGCAGGTAGCGCCGCTGCGGGCAGCAATTCAATCACGCCATTCTTCGGCATGTTTAAAGAAGAGTCGGTAATAGATCCAAGAGGATTGCTTACGGCCAAGGATATAGACGTTGCGATCTGGCAACCGCAACAGAAGTTTGCCATCAATTCGCATTCCGTCGTCGAGAATGAAGCCACCAAACGTGCTAACCACGAAGTTCATTTTTGCATGCTTATTAACATGAATGCACTCATACCCCAGGTATCCATCGCGCCCACCCGACATCATGGGAAACGCCCGTTCACCGGACCCGGGACTCGATCGACGGGGGTCCCTACTATTGGGCTCGGTTAGTAGACAATACTCTGACAGTCTACCTGGTTCAAATCGCTCCTGACGGTTCCGTTGACCTGCGAACCTACCTTCGTGAGCTCGCAGGTAATAAAATTCAATTAAAGCTCACACGAATGCGCGACGAGCAACCGTTGGCGATCACTCATGGCGTTCTAATTCGGAAAGAAGAATAGTAGTTATTGTGGCAAGCTCAAAATTTTACCAATAGGTTATCACTTAGCTTCTTTTATTCTCGATAGTATTCACCTGTTTAACTCTAATATTTATGGGTCAGAGCGTTTAAACTATACAATTAGCGAGCCGCCATTCACTGTCGCTTTAGAGTAGGATAACTATTATGGTTGGCTATATTTTAATGCCTAAGGTAAAGGAATATTATGGATACCTAACGCTTGAACTCAGATGCGCTTGTCCGTTGAAATGACAGGTCAGTAGTCAGTTTCATGAAGCTAATGGACGAAGATTCCGAAGCAGCCCATCCGGCAAGTAGCATTGAAACTGCTAGGCAGACAATGCCGATATACATGACCCAGCCAAAGCTAAGCACAAAAGCCAGCCCGAAAAAGCCAATAGGTACGACTACGAAAGCAGTTGGGACAACGAGGCGAGCTACCTACTTCACCCAATTTGAGAAAGCAGTTTGATCTACCAGTGGTTGAAGGATAAGTGCCAAGATAACATAGGCACCTGCATGGGCGTGCCCAGCACGCCATAAAGACCACTGTGCTTCATCAAGAGCCAAGTTTTCGGGCTTTATCCCAGCGGCACCCTCCGTGAGAATACCGAGTAACCTGACTCCGCCATACAAGATGCTAGGAACTGAGATGAGCAAAATGCCGCAGACAATTTTACTTTCTCGAGATAGCTGCATATAAGTGTTCCTAATTGGTGATTCTTGATATCTAGCGCTGAGCTCACCTGCAAGTATTACGGTGAGTGTTGTTGTATAAAATGAAGCTAGCAATATTGGTCAGGTGGAGACTATTGTTGGGCTTTTAATGGAAAAATAATGCATTCAATACCAAAACTTTTTACTGTTTTCGCCTAGCCATGCATCAAAAGCATTTAGAGGAATGCCTTTATGACTACAAAGTACCAAAATACTTTCGATAAAACCAACTAAGGCAACCTCAGATACATATTCAGAGCTATTTGATGCCATTAGCTCAACTTCAGAGAATGCCTTACGAAGCTTGTCAATTTCATAGCCAATAAATAAATTGATAATATATTTTGAAAATTCAGTCGCTACTAAATATAAAGTTATATATTTCTCACCTTCTTCGTCGTCTATTGCAGTTTCTAAATATTTTATCCATAAGTCACCAAAATCAGGAAGTTCATCTGTTAATCTTGTCACTATTTGATATTCATCAGGTGTCATTTCATTAGCCTAACGATCAGCTGTGTGAAGATCGAAGAGGTTTCATACGAACTGTTTTTTATAACTACGAGGATTGATGTTGGTACTGAATTCAAAAACAAGAATTTTATTTTGTTTTGACTGGGTATTAATGTGCCGACATTGCTGGCCAAAAGCACTGATGATATTTTTTGTTGTGATTCCATTCCCAAACTCCCTGTTTGCTAAATGCCTTTTAATTTCTCGAAGCTGTTACCGAATAACATCTTCGCTATTCAAGTTAAAAACTTTGTAACTATGCAATTAGTGCTTTGAAGTCATAACACCCGCTGTGCAAAAACCAAAGCGACTCCATACGAGTTGATAGTTATACCTGTGATAATTGATGTTGGTACTGAACTCAGAAACAGAGGGGGTTATTTTATTTTCGCTGGATGATAATGTGCTGACATTGTTTGCCAAAAGCACTAATGACGTTTGTTGCTGTGATTCCATTTTCAAACTTCCTGTTTGCTGAATGCCTTTTAGTTTCTCGAACCAATTAAATAATAGCACCTTTACAAATTAATTTGAAACCTTTGTAACTATACTATTAATCCGTTGAAGTTATAACGCCGCCAACAGCTTGCGGAATTCGCTGCCTGGCCTTGTTAAAAGTCAGGTGCAGCGCTCATACCTAGTCAGTTTCGTTACCACGGGGATATTAGTTGAGGATTGATAGGGTCATTCCCGATTGAAATCCAAAAAGTGCATTACAGATGATTTGTGGATATACAAATGGCAGCAATGTGCCGAAAGCACGTATTGCAGTGGCAGATATTAACAATTAATATCTGAAAGATGTTGTTATAACCTGAGTATCGAATGCGTAATTTGTGCCCTAACCGGACACTGTAACTAGAGTGTAGACGGCGAACTTTCGCCATCTGCGGGCATCCGAAGCATTTGACAGTCGTAATATGGAAGTCCGTTTTCTCTCGACAAATTCGTGGAACTGTTTTACTGCGATGCTGACCGTTTGAACATGGTGCACACGTCCAGCCGCTCAGTCTTGCCCCGTACCTCGACGTTTCCCAATTCCTCCACTTGCACGTCGCGCGGGATTTGCATCCTATCCAACAGGCTTCGCGATATAAGAACGTTGCAGGCGAAGTCCTTGCACAAGCTCTGCAATCTTGCGGCGGTGTTGATGGTGTCGCCAAAATAGACAATCTCACGCTTGTCGTCGCCCACCTCCCCGGCCACCACGGAGCCACCGTGTATTCCGATGCGGAACTCCGGTACCACACCGAATTCTGCCTCATAGACCCGTGCCTTGTCCTTCATCAGCGTCTGTATGTCAAATACGCACCGCACGCAGGCCGCGTCACGAAGGGCCTCTTCCAAGGGCCAGGTTACGACTACCTCATCGCCAATGTAGCGGTGGGTCTCGCCGTGGTGCTCGGCAATTGGACGAGCGATATCGAAAAAGAACCGCCCGATTAGTGACTGTACCGCAAGGTCGCCCATTTCCTCGGCCAAGGGGGTGGAGCCGACCAGGTCTAGAAACATGAAGACGCGCTCCTCGCGAAGCGGCCGGTTGTAGCGTCCGACGAGAAAGTTGAAAAGCACCCGCCCCCCCACCAGTCCCCGTAGGCGAAGGCCGATGTTAAACAAGAGGCCAACTGCCAGGGCAAAGAGCAAATCCTGCTGAAACGTACTACTTGTGTATCCCGTCCCGTAGGTATATCCCTGCATCAAGTGTGGCACCCCCCATAGCAATACGGAGAGGATGATCGTCCAACACCCCGTGGTTATCAGGATGAACAGTGGCAGCGGAAGTCCCCTCAGCTTCGCGCCATATCGCCCTTGCACGTAGAACAGCTCAAAGGTGGAGAGGGATAGTCCTATGCAGACACCTATTGTAATTCCTATGGAATCCGTACCACCAATGATGCGCACATAGCCCAGGCCAATTCCTGAAGCAATCAGTCCCGTTACCAGGCAGGCTCTGAGATGTCTTTTGGTGCGTTGAGCGATAGCCATTGAATTTCCCGTCGGATTAATTTTTCTAGACTCGGAGATTGCTGAAGACCTGGCCCATGAATTACGGATTGTCCGGCCGTTAGAATTTCCGACATATGATCTGGAAGGAGACTTTCGCATAGTTGGGTTTGGATGTCAGCACAGAATCGATTTTCATCGTCGAAGCTTATTCTTAAACGTCTGCTCAGGGCCGGCCTCGGAAGCCTAGCGTAACCATCTAGACGTCTGCAATGAGCCCAGAGCTGTCTATTCAATAGTAATCGGCAATGACTGCTATCTGAGAGCCGTCACTAACATCTGAGTTGAGAATGCGTACTTGTTCCACAGAACCGACGCTGATCAAGAGGCAACAATGAACTTATCGAGTTTCGATATCAGAAGCGATTTGCAGGCTGAATTAACTATTTCTGCCTTGTCATTGAATAGCATACTTTGCATTGCTTCCAGCTCATCACCTGCCAAAGAGTCGAGTATTACGTAACGTCCACCAAACACTCTGGCTAATTAAATGGCGAGGTAATTAAAGGGGCCGGAAATACATGGGAATAGTTCGCAATAGTGGTATCACCTGATTGACCCTGTTTAGGCCTTCCTCATGCGATGTAACCAACTAATTTACCTAATGTCGCCTCAATCCGTTCTTTAAAAAGATTGTTTCCAAGCGGTACAGAAAACGCCACTACTTTTCGCACATCATGGACATCTCTAGCATCCAGGCCTGTACGAAATAGCGCTCAATAACGGCACATTCGCTCTTCTGGTGTTGATGCAATTCTCAGGAATACCTCGTGATCTTTGACAATGCTTACAGGACTCCCCGTTGCATGACAATGATAACTCGACCACCAGTAATTACCAGGATGATCAACCCTATTAGCTCGCACAGGGTTCATTAATATACCGGTAACAGGTTAGCAAATACTGACGTGATCTAATTGATTTATACAGCTTAGTTAAGAATCATTTACCTAACTGAAGAAAGAAGTATAACTGCGAGATAAAATATTCAAAAGAGTAAAAACTGGACGTGGTGAGTCTGGTAAGAGACCAAACTATAATCAGTCAGAGGCCACCAGAAATATTGGTATTAATGCCAATATGCTGGGGCGTTGGGTAAAGGAACTGGATACTGATGATGGCTTAGCCTTTCGAGGTAACAGTAATTTAATGCAAGATCAAGAAGAGGTCAAAAAGCTCAAGGTCCAAGTTAAACGACTGGAGATGGAGAAAGATATTTTAAAAAAGACAACGGTATTCTTTACAGCAGATACGAAGCGAAATATTCGCTCATCAACCAGCATAATGATACATGTCAAATCAGCCTCCAATCTCGAGTTTTGGGTGTTAATCGTCTGAGTTATTATCATTATCTGCGTCATACCGATAATAGGCCAGTAGACCCTGAGCGAGTAGAGATGTTGGAATGGATTATCGCAATAGCCAAAGCTGGTGATGATACCTATGGTTATCGTCGTATGGAGAGAGAGCTGTGAATTGCCTAGTCGCTATAACATTGATGTCACAAAAGATTTTAAGCCCGGCGAATCATTAGGTATTCGAGCGGTGTTAGGGTTTATATTCGGTCCGGCTGCCATTCAAAAATAGTACGCTCACGCAATCAATAAACTGACTAGCTATTAAAATTTCAATAGTGTCAATTTATTCGAAGTACATAAGCCAGAGATCAAACTAAGATATCAATTGGAAGTAAATAGTTACAAAGATCTTTAATAAAAGCTAATAAACAATTCACAACTGTGATTGCTAGTTTACTATTACGCAGAGTTTTAGTTCAAATCTAACTGGGACCTAAAAATTTACTGGAAACAATTAAAAATGTAGTTTTTTCAGATCACTTTCAAACAGCAACGCAACCCGACCAATAAAAGTTGAGAACAATATAAAATGACGCTTTTTATGTTAAAAAATAGCGTTTGTCAGTGCTATGCGCGCTTTTTAGTCGCCTGATCGTTTTGACTTTGGCCATAGCGTAAAGTCATTTCACTGTCGGTTTTAGCAGCGCCCAAGTCTTTAAGTTGGCTATGAGGATGCTTTACTGGTTCCATTTCTGACGTTAGACGCCATGGCCAGTTTTTTAATCCGCCACGTAATAATTTATGGGAATATCCATATTTCTCTACCAACTTAACATCCATAGCCATCAGCACTGAGTAAGCTCTCATTCTTCCAGTGACTTCACGACCTTCAATTATAGATTTATAAATTTTCGAAATAGTATTCATTTAATATTTCCTTTAAGTTTAGGCATATCGTTATAACAGTCCGCTAATCTGTTTTTCGGATAAATTAATTCATAAATCATAATAAAAGAACGCTTTGTCGGTAACAAACGAGTAATTGTTAACCGCTGATTAAGCGATAGTTACCCGAAGTCACTCATAGTCTCAATTTGACCTAGCGCTTGAGTCGGTCTTTTGATCTTCATCAAACTCTATGATGATCCAATGATTAGGGGGTCAGCTTCATGATTTCCGAGTAGAAAACGACTAGTACGTGATATTTAAGATCATTTGGAAACCTTCAAACGTACAAGTATTAATACTGACATGTGGTATTAGCGAATTGGGCTGGGGAGACATCATTCGCAAACTAAATATTGAACCTGCTCAGGTGGATGAAGAAGAAACCCACTTTTTTGATGACCGATTCAACCCATGTCGAAGTTGCTGTTATTGACTGAGCCCTTAGGGTTATCGAACCAAAAACTTAGGGCCCTTCTGTTTAGTCGTCCTCAATAATAAATCGCGGTCTTTGCCCTATTGTTACCGCCACAGATTCCAAATACCAACCGCTAGATACAATACAAAACGCTATTGCGAATAATTCTCATTGACTCTCAGGCATTATTCCTATTTAATGCGAATGATTCTTACTAGCATATTTGACTCAGCTTCAGCAGAATATTTCACTGAAAAATATAACCGAAACGTGAGTGTAATTGAAAAATAATTTTGATTGTTTTATTGCATAACCACCCTTGTTCCAACGTATTGAGATTTACCCAACTTGCCTCCACTCTGCGGGTGAATCTCGATGCTCCGACATTTTAAATTAGTTCTAATTGGTGATAGTGATGTGTATTACAGATAATGTGATCGATGAGTGTATTTCAAAGAAACTAGCAATCTGGGATGTGCCCAGTCATCAACTTTGTACATTAATAGGCTACTGTATTGATGTGCCCTATATACGTAAGATTCGAAAAAAATTTCCGACCATAACTGCCGACCTCCAGGGCGAAACTGACTATGAGCTACACGCCTTTTGCGTGAATGCCTGTCTAGACAAAAACCTTTTATCGACGCACCTCAATAAATATCTTAAACGATCTTACCAAGCCAATGTGAGTGCGCTGAGACAACATAAGTCAGATGAAGCAGTGGAAGCATTTTGGCGGTCAACGGACTTAAATGATGATCGTCAGATCGCAGGATTTTGTTGGGCATTACTGACCAGCCAATATGCTAGTGCAGTGATCAAACAAAAATTGTATGGCGAGATACACATGCTGTCGCATACCTCGGGGCAGGCACTTCGGACCGAGCAAAAAAAACTCACTACAGAAAATTTTCAGTTATTACAGGAGCAACCAAAACAGGCGCGAGCACTTTCGAGGCAACAGGCACGCTATGAGAGTCAGCAGGAAATTACCAAATCTCTCGAAAATCAAATCGTCGATCTAAGACAGCAGCTGTTATTAAAGAACGATAAAACCAATGACTTATCAGACAGCCAAGTCAATGAACTTTTTAAAAATTATGAGAAAACTATCTGGTCCCAACACTCACAAATGGTCAAATTACAGGTTAAGTTGAAACTTCAAGAGCAACAATATGACGAGCTAAAAGCCAGTCAACTCGACCACACAAAGCTAGAAATCAATACTACAAACAGTGATACAAAGGTCATTCCTTTCAACTCTGATCTCTGTGGAAAAAGTATTCTTTACGTCGGTGGTTTTTCACGTCACAAAGATCGCTTTAAGCAATTAATTGAATCGATTAACGGTCAATTTCTTTATCACGATGGCGGCCTGCAGCAATCGACTCAACTACTCAATATGATGGTTAAAAAAGCCGATGCCGTTTTCTGCCCTATCGATTGCATCAGTCATGGTGCAGTGGGGCGCATCAAATCGTTGACTAAAACAGAATGTAAAGATTGTATTTTTCTGCGAAGCCCCAGTATCACTTCGTTTAAAAAAGAAGTCATGCAATATGCCTCTTAGATCCGACTTCTAAAAAAAGGATACAGCAGAAGTAGCCTTACCCGGAGATATTCATACGCGAGATTGAGATACCGGTACAGTCTCAATTCGCCTGCTGTAAACATCATCACATGTCAAAGGCATGATATTTTTTGGGTCGTGTCATGCACCAAAATCGAATTTCTGGTTCCGTCTGTTTAGCCCATTCCAGTAATAAACTGTGACCTGTCCCATTACATATTTTGGCTAAAATAGATCAATTTTGTGGGTTTCCACTATTAGTTTTCAAAAATGCCATAATCGGTTATCCGTTATTTTCAGAATCTACTCTAATGCGTTGATTTATGTTAATTGCGACTAACCTGCCGATCTTTATTGACTCAGAGTCATTGAACGATATGCGTTTGACGATGTTGCAAACTATCGCTGCATCGCTCGCTTTGCAATCACCAAAAGTTATCATTATCAATAAAATAATACAGCTTGTCTTTATAGTCTCTGCCCCGCAATGTATAAAAGATTTAGTGGTGATCACACAGGCTAGACTAGGAATTTGTATTGCTAATTTTCCTGGTGAGCGGTTGAATTGAATTCTGAAGAGGAGGAAAGTTACAAGGTGGCTGAAAACATAAAAACAGACTCGCGATTGACCAGCGAAAACGCCAGACGAGTTTTAAGGCGTGATCCAAACCCCCATCTATTTCGGCCCATCACCTTTCGTGGGGTGACAGCACGCAACCGCATTATGCTGTCCCCCATGTGCCAATATTCTGCCCAAGACGGCTTAGCAAATGATTGGCATTTTGCTCATCTTGGGGCCCGCGCATCAGGTGGCGCTGGCTTTGTTTTTACCGAGGCAGTCCATACCGAACCACGGGGACGAATAACACCATTTTGCCTTGGCCTATGGACAGACCAGCAAGGTTCTAAATTGGCCAGAATCGCTAATTTTATCAGTTCTCAAGGGGCCGTTCCGGGTATTCAACTGGGCCATGCAGGTCGCAAAGCATCCGTTGGAAGACCTTGGGAGGGATCGTCCCCTGTCCCAGTAAAAGCAGGGGGCTGGAACACAATTGGCCCGTCGGACCTTTCCTATTCAAGCGATTGGAACAAGCCGGACGCGTTAGATCAACTGGGCATTAGCCAACAGCTGTCCTCGCTTGCGGCAGCCGTCCGCCGCGCTCGTGATGCCGGTTTTAAGGCATTAGAGTTACACGCAGCACACGGTTATCTGATTCACCAATTTCTGTCGCCTTTGAGTAACGTGAGACAAGATCAATACGGGGGTGACTTCGTTAATCGAACTCGGTTTCTATTAGAGAGTGTAGATGCGGTTCGCAGTGAGTGGCCCGTTGAACTGCCGTTGTTTATTCGTCTATCAGTAACGGATTGGGTTGATGGTGGGTGGACTGTAAAAGACAGTGTTGCCTTGGTAAACATATTAAAAGCACGCGGAGATATTGACCTCATTGATTGCTCATCCGGGGGTAATGATCCTCGTCAGGAAATTCCTATTCACCCCGGTTATCAGGTGCCATTTGCGTCAACTATACGGCGAGACACTGGCCTCGCAACAGGGGCAGTCGGGTTAATTAGCGCACCCGATCATGCCGAGGCTATTATTGCCAATGGAGATGCTGACCTGGTTATTCTTGGTCGGTCACTTTTGGCTGATCCAGTCTGGCCACTTCGTGCAGCAAAGCACCTTAAAACTAACAATGTAGACTGGCCAGTTCAATATGAACGCTCAGATATCTACTGAAAACGGTCATTTTTAAAAGTAACGAAAGCGGTTAAAAGTTTCGCTTTTTATTCATAACTGGAACTACCCTATGATGCTAGTAACCATCAAAACTCGGGTAACCACTCCAATCTCATAGCGCCCCACAAAGGCGCTATTCAAAAAGGCGCTCGCACTCTTGCGCCAGTTCTAACAAGCTTTCATCGCGATAGGCTGTAGCGGTGAGCATAACACCGATGGTGTCAGTCCCATGGCTAAACGGCAGTGAAATACTGCAGCCATCCATTACATTGGCGATCGACGGATTACGCAGAACTTGTAAATTAATTCGGGTATAGACTTCATCATCATTAAAAACTGAAAGCTTTGGCGGCAACATCGGTACTGTGGGCATTAAAAGAATTTTATCGCCCATTTCCGCTTTATACTGAGTGATTAACTGCTCTCTAAGCCTCAACGTTCGACAATAGGCAATGGCAGAGACCTCATCTGCTCTGCCCATACGGCTCGATACTCTGGCATCAAATTGTCCTCGCTGAGACTGATATAAGTCATCGTATTCCGCCCGTGATTCAACCGCAGAAAATTGCCAAACAGCCAAAGATTTCAATCCTTCCAACGCATCCACTGCCATTACTTGCACGCGATATCCAGCAGCCGATAATTGACCAACAGCAGCCTCAAACGCCTGCTGCACCGCAGGTTCAAGGTCAGACATTCCATAGTTGTTTGGAATAATAAACGTCGGCTCGACGACGCGATGTTCAGTATCGTGGTCCATAGCCAGTGCCCGATAGGCTAAATGGCAGGTAGCAACATTTTTTGCCATTGGCCCAACACTGTCCAGACTAGTGGAAAGCGGCTTGCAGCCCTTGCGAGACACGACGCTTTGGCTTGGCTTGAAGCCGACGATGCCATTAAAAGCAGCAGGAATCCGTAAAGATCCCCCCGTATCGGTTCCAATGGCAATATCGACTGCATCACAGGCAACTGATATTGCTCCACCAGCGCTCGACCCACCCGGAATACAACCTTTTACCCTTGCGTTATCAGGTGTTCCATAATGAGGATTTAAGCCCAGCCCTGAGTAAGCCAGTTCTGTCATATTGGTATGACCAACAAAAATCGCACCCGCTTCTCTAAGGTTCTCAATCGCGCCAGCATCTTTTAATGCAGCGTCATCTTGCGCCATAACTCGAGTGCCAGCTTTGGTTACAAAACCCGCAACATCAAACAGGTCTTTGACTGACACCAAGGCACCCCGAAGGGGGCTTTCAAGGCTCAGTTTTGCTGCGGTTATTTGGGTATCGGCAGTTGAAAAAAAAGTTTGCGTAAAAACGTTTTGCAACTCGGGGGAGCTCTGGTCTAAACGTGTCTCAAGTGTTTTGAGCCGCGCGGCAGCTGTGTCGATAGACCAAGGCAGGATATTGTCCATTTGTCTTACTTCCTAATAGATTCTGTTGCGACTTTAACCGCCAGCTCTGCAGCTTGGGCACAAAGCTTACTTCGCGGATCACCCAGATGTGAGGCGGTAAAAATTAAAGGTCCAAGTGTCCAGCCAGGGTCAAACTCAACAATTCGTCCTTCCTCGATTAAACTTTTGCCAAGCTGTCGGGGAAACATCCCAACACCAATACCCGATGCTACCATTTCCAATCCAGCCGTTACCGAGATTGATGAGAAAATTTTAAAGTCGTTGCCATAGCGATTGGTCATTTCGTGCCGTAATTCTAGATATGGTCGCGAGTTTCGAGCATAGGATAAAATAGGCATGGCGTTAAGTTCAGAATTTGGCCTGTCTGCAGCACAAAACCAGGTCAAATCAATTGATGGCAAC
>Ga0307489_10001806_pt1 | contig 14226 bp, 13 predicted proteins | sample SB12metaG_FD_202247 | JGI IMG/M metagenome (GOLD analysis project Ga0307489, IMG submission 202247) | Sea-ice brine microbial communities from Beaufort Sea near Barrow, Alaska, United States - SB 1.2 | ecosystem: Environmental > Aquatic > Marine > Coastal | place: USA: Alaska | collected... | reverse complement strand
TCACTGAAACCACGTACTGTACTTCACCCATTGTATCCCACAAAAAGTGCCCACGTCAGGGCGGAAAGTGGACGCCACTCCTGAGCTCAACCTTCAGCCGGTTTGGTCACTGAGACCACGTACGAGTACTTCACCCATTGTGTCCCACAATAAGTGCTCACGGCAACCGAAAAGTGGATGAGTGTGAGCCCCTGTGTGTGGGAACTGGCAGTTGCATAGTGTACGCTCCCATCCTCATCTTCCACGCCAAATGGCTTGCGGCAGGGGCCCTTACACTCGTCCACTTCTCACCTCAACCTGAACCGTTTTGGTCACTGAAACCACTCAACCGACTCAAGGCATCCCACAAGAAGTGCTCACTATAGGTTGAAAAGTGGAGGGGTGTTACAGACTTACACTCATCCACTTCTCAGCGCGACCTGAGCCGCTTTTATCACTCACAGACTGACGCCACCCAGTTTGCCCAACCAAGCGTGCTTACGTCGAGCCGAAAAAGTGGACGAGTGTATCTCACAAATGTGCTTACGTTAATCCGGAAAGTGGAAGAGTGTAAGTCCCTGGCTGGCGGCGCTGGCGTCTCTTCCGATTGCCGCATGGTGGTACATCTTTCTCATTGTCGCCCCACAGCAATACAAGGAGTATGTGGAGTCGGCGCAGGGGTATTGTGATAAAAGTGGGGGCGGCGGCGGGGGAGGGATGCAATGAAGCAGTAGGATAATAGTGTGTTGTGTGCATGTATGGTAGCTAATACATTTTACGGATAATACGGCCACATTGGGGTGAAGCTGACTCTCCCACGCTCGCTCGCATGGTGCCGGGGGCCAGGGCGAAAGCCCGGTTCCTTTTCCCCGAAGCAGTGTGCGGAGTATATGGAGACGGCTACCGAAGGGAGTACTACCATACTTCGGCTGGAAGAGGCGGCGGAGGGGGCGGGGGCAGGGGCAGGAGCGGCAGCGGGGGTTGGTTGCAATGATGCGGGAGCAGGGGTGGCAGCCTTGCAGGCTGCCACCACGCAATCATTCAAATCATCCCAAGGCTGAGTAACTCTCAGATCTTCGCGCCGCATGACATTCCCATACCCGAGCCTTCGGTTGGAGACCGTGAGATGCCCTATTATAGAAGACACCAACCACACCACCCGAGTACCATATGCCCTCATCCGATGTCACCTCACTTCAAATCATCGTTCTGGCCTCGGTGCCTCGGTCTCGGAAGTCGGTTCACCTGCAGAGTGTGACCACCTCCGAGAGGACAAGTCTTTTAGAAATAGTGCACGGCTGTCAACTCTTCGTCGCCAGCCACTTCGAAACGCACGCGCCGGCTACGGGCGACACGCACTCATCATGGCATCCCACTTCAACGCCATGTACAATGTGATCGTCTACTGGGCTACTTGGGTGGAGGACGCCGGCGGAAACGTGCTGTACTACGGCGACGGCTGGAGCCCGTGTGGGCGTTGGTACACCAGCAAAGCAGCACAGGGCAGGCCGGGGGGCCGTGACGACGCGTGGGGCCCCCCTCGCTGCCCCTGCAACGTTCGGCTGCCCGGGGGCGGTCTGTGCGGTTGCAACCACTGGAGCAGGGACTGCCCTCACGGCGTGAACCCTCACCGTGCTGGCCGTCTGCGCAACGCGCCGCGGGTGCGCCCGAGTACGAGCCCGAGCCCGAGCCCGCACCCGCAGCCGTGCTCGCCCTCGAGGCTATGCTCGGCAACCTCGGCCTGTAGTTCGTCATCGTGTAGGCGCGCACTGCGACCGCGGCGGAGCTGCCTCAGGTCGTCGACGCCGCGTTGGTTAACAGCGCAGCGCGGCGAAAGAGGCGATATGACGCGTGTCCGCCATCAACACCAGCGGACGCGATGACACCACTCTGGACGAGATCCGACAGATCATACGGGACAAGACAACAAGACTGACAAACTAGCAAACAAACATTCAGACAGACAGACAGCAAGCCGGGCAGACAAGACAAGCCAGACAGACGACCCTGCGAAGACTAAACCGCATACAGACAGACAGACAGCAAGCCTGGCAGACAAGAAAGCCATACAGACGACCCTGCGAAGACTAACCGGTTTCTTTTGAAACCACCATATCGCTGAAGTCACTCGTCCACAGAGCTTTCAGCTCCATTCATCTCAACTGCCTCGCCTCCTCATACTCATAGGCGTGCTGGCACTTTCCATGCTGCATCGTCTCCTGTGCCTAGGCGTGGCATACGCCCGCTCCATCAAGGGGTACCGAGTCTCCCATTTATGTCATTACGATGTACGATGGCGACGGGATGGTACGGTGCAGGGTTGACATTGAATATAATATATCTGCGGGCTACATAGGCGAGAGACTGAAGCTCTTACGCTTACTTGCGCGTTGTCATTGACTTCCCCGGGACGACTGTTTGCTCACACGCGAGGGAATGTCCACTCCCCCAAACTGCTCCATACTGCCTCGTCTCCTCATAGGCGTGCTGGCACTGACTGCCCCACGCCCACTCGCGCGCTGTCATTGACATCCCCGTGACGACTGTGTGCTCCGTTTAGGCAAGGTTACACATCGAAGTTTATACGGCTACTAGAGCTAGCTACTGAAGCAATCCTCACAGACGATTGGTCAAAACTGTCGGACGTGGCATCATTTAATTCCATTGCTTACCATTTCATTTCATTTCATTCTACACTTCCAGGCACTTTGTCATAGCTAGCTCCGGGGTCTCCAACCAACGTCCGCGTACTAGCATACTAGCTATGTAACATTTCCAACGCCTGGGCGGGTGCGGGTTCTGTAAAAGTAAAATGCGGCACCCATCGTCCCATCTGATATGCCGTTCTGAAGATATCAAAGTTTGGTACCCCACCTTAGGGTTTTAGGGAGACTGCCAGGACAGGCCAGGCGATGAGGATGAGTGCTTGTAAAAGTAAAATGTGCCACATGACGACTTGTGCCCACCCGTCGTCCAGTCCTCCTTCTGACACGCGTCGCCGCAGTACCTGGCTGCCTTGCACTGCGGGCACACCTTGAAGTCCTTCAGATGTCCCATAACCTCACACCCGTCGTTGCGGCAAAACCTAGCCCCCACCAGCGCAGTCATACGCAGCCCTTCGAGCTTGGTCCCTGGATTATGCCCCCCCTTCCGCAACCAATGCACCACGCTGTCCAAGACATCCGGGGGAATGTCGTGCCCCCTCGTGTCCCCAGCCGACGTGGCGGCCCCGGCGGCCTCCTCCACATGCCCAACCTCGCGGGCGTAGGGGCGGTCTCCGTTCATCAGGGGCTGACACTCTTCCACTTTTCAGCTCAACCTGAGCCGTTTCTGACACAAAATGCACCCCCTGATTCCCAATAACATCCCATGAACACCCCATCTCAAAACAACCCCGAAATGCACCCCCTATCCGACAGAAAGCGCTTACGTTGAGCCGAAAAGTGGACGAGTGTAAGCCCCTGCCGTACATGTACTCGGCGAGTTGCAAGGCCGCGTAGGTTTGGCCTTTCTCTGCGGCCTTGCGCCATCAGTGAGGGGCTTTCACTCGTTCACGATTTAGCTCAACATTTTACGGTATAGGGGGTGCGTTTGGGGGTTGTTCAGGGGGTGTTTCTGGGGTATCAAGGGGTGCCAGGGGGTGTTCAGGATGTGTTTTTGTGCCAGAATCGGCTCAGGTTACGGCTCAGGTTGAGCTGAGAAGTGGACGAGTGTAAGCCCCTGCCACCAGTGTACCACCTGCCGCTTGCTACGCGTGACGCCACTCCCAAGGGCCTGGCAAATGACGCTCGCCATGTCATCGGAAGCGATTTGTATACGTCCGTCTTACATTGCAAGACTAACGATAACAAACCCTTAAGTACACCCCCCACTTAGACCTCCAAAGAGAGCCCAAATGAAGCTATTTAACTCAAGAAACGTGGGTCTAAAGTGTGGAGATGGTTTGTGCCATTCGTGCCGGGTATTTTGTGCCAGGCCCTGCCGCGGCCGATGTGGTACATGGTGGCAAGATTATTCGCCGCGGCCCCGCTACCGGCATCTGCCGCGCGGCAAAGGCCTACACTCGTCCACTTCTCAGCTCAACCTAAGCCGTTTTGGTCAGTGAGCCGTTTTGGTCCAGTCTATGACGAGTTATGACCCATCTATCTACTGAAGGTAGCCAACGTATCCACAAACAGTGCTTACATTGAGACGAGAAGTGGGCAGGCCGAGTGTAAGCCCCTACCGCGCGCCTGTACCAGCCCGCCGCCGCCACGTAGTCCGGCGCCGCCACGCCCAACCCCTTGTTGTAGCGGCGCAGGTTGAATTTGAAAGCAAAAATTGAAGGCAGTTCATCACATTTTAGTTTCAAGCGCTGTAACCAAACGCGCTTTCAACACGGATTTTGATACTGGCAACCTGCACCGCCCCACCTTGTCGAGACACACGCCCAAGTTGTGCATCGCGTCCGGCAACCAGGGGCTTACACTCGTTCACTCTTCAGCTCAACTTAAGCGCCTTCTGTGTGACAGGGGGTGCAGTTAGGGGTTGTTGCGGGGGTGTTTTGGGGCTGGTGGGGGTTATCAGGGGTGTTGAGGGTGTGCTGTTGTGTCAGAAACGGCTCAACTTGAGCTGAATAGTCGACGAGTGTAAGCCCCTGCCGGCAGCCCGGCCTCTGCGGCCTTGGTGAACCAACTTACGCCTTGCTCGTATTCTTTCCTCACGTAGTGGATGTCGCCCAACGCATACATGGCGTGCGCGTGCCCTTGCCCAGGGGCGTACACTCGTCCACTTCTCAGCTCAACTTGAGCCGTGTTTGACACAAAAAAGCACCCTACACACCTTAAGCACCTCCTAACACCCCCTCAACACGGGCTGCACAACCCCTACACGCACCCCCTATCCCATACAAAACGCTCAAGTTGAGCTGAAAAGTGGACGAGTGTAAGCCCCTGCCCTTGCCCTGCCGCCTTCTCCAACAGCGCCGTGCCCTCCTCCATTTAGGGTTGGCACCCGCAAAGTATTAAAAAACAAATTGTCATCTTCAGGTGAACGCAGGTCTGGTGCTTAGGCATTTAGGGTTGGCACCCGCAAAGTTTTGGGAAACATATTGTCAGCTTTAGGTGATCGCAGGTCTGTTGAGCGACCGAAACCTGTGGAGTACAAGTGCGAACCCTACATCTATACTTGTCGAACTAGGCTAGTGCTGGCAATGGGGGGATTTAAACTAAGCTAGTGTAAGCTAGTTTAGAGACTAGTGGTGAGTGGGTTAGTGGTTAGTATTGGGAATTACAGTGGGCGAGTAAAATAGGGGGGCTCAAACTAAGCTAGTTTAAGCTAGTTTAAGGGCCAGTGCTTAGTGGGCTAGTTTAGGGGCGACAAGTATACCTACATCCGCCTTGGGCGATCTGCCGCCCGCGCCCAGCTTCGTATCCGAGCCTCCGCCCAGGGGCTTACACTCGTTCACTTTTCAGCTCAACTTGAGCCGTGTCTGACACATAAAATACCCTACACACCCTGAACACCCCCTTAACACGGGCTACACAATCCTTACGCGCACCCCCTATCCCTACGAAAGTGCTCAAGTTGAGCTGATAAGTGAATGAGTGTAAGCCCCTGCCTCCACCCGCTTGCATCGCACCTCCATCTGCTTCCACCACTAACCGGTAGCCAAGGCTCCGCTCAGGGGCGTACAGTACACTCGTCCACTTTTCAGCTCAATCTGAGCCGTTTCTGACAAATCTTTTCGTACCCCACCAAGAACTTGTTTCATAACCCCTTTATTGCACCCTTTATTGCACCCTAAACAACCCGCAATATGCACTAACATCGCCTGAAGAACCCCTAGATAACCCCTGCATGTACACCCTATCCCACAGAAAGCGCTTACGTCGAGCCGAAAAGTTGACGAGTGTGAGCCCCTGCCTCCATTGCGCTTCAGGGTCACCCCCGCCTGCCATGGGCTCACACTCGTCCACTTTTCAGCTCAACGTAAGCGCTTGCTGTGAGATAGGGGGTCCATGCAGGGGTGGTTTAAGGGTGCTTGGGGAGGTGTCGGGGGAGATAAGGGGGTGTTTAGGGTGTTTGTTGCGTCAGAAACGGCTCAGGTTGAGCTGAGAAGTGGACGAGTGTAAGCCCCTGCTGGCAGCCCTTTGTTTCACGATCTGGGCTCCGAGCGCTTGGAACAGCAACTCGGGGTTTTCCGCCTGCGTGCTCCAGTCGCCGAGCGGGAACACGTTTTTTACGTTTGCGCGGGCGGCGGCAGCTGCTCCTCCGGCACCCCCGGCGCCCGTCTGGGCCGGCGCGCGCTTGGCGGCATCGCGTTCGGCTTTGCGCCTTTCCTGTCGAGAAGGCATCAGACCTAGATCAGACGGGACGTTGCGAACCTTTTCGCTTCAGTGGGCGACGGGCGTTGCCGATACGCAGAGGACCGCGCACACGTCGGGGTGTTTCGGAGAGGAGTCCCGTCGAGAAGCGCGTGTGTTGTTAACGGCGCGCGGGCGGGATGCCCGTGAGCAATGCGTTGGTGAGGTAGTTTCACGTTTCGGCGGACACGCAGGTCGGTCGGAGATGATGACGTGGCGCGCCGCGCGCTACCGAATGGCCATTTTGTCAATCGGGCCGCGCGGTTTCTACGCTCAACGGGTGCGCCCCTCCCCGCGCCCACCGTGTGGCGCAGGAACGTGACGGGACCCTTTGAGGCCCAGATGTAATAGTTCAATAGTGCAAGTTGTATTTGAAAGCAAAAGTTGAAAGCAGTTTATTATATGTTGGCTTCAACCCGGCTTCAACCGCTGAAACCAAGCAAGCGCGGTCACCCGGCTGCCTTGGGTTACTTCAGGGTCTAGAATGGGTGATGCTTTAAAGTTATACGGCTACGCATAGACTAGGGAGTAGCTAGGGATTGACTCACACCGCACGTTCATTGACTGTTTGCTGACACGCGACGGATTGTCGACTCCTGCCCCAAGCTGTTCCATGCTGCCTCATATTCTCAAAGGCGCCGCACACGACTGATTCCCGCTTACTCGCGCGCTATGTTTACATACCCCATGAAGACTGTGTGCGTGGTTATTGGTAGGTGATACATTGAAGTTTAACGGCTACTAGGCTAGCAAGGAACTGCTCCCCACGTATGTGCTATTGACTCCCTCGTGCTGACTGCTGACTGACACCTGAGGGACCGTCTAGTCCCCCTAGCTACTCCATACTGCCTCGTCTCCTCATAGGCGTCGCACTTTTAGGCGCGGCACTGACCCCCCGCCCCCGCAAGCTATCTCCCGCTACGAATGCCTACAAGGAGAAATTGAACTCCATACGGATATTCGCGTTGTCATTGACTACCTCGTGAGGACTGTTTGCGAGGTGTCGCACTTTTAGGCGTGGCGCTGCCCCCCGCTGCCTCAAGCTCACCCCCGCTGAGCCGAGCCTCCCGCTTTTTGGGTGCGCTATTCAGGCGCGTGGCCCTCGCCTCTGCTGCCGCCGCCTCCGCTGCTGCCGCTGCTGTCGCCACCACCAGCGCCGCATCTGCCGCTACCTCCTCCGGATCATAGGGTCAAGCAGATGTCGCTCGCCACATCATTAGATGCCGGTTGACCCGGGAACCGAGGGTTACAAAATTCTTTGATGACGTGGCGAGCAATATCTGCTCGGCCCTACCGGGCTCCGCGCGGCTAATCGAGCCACCTCCGTTGCCTCCGCTATCTCCAAATCCGCCGCCGCCTCCTCCGCCGCTAATTCGCGAGCAGCAGCGGCCGCCACCACCGCGGCGGCGGTGGCAGCGACCGTCGTCTTCTCATCCGCATCGTTCGCTTTCTCCAACTCATGCATGCGCAATTGCACCAGACCGCTGAGCCAACATGACAACACCTCGCATGAGGGTCAGTGAAAACAAGCACTCGAAGCGAGGTCGGATGACGAATAACCCAATACCAGCAGGGTGAAGGCACATACGGACGCGCGAAGGAGGAGGAGGATATTCTACGTCAGTCGAGTGCTTGTTCTCAATAACACCCCCTGAGGAGGAGGAGGAGGAGGAGGAGGAGAAGGAGGAGGAAACTAGAGTCAAGGTTGGTCGAATGCATGTTCTCGACGAACCCCCTGCCTTGGCGGGAAACAACGCACGGCTAATGGCCTCGACTGTCAAATCGTCGTGAATGAGGGAGTCTATCCAGGGCCAGAACTGCGCCGAGGAGGCGTCGAGCTCGTGCTTCATCACTGCCGCTTGTCAGGGGCTTACACTCGTACACTTTTCAGCTCAACTTAAGCCGTGTCTAACACAATGAAACACCCCACACACCCTAAACACCCCCTAACCCCCCCTGAACACGGGCTACACAATCCCTAAGCACACCCCCTATCCCATAGAAAGCGCTTAAGTTGAGCTGAGAAGTGGACGAGTGTAAGCCCCTGCCGCTTGTCTCAAAGTCATCAGGTCGGTCAACGCGGCTGGTACATCAGGGGCCTGGCACGAGGGTTATTGAGAATAACGACTCGAACGGCTAAGCGCGATTCCAGGACGATCAGGGTAAATGCTCATACAGACGCCCCGGGGTCGGTCGGCCACCACGAATCACGTCCGCACGTCTGTATGAGCAATCACCCAGCTCATCCAACCGTTCTGGGATGCGCGTCTATCGGTTTATCGTCGTCTAGCCGTCAGCCGAGTCGTTATTCTCAATAACCCCCCTGCCTGGGTCAACGACAGCTTCAGCTTCAGCCACAGCGTCGACAACCCAACGTCGTCACGAGGTGCAGCGCCGCAAGTCGAATTTGAAAGCAAACATCGAAAGCGGTATATCACAATTTAGCTTCAAGCGCTTAGGTCCAGGCGCTTTCAACATGGGTTTGATAGGGTCAATCTGCACCGCCCTACCTAGGAATGTCGAAGCCCGGTCCCTTGGACACAAGTCCACCCATGGCCGGGGTGTAGCGGCGCAAGTCGAATTTGAAAGCAGAAGTTGAAAGCAGTATATCACACTTTAGTTTCAAGCGCTTGTTTCTAGGCGCTATCAATGTGGGTTTGATAGGGTCAACCTGCACCGCCTTACCGGGGGCCCGAACAATGAACGCCGACTCACGGGACCGGTCGGCAGGGGCTTACACTCGTCCACGTTTCAGCTCAACCTGAGCCGTTTACCACTGATTGCACGCAGCGTATCACACAAGAAGTGCTTACGTTGAGCCGAAACATGGACGAGGGGAAGCTCCTACCAGGCGTACCGGCGTCTGATGCGGTGGAGACACGCTGACTCACGGTACCGGGGTGTAGCGGCGCAAGTTGAATTTGAAAGCAGAACTTGAAAGCAGTGATTCATACTCCAGTTTCAATCGCTTAGTTACAGTCGGTTTCAGCGGGGGTTTGATAGGGTCAACCTGCACTGCCCTACCGGGGGTCGCAGCGCCGGCGTCGGAATTTCCAGAGACACGCCGACTCGTGGTTCCGGGAGTGACGACGCCAGACATGCCAGCTGTGGGGGTAGCGGCGCCGGCACCTAGGGACCGGGCAGACGTTGGTCGCCATGTCATCCAACGATGTATTCACTCTCCTATCTTGAGTGAACTGGCGTCCATCATGTCATAGGGTTTTTTCAGGGTTTAGGGTGTAGGGTATAGGGTACAGGGTATAGGGTATAGGGTATAGTGTATAGGGTGTAGGGTATAGGGTACAGGGTATAGGGTATAGGGTATAGGGTATATGGTATGGGGTATAGGGTATAGGGTATAGGGTTTACGGTGTAGGGTATAGGGTTTAGGGTTTAGGGTTTAGGGTTTAGGGTATAGGGTTGCCAGGCCTACCGGTGGGGGCGTAAGCGTCCGGTGAGCTGGGTCGAGAGGGCGCCAGCATCTCCGCCGCCTCGTCCCAGGGGCTTACACTCGTTCACTTCTCAGCTCAACTTAAGCCGTGTCTGACACAAGAAAACACCCTACAAACCCTCAACACCCCCTAACACCCCCTTAACACGGGCTGCACAACCCCTACGCGCACCCCCTATCCCATAAAATGCGCTCAAGTTGAGCTGAGAAGTGAACGAGTGTAAGCCCCTGCCTCCTCCCCCATGATCACGAGGTTCAGGCCCACCAACAACCCCACGACTGTACGGTCAGGAGTCGGGTAATCCAGTTAGAAGGGTCCTTGAGAACGAGCACTCGAACTGAGATCTGAGCGTGACTTACCCATCGGAGCATGAGTCACCTACAATGTGAATGCTCATACAGATGTGCAGATGAGGGCTAGGAGATTCAACGTGGTTCCAGTGTCTAATCTCAATAACCCCCCTACAGGGTAATCTCCAATCTCCCGAAGCGTGCCTTCCATGTCACGCATCAATCGCTGCATCGCCTTGTGCAACTCCCGGATGTAGAGTCAAATAAAGTTTGATGTGAATTGAGGTCAAGATGTAACGGTTTACGAGGACATCTCGCTAGAGTGTGAAGTGGATTTCAATTGACTCTGAGAAGTGATGGTTAATGGATGGTTGACGTGATGAATATCGTTCACCCCGACCATTCTCGCCATGTTGTACGTCGCCATTTAACTCGAAACGCGAGGGGCTAACATGTGGTGTATGATGTGGCTCCACGTAATGTAATGTGGTGAATAACTTGGCGAGCATCACTTATTTTACTCAGACCTGCCCTCATTTTCATCGCGCGCTCCGTGCTGTGTTTCCACTGATCATAATCCTGGTCCTTATGCGCGTCCCGCAGCGTGGCTATCACGCCCTGTATCCGCGCCAGATCATCAGCCCGAGCGAGAACTTCGCGGACGTGCGGCGCCAGGTTGTAAGGCCAGGTATGACAGAGTGCGTGAAACCACTTAGATACTCAGCAACAAGTAGTACTAAGTTGTGCAAATGGAGCGTTCTGATTGGTCGAGCGGGACAACTTAGCACTAAGTCTCACTAAGTGTCTACGTGGTTTCACGCACTTTGTGCATAGATACATAGCAACATCAGCCCGGCCTTAAGCTCACCACACCATCGACACGCACTTGGCCGACTTCGTGCCTTGAGTGATACATGATATTATGACGTGGCGAGCAATACCTGCAAGGCCCGTTGCCCGCGTCATCCAACGCAATTTGAACACTCGTCTCGTCAGTCCAATGGCAGCTCATGACGTGGCGAGTCATGTCTGTATGCGAGGCCCTACCAGGTAAGGCTGCACGTTGCGTACGAACGAGGGAGGTCCCATCTGCGAATAAACCACAGATGATAATCGCCGCGGTAGCGCGTTGATTATATTCGCCGCGGCCTCCGGATTCTTGTAGGAGGGTCATTGACAAGAAGCACTCGAACCGAGATCAGAGCACGACACCTTCATGTTTAATGCTCATAACGACGGGCGGCGGCGGAGGAGGAGGATATTCAACGTCGGTTGAATGCTTGTTCTCAATAACCCCCCGATGCTACAGACCCATGGAGGAGGAGAAGGAGGGAAAGATTCAACGTCCGTGCTTATTCTCGACAGCCCCTTGCCTTGACTCGCGATATGAGCCCGGCGGCAGCAGCGGCGAGAGCGGCGGCGGCGGCGGTGGTAGCGGCAGCAGCGGCGGCGGAGGAAGAAGATGCCACTTGACCGTTATCGGCGGTGGAGGGAAAAGATGACACGTCGGCGGCGGGAGACGTCCCGATTATCGCGGCGACGATGACAGCGGCAGCAGCGTCGGGGCGCATCGCCTCGAGCCAGGGGCTTTCACTCGTTCACTTTTCAGCTCAACTTGAGCCATTCTCTGAAACAAGAACACACCCTACTAACCCCATAATACTCCCTTACACCCCCAAAACGACCCCTAAACCTCCCCTGAACGCATCCCCTATTCCACAGGTAGCGCTTAAGTTGAGCCGAAAAGTGGACGAGTGTAAGCCCCTGCCTCCAGCGCCGACGACGCGACTGACGCACTGAGGCGCGCCATGATTGCCCTGACAGCGCCGGCAGTGGGGTATTCATACGTTTGCTCCTCATCCTCGTCGATTTGGGTGTTATTTTTTACCAACTTGCCCACCACCGCCAACGCGGCGATAATAACTGCGGCGCGCTCTGGCTCCGCTGCTAGAAGTACCGTTGCCGCCGCGTCTGTTTTCATATCGGCCAGAACGTACGCGGCATCGACTGGACGGAGCTCCTTCAGTAGCGCAGCTAGGGCAACCGGGTCTGCGGTGACTACCGCTGTCATGAGGCTCGCGGCATCGAGAGGGCCCATGGACGCTAACATTGAAGCAGCGGCAACAGGGACGGTACCCGCGACAGCGGCGAGCGCAGCGGCGGCGGCAGAACTATCCATCGCCAGCATTAGCGCTGCAGCGGTAGCAGCGGCGTCCTTGAGGGCTTCCACATTGGCGGCGGCGGCAGTGGCGGCGGCGGCTGCAGCGGCGGCGTTGGCGTCAACGTTAACGTATGCGTTGGCTTCGACGTACGCGTAGGCGGTGGCTTCCGCTTCAGAGTCGGTAGTGGCGTCGGCGGCGGCAGCGGCAGCGGCGTCGGCAGCGGCGGCAGCGTCGGCGGCGGAGGGTCGAGGGAGGGCGGCACCGACGGCGGGGGACATGGCGGTGGCGGTATTGGAGGCGAGCGCACCGAGCAGCAGGGGCTAACATTCGTCCACTTTTCAACTCAACGTAAGCACCTTCTGTGCGGTAGTTTCAGTGACAAAACGGCTCAGGTTGAGCTGGAAAGTGGACGTGTGCAAGCACCTGCCGAGCAGAGCGCCCGCAGCGTCGGCACTCATCGCTGAAAGCATGGCTCCGACAATTTCCATGTCCTCGACCCGCGCCACTACAGCGGCCGCAGCTGTAGGGTCCATGGAACCCAGAATCGCCGCCGCCACTTAGGGCCTGGCAGATGTTGTTCGCCACATCGTAGGGCGCCCTTTATTTTGCGGGAGAAGGGTTAGGAGTGAGTTGGATGATGTGGCGAGCCATATCCCCCCGGCTACGCAGTCTACAGAACCGTAGTTGGCGGGAATGCCACTTGAGGAAATTCCTCACGTGTTTGAACTCGTGTATCTGAATATGTGATACAGTAATGACACGTGTGGTCACGTGGTTTACCACTGAAAACACGAAATTCGCCGGGGTTCGAGAAAATGTTTTCAACGTCCATTTCAAATTTCGAGTCATTGTCGTGTCCATTTTGAGATTTTCACACTGAGAATGAGGGGGATCCATTCCCGCCAAGTACTGAGGACAAAATTGCTTAGGGCCTACCGCGACTGCCGCACCGACGGCACCGGAGCCGGCTTCGCCTTCGCCGCCGCTAGAGATACAGACATTAGCGAGGGTGGCGAGGGTGGACACAATTTCGGATGTGGAGACGGTGACAGGGTTCTCTCTGCCACGCGAATCACGTGCTTGCACCTCGGCGGCAGCAGCGGCGGCAGCAGCGGCGGTGGCGGCGGAGGCGGAAGCTTCGCCCGCGGCAAAGGCTCCCACGAGGACAGACGCAGCGGCCGTCGGCATCATCGCCTGAAGTGTCAGCGCTACTGCAGTGCAATCCATTACCGCCGCCACATCCCCTGATGGAGTTCTCAGCCGATTCTGCTCCGCCGCCTCCGCCGCAGCCTCCGCGGCAGCAGCCTTCGCGTGGAGCCTCACACTCGTCCACTTTTTTACTCAACTTCAGCACCTTTTGTGGGAAACGCTACGTGCTTTCAGTGTTTGAGTGACCGAAGAACGACTGAGGTTGATCTAAGAAGTCGAGTATCTTCCATGCCTCCGCCGCTGCCGCCGCTTTCGCCATCACCGCAGCCATCGCCCCTAACGGTTTGCGCCATACGGCTCCCGCTGCCTTCTTCTTTGCTACAGCCGCCACTGGATAGAGTCATGACACCCCATCAATCACGCTCGAACTTCGCAGGTTTCCAGGGTAACTCCAATGGCGGTCAACGCTCTTCGAATCGGAAGACTCGAGTAAATAGACGGTCAAATTTGCCATACGATGGTACAATATGGCGATTCGACCGTCTATTACTCAAGAATTGGCGACCGCCATTTGAAGTACCCTGGAACATTGCGTAGAATGGTCGTTGGTCAAGTGACAATAGCGACACGAGGGGGATGGGTGAGTGACAATTCAACCCTGCCTCCGCCGCCACCGCCTCCGCCGCTCCTATGCGATCCATCGCGGTAAGCATTCGTCCTCCCTTTGCACAGCTGTAACTGGACTGTGCGAGAATGTTGAGGATCTTCCCGTCCGAAGAGGGCGCCATCGCGTAGATGATGGCGGCAGCGACGTCAACGGGCTCCACTTTGCTGATCACGGCAGCAGCGG
>Ga0307489_10001804_pt1 | contig 14238 bp, 23 predicted proteins | sample SB12metaG_FD_202247 | JGI IMG/M metagenome (GOLD analysis project Ga0307489, IMG submission 202247) | Sea-ice brine microbial communities from Beaufort Sea near Barrow, Alaska, United States - SB 1.2 | ecosystem: Environmental > Aquatic > Marine > Coastal | place: USA: Alaska | collected... | reverse complement strand
CGGCGGCGGCGCGGTGCGCCCGGGAGCGTGAGCGCCTCGCTGCTAACGCCGCCAACGCGGTGTCTTCATTGGACGTCGTCGCTGCGTCACTTCCGCTGAAGCTGTCCTCCCCGCTGCTGCTTTCGCTGAGGTAGAACCCGTGAGCAGGGGCTTACACTCGCTCACTTTAGAGCTCAACTTAAGGACCTTCGGGACACATCGCTCACGTTAGGGCTCAACTTGAGCACCTTCGGGCCACATCCACGGGTTGATTTGGGGCATATTGGGGACCAAGTAAACTCAAGTTGAGCGGAAAGGGGCAAAGTAAGCTCGAGTTGAGCCGAAATGGGAACGAGTGTAAGTCCCTGCCCGTGAGCCACTCCTTCGCCGCGCGCCAACGCCATGAGCTCCGCCGGCAGAAACATGTGCTCCTCGTCGATCCCCTCCAGCGTCACGTCGGCGGACGTGTCACGGGGGGGCTGGGCCTGGGCCTGGGACGCCTCCGTTGCCGCCGCCGCCGTCGCCGCCGTCACCGCCACCGCCGCTGTCGCCACAGCCGAAGAGTTGGCCGCGGCAAGTTGCTCGCGTAACTCCGCCACTTGCTCCTGAATGTAGCGGCGCTGGTTGAAATTGAAAGGAAGGTTTGAAACCGGTTCATCATATTATGGCTTCAAGCGCTGATAGCGTAGGCGGTTTCAACACGAGTTTTGATGCTGGTAATCTGCACCACCCCACCTGGAGGGAGGTGACTTCCGACGTGAGCGATGTCTTTACCACCGGCGCGGGAATGGGACTCGGCGGCACTGGGGCGGGCTCTGGCGTGGGCGAGGGGGGCGAGGGTGTGGGTGATGCGGGTGTGGACGGCGAAGAGGGCACTGCAGCAGCTGCAGCCGCAGCCACCACCGCCTCCTCAGCCCTCGCCGCGGCAGTTGCCGCCGCTGCCTCCTCCTCGGCTTTCGCGGCAGTAGCCGCAGCCGCCTCCTCCTCCTCCTCAGCCCTCGCCGCGGCAGTTGCCGCCGCCTCCTCCTCCTCGGCCTTCGCTGCAGTAGCCGCAGCCGCGGCCGCCGCCTCCTCCTCCTCGGCCCTCGCCGCAACAGTCACAGCCACCGCCTCCTCCTCAATAATCCTCGTTGCAGCTTCAGCAGACTCCGCCTCCTCAGTCCTCGCCTTTGCAGCCACAGCCGCCGCCGCCTCCTCCTCAGCCCTCGCCTCAGCAGACTCCGCTTCCTCCTCCTCAGCCCTCGCCGCTGCAGCCACAGCCGCCGCCTCCTCCTCCTCAGCCCTTGCCTCTGCAGCCATAGCCGCCTCATCCTCAGCCCTTGCCTGAGCAGCCGCCTCTTCCTCCGACCCCGCCGAGGTAGCCGCCGCCGCCGCAGCCGCCTCCTCCTCAGCCCTTGCCTCCGCCGCCGCCGCCTCAACGAGCCTCGCTTCAGTTTCAGCATACTCCAACTCCTCAGCCTTCGCCAACGCCTCCTCCGCCGCAGCCAGAGCAGCGTCTGCCTCCTCCTCCTCGGCCCTCGCGGCGGCAGCCGCAGCGAACGCCGCTTCCTGTGCCTCGATCCTGACAGCCGCCGCTGCCTCCGAATCCGTCCGAGCCTTGCTAGTCGCCGCCGCCGCCGCCTCCTCCTCGGCTTGGGCCTTGGCAGCCGCCGCCGCCGCCGCCATCTCCGCTACCTCCACCTCCGCCTCCGATGCCTTCGCCGCCTCCGCTGCCTTCGCCTGGGCCTGGGCGGCACCCGCAGCCGCTTTCGCAGCTTCAGCGTCGACGACAGGCTCTAGCCCCAGCACCGGCTCCGGCTCAGATTCAATCTCAGGCTCAAGCTCATGCTCAAGCTTGGGTTTGGCTTGCGCCTGTCTCGGCGAGCCTGGCGGCAGCGTGCCTACCTCTGCCATGGCCTCGGAGGTGGACAGCGCGGGCGGCAGCGCCCACAGTCAGAGGCTTACACTCGTCCACTATTCGGCTCAACGTAAGCACATTTGGTGAGATACGTTGGGTGCAGGATTTCCGCAGTCAATTAGACAGGGGCACGCGGGGAGGTTTGTCCAAAATGGCTCAGGTTGAGCTGAAAAGTGGACAAGTGTAAGCCCCTGCCCACAGCGACAGCGCGCGCGGCGGCGGCGGCGCGGGCCGCACGTCGCGTGCCAAGCCCAGCAGCAGGGGCTTACAATCACTCACGTTAGAGCTCAACTTGAGCAACTCCAGGACACATTCATGAGTTAAGCTGGGTTATACGGTGGACGGAAGAGCTCAAGTTGAGCTAAACTGGGAACGAGTGTAAGCCCCTGCCCAGCAGCCGCGGTAAAGGGTCGTGTCCGGTGTCCTCCGACAGCGGGTCCTCTATGGCGTCCGCGTACGCACCGGCCAGCCACTCGGCAGCGGCCGACCGGCCGGGTATGGTGTCGAGGCCCAGGAGGGCGCGCGCTGGGCGCCCCGCGTTGGCGACCACGGCAGCGGTCACAGCCCACGAATAGGGACAAGCAGACATTGCCCGCCACGTGATCCAACGCATTTTGAACCCTCGTTTATTGAGTAAAACATTTCCCAATGACGTGGCGAGCAGTATTGGCCAGGCCCAACCCCCGAAGGCGCCGCAGCGGCGGCGGCGGTGGCGGCGCCGGTGCCGCCAATGGCGACGGCGCGTATGCTGCCCACGGCGGCGGCGATGAACGCGCTACGCTCCGCCTCTGCCGCCGTGCAGGGGCTTACACTCGCTCACTTCAGATCTCAACTTGAGGACCTTCGGGAACGCATCAATCACGTTAGAGCTCAACTTGAGCACCTTCAAGACACATCCACCGCTCAATTTGGGTTATTTGGGGGTTACTTGGGTTATTTGGGAAAGGGTTGAGCGGGAAGGGGCAAAGTTAGATCAATTTGAGCGGAAATGGCAACGAGCGTAAGCCCCTGCCGCCGTGAGTAGGTAAGACGACGACGAGGACGACGTCAACTCGTCGCAACCATCACCACCGGTTGTGGCACCAGCATCTGACCGTTCTTGCAGCCTGGCGAGCGGCACCTTGAGCCAGGGGCTTACACTCGTCCACATTTCGGCTAAACGTGAGCGCTTTCTGTGCGGCAGAGGTGCATCTAGGGGTTGTTTAGGGAGTGTCTGGGAGGTGTCAGGGGGTATGCGGGGGTGTTTAGAGTGTATTTTGTGCCAGAAACGGATTAGGTAGAGCTGAAAAGTGGACGAGTGTAAGCCCCTGCCTTGAGCGCGGCGCCCGCGTCGGGCGGCATGAGCGCGGCCATGGCGTGGGCGAGGTCCGGGGTGTAGCGGCGCAAGTTGAATTTGAAAGCAAAATTTGAAAGCAGTATATCACACTTTAGTTTCAACACGCTTACTTCCAGGCGGTTTCAATTTGGGACAGATAGGGTCAACCTGCACCGCCCTACAGGGGTGGGAGCGTCGAGGGCGGCGCAGGCGGCCAGGCAATGCGCCAGTACCTGTGCGGCGGGCCACCCCGCGGGGTTGCCCGACGCCGTCACCACGGCGACCAGCGCCACAGTGGCGCGCGCGACGTCCGACGCCGTGGACGCCGCAGCGCCAGTACACGCGCCGTCATCATCGGGAGCGGCGGCGGCGGCGGCGGCGGCGGTGGCGTGCGCGGCGACGTGCAGCGTGAACAGGTCGCGGCAATGCAGCGCCCAGCATGTGTTGGCGGCGCGCTCAGCCGCTGCCGCCCCCGCCGCCGCTGCTGCCTCGCCGCCCTCCGCCACCACCCCCAGCCAGGGGCTTACACTCGTTCACTTTTCAGCTCAACTTGAGCCGTGTCTGATACACAAAAACACCCTACACACCTTAAACACCCCCTGAACACGGGCTACACAACCCTTACACGCACCCCCTATCCCATACAAAGCGCTCAAGTTGAGCTGAGAAGTGGCCGAGTGTAAGCCCCTGCCCCTAGCAGCGCCTCCAGCGCTGCCGCCAGCTGTGTGCGCCCACTCGTTTCCTTGGTACCGAAGCTAGCTGCAGCGGTAGCGGAGGGCGGCGGCGGCAGTGTGGTGATGGTGCTCACGACGCGGTCGGCGCACAGCCCCGCGGCGCGCGCCAGAACGTCCCCGAGTGCCTTGGTGCAGGGGCTTACCCCCGTCCAATTGTCGGCTCAACGTAAGCGCTTTCTATGGGATAGGGGGTGCATTTATGGGTTGTTTAGGGGGTGTCCAGGAGGTGCCAGGGGTTTTTAAGGTGTTTAGGTTGTATTTTGTGTTAGAGACGGCTCAGGTTGAGCTGAAATGTGGACGAGTGTAAGCCCCTGCCTGGGTGGGCCCGTTGTGGGTGAGGTCGGTCGGACCCGCATCGAGCACCCACGTTGCCTCCGCAACCACCTCCATGAGCGCCGCCGACCATATGGATATACCCGTCGCCGCTGCCGCTGTCGTTGTCATCGCATCCAGGCGCGATATGAGAATACCGGCGGCGGTGGAATAGGAAGCAGCAGCAGCGACGTTGCGGGGCGCGGTGGCGTCGGCGGCAGCGCTACCACCGCCGGCTGTGAAGGCGCGCCCAGCCGCCGCTGACAGTCGCGCCGCCGTGCGCCAGGGGCTTACACTCGTCCATTGCTCAGCTCAACTTGAGCGCTGTTTATGGGATAGGGGGTGCGGTTAGGGGTTGTGTAGTCCGTGTTAAGGGGGTGTTTAGCGTGTCTAGGGTGTACTATTGTGTCGAAGACGGCTCAAGTTGAGCTGAGCAGTGGACGAGTGTAAGCCCCTGCCGTGCGCCACCCCTTCGTCGGGTCCCCACGGCGGACCGCCTCCGCCGCCGCCGCCACACCCTCGGCGGCGGCGGGCGCAGCGGCGGCGGACAACGCATTGCCGTCGACGTCCGGCTGCGCCGCGCCGCGAAGCAGCAGCCCGGCCGCGCGCGCCGGCGATGACGACGACGCGAAACGGGCGGCGGCGCGACCGCTCAGCGGTATCACCCTCATACTCGTCGAGCCGGCGGCGGCGACAGCAGCGGCGGCGGCGATGGACTCCAACCCCGGCGCCCAACCCACGGGCGAGGGGAACGCCAGCTGCGGCGGGTGCGGGTTCACGCCGCCGCCGCCGCCGCCAGCGCTGATGGAGATAGCACGGGGGTGATCATCGCCAGCGCCACCGCGGGAGGATCTAGCGGCGACGGTACCGGCGGCGGCGACGACGGCGGCGGCGTTAGCGGCGGCGGCGTTAGCGGCGGCGGCAGCGGCGACCATGTTGCCGAGCTCCCCCGCCATGGCCCGCGCCGTGAGGGACAGCGGCCGGCCGTACGCGGTGGCAGCGGCGGCGTTGACCACCTGTGTGGTCAAACCTAAACCGCCTGGGGCGTTGGCAACGGCAACGGCTGGGGCGTCGAATCCTAGTACGGACACCCACTCTGGGGCGGCGGCGGCGGCGGCATGGTGCGCGGCTGCGGAGCGTAGAGCGTCCAGCGCCCCCTGCAGGTCCCCCTCATGCACTCGCAGCGCCATGAGTGGGGCGAAGCCGGCGCCCTCCTCCGCCGCGCAGGCCTCGTACAGGCGGGCGGCATCACCGCGCCGCCCTTCCAGGTAGGCCTTGTCGGCGGCGGCGAGGAGGGCGGAGGTGGCAGCGGCGGCGGAGGAGCCGTCGGCGGTGACGGCGATGGCGATGGCGGCGGTGGTGTCGGCGTTAGCGTCGGTGGCGGGGTTAGCAGACTCGATGGCGGCGGTGGAAGACTCGATGGCCGCCACCCTCTCGACAGCCGCGGCAAGTGCCACGGCATCGCCCCCCCGCATTGCCTCAATCACCCCCTCGCGCGCCGCCGCGACTGCTCGCGTCGCGCCCGGCGTCCCCGCTCGCGCCAGCACCCCCCCGCGCGTGAACTTCGAGACCGCCACCGTCCCCAGCATACCCCCCCCCAGCGCCATCACCCTGCCCCCCCCATCCCCTCGGGGGGGTTCATCTCCCTCTCCTTCTCCATCTGCTGCCCCCGCGGTGAGCTCCGCCGCCATCTCAGCGGCCGGCCGACCGTCGTCCGTGTCCGGACCCTCCTCCACCGCGAACACCGCCACCCGGTGCCAGGGGCACACACTCGTTTACTTTTCAGCTCAACCTGAGAGCTTTGCATGGGATAGGGGGTGCGCGTGGGGGTTGTGTAGTCCGTGTTAAGGGGGTGTTAGGGGGTTTCTAGGGTGTCAAGGGTGTTTTCTGTTGTCAGCCACGGCTCAAGTTGAGGTGAAAAGTGGACGAGTGTAAGCCCCTGCCCGGTGCCCGTCCGTCAGCGCCAGGCCCCTGAGGTCAAGGCACCCGGGACCGGTGAGGGCATATCGGTCGGACGGCGCGGCCGGGTCGGCGCACGCGGCAGCGGCGAATGCGCTGGGCGGCAGGCGGAACGCCGGATTGTAGCGCCGCAAGTTGAAATTGAAAGCAAATTTTGAAAGCGGTTCAACACATCTTAGTTTCGAGCGCTGAGACCAGGCGCGCTTACGACTCGGGCTTTGATACTGTCAATCTGCACCGCCTCACCGGGTGGGTGTGGGCCAGCTCCGAGCGCAGCTTCAGGGACGCCGACCGGACGTCCACGGCGAAGTCCGACCGACCACCGCCGCGCCAGAGGGACCAGGCCACCGAAGACGACCCCGCCTCCGCATCCGCCCCCGCCCCCGCCCCGGCTGTACTCGTCGTCGTCGCCATCTCCAGCCCTGCGTCCTCCGGCACCTCTGCCGGCAAGTCGTGGGCGATGCGGATGCGGCGCGAGGCGCCTGTGGGCGTGAGCGCCGCGGCGGTGCCGTCGGTGGCGATGACCACGAGGGTGCGGCCGGACGCGGACCACGCCAGTGACGCCGGCGGCGCGCTGCTGCCACCCCACGGTACGGCGGCGCGCAGCGCCAGTGACTTGCTGAACAGCAGCACCGCCGCCGCCGACCAGGGGCTTACACTCGCTCACCTCAGAGCTCAACTTGAGGGCCTTCGGGACACATTGCTCAATTTAGAGCTCAACGTGAGCACCTTCGGGACACATCCACGGGTTGATTTGGGTTATGTGGGGGACAAAGGAAGCTTAAATTGAGCGGAAAGGGGGAAAGTAAGCTGAGGTTGAGCGGAAATGGGAACGAGTGTAAGCCCCTGCCGCCGACCCACCGCCGGACATGGCGACGGCGAGGGACTGCTCAGTGGCGCTGCCCCGCACGCGGCCTGCGGTGGGCGGCGGGCCGCCCGCGACGGCCACGGCGAGCGAGCTCCCGTCGGGGCTCCACGCCAACGCCGTGCAGGGGCTTACAATCGTTCACTTCTCAGCTCAACTTAAGCGCTATCTGTGGGATAGGGGTTACATGTTGGGGTTGTTTATGGGGTGTTTATGGGGTGTCAGGGGGTGTTAGGGGATGTTTAGGGTGTACTTTTGTGTCAGAAACGGCTCAGGTTGAGCTAAGAAGTGGACGAGTGTAAGCCCCTGCCGCCGTGACACGGCACGGCGCCTTGAGCTTGAGCAGCTCCTCGTGGTCCTCGGAGGAGCCGCTGTGCCGCCCGGCGCCGGGCGTGGGAGAATCCTCCACAGCTGTAAGTTGGAGTACCGGTGCGCTGTGAATCTTGCGAGTCGTATCTCTCCATGCTGTAGCGGCGCAAGTTGAATCTGAAAGCAAAGTCTGAAAGCGGTTCATGACATTTTAGTTTCAAGTGCTGAAACCAGGCACGGTTTAACTCGGGTTTTGATACTGTCAACCTGCACCGCCCCACCATGCTGCGGGCTTACCGTCGCTGTTCTCAGACATGTAATCCACCACAGTCGAAATCCATTTGGCCGTGATGCCCGCAACCGCGCCCGCCCCCACCCCTTCGCCGGCGCCGGCTGCCCCGCTTCCGCTCCCAACACCAAAGGCGGTGAACACTGGCTGTACGAGTGTGTTGATAGTGACGCTAAACCCGCCGCCCTCATCGTCCCCGCCGCCGCCTCCGGCAATAAGCGTCACCTCCGCGCGCGCCAGCGCCAGCGCCCAGCCGCTGTCGCCCCCGCGAACGAACCTCGCACCGCCGGGGTCCACCACCGCCTCGGACCTCGCCCGCCCGCCTGCTGCCTCACCGCCAGGCGCTGACGGCGGCGGCGGCAGTGGCCTCCACGCCGCCTCACCCCTACCGCTCCCCCTGCTGCCGCCTCCCGTGGTCAGGGGCTTACACTCATCCACTTCTCAGCTCAACTTAAGCCGTGTCTGACAGACAAAAACCCTACACACCCTAAAACCCCCTGACACCCCCTTGACAAGGGCTACACAACCCCTACGCGCACCCCCTATTCCATACCAAGCGCTCAGGTTGAGCTGAGAAGTGAACGAGTATAGGCCCCTGCCCCTGCCGCCGCCTCCCGTGGTCGCCGCCCAGAGCCACGCCCCCCCCGCCGCGCTCACCGCGTACACCGCCTGTCCATTGTCAGCGGGACGAATCATGCGCCACTCGTTAGCGCCGCCGCCGCCGCCTCCGCCGCCGCCGCCGCTGCTGTCTCCGCCGTCGCCGTCGCCCCCGCCGCTGCCGCCCGATGCGGTATCGGGCGGCGCGGGGACCCTGCGAGGTCGCCCCGTGTTGCCCGCGCGTCGGTCGATGAGCGAAAGCGGGCCCGGGCTCAGGGGCTTATACTCGTCCACGTTTCAGCTCAACCTAAGCTGTCTAATAGACTGGGGGAAAAAATCATGCAGCCAACGTATCCCACAGAATATGCTTACATTGAGCCGAAATTTGGACGAGTGTAAATCCCTGCCCGGGCCGGCGCCGCCGCCGCTCCACTCGCCGCTCCCCGCCACCTCCACCTCCACCTCCACCGCCAGCCACTCGCCGTTGCCCGAGGGCCACAGCCGCTTGGAGGGTGCTGAGTAAGATGCCGATGCCGACGACGACAAAGAGGCGGGGGAGGCGGAGTGCGAGGCGGCATCGTACAGCTCGCCCGCGTCCGCCACGACCGTGTCGAACGCCGCCGGCGGCCAGGGTCTTACACTCGTTCCAATTTCAGCTTTAACTTGAGCTCTTCTGTCCACCGTGTAACCCAACTTAACTCATGAATGTGTCCTGGAGTTGCTCAAGTTGAGCTTTAATGTGAATGCGTTTAAGCCCCTGCCGGCGGCGTCGACGTCGACCAACTCCCACCCGCGCCGCCGCCGCCGCCGATACCGCCGCCGCCGTCCGCGCCGTACTGCTGCTGTGGCGGCGGCTGTGTGGGGCACCGCACGGTGCCGCGCACGGTGCCGTCCGAGCGCAGTGCGAGGAACGCCCCCGCAGCAGGGGCTTACACTCGTTCCCTTTCCGCTCAACTTCAGCTTACTTTGCCCCTTTCTGCTCGACTTAAGCTTAAATTGTCTCCCATATAACCCAAAGTAACCCGTGGATGTGGCCCGAGGGTGCTCAAGTTGAGCTCTAACGTGAGCGATGTGTCCCGAAGGTCCTCAAGTTGAGCTCTGAAGTGAGCGAGTGTAAGCCCCTGCCCCGCGGGCGCGGACGTGGCGGTCCAGTCCAGCACCGGCTCGGCCTTGGCCCGCGCTGGCTTGGCTCCGATGCCGCGCTGGAGGGAGCCCGCGAGGTAGGGCCTGGCAGATATTGCCAGCCATGTCATCGACCCCCGACCCCCGACACGCATTTTGAACCCTCGTTTGTTAAATTACCCGCGGCATCCTGTGACGTGAGGGGCAGTGTCTGCCAGGCCCAACCATGAGGCCGCCTAGAGGCTTGGCCTTCTTGGAGCCGGCGGCGGCGGCGGTGACGGCGGCGGCGGCGCGGTGCGGCGGCGGCACGTGGGTCCACAAGAGCCCCGTCCATTGCGGGTCCGAACATGGCTCCACCGCGAGGAGCACCCGAGGGCAGGGGCTTACACTCGTTCCCATTTCCGCTCAATTTGAGCTTACTCCGCCCCTTTCCGCTCAACTTAAGCTTGTTCGTGCTCGGTCACCCATATGCAAACCCAAGACAGCCCGTGGATGTGTTCCGAAGGTGCTCGAGTTGAGCTCTAACGTGAGCGTTGTGTTCCCGAAGGTCCTCAAGTTGAGCTGTGAAGTGAGCGAGAGTAAGCCCCTGCCCGAGGGTGCAGCACCACCGCGCCCACACCTCCAACGCCACCGCCGCCATCCTCGGAGTTCGACGCCCCCGACTCCCACTCGCTCTTCGCGTCCTCCGCTATCCGTTGAGACGAGGGTACCGACGCCATGGATGCAGTCCCTTAGCGGCGCGGCTTTCTTTGCGCTCGCGGCCGTAATCTTATTCGAAAGGACGGCACTCTATAAACGGATAATTAATTTCGTTCTTTGTCGTTGCTCGAGACTCGCTGGCTCGCTAACGCGGCGTCGACATATGTCCAGCCGCGCGCGCGTATCGTGAAGGTTGTGGTGTTAGGGATGGTCCCACGCGCGCCGCCAGCGCGCTGAGACGCAGCAATGCCGCGTGCGACACACCCCTCGTCCTCTCCAACAAACGCCCGAACAACGGCCACTTTCTGCACCTTCAGATTCAGGGTTTAGGGTTTAGGGTTTAGGGTTTAGGGTTTAGGGTTTAGGGTTTAGTGTTAATTTTGTTCGTTTTTCCAACGAATACAAATTGAACGCGAGCTCTGTAAGCCGAACCCGGGGTCGTGTTGCATCACACTGCACAAGCGCCCCTCCAGTAGCTAGAGTGCACGCTCTGCTCCCGGTTCACGTGAGCTCTCCAGCCCTCACTCCGCCACCGCCAGAGATACGGTCGTGCGAACCGAAAAGTATGGCAAAAAATAAAAACAAAAACACGGCCAAGGCACCACCTCCTCAGGCGTCCGCCGCGGAGGAGGCAGGGGCTTACACTCGTTCACTTCTCAGCTCAACTTGAGCGATGTTTATGGGATAGGGCGTGCGCGTAGGGGTTGTGTAGCCCGTGTTAAGGGGGTGTTAGGGGGTGTTAGAGGTGTGTAGGTTGTTTTCTTTTGACAGACACGGCTCAAGTTGAGCTGAGAAGTGGACGAGTGTAAGCCCCTGGGAGGAGACGCCAGTCGCCGCCGCGGCTGAACCCGAGCCCGCGGCAGCACCGGAGGCTGATGAGCGCGAGCCGGTACCGGAGCAGGAGCGCACGTCCGATCTCATGCCAGTGCCCGCGCCCGAGCCCGCGGCAGCGCCAGTGCCAGTGCCTGAGCCCGCGTCCGATCCCATGCCAGTGCCCGCGGCTGTTGTTGCCGCTGCTGAGGAGGAGGAGAAGGACGACGAAGGGGATGATTCTAGTGACGTCTCCACCGACCCCTCCGACGACGAGGAGGAGCCCACCGCCGCCGCCGCCGCCGCCACCGCCACCGCGGCCGCGGCGCCCCCCAGCGCGGTGTTGGCGTCGCGCGATGGCGTCGACACTGAGGAAGCGTACCGCGATTCCGACGACGAAGAAGCAGAAGAGAAGGACGGCGACGGCGACAACTTGGAGCTGCCCGACGCGGAGGCGATGGTGGCAGGGGCTTACACTCGTCCACTTCTCAGCTCAAGTTAAGCCGTGTCTGTCACAAGCAAACACCCTACACACCCTAAACACCCCCAAACACCCCCTTAACACGGCCTACACAATCCCCCTACGCGCACCCCCTATCCCATACAAAGCGCTCAAGTTGAGCTGGACAGTGGACGAGTGTAAGCCCCTGGATGGTGGCGGCGGCGACGGAGATGTCGCAGACGGCGGCGAAGGAGGCTTCGCTCTTCGCGTCCGAGGCGGCGGAGGCCATGGTAGGACGGTGCAGGTTGACCCTATCAAACCCACGTTGAAACCGCCTGGAACCAAGCGCTTGAAACTAAAATATGATGAACTGCTTTCAAGTTTTGCTTTCAATTTCAACTTGCGCCGCTGCACCATGGGCTCGCTCTTCGGCGGCTTTGGGTGGGGTGCTTCCGAGCCGGAATCTCAGGAACCATACCCACAACCAAAAGCAAAAGACAACAACGATGTCGACGGTGGCGGCGGTGGCGATGGCGGTAGGACCTCTTACATACTGCTCGCCACCTCGTCCAACGCAATGTGAACTCCCACTTGATGCGTCAAATGGCATCCTGTGACGCGGCGAGAAATATGTGCCCGGCCTTTACATCTTGAGTCAAATGGCATCCTGTGACGCGGCGAGCATATGTGCCAGACCCTATGCGGCGGCAAATACCCGCCTCCGTCGTACGGCGAAGCGGCGACGCGAAACGACGACCAAGACGACCCGCTTGCCGCCGAGCTCGCCGCCGCTGCCGACGACCCGCTGGCAGAGGCTTACACTCGTTCACTTTTCAGCTCAACGTGAACCGTGTCTGACACGCAAAAACACCTTACACACCCTAAACACCCCCCAACACCCCCTTAACACGGGCTACACAACCCCTACGCGCACCCCCTATCCCATAAAAAGTGCTCAAGTTGAGCTGAGAAGTGAACGAGTGTAAGCCCCTGCCCGCTGGCCGCCGTCACTAAGGGCATCACCAGCTTCTGGAACGACATCGACGCCATGGCGAATAACATTGACACGATGGCGGGTCTGTGTCAATAATGCCGCCCGCGTTATCCACCACGTTTGAGACCCTCGTTTTTTTAGTTTAATAGCATCCTATGACGTCAGTCATCCAACACGTTGCAAACCCCTCGTCTTCTACATGTTACATGGCATCCCATGACGTGGGCAGCACTCTCCTCGACCCTGCACCGCGATGAAGGACACCGCGGGCAGCGCTCTCGACGGCGGCGAGGGCGAGGACGTTGTCGGATTGTTGTCGGGCAGCGCTCTCGGCGGCGGCGGTGGAGGTAGGGTCGGATTGTCACCCGCCCCCCTCTCTTTGCACTGGTCTTTGGTCCAACCAGGTCTACACCGGCATGGTCACGTGACCAACGAACCATGCAAACTCGTCTGAGGGGGTGTCATGACTCTACGCAGTGGTGGCGGCGCCGCACCCGGTTCGAAGCGCACGCTGGCCCCCGGCAGGGGCTTACACTCGTCCACTTTTCGGCTCAACGTAAGCGCTTTGTGTGGGGAAGGGGGTTGCATTTAGGGGGTGTAAAATGGGGTGTTTAGGGGGTATTAGCAGGGATTATGGGGTGTCTAGGGTGTGTTTTGTGTCAGAAACGGCTCAGGTTGAGCTTTAAAGTGGACGAGTGTAAGCCCTTGGCACCCGGCGCGCTGCACGCCATGTTCCCCACGCTGCCCCGCGCCGCCACCCCCATCGAGGTCGGGCGGTGCAGGTTGACCCTACGAAACCCACGTTGAAAGCGCCTGGATCTAAGCGCTTGAAACTGAAACATGATGGACCGCTTTCAAACTTTGCTTTCAAATTCAACTTGCGCCGCTACATCGAGAGCTTCACCTGCAAGCTGTTCCAGACCTACAAGTGCGCGCACAACTCCTTCACGCCGGACGTTCAAATGTCCTTTGCAGGTAGGGACTGAAGGGTATTCCTCGCTGCGTAATTATGCGCTTTTGTGCACTCGTTTTTTCACTAAAACTCAGTGTCGGCGTTATCGGTAACGCTGATTTCCTCGACTCTATTTACCCAAGGATCGCCACGCGGTCGGACTTTCGGCTGTCGATGGGTGAGGATTTCGAGATGGACAGTTGTGATTGGTCGAACAGGATTCGGTACCACATATTCTACACCAGACCCGACACTGAGTGCCATCCTATGACGTGGCAAGCAATATCTGTCAGCCCCTATTCGGAGGGACCTTGTTCGTGACAGAGCGACACGCGTGTTTCGACCTGGAGGAGCGGAGCGGGCAGAAACCCTCCCCGGTGGTTGTGGAGTACGGGGCGGTGGCGGCGGTGCAGAGGGTGCGGGCGCCGCCGGGCGGGGGGCAGGGGCCTACACTCGTCCACTTCGCAGCTCAACCTGAGCCGTTTCTGAAACAAAGACTCACCCTGCACACTCCCTAATACCCCCTGACACCCCCGTTACACCCCCTAAACATTCCCTTAATGCACCCCCTATGCCACAGAAAGCGCTTAAGTTGAGCTGAAAAGTGAGCGAGTGTAAGCCCCTGGCGGGGGGGCGGGGTATATCCAGATCAATCTGCAGGGAGGGGAGTACCTGGCGTTCAAGGCAGGGGCTTACACTCGTCCACTATTCAGTTCAACCTATAAGCCGTTTCTGACACTCAACACATCCCATAAATGCCTAAACACCCCCTCCACCCCCGCCTTAAACCCAGTCTCCGCGTCACCGGTGACGCTGAAGGCCCTCATATGATTGGTCGAGAGAGAGAGAGATATACTGAGATTTGATTGGCTGGATTTTCTTGCTCGTTCGCGCCAAATTTGTTCGTAAATGTGTATGGTCCCTGATTGGCCAATGGACATTGCATCGTTTGCCCACGTCCCT